>ODAK010003594.1_pt1 | contig 16032 bp, 15 predicted proteins | sample 1539591 | NCBI WGS metagenome assembly ODAK01 (sample SAMEA3539303, study PRJEB22396) | soil metagenome | biome: tundra; feature: field; material: soil | place: USA | collected 2010-05 | depth 0.15 m
GAGAACCAAGTGGTCGCGATCAGATCCGGATATCCAAGTTCCTTGAGTGTCGGCACATTGGGAAGATCCGGTACCCGCTCCGCGGAGGACACGGCGAGCGGAATGAGGCTGCCGGCGCGAATGTGCGGGATCGTCGTCGACAAAGTCATGCTGCCAACCTTCACGTGACCGGCGATCAAATCCATGATTGCGGCGCCGCCGCCGCGGTAGCCCACGTGAATCAGTTTTGCGCCGGATTTGATCTTGAAATATTCCGCCACCATGTTGCCGCCGGTGCCAAGACCGGGCGAGACGTATTCGATGCCCTGCTTGGCGTCCTTCACCTTCGCCATGAACTCGGCGAAGGTCTTCGCGCCAAACGACGGATGCACCACAAAAACGTTGGGCGGCCCGCCGAAATAGGCGATATGCGTGAAATCACGTATCGCGTCGTAATTGGCGTTCGCATTCATGCCCGGCGCGATCACATGCGAAGGAAGGCCCGACACCATCAAGGTGTAGCCATCGGGCTTGGCGCGCACCACCGCCTCGGTCCCCACGACACCGCCCCCGCCTGTCCGATTCTCGACGAAAAAGGACTGGCCGAGCGCGACCGTCAACTGCTCGGCGAAGACGCGCCCGAGAAAGTCCGCGGCGCCCCCGGCCGCATAAGGAATGATGACCCGCACCGGCCTGTTCGGCCATTCCTCGGCTTTCGCCAGATGACTCGCGACCCCGGACAAGGTCAGTGCAAGCGCAAGAATACGCGATATGCGCAGCATGTTTCCTCCGATCGTTTTTTTGTATTTTTGTTGAACGCACGTATGGGACGGCTGCCTATAACGCACTCCTTGTGAGCGGCCAGAAAGCGGACAGACTCGCGCGCATTAGTTGGCGCTCTGCTGTGCCAGCAGCAGATCGGCGATTTCCGCGCGCGTCCCGATCCAGACATCCTTGTCGGCAGCAGCCGCCTCGATGATCTTTTCGTAATAGTGCGCTCCGCGCGGACGCCCGAAGATATGCGCGTGGCAGGTGACATCGATCATCTGCGGGCCTTCACCGTTTTTGGCGATCTCAAGATTTTCCTTGAACGACTCGAGCATCAGCTTCGGTGGGTTGCCGAATTTCATGAAAGGCATGTCATTGACGTCGGTGCCGAGCGGGATGGCAACGATGCGGCGGTTGCCGAATGTGAGCACATAAGGAAGATCGTCGTCGAGCGTATCGCCGTACCAGCGGTAGCCCGCTTCGGCCAGAAGGCGCGGCGTTTCCGTACGCGACGTAGCGCGCGGACTGAGCCAGCCGACGATGTTCTTTTCCGAAGCCTTCTTCAAAAGAGTCGTGCAGCGCTCGATGTTCTTGCGCTCCTCGTCCTCCGACATCACCGCCGGGATCACGTCCATGGCGTAGGAATGCGACAGGATCTCGTGACCTGCATCGGCGATGGCTTTGACGACCTCGGGGGCGCGCTCGGCAATGATGGCATTCACCATCATGCTCGATTTGGCCTTGTGGCGGGCGAAGGCGGCGAGCAGGCGTGGGATGCCGCGTTTCACGCCGTAATCAGCCCAGGAAATCGCCATCGTATCGAGAACGCCGGCGGGCAGCGGGTTGCCCATGGGGCTGATGCCCGGAGCTTTACCGTCGGACCAGGCTTCAAGGCAGACGTTAAACACAACAGCGACACGCTTGCCGTCCGGCCAGGACCAATTCATGTTCTTCATCCGCTTCAATCCCCACGTCTTTTCAAGCTTGGGCACGACTCTAGGTCAGCGACCTAAGAACGCCTATGACTAAATATCATAACAGGATTACCCATTGCGCAGGCGCCGCCCCCCCGGCGAGACGGCGCTGGTTACATGCCGAGAAATTCGCGGCGGAGAGCGTCCGAATGTTCGCCCAGAGCGGGGACCGGGCCGAAGCTTTGCGATCGTTTCCGCCAGTAGGCGGCCGGCGCGGGATACGAGACTGGCCCCGACGGCGTTGCCACCTCGACCCGCCGAAGATGGGGGTGCGCGCTCAGACCCGCCATGTCGTTCACCACTGCGAATGCAATCTCCGCCGCGGAAAGCCGCTCGATGGCTTCCTTGGCGCTTACCGAAGCAAAAAATCCGCCGACGCGGGCGTCGGTCTCGGCGCGGTGGTTCACACGAGCCACATTGCTCTTGAAACGCGGATCGCTCGCCACTTTCGGATCGCGCATGACCTCGCTCGCAAAGGTCTGCCATTCTCGATCGTTCTGGATGGAAATGAGAACGCCGAGGCCATGCTTCGTTCCAAAAACGCCATAGGGTGCAATCGACGGATGCGCGAGGCCCATGCGGCGTGGCGGCTTGCCATGCTCATGCTGCAACAGAGGTACGGTCAGCCAGTCAGCCATTGCATCGAACATGGAGACGTCGATGACGCTCCCCTGGCCGGTCAGGCTTCGTAGACTTAGCGCCTCGAGAATGGCGGCATAGGCATTCAAGCCCGTGGCAATATCAACCACGGATACGCCAACGCGTCCCGGGGCATCAGGGCTGCCAGTGACAGCGGCGAGCCCCGATTCAGCCTGGATCAGGAGGTCGTAAGCCTTGCGCGAGGCATAGGGGCCGCTCTGCCCGTAGCCTGACATCGAACAGATGACGAGCCGCGGGTTGAGCGTACGCAATTCATCGACGGCACCTGAACGAAATCGGACGGGTAGCCACGCTCGCGATCGAGTTTGCGCCAGTACGCGTCCGGAAAGCCCTCGCACAACGCGCCCACGGCGGAGCGGATTTCGGCATAGGACTCATCGGGCTTCGAATCGATCGACAGCATCACTTACCGCAATACGAACGGATTAGGGACTTCGCTCGCAGTCGATATCCAGACGCTCTTCGTCTGCAGATAGTCCCAGATGGCTTCCTGCCCGTTCTCGCGGCCCAGTCCGGAGCGTTTGTAGCCGCCGAACGGCGACATGTAGCTCACCGCGCGGTAAGTGTTGACCCACACGGTCCCCGCTTCGAGGCGCTCGCTCGCGCGAATGGCGCGCTTGATGCTCGATGTCCACACGCCGGCGGCGAGGCCGTAGGGGCTGTCATTGGCGATGGCTATCGCATCGTCCTCGTCATCGAAGGGAATGACAGACAGGACCGGCCCGAAAACTTCTTCCTGGGCGATGCGCATCCGATTGTCGACGCCCGTGAAGATCGTGGGCTCGATAAACCAACCAGACCCGCATTCGGGACGGTCGGCGGGTCTACCGCCCAGAGCGAGGTGGGCTCCCTCGCCTTTCGCGACCTCGACGTAGCCGAGGATCTTCTCGTATTGGGGACGCGTTGTCACCGGGCCGACCTGCGTCTCGAGCGAAAGTGGATTGCCCATGCGCGCGGTCCCGGCTAGGGCCACCAGCTTATCTACGAACTCGGATTCGATCGAGCGCTGCACCAGCAACCGCGAACCGGCGATACAGGTCTGCCCAGTGGCGGCGAAAATGCCCGACACGACACCCTTAACGGCATCATCGAGAGCGGCATCATCGAACACGATGTTCGGCGACTTTCCTCCGAGCTCCAGCGTCACCTTCTTCAAGCCGCGCGCCGCCGCCTCGTACACCTTCTGACCGCTCGCGTCGCCACCCGTGAAGGCAACTTTAGCCACTTTCGGATGGGCGACAAGCGGCGCGCCGACCTCCGCGCCGAAGCCGGTGACCACGTTCACGACGCCTTTGGGAAAGCCGGCCTCCTCGATGAGCTTGCAGAATTCGAGGATCGAAGCCGAGGTGTGCTCTGAAGGCTTGAGCACGAGCGTGCAGCCGGCGGCCAGCGCGGGCGCGAGCTTCCACGACGTGAGCAGCAGCGGCGAATTCCACGGTGTGATCGCCGCCACGACGCCGACGGGCTCGTGACGGGTAAAATTGAGCATGTCAGGCTTGTCGATCGGAATGACAGCGCCTTCGATCTTGTCGGCAAGCCCGCCATAATAATAGTACCACTGCGGCAGATAGCGGAGCTGCCCACCCATTTCGGCCAGAAGCTTGCCGTTGTCCCGCACCTCTAGAATGGCGAGCTTTTCCGCATCGCGTGCGATCAGGTCGCCCAGCCGGCGCAGTAAGGCGCCGCGCTGCGTCGCCTTCATCTTCGGCCAGTCGCCGGAGGTGAAGGCCGTATGCGCAGCAGCCACTGCAGACTCGACATCAGACGCGCCGCCCCGCGCGATCAGCGCCCAGGGCTTGCCGGCGTAGGGATCGAAAGACTCGAACCATTCGCCCGATGCGGCATCGGTCCAGACGCCGCCAATGAACATGCGATAGCGTGGCAAATCCGACATGCCGCTCACCGACCGCGCTCAGGAGACAATTTGCGTGCCGAGCACTGCACCGCGGAACCGCTGTTTGATCTGCGGCCCATCCCAGGACGGCAGTACCAGGGGATCGCGTTCGGCAGACACCTTGAGCGTCACGAACACCGGTCCGCGGGCCTTGTACAGCACGGGAATGGCTGACTCAAGGTCGTTCGCGCTACGGACGATCAGTGTTTCGCGAAAGCCCGCACAACGGGCGATACCGGCGAGATCGACACCTGCACTCGTGTGCGTGGGCTGCATGCCCGTTTCGCCGTAGCGCTCATTGTCGATGACGGCAACCGCGAGATTGTCGGGCTGCTTGGCACCGGCCGTCGCCAGCGCGCCGAGGCCCATGAGCATCTCGCCGTCGCCAGTGAGGACGAGGATGCGGTTATGCGGCCGGGCCAGCGCCAGGCCGAGGCCGACCGTGAGCGCGCTGCCCATCGCGCCCCAAAGATAGAAGTTCAACGGATGATCACCGACGGCCGCGCAATCGTAAGTGGGCGAGCCGAGGCCCGTTACGACCAGCAGGTCGCCGCGATCTTTTAGGATGCGCGCGACCACTTCGCGGCGGCGCAGACAATTCTGCTTTTGCATGCTTAATCCTTGAACAGTTTGGTGCCGAGCATGCGCTGCGACAGGAGAACCGCCGCGCTGAATCCGCCGTTAAACGCGATCCGTGCCGCGGCCTCGACCGCCGGCGCGGCGGCCTCCGGTTGCGTGACTTCGTAGGTGATCACGCCGGCAAGCTTGAGGCTTGCCTCCGTTATCTGGCCCATCGGCACCTGCCACGGATTGATTTCACCCCAATCGCCGCGCATCGTGACAATCATCAGCAAGGGAAAGCGGCAAATCTTCGAGAGCGAGAGCGTGTTGATGCAGTTGCCGACTCCGCTGCTCTGCATCAGCAGCACGCCTCGATCGCCGCCGAGCCAGGCACCCGCGAGCAGGCCGATGCCCTCCTCTTCGGTGGTCAGGACGGTCGGCGTCATGGCCTTGTCGGCGTGGCACAGCTCGATCAGCCGCGCATGGCCCGCGTCTGGAACATAGGCTACCTGCCGGATCTTCGCTTCCTGCAATTTTATGAAGATCTCGAGCGGCCAATCTAGCGGGTGTTCGCGTGGCGGCGCAACGTCGCCGCCCGCCTGTTTCGATTTCAAACTCTCAATTGACATGTCGGCCCTCTCGCCAGCGCAAACTGGCGCGCACAACACGCGAGCGCCGATTGGACTCTCCACGAGATTTCGTAAAGTCTCTATGACCCGGCGTCATATCAGGTTGCAATTGCATGGACGAAATGTGGTGATTGATTCTGATACGAAATCTCGCGGGTCGACGCACGTAGCGCGATTGAGCACAGCTGCACGACAATCGATCACCTGTTGCAAATGATGGAGCAGTCATGCGGATCGCGGTTCTCCCCGGCGACGACATCGGACCGGAAATTGTTGAAGCAACCCTGTGCATTCTCGAACGCGCCAATTCGGTTTTCCGGCTTCGTCTCGATTTCGAGAAGCTCGACGTCGGCATGTCGGCACACCGCCGCACCGGCACGACGCTGCCGGACCAAACGTTCGAACGCACGAAGACCGCAGACGGCATCATACTCGGGCCGGCTGGTGTCACGGCCTATCCCCCCGCTTCCCAGGGAGGCCTCAACGTGCCGGGCACTGTACGCAAGCGATTGGACCTCTATGCCAACATCCGCCCGGTACGGTCGCGAAACTTCTTACCGCGCGCTATCCCAGGCTTGGACTGCTTGATCGTTCGCGAGAACACCGAGGGCTTCTATGCAGACCGGTCCCTCTTCATGGGGCCTGGCGAGTTCATGCCGACACCGGACTGCGCCCTGTCGATACGCAAGATTACGGCGCAGGCCTCAAGGCGCATCGCCACGATTGCATGCGAATTTGGAGCACGTCGCAGCGGCAAGATCACCGTTGTCGGCAAGCGGCACGTGCTGCAAACGACGGACGGCCTGTTCTGGCGCGAGATCGAGAGCGAAGCCGCCGGCAATGCGTCCCTGCGCCTGGAGGAAATGGACGTCGATGCCGCGGCGGCGGCGCTGTACACCAAGCCAGAACAGTTCGACGTCATCCTGACCACGAATATGTTCGGCGATATACTGTCGAACGAGGCGGTTGCGCTCTCCGGCGGCCTCGGGCTTGCCTGCTCACTCAATGCGAGCAGCACACACGCCGCAGCCAATGCCGGTCACGGTTCCGCTCCCGATATCGCAGGCCAGGGCATTGCCAACCCGGTAGGCATGATCTTGTCCTCGGCGATGCTGCTCGATTGGCTGGGGACCAAACATGGTCGCGCCGACTTGAATGCAGCCGCCAAATCGATCGAAGTGGCAGTCGATCTGGCCTTGCAGAACGTGAACGCGCGCACACCCGACCTCGGCGGCAGCGGCGGTACGCATTCGTTTTCGCGCGCCGTCTGTGAGGGGCTTTAGATGCGGCGGGCCCGCGCCTAGAGTCCAATCCCCCGGCCGAATCACGATCCGCCTTACATTTTGCATTGGCGCGTGATCTCCACGCCCCGGATCACGCGCTAGAATTCCGCCATCGCAGTCATCGCGGTCACGCCGTCCCAGCGTAGCGCAGCAACCTGACAGGTCGTTCCGTCGATCGCCTTCGTAAAGGCGACGGGAAGACCAGCGAACAGCGGCGCTTCGGCACGAAAGCTAAACGTTTTCAGGGCTCCAACTGCCTGCTCCGCTTGCGCGCAGAGGCGGAGCGCGGTCAAGGGACCGTGTACGACTAGCCCGGGATAGCCTTCCTTATCCTGAGCGTACGGCAGATCGTAGCGGATGCGATGCGCATTGAAGGTGAGGGCTGAAAACCTGAAAAGCTCGGTCGTGCTCGGTAGCCAATGTGCCTTCTCGTGACCGAGCCGATCGGCTGGCAGGTCAGCTGGCGCGCTTGGGCGCAGGTCGCTGCGGTAGACGATCGTTTGCTGCTCCTGGATACAGGTTTGGCCCCCTTGCGTGATCGCCACGCGGACGCCGACGAAGACAAGATCGCCAGACTTGCCACGCCGGAGATCTACGGAGGTGATCTCCGACACCTTTGAGGCCTCCTCCCCGCAAATCAGCGGCGCCTCGAAACGCAATGCTGAACCGGCAAACATGCGGCGTGGCAGCTTGACCGGAGGCATGAAGCCGCCGCGCGGCGGGTGACCGTCTTCTCCCAGCAACGCGGTCGGCGTCATTCCGAGGAAGAGCCCGTAGTGCCAGAGCGGGGGCAGAGGATCGCCCGCCCGCGCGCGCATCGCGGTCGAGTGTTGCGGCGAACCGTGCCATGACATCGGGCGAAACCGGATCTCGCTCCGACAGCTGCCCGCCCAGATGCGAACGGTAAAATGAAACGTCTTCATCCGGGATCGAAACAGTGTCTGTCATGTAGACTATCAGAGCTCAGCCAATCCCTCGGCATGATCGCCTTAGACTTCGCCGAACCGCTTCATCTCCTTTTTCACCACCTTGGCGATCTGCCCCAGCCCGCGCACTTTGGGCCGATTAGCCGGCGTGGCCAAGATGAGCGTTCGCGTTACTTCGGGCTGCACAAGCAGCGAGGCCTGCACGTCGCGGCGGGCCAGTTCCTCGCGAATCGGCGCTGCCGGGAGAATGGTGTAGCCCAATCCCGCCTTTACCAGAGCCAGGAGCGAGCCGAGCGAGTCGGCCTCGATAATCACATTCAGCTTCAGGTTATGCTCGAGCGCGATCCCTTCAATAAGTTGACGCAGGCCCTGCGTGCGGCTGGGCAGAATCAGCGGCACCTTCTCAAGGAAGGCTGCCGGAGTCTTCATGCGCAACTTCGGCTCCTTGGCGGAGGCGACGAGGCACAGCCTTTCCTTCACCAGTAGCTCGGGATTCATGCCCGCACTGCCACGACCGCTGTACAGGATGGCAATGTCGATCCGCCCGGCATCGAGCCATTCGACCAACGTGCCGCTGAAGCCTTCCACGAAACGCAATTTGATCGCCGGGAAGGCCGAAAGAAGCTGCCGCGCCATCGGCTGCACCAGCACCCGGCTGACGGTCGGAGTCATCCCGATCACCACCGAGCTGACCACATCCTTGCCGGAGTTCAGCACCTCGTCCTCGGCGGCGGCGATCTCTCGCAGCGCACGCGAGGCACGATCGAACAGCCGTTTGCCGACCTCGGTCAGGAGGACACCGCGCCCATTGCGATAGAAGAGCTGGGCCTTCAGGCTCTCTTCCAGATTGCGGACGTGCCGGCTCACGGCCGATTGATTGATGCCAATGGCGATCGCGGCCCGAGAAAAACTGCCACACTCCGCAACCTTGCAGAAATAATCGAGTTGTTGCGAGTGCATGGGGCCAGACCGACTCTTCGCCTCAGCTCATAACAAGCGCCGCCGGGCGCGTCCCGAAACAGTGCCGCAGCCGCTAAGAAACATTTATAGGGATTGTCTCGCCACCTGTTTGATCGCCGCCACGACTTCGGGATACGTGCCACAGCGGCACAGGTTTCCGATGAGGTGGTTGCGTATCTCCTCGTCGGTCGGATTGGGCTTTCGTTGCAAAAGTTCGTGCGCCATCATGATCATGCCCGAGGTGCAAAAGCCGCACTGGAATGCGCCGTTGTCAATGAAGGCCTGCTGGACCGGACTAAGCGTACCGTTCGCATCCAGGTGCTCGACGGTGGTGACGGTCTTGTTGTCGGCCATCACCGCGAGATAAAGGCAGCCCGAGACCGCCGCGTCGTCGACATACACTGTGCAACAGCCGCAAAGGCCTTGGCCGCAGCTCTCGCGGGCGCCGACCAGACCGAATTGCTGCAGCATCTCGATGAGATTGTGATGCGTCTCGATCTCGGCGCTAACCGACAGGCCGTTGAGAGTGAATTTGATCAATCGAGACGACATTTTGCATTCCTTCCGCAGTGTTATCGGAACCCAGCCGATTCGCTAGCCCCAGAAGCTCAGGATAGAGAGCGTGACCCACGGCACATAGGTTATGATGCCGAGCGCCACGAGATAGATCGCGATGAATGGCGCCACGCCGGCATAGAGCCGTGACAGAGGAACGTCGAACAGCACGTGCGTGGCAAAGAGATTCAGGCCGAACGGCGGAACGAACATCCCGATGGCGAGGTTCACGGTGAAGATGATGCCAAAATGAATGGGATCAACGCCCGCCCCTTTGATGATCGGTAGCAGGAGCGGGGTCAGCACCAGGATCGCGGCTGGCGGCTCCAGTACCGTTCCGACGATGAGCAGCGCGACATTGATGATGAGCAGCAGCAGCCAGGGCTCAAGATTGAGGCCGGCGATGAAGTCGACGAGCTTAGCCGGAAAGCCGCTGGTCGTGATCAGCCACGCATAGGCGCCGGCGACGGAAACAATGATAAGTATTTGCGCGATCACGCGCACGCTGTCGATGGCCACCACCCAAATGTCGGCCCAGGTTAGCTCGCGATAGATGAAGCGCGCGACGAAGACCGCATAAACGCAGGCGATCCCGGCCGCCTCGGTTGGGGTGCAAATGCCGCCATAGATGCCGCCGAGAATGACGACGGGCGCGAGCAAGGCCCAGAATGCGTCGCGCCCGGTTGCCCAGATGTTTTTCCAACGGGTCGGGTCGCCCAGCGGAATTATCTGCAGCCGCGCATAGACGAGGATGTAGGCGGCGAGGAGCACGCCGATAAGCAGGCCCGGGATGACGCCGGCGAGAAACAGTTTTGGCACCGACTGCTGCGCCGCCACGCCGTAAAGGATCATTGTGATCGAGGGCGGAATTATCGTCGCGATGGCTCCACACGACGCGATCAGGCTGCCGGAGAAGACGCGGCTATAGCCGCGCCGGTTGAGCTCAGGAAGCATTAGCCGACCTATCGCCGCCACGCAGCCGATGCTTGACCCCGACATCGAGCCGAACAGCTCGGCCGACATCACAGTCGCGAGCGCCAGCGAACCACGCACACCGCCGACGATTGAAAGCACAAATTCGACGAGCCGCCGCGCCAGACCGCCGCGGCCCATCACCTCGCCGGCAAAGATGAACAGCGGCACCGCAAGCAGCGGATAGCTGTCGAGCCCGCCAAACAAGGCGAGATGCACCGGCTCCATCGAGCCGATGCCGAGCACGACAATGCCGATCGCGGCGGCGGCGAGCAGAGACACGTAGATCGGAACCGCGAGGCAGATAAGCGCCAGCGGAAGGACGATAAGGACGAGTACCGCCATATGCGCCTCTATATCCGTTCGATGTCATCATACGCGATCCTGCGTGGGGCAAGATCGGGCACGATGATGCGCACGACCGCGATCAGCGCGATCATTCCCAGGGCGGCGGGGATGACGCTCTGCGGGATCCACATCGGCGCCTCCAGCGCATCACTGTGCTCGCCGAACTCGAACAGAAAGGAGACGACCGTCGCGCTCGAATAGACGATCGGACAGAGAATGCCGACAAGGACTAACGAGCTGAATATTTCGAGAGCACGTCGGAAGCGCGGCGGCGCGAAATTGAGGACTCCAGCGAGGCGAATGTGCCTCTGCTCCCATGCGACCGACACCGCACCTGCGTACACGGCGAAGATCATGAGATAGAGCATCAGTTCCTCGGCCCAGGGAAGCGAATGGAGGAAGACGTAGCGAAGCACCACATTGACGAAGTTGAACAAAATAACGACGAGCAGCGCCATGGCCGCGAGAGCAAGCCCCAGACGCGACAGTCCTTCGCCAATCGTACGGAGAACGCGGACCGCTGCTGCGCTCTCGTCTTGCGCTGGGTTCAAGAGGTCCCTCCAAAGCGGCCGTCGGCGCTCATCAACAGCACCGACGGGAACTTGACCGGCCTACTTTGCGGCAGCCGCCGCACCGGCCTTGAGCTTGCCATAGAACTCGTTGATCTGCGGGTTCTTCTGCAGCAGCGGCTGGATTGCGGCTTCAACCTTTTTTTCCGCCTCGGCCTGCTCGTCAGCAGACAAGGTGGACACTATTCCGCCGTGCGAGGCCCAGGCCGCGCTGTCCTTGGCCGCACGGTCCATGCTCCACTTGGCAACCTCCGGCTCGATCTTGCTGCCGGTTTCCAGAACCGCCTTCTGCAGATCCGGCGGGAGCTGGTCGTACCAACGCTTGCTCACTAGAGCTATGGAGACGATCTCCCAGAGATGGGTGTCGAGCAGGTTCGCTGCCGTATCGTAGTACTTGAATGCGACGAATACCGGCAGGGCCGAATTGACGCCGTCAATCGTGCCTTGCTGCAGCGCGCTCAGCACTTCCGGCAAGGCCATCGGAACGCCGGAGCCGCCGAGTGCGGAAATCGAGATCCGCTCGCCTTCACTCGCCAGCACGCGAACGCGCTTGCCGGAGAAGTCGCTCAATTTCGTGACGGGCGTCTTGAAGACCAGCGACTGCGAGCCGAAGGCTGTGATGCCGACGAGCAGAAGATTGCGGGACTCGACAACATCCGCGATCGCCTTGCGCACCGAGGGAATGAGGATGGTGCGGCGAGCATGAGCATCATCCTTGAACAGGGCGGGCAGCGCTACCGCTTGCAGGCGGGGATCGGCACCGACAAAGAGTTCGGCCGGTCCGATCGCCGCCTGGATCGTACCAAGACGCAGGCCTTCGACCTGACGTGGCGCGGCGCCGAGCTGGGCCGCCGGATAGAGTTCGACCTTGATGCGGCCATTGGTCGCCTTCTCCAGCGCGTTCTTGTACTCCTGCATGTATTCGGTGTGCACATCGTTCAGCGTCTGCGTCGCGAACTTCATCACGTATTGCTGCTGCGCGTGCACGGCCGAGCCGAACGACAGCAGCGTCGCCACGCCCAAAACGAACGCGGCCCGTCGGGTCGTCTTGCTCAATTTCATTCGCTTACCCTTGGGTGTCATCGAATCCTCCCTTTCTTGTTAATATTTCGAACTACCTGGCCGCTTCGAGCGGGCGCCCTTCGGCTGCCCGCAGCGCCCGCAGCACGACTTCCGGCGTCAGCGGCAACTCCCTGATCCGCACTCCGACCGCATCTTGGATCGCATTCGCGATCGCCGGCGAAACTCCGAACGTTCCCGACTCGCCGATACCTTTGGCACCGAAGGGGCCGTTGCTCTGCTCGGCCGCGACCATTTCGACCTCTATCGGCGGGACGTCGTGGATGCCGGGTATTTTGTAGTCGGCCAGCGAGGCATTCGTCACCTGCCCGGCGTCGAGATTCATGTTCTCAAACATGGTGAAACCCAACTGCATCACGGTCGCGCCCGAAATCTGGGTCTTGGCGATGGAAGGGTTAATCGGCTTTCCTCCATCGATGACATTGATGAGCTTGGTGATACGCACATGTCCGGTTTCGGTGTCGACCTCGATTTCGACACCGCTTCCGCCGACCATCCAAAACGGGGTCACGTTCGACGACGTCCCGGTCTTTGGATCCGGCGACTTGTAGGGCGGGATGTAGGAGCCCGCGCCCATGATATTGCCGGCGCGCATGCCGTAGCGCTTGAGGAAGATGTCTGGAATCGGAGCGTTGCTGCCTTCCGGCATGCCGACCTCGTGCGCCAGTGCGCGTAGCTTGTTCCGGGCGTCTTCGGCCGCCAGGCGGACCGCATTGCCCATGTGAAACATGGATCGCGACCCGAGCGTGCCCATGTCATAGGGCGTGACATCGGTGTCGGGGTGCACGACACGCACCGACTCCGCTTCCATGGCCAACACGTCGGCGACGATCTGCGCCATCGCCGTGTCGGAGCCCTGCCCCATGTCGACGGTGCTCATCTGCAGAGTCGCGGTGCCATCCGCGCTGACATTGACAAAGGCGACCGAGGTCGTCGGCGAAATTGAAGCCTTGAAGCCGATGGCGACGCCGCGGCCGCGCCGGATCGTGCCGGTGCCGCGGTCGAATGGCGCCGACCAGTGCATCCGCTTGGCGATGGCCTCAAGCACACGCTCAATCTCGGCATCGTGCATGACGGTGCCGGTCGCCTGCTCGCGACCCTCGCGCAAGATGTTCTTGCGGCGGAATTCGACCGGGTCGAGTCCGAGTTCGCGAGCGATCAGGTCGGTGTGGCTCTCATAGGCCCAGACGAGCTGCGGAATGCCGAAGCCGCGCAGCGCGCCGGCGGGGACGCGATTGGTATAGACTTCGTAGGAGTCGATGCGCACGTGCTCGATGTCGTAGGGGCCCGCCGCAGTAAAGCCCGACTTCTGCGTCACGCGCGGACCGATTTCGGCATAGGCGCCGCCGTTCCACCAGACCTCGCATTCGCGCGCGAGAATGCGGCCATCATTGGTGAGTCCGCTTTTGATCCGAAACGTCGTCGGATGCTTGGTGATGACGTAGAACTGCTCCTCCATGGTGAGCGCGACCTTGACCGGCCGGCGCACGAGCAGCGCGCAGGCGGCTGCGAGCGCTTCCATCTTCATGTACACCTTGCCGCCGAACCCGCCGCCGAGCAGCGGCACTTTCACCCGCACTCGGTTGTCCGGCCAGCGCAGAAGCCGCGCGATCTCCGACCGCACGAAGGATGGCGTCTGCGAGGCGGTATGAATGGTAAGCCCCGCCTCTGTCGGTTCGGCCACCGAGACGAATGGCTCGAAGGCCAGATGCAGCACCTGTTGCGTCTTGAAGGTGTGCTCGATCACCCGATCGGCTGTCGCCATGGCCGCTTGGGCATCGCCGCGACGCAGGTGGTAGTCGAGAGTGACATTTGTGTTCTTGCGGCCGGCGAGATGCTTCAGATCCGGAAACGTGCCGGCGGGCTTGAGCGTCTCGTGCACATAGACGTCTGCGGTCAACGCTTCCATCTCGTCATAGACGGCTGGCAGTTCTTCGTATTCCGCAGAAATGAGCTGAACGGCGTGCTCGGCGATGTGCGGATCGCTGGCCAGCACTGCTGCGACGGGCTCGCCCACATGCCGCACTTTGTCCACGGCAAGTATCGGCTGGTCGTGAAAGGCGGGGCCGAAATAGGGCTCCGGAATGATCGTCAGGATGTCCTTGGCGGTGATGACGCGGTGGACCCCTTTGAGCGCCGCGGCGGCGCTGGTATCAATGGACAACAGTCGCCCGTGCGGAACCGTGCTGCGGAAGATCTTGCAATACAGCATTCCGGGCAGGCGCAGATTGTGCGTGTATTCGGCCCGCCCGCTGACTTTGGCGCGGGCTTCCAGCCGTGGCATCGCGCGACCGACTTGGCTCATGGTCTCAATGTCCTCAATGAACCTGAATCGAGAGTGCCTGCCGAACCGCACGTCCGATATAGACACGCAGCAGCTCTCGCTTGTAAGCGGCGGAGCCTTGGGCATCGCTTATGATAGGGGCCTCGTCAGCCGCCACTTCGCCGGCCTTCATTAGCTCGGAGCCACTCGCGGACTTCCCCGTCAATTCGGCTTCCGTTTTCGCGAGCCGAATTACCTTCTCGGTCGCTGCGCTGACCACGACCTTGGCTTCACGCACGACGTTCCCATCCATCGCGAGGGAAACGGCAACGCCGAGCGCCGGCCAATCGTCGACCGTTCGCGAGGTGACCTTTGCATAGGCCGCTTTCCGGCCCGCCATGGGCGGCACCACGACCTTGGTGATGAGCTCGCCGGGCTTCAGAACCGTTTCGTAATAGCCAGCGTAAAGATCCTCCACCGATATTTCGCGGCTTGAGTCCGGACCGGTCACGACGGCGCGGGCATTTAGCATGGCGAGCACCGGCGGCAGATCCATATGTGGGTCGCCATGTGCCAGCGCTCCGCCGACGCGCGCCACATTGCGCACGCGCGGATTGGAAAGCCGCACCAGCGCGTCCCGCAGCACCGGACAATGCTGGCCGACCGAGGATGCCTGTTCGAGCGCCGTCAGCGACACCATCGCGCCGATTTCGAGTTCGCCCTTGCCGTTGACATCGATGCCGGACAATTGCGGCGCAATTCGATGCAGGCTGACAAGCTTGCTCGGCTGAAACACACCGGACTTCATCATCAGCATCAAAGCAGTGCCGCCGGCGATAGGCCGCACACCCGGATCGCCTCCGCTCAACAGCGACAAGACTTCGGCCATGCTATCAGGTTCGACCCAATCGAAAGCGATCATGCAGGAATACCCCCAACATTGGCGGCAAAGGATGATCTCAGATTCGTGATAAACTGCCGTTCCAATTCCTTGGCCTTGGAATTGAGCACGGGCTGGCCGAGACTGCCCAGCTTCCCCGTCAATCCGGCCTCGACCTCATAGCAGATGACCGTTTCCGCTCCACGCTCGACCAGCGTCGTGACGGACTTTGCGCTGAGCCGGCCCACGATGCCAAGAGGCTTACCTTCGATCTTGGCTTCGATCAGCTGCGGTTTTTCAACGCGACTGATTTCAACCTGCACCTGGAATTTGAATCGCATGAACGCGACCTTGGTTTCGAACACTGCCGAATAGCAATTTTCGCTCACCTCCGCGAAATCGCGGACTCCTTCCACGCAGGAGCCGAAGAACTTGGCATCACGCAACCGCTCGAATACCTGATCGCGCGGAGCCTCGACCGTAAGCTCACCCGAAAATTTCATGCTTCCCGACCAACCCGTTGCACTCCCGATCGCGCCCGGCCTGGACGCAACAAGGGCATCGTAGATTCCGAGGCCGCAATCCCCCATGATCTGAGGTCATGACAGATAGGCTGTCAATTACACGTTTTGTCCAGCGTCTTGTTCCCTCATCCGGCCCAGACACCGGTGCGTTTAAAAAAACCACCCGATCACAGGGGCTGCGCTTCATCGCATTCTGCCATTGACGAG
>ODAK010003595.1_pt1 | contig 16029 bp, 12 predicted proteins | sample 1539591 | NCBI WGS metagenome assembly ODAK01 (sample SAMEA3539303, study PRJEB22396) | soil metagenome | biome: tundra; feature: field; material: soil | place: USA | collected 2010-05 | depth 0.15 m
CCCGGCGAGCAGAGCGACCGGATCGGCCGCCTGCTCAGCTCGGGCCAGCTCACCTCCCAGCTGCTCATCCTGCGCGGGATTGACCGCTGAGTTCCCGGCGTCGGGCCGCCCCGAGCCGGCCCGTGCCATTACGGCCTGTGCCAAGCCGGCTGGTGCGACGCCCGCCCGTGCCGTCCGGCGAGGAAAGCCGTTCGGCGGAGTTCGGCTTGATCAGCAGGGTGGTCGCGGTCAGCCAGAGCGCGGCGAACAGCAGGCTGCCGAGGATGTCGGTGGGATGGTGCTCGCCCCGGTACATGCGGGACAACGCGACCAGGACCGGCATGGCGATGGCGGGGATGAGGAACAGCCAGCGCCACCAGCCGCGAGCGTGGCCGATGACCAGGATCGCCACCGCGACATACAGGCAGGTGGTGGCGGCCATGTGCCCGGAGGGGTAGGCCGAGGTGGGCAGGTGCTTGTCCAGGTGGGTGACATCCGGCCTGGGCCGCTTGACCACCACGGCGGCGGTGAGGAACGCCGCGAGTTCCCCGAACATGACGGTGGCCATGAACACCACCGGCCGCCAGCGCCTGGTCACGGCGAGGAACACCACGCAGGTGGCCAGGGCCACGATGAGGATCGCCTGGGTCGCCCCGAGCGTGCTGAAGAGCTTGCTCCAGGAGGTCAAGGCGGCCGTGCGGTGGGCGGCGAACCAGTGCGGGATCGTCGTGTCGCCCAGCACGTTGCCTTGACCGTGGCCATGCTTAGTGATCAGTTCGCCGATACCGACGATGAGCCCGACGATCAGCACCCACGCGACCATGACCAGGGCCGCGATGCGGCCGCGATGCAGGCCGGGCGCGTGGCCGGCGCCTCGTTCCGGCTCGGCCGGCTTCAGGTCGGCGCGGGCCTCGGGCTCCAGCCCCTCGGTCACCGGGTCGGTCACCGGCCGCCCGGCCGCCTGCCGGGTCAGCTCGAAGGCGAAGGCCGTGACGCCGAGCCAGGTGATCCCGAGCGCCCAGGCTCCGATGACGTCGGACAGGAAGTGCACGCCGAGCAGGATCCGGCTGATCCCGATCAGCACCACGAGCGCGGTGATCACGGTGATGAAGGCGGGACGCCAGCGGCCGCGGGCGGCCGGCAGGAAGACCAGGAGTATCGCTCCGTAGCAGACGATCGAGCCGAGCGAGTGGCCGCTGGGGAAGCTGTCCCCGGTGCCGTAGGCGATGGGATGCGCGACGACCGGGCGCAGCCGGCCGACGAGAGACTTCAGGACGGGATCGAGCACCAGCGCGCCCGCGCCGGTGACGACGAGGTAGATGGCTAGCCGCCAGCGCTTCCGGATCGCGAGGATGATCGCCGCCGCCGCGATGACGGTCCAGAGCACCGCGTTGCTGCCCAGGTAGGTCACCGCCTTGACGATCGAGACGATCGTGGCGTGCCCCGCGACCAGGTGGTTGAGGTGGGCGGCGGCGCCGTGGTCGGCGGACTCAAGCGGAGCCCACTGCACCCGGACCAGGACGAGCACGATCGCGAAAACCAGCGCCGCGACGCTGACCGCGACCAGCGGGGTCAGGCTACGGCGGGAACGAGCAGCAGTATCGGCGGACATGGGCTCAGACCTTTCGCCAGCGCGCCTCGCACAGCCCGTACACGCCGAAGATGACCAGCCCGAGCGCGGCCAGGATCAGCAGCACCGGACCGAACGGCTGGTCGCGCAGCGTCAGCAGCGCCTTGTCGACGCCGCCGGACTTGGCCGCGTTGTGGGTGACCGCCGCGTCGATGACCAGGATGCCGGCCAGCGCGAAGACCACCCCGCGGGCGCTGGTCCCGATCGTGCCGAGCCACTTGACGACGCGGCGGGTGCGGGCGCTCATCTGCGCGGTCCGCAGCTGCTTCATGAACTTGTGGCGCAGGCCCTCAAGCACGAGCGCCAGGCCGCCGATGACGATGATCACCCCGACGATGGCGACCAGCCACCGCCCGGCGGGATGCTGCATGGCCTGAGCGGTCACGTCCTGCTGCTGACGGGACTGGCTGCCCTGCTTTCCCGAGATCACCTTGATGGTCAGGACCACGAAGAAGGCGTAGACCACGCCGCGGCCCAGCGACTTCAGCCGCGGCCCGGCGCCGTTTCCCTCACCGGTGACGCCGAACGCGGCTTCGCTCAGCCGCCACAGCGCGTAGGCGGCGAAACCGATGGCGAGCAGCCAGAGCGAGACCAGGCCGTAGGGCTTGCCTGCGAGTAGCTGCAAGGCGCCCTGCTGGTCAGCCTCGTGCGAACTGAGGCCGAGCGCGACAAGCAGCGCGACCCAGCCGATCAGTATGTAGATGACGCCCCGCGCGGTGAGACCCGCCCGGGCCAGGACGTGCGCGCCCTGGCTGTCCGACGCTCGTCTGGCCCGTCTAGTCGCGTGCCTCAAAGAGGTTGATTGCATGCCCCTAACTACCATGTATCCAGACGCGGAAACCTCGGCCCCGTAGCGGCTTCAGGCCCCTGAGCCGTTTTGGCCCCGCCGCCCCGCCTCTCGCTTACCAGGTGCCCCAGCGCAGGCTGGGTTCGGGCAGCGACGGCGGCTTGGCGAAGGCCGGAGCGCGGGTGAGGTCCAGCGCGTCCAGCGGCGAGCGGGCCGCGGCGTCCCGCGCGGTGAGCGGGGGCAGGTTCCACTTCTCCTCGACGAGCTTGAGCACGGAGGTGTGGTCGAAGACCTCGGAGCTGACGTAGTCAGGCCGCGCGTATGGTGACACGATCACCGCCGGGACCCGGAACCCGTACCTGTCGTACCGGCGCGGCCCGGCGTCCAGGTTCTCCTTGCTCTTGACCAGGCCGGGCAGGACCGGCCGCAGCACCGTTTCCAGCCGGCTGTGGCTGCCGATCGCGCTGCGGCCCTCGACGTCGTCGGGCGGAACGGCGGCCGGCGGCGGCACGTGGTCGTAGTACCCGCCATGCTCGTCGTAGAGGAAGATCAGCAAGGTGTCCGGCCATCCCTTACCGTGCATCACCCGGTTGATGATCTCCGCGGCGAAGCTCTCGCCCTTCTGGATGTCCTGCGGGTTCTCCTCGGAATAGTTCCCGAAGTCCGGGTCGACCAGGCTGAAGGGCGGCAGGTTCCCCTCGGCGGCGTCGGTGAAGAACTGGTCGATGCTGCGGACGTGCTCCATGTACCGGCCGATGCCGAGCGGGAAAACGTCGGCGGTGAACTGAATGTCCTTCTGCACGTCCTGGGTCACGGCGGGAAGCGCCCGGCCTGCCGACCGCAGGCGGCGAACGATCATCTTCTGCTTGTGCCGGGCGTAACTCTTCCACCGCGATCCGTCCCTGGCCACCGGGTGGTAGTTGACCCAGGAGATGTCGTGCTCGGTGAGCATGTCGAAGATGGTCCCGGCCGGCGGGTAGTCGAGCAGGTCGTAAGGGGAGTCGTCGATGAGGCCGTGCGCGGTGCCCGCGATGAGGAACCGCCGGTTGGGAAAGGTGGGGCCCAGGCACGAGGAGAACCAGCGATCGGCCAGCGGGAAGGTCCGGGCCAGCCCGTAGTAAAACGGCAGGTCGCTTTCCGACCAGTAGCCCATGCCCATGACCGCCGCCTCCGCCGAGGTGTCGACGTGCGGCGCGTTCCCGGCCCTGGCCGCCGCCTGCATGTCCTGCGCGCTGGTCACGAAGCCGTCGTTTTTCCCCTCCCCCCACTGGATGTGGCTCGCGTGCCAGCTCTGCGAAGGCACGCCGTCGTACTGCTTGGTCGTGGGCTGCCGGAACGCCCGGATGCCTTCGCCGTCTGTCCCGATGTTGGACACGTCGGGTTCGCCGTCGGGACCGAGCGGGAAACCCTCACCGCGGCCCTGCAGCATGCCGAGGTAGTTGTCGTAGGAGTGGTTCTCCATCATCAGCACCACGATGTGCTTGATCTGAGGCAGGAGATCGGTGCCGGCCGGACGCGCAGGCTGGGGGAGCGGGCCCGCCTTGGCCGCCGCGCGGCCGCGGGCGAGGCGCTTCATCTCACGGTGTTCCAGCAAGTGCCACACGAGCGTGCCACCTCTCCTCACAAGTCCAGCGTCGTTTAGTGAGCTGCCCAGCAGGCGCGATTTTATGTAATCCGCCGGGTGTTAGCGGTCACCGACCCCGGGGGTCAGCAGGGGTCGCCGGGCCGGCCGGGTCTGTCGGCCGGTGGCGTCCCGGGGGTGATCAGCCGGGATTCGTAGGCGAGGACGACGGCCTGGACGCGATCGCGCAAGCCGAGCTTGGCCAGGATCCGGCCGACGTGAACCTTCACGGTGCCCTCGGACAGAAACAAGCTGGCCGCGATCTCGCTGTTGGACATGCCCGCCGCGATGCGGGAGAAGACGTCCTGCTCGCGGCCGGTGAGCGCCTGCCTGATCCGGGCGCTCCCCGGCTGCGTGTCCGCCTCGCCGCCAGCAGGCTCGGGCCGCTGGCTGGCGAACTGGCGGACGAGGCGGCTGGTGGCGCCCGGCGCGAGGACGGCGTCGCCTGCGGCGATGGTGCGGATGGCGGCGACCAAGTCGGCGGGCTGGGTGTCCTTGAGCAGGAAGCCATTGGCACCGGCCCGCAGCCCGTCGTAGACGTAGTCGTCGAGGTCGAAGGTGGTCAGGATCAATACCTTGCATGGCAGCCCGGCGGCCACGATGTCGCGGGTCGCCTCGATGCCGTCATGGCCGGGCATCCGGATGTCCATGAGTACGACGTCGGGACGCAGCGCCGAGCACATGGAGACGGCGGCGGTCCCGTCGGCGGCCTCGCCGACCACCTCGATATCGGCCTCGGCGTCGAGCACCAGGCGGAAGCCCATCCGGATCAGGGAGTGGTCATCGACCAGGAGCACGCTGATCACGGTGCCACCGCCGGACCGGGATCGAGCCGGGCGGTGACCCGCCAGCCGCGCGGCTGACACGGGCCGCAGGTCAGTTCGCCGCCGAACGCACCGACGCGTTCCCGCATTCCCGTCAGGCCGCCGCCCGGCGCGCGGGGTACTCCGGCGCTGCCGACGCCGTCGTCCTCGACCTCGACGCGGACCTCGCCGGGAGCGAGCTGCAGCCGGACGGCGGCATTCGCGCCGGGGCCGGCGTGCTTCATCGTGTTCGTCAGGGCTTCCTGGACGAGACGGAAGACGACCAGCTGGACCCCGGGCGGCATGTCCCCGGGGGGACCGCTGCGTTCGTACCGGACCGGCAGCCCGGCCGCCCGGACCCGGGTGAACAGGCTTTCCAGGTCGGACAGGCCGGGGAGTGGCTGCCGGAGTTCCAGGCCGCCCTCGGGCCGCAGGACGCCGAGCAGCCGGCGGGTCTCGGCGAGCGCCTCCCGGGCGGTGGTCGACACGCCCCGGATCGCCTCGGAGGCCTGGGCCGGCGAGCGGTTGACCGCGGCCAGGGCGCCGTCTGACAGCGCCACGATGATGGTGAGGTGGTGCGCCACGCTGTCGTGCATCTCGCGGGCGATGCGGGCCCGTTCCACCGCCGCGGCCAGCGCGCTGGTCTGGTCGCGTTCGCGTTCGAGTCGCTGCGCCCGGTCGCGCAGCCCGGCCAGGTAGGCCCGCCGGGTGCTCACGTACAGGCCCGCGACCAGGACCGCGGCGATCGCGATGACCTCGTAGAGCGCGGCCAGCCAGCCGTTATGCCAGCCGCCCTGGCCGGCCGCGGGGGCCTCGGCCGCCACCGCGAGCGCGGCCGCCACGAGCGCCGTGGCCCGGCTCATCGTGACCGCGACGGTGTACAGGCCGATCGCCAGCGCGACCGGGAGCAGCGCGCCCCGGACCGGCCACTGGGCCAGCACCGCCGCCATCAGGACCATGACGGCGAACACCGGGCCGGGCCAGACCCGGCGCAGCGGCAGCACCAGCGCCGTCAGGACCGCGACGATCACGCTGACCGCCAGCGCGGGAAGCGCGGGGTGCGCCGCCTGGGCGAAGGAAAAACTCCCGAAGGAGGCCAGGGCGGCGAACAAGGCGCACCCGATGTCGAAGACCCAGGAACGCGGCGGGCGCGTTCCCGGGTTCTCAACCGGTGTCCATAAAGGCATACTCGTATCCTCGCAGCCTTCCGGGTGTTCAGGCGTCGCGACTGCGCAGCCGCCAGGCGGCCAGGGCGGTCAGCACGACCGCGTAGCCGCACAGGACCGCGAATCCGGCCCACGGGCTCAGCGCATGCGCGGTGGTCAGCGGGTCGCCCCACAGGGCCCCGCCGGCGTTAGACGGCAGATAAGGCGCGAACCCCGTGATCTTGTGCGGAAGGGCCCCCACGACGATGGGTACGACGAAGAACACCGCGGCGAACACCGACAGGCCCGCCGCGGTCTTGCGGAGCAGGGCGCCCAGGGCCAGGCCGATGATGACGACGACGGTCAGGTACAAAGACGAGCCGACTACCGTCCGCAGCACGCCCGGGTCGGTCAGCGAGATCGCCGAACCGCCCCGAGAGGAGTTGATAGCCGTCGCCGTGAAGAAGTCGACGACCGTGCACAGCAGTGTCACCGACAGCACCAGCCCGGCCAGCACGATCAGCTTCGCCCACAGCACTGGCAGCCGAGCTGGCACGACCGCCAGCGTGGCGCGGATCATCCCGGTGCCGTACTCGCCGCTGAACGCCAGCACGCCGACCACGCCGACCACCAGCTGCGCGAACAAGACGCCCAGTAGGCCGTTCGACACTGCCACCGCGGCGGAATTGCCCGCCGAGACGTGGTACGGCGCCCCGGAGGCCGCGATCGCGGCACCCAGGCCGACGATCAGCACGATGGCGCTCAGCCCGCACCACCGGGTCGAGCGGAGCGCCCGCAGCTTGGTCCACTCCGCACGGACGACGCGTACCTGGGTAACTGATCCCGCTACGCTGGCCGGGGCAGGCGCCTCTTGAGCCGATACGGGCCTGGTCCCGATGACGGCGCTCATCGCGTCGCTCCGGCGTGGTACTCGATGCTGTCCTTGGTCACTTGCATGAATGCCTCTTCCAGCGAAGCGTGGGTGGGGGTGAGCTCGTAGACGGGCAGGTGAGCCCGCCAGGCCGCCGTCCCGATTTGCTCGGCGGTGGTGCCGGACACACGCAGCAGGTCCGTTCCGTCGTTAGTCACGGTGACACCGGGAGCGGCCAGCACCTGGCCGAGGCGCGCGGTTTCCGGCGTCCGGACCAGCACGCCGGCGGCCGCGCGGTCGACGAAATCGTCGACGCTGGTCTCGGTGATGAGCCGGCCGCGGCCGAGTACCACCAGCCGGGTCGCCGTCTGCGCCACCTCGCTCATCAGGTGGGACGAGACGAAAACTGTCCGCCCTTCGGCGGCCAGCGACTTGAGCAGCAGCCGGATCCAGCGCACGCCGTCCGGGTCCAGCCCGTTGACCGGCTCGTCCAGGACGACGGCCTGCGGCTGACCCAGCAGCGCCGCGGCCACGCCCAGGCGCTGGCCCATCCCGAGGGAGAAACCCCCAGCCCGCGCGCCCGCGACCTCCGCCAGCCCGGCCAGTTCGATCACCTCGTCGACCCGGCGACGTCCGATGCCGGCCGTCCGCGCCAGCGCCAGCAGGTTGTTGCGGGCTGACAGCCCGGGGTGGACGGACCTCGCGTCCAGCAGGATGCCGAGCTCCGACATCGGGGCGGCGGCGCGGGGATAGTGCTTGCCGTTGACCCGCACCGTCCCGCTCGTCGGCCGGTCCAGCCCGGCGATCAGCCGCATGGTGGTGGACTTGCCCGCCCCGTTGGGGCCGAGGAATCCGGTGACCACGCCCGGCTTCACCACGAAACTCAGCCCGTCGACCGCGGCTTTGTCCCCGTACCTCTTGGTCAGGCCATCAATCTCAATCATGTTGCGTCCTCTCATCAGTCGTTGCTGACGATCCGAACGCTACGGGCGGCGTGACCAGCGGCCATCTGTCTCCAGACCGCACTTTCCCGGCCGCCTATGCCCTCAGGCATAGGCCTATCAGCAGGCGGGGCCTCGTCGGCACCGCTCCCGAGAGGCGGAATCGGCTAGCCGGGCAGCCGGACGCCGAACCCGGTGGCGGCGAGCTTCAGCAGAACCTGCCCGGGTGCCTGCAGGACCGTGACCTTGGCCGCGCTCAGCTCCTCGAGCTGGGCCAGCAAACGGGAGTAGGTGTCCGGCCCCCGCCGGCGCGCCTGGCTCAAGGCGATCGCGTTGGCCCACACCTTCTCGCGCGCCTCGCGCAGGAACCGCTGGGTCCCGAGCTGGTTCAGGGGCCGGAGCAGCCGGTCCAGCCGCGGCGCGGGCCCGGCGATCCTGGCCAGCTCGTCCGCCTCGGCCCCGACGCGGGAGGCGAGCGCGCGGTCGATGGCCCGGTGATCAGCCTCCCGCCGCGCGATCAGCGCCGGGTCGCCGAACTCCTCGTCGCTGATCACCCCCAAAAGCGCCTGCGGCAAGTCGTAGTTGATGTGGGCGTTCATGCCCAGCAGCACGTGCCGGAGCGCAGGGAGGTCGGCGGCGGCGCTGAACGCGATGTCCCACGGCCGGGCTGGCCGCCGGCCCGCCATCGAGGCTTCCAGGGCATCCAGGTACAGCTCCGCGAAGGCGATATCCCACCTCTCGACCCACTCCGCGTCGATGAAGCCGCCGCGCTCGATGTCCCCGGCTACCGCGATCGTGGTGCGCAGGTAGGTGGCGTGGAAAAACTGCCGCCGGTCGCCCTCCGCCTGCAGCGGCTCGAGCATGACCGCCATCCGCGCGATCAGCCCCGCCATCACCCCGCCATCACGACCCGCCCCGCCTTCCCCAGCTCAGCCGCTAAGGACCCACCCGCCGGTGAGCCTGCCCGCCGGTGAGCCTGCCCGCCGGTGAGCCACATCAGCCACTCCCATCTATTTGTTCGAAACAATGCCTCTTTGTGTTGCGAACAAGAGTTACGTTCGCTATTATGTTCTAAATAAAGGGCGAAGTCAACACCAAAATCATTTCTCCGAACGGACGGTGGCGCGTGCCCCACGGACCGGTTTCCCCAGACCCCGGCCGGGACGAGGACCCAGCCCGGCGCCCTGGCGAGCCCGGTGAACCCCCGCAGGATGGCCCTGGGCGCGGCGAACCCTGGAGTGCGCGATCATGGCCTCATGGTCGAAGTCGGGCATTGGTCCGTATTCAGGCGTGGCCAGGTAGGTGGTAACCCGTGTCCGGTGGTCACCGAGACCCGGCAGCTTACCCCGGGCCAGATGCAGGCCATCGCGGGGCATTACGGCCATGAAAGCGTTTTTGTCACAGACCTCACGCCGACCCGTGTCAGCCTGCGCTTTTTCGTTCCACGGCACGAAATGCGCATGTGCGTGCATGCCACGATCGCCGCCATCACGGCGCTCGCCGGATCCGATGCCATCGAGGGCGGAGACGCGGTGGTCAGCACCGCCTCTGGCGAGCATCGGGTGAGCTGGAAAGGCGGCGAACGGCTCGAGGTCACTGTCGAACAGGCGGCGCCGTGGTTCGGGCCGCCCGCCGCGGTCCATGCTGAGATGTCGGCAGCACTGGGCCTACCCGAATCAAGCATCGCGGGGGCAGCGCTGATCCGGCCGGTCAGCGTGTCGCGGGCAAAGCTGATCGTGCCGTTGCGGGATGCCGACGCCGTGCACCAGGCCAGTCCGGACTTCCCGGCCCTCTGGGAGGTGTGCCGCCGGCTGGGGACCACCGGCGCGTATGTATTCGCGCCCCATCCAGACGGCGACCCGCGTCATGTGGTGGCCCGGCAGTTCCCTGTCGACGTCGGCTACCCGGAGGACCCGGCCACCGGTGTGGCCGCCGCGGCCCTGGCCGCCTACCTGGCCGCTGACCTCCAGCCTGCGCGGCCGGCCTGGAGAGGTATCACCATCGACCAGGGCGACACGATGGGCCAGCCGAGCTTCGTGCGTGCGGCCGCGCTCGCCGGGCCCGAGGGTACGACTCGTACGAGCGTGACCGGCAGGGCCGTCCGCACCGGTCAGGCGCAACTCAGCCTGTCCGCCATCACAGGTGGACGCAATCTGCCAGAACCCGAACTCCGGTAGGCGAGGAATGACATGACCGACCCCGATTTCCATGCCTGCGCGGCCGCCGGAGTCAGCGCCTTGCAGCGCTGGTATGACCCGTCGACCGGCCTGTGGAAGGGGCTTGGCTGGTGGAATGCGGCTAACGCGCTCACGGCGGTGATCGGCTATACCAAGCTGACCGGGGATAGCAGCCACGCAGGCGTTATCGGGACGACGTTTACGGCCGCGCAGCGGCAGCGCGCTAACTTTGTCAACAGCTACTACGACGACAACGGGTGGTGGGCGCTGGCTTGGGTCGCCGCGTATGACGTGACTCGCGACAGCCGCTATCTCGGCGCGGCCCGGACCATCTTCGCCCGCAACGTGGCCGGCTGGGACGACACGTGCCGTGGCGGGCTGTGGTGGAACGAGACGAAGACCTATAAGAATGCGATCACCAACGAGCTGTTTCTCACGCTCGCGGCCCGGCTTCATCAGCGCACGCCAGGCGATCACGGGAGCTACCTGACGTGGGCGCTGCGGGAATGGGAATGGTTCAGCTCCGCCGGTCTCATCGGCGCCAGCGGCCTGGTCAATGACGGGCTTACTTCGGCGTGCCAGAACAACGGCCAGACCACGTGGACATACAACCAGGGTGTTATTCTCGGCGGCCTGGCCACCCTGTTCGAGATCACCGGTGATCATGCCTACCTGACCCAGGGGGAAGCCATTGCTGACGCAGCCCTGAGCAAGCTGACCACCCCGCCATCGGCGGCCATACCGGGAATCCTCGCTGAGCCTTGCGAAGCGACCGCCGCCGGGTGCAACGGCGACCAGACGCAGTTCAAGGGCATTTTTGTGCGCCACCTGTACGATTTCTGGCTGCAAAGCCGCCAGCCGGCCTACCGCGCGTTCATCCTCAGTAACGCTCGGTCCATATGGGACCACAACCAGAACGCGGACCATGAATTCGGCCTGCGCTGGACCGGGCCCTTCGACCGGGCCGACGCGGCTCGGCAGAGCTCGGCCCTGGACGCGCTCAACGCCGCCGTCGCCCTCGCCCCCGCTCAGTTAGGCCGCTCCCCTTCAACCGTCCACGTCGCGGTCTTCGACCCCCTCGCCGATTGGGAAATCGGCTACGCCACCGCCCACATCCGCCGCCACCAGTGGCAGCGTGAGCCAGGCCAGTACTCGATCACCACCGTCGGTCCGACACATGCGCCCGTCACCACGATGGGCGGCCTGCGGATCACGCCCGTTATCGCGGTCGGTGAATTGCGCCCGCAGGACGGTGCGATGCTGATCCTGGCCGGAGGCGATAGGTGGGCGGAGGAGCCGATGGCTTGCTTCCGCGTGGCGGCCAGGCGGTTCCTGGCGGCCGGGGTCCCGGTCGCGGCGGTCTGCGGCGCCACGTTCGGGCTCGCCATGGAGGGATTGCTTGACGACCGTGCGCACACGAGCAACGCCGCCGAGTACCTGGCGTACTCCGGATATGGCGGCGGCGACCGGTTCGTCGCCGAGCCCGCGGTCGTGGACGGAGACTTGATCACCGCCAGCGGCGTCGCGCCGGTGCACTTCGCCCGAGCAATCTTCGAGCGGCTGGGACTCTACGCACCCACGGCGGCCGCGTCCTGGTTCAAGCTCTACGGAGACCGCGACCCAGCCGGATTCTTCGAGCTGATGTCCGCGTGAACCGAAACCATGTCCGCGCACGCTGCGCTGCCGGCGGCGCAGCAGGCCAGGCCGATTCCGGCACGACGGGCAGCCCAGGGTGACGCGCTGGGAGCAGGACCTGCTGTCGGCGGCGTCGATCACCGCCTTCAAGCTGAACGGCCAGTTCCTTGAGCTGGCCGAAGACCTGGCCCGCCCGGCCGGACTGACCGCAGCGTGGTGGCAGGTACTCGGGGCGGTCCTGAGCGAGCCGCTGCCGGTGGCCGGCATCGCCCGCGAGATGGGCTTGGCCCGGCAGAGCGTGCAGCGCATCGCGGACATCCTGGTGGCCCGTGGCCTCGCCGAATACCGTGACAACCCGGCGCACCGCCGAGCCAAGCTGCTCACCCCGACCGACGAGGGGCGTGCCGCCATCGGGCGGATCAGCCCAGCGCACGCGGCTGCGGCTAAGCAACTGGCGAAGGTGCTCGGGGAATCCGCGCTGGCCGATGCCGTGGCTGCGCTGCGTGCGCTCTCCGCGGCCCTGGACGAGAGTTTTCCCGGCTCGTGACAGCGACTTGTGTAGGTCAGCCAGGAACGGGCAGTGGTGCGGAGCGAAAGCAGAAACGACCACGCGAAACTCACCGGAGGAGAGATCCTGTCGTGACCGCCATACCCGACATCATGCTGAGCAACGGCCAGAACATCCCCCAGTTCGGCTTTGGCGTCTTCCTGGTCAAGCCGGAGGAGACGGTCGCCGCGGTGAGTAGCGCCCTGCAAGTCGGTTACCGGCACATCGACACCGCCGAGATGTACGGCAACGAGAACGAAGTCGGTGAGGCGATCGGCCGGTCCGACCTCGATCGCGGCGACGTATTCGTCACCAGCAAGCTGGCCAACGATGCGCACGAACCCGATGACGCCCGCCGGGCCTTCGATGAGTCGCTGAAGGCGCTCGGTTTCGACTACCTCGACCTGTTCTTGATCCACTGGCCGCTGCCGACCAGGTACGACGGTGACTACGTATCGACCTGGAAGACCCTGGAGGAGTTCTACCGCGAAGGGCGGGCCCGCTCAATCGGTGTCTCGAACTTCCAGCCGCGCCACCTGCGCCGGCTACACGCCGAATGTGACATCCCTCCGGCGGTTAACCAGATCGAGGTCAACCCCTACCTCACCCAGGACGAGGTGCGCGGATTCTGTGCCGAGCACCAGATCGCGATCGAAGCCTGGTCGCCGCTGGGACGGGGCAACGTCCTGGCTGACCCGATGGTCGAGTCAATCGCCCGCAGGGTCGGCAAGACCCCGGCCCAGGTCGTCCTGCGCTGGCACATCGAGCGCGGTGACATCGTCTTCCCCAAGTCGGTCAACCCAGAGCGCATCAAGGAGAACATGGGCATATTCGATTTCGAACTGCCCGGCGAGGACGTCGAAGCGATCACCCTGCTGAACCGGGACGAGCGCACCGGCCCCGATCCGGACAAATTCGACGGCCGCCGCTGAGCCTGCCTGGTTTCGCTGCTGGGCCGGTCATGACGCGCCGGACCACCGCAGGGTGAAGTCCGTCAGCGTATAGCCGAGCGCGTTGACCGTCGGCTGGATGAAGTTATCCCGGACGATCTGCGCCGCTTCCGATTCGGCGGCGTTGATGAGCGGGCGGGTGATCGAAGGGTTGGTCCTGACCTGGTTAAAGGCGAGACCCTGGGCCTGGGCGTACAGGACCGACTCGGAAAACTGCGGGCGGATGAGCCCGCCGCAGCCGAATCCGGGATAGGTCCAGCTGTGCTGCGTGTCGATGGGATGCGACAGCGTGTTGTCGATGGTGACATCGTGCACCGACTGCGGAAGCTGCGGCTGTGGCAACACCATGATGACGCTGACCCGACCGGGCGCACCAGTGACCGGGCGGCTCAGGATTTGCAATTTGTAATGGCCGGAGCCGGGTGCCCACCAGCCCGGGCCCGGATTCAGATCGACAGTCGCGGACGCATGGCCCACGGCATCGAAGGTGCTGGAGTACCAGCACGGCCATATCCCGATATTCTTCGAGACTTTATGGGTGAACGTGAAGTTGAAGTTCTCAGTCCCGAGAGCGGGCCGTGAGATGCCCTCGATTTTCTGCAGTAGCCAAGGCCCGAGGTCGATGTTAGTGGTGGTGCCCGCGCTGATCGACTGCCACGGCCAGGAGAGCTTGACGTGCGGCAGGTGGACGTTGACGCCGACGATGTGCAGGACCGCGGAAAGCGCCACCAGGACCGCCCACGCGACCACCTTGCGGAAAATCAGGCCGATCACCAGGACGACGGCTACCCACTTCACCCGAAGCGGGATGCGCCGCCGCCGCCCGGTGGGCCCAGTCCGTCGGACCGGCTCGCTGGTGGTTCTCTCGGGTTGCGCCGGCCAGCCGTTGCCGTAACGGCCCGGAGTATCCGGGCCGAGCCACGCTTCCCGGGAACCTGCGACCGGCAACTCCCTGCTGTCGCGGGCATCCTCGTCTGCGAACCTGCCATCAGCATCATCCGGGCGGAACGAGGCCGACCTCAGCCCTCCGGCCCTGCTCGTGGCCAGCATGCCGACCAGAAAAATCAAGAATCGAGCCATATTGTTTTCCTTTATCTGTCATCCCTGGATAACTCAGCGACGGCTGAATACTCCAGGCTCAGCACGACCGGCACCGCTCCGAAAGGCAGGCGGAACCGTGCGCCAGGCTTGTCCGGCGGGTTGGACTCCTTGATGACGGGCCACCGCATTTTGATGTGCTGAGCCGTCAGGCCTTCTACTGAGTACGGGAACTCCATGGCCGATATGTTGTGCAGCTTGAGCAGGCCGCCCCATCGGAAAGCGGCGAAGACGTTGGCCAAGCTGCGAACGGAAAGCGGCCGCCGCGCGGTGATGTCAATCCAGTAGACCGCCATCGCCAGATCGATCAGATCGTTCGCCGCCTGGCCCAGTGCCTCCGACTTGGTGTGGTACACCGTCCCGTCGGAGTTGACGGTGCCCAGTTTCTCGCCGCGGACTGGCGAATAACGAGGCTGCGCCTTGCACTGCATCCAGTCGCATGCCGCCAGCAACTCCCAGCGAATGCCGCTTTGGGTGGCCACATCCCGGTACAGAGGTTCGGCGCGCGCAAGCGGCGTCTTGGCCGTGGTGATGAAGTCGGTCGTGACCACCCGAGGGATTTGCGGCACGTACCGTCGGCTACTGACGCGAGCGCGGCGAGGCGCGATCCGCGGGCCCGGCCGGTGTCCCAGCTGAGGTTCGCCCTTAACCGGCGCGCCGGGCGCCGCCGACGCCAGGCCTGCCTCCGCCGCCTCGGCCGATGCCGAAGCCGCCGGAGCCATGAACGCATCCAGCACACCGGGGATAGTCGCGCCCCCATGACCCGCCGTCCCGCCGTGGTCACCGCCACCCCCCAACCCGGCCGTCGTGCCCGGGCCCGGCATCGCAGCCTGGCCCGTCGAGCCACCCAAACTGGCCGAGCCACCCAGGCTGGCCGAGCCACCCAGGCTGGCCGCGTGCGGCACCGCTGCCGCGCTAGGGCTGTAGCGGTACAGGTTGTAGAGCCGCATGAGGGCAATAAGGTTCGTGCCGTAGCTGGGATCGGTGGCGTACACGCCAGTGAGGTCGGCCGCGAACGCATCGGGAACATGGCGGTCGGCCATGGCCTGGGCATAGCTTGAGCCGGTGGCGAGCAGCTGACTGTGGTCGGCGATGCTCTCGGCGACGTTGTGGTAGACCTTAAACGCAGCGGTCTGGGTCACCAAGTGGCCGTTCTCGTACTCTTGGGTCGGCAGCACGTCCGAGCCAGCCGGACCCGTGCCCTTGATCCCGAACAGATTGTGGTCCCGCACGGCGAGCACGCTCTGCCCCCATCCGGATTCCTCGATGGCCTGCGCGATGGTCACCGCAGCGGGAATGCCGTAGCGGCCTTGCGCGGCCATGGCCCCCGGTGCGACTTGGCTGATGAACGCCTGCTGCGCAGCCGTGCCTGGGACTTGAGGCGTCGTCGTCGGCTGCTGGTGCCTGCCGTAGCTGGGCGTCGCCGACGTGGACGAACGGCCAGAAAATTCGTCCTGAATCGCCTGAATGCCGGGTATGGCCGCGCTACCCGCGGCCCGGGCCGCCGTACCCGTACCCGTACCCGTACCCCCGGCCGTGCCTTGCGAGCTGGCCGCCTGGGCCGTCGCGGTTCTCACCGGCCGCTGCCGTGTCGCAGTTCCGCCATTCCCCCCGGGCCGCGCGGGCGGGCCAGAGGGCTGACTGTCGCTGGTGCTGAGCGCCGCCGCCAGCATCCCCGGAATCGCCGCCTGCCCCGTGTCCGCGCGGCTTGGCGTCGGCCTGGCCGCCGTGCCAGTCCGGCTCGCAGCATTTCCCCGCGCCTGCTGATCGGCGCTTTGCGTGACGGGAACCGCGCCGTTATTGACGAAGCCGACCACGCCTTGGCCCGCCAGCGGCACGCTGAAC
>ODAK010003596.1_pt1 | contig 16029 bp, 15 predicted proteins | sample 1539591 | NCBI WGS metagenome assembly ODAK01 (sample SAMEA3539303, study PRJEB22396) | soil metagenome | biome: tundra; feature: field; material: soil | place: USA | collected 2010-05 | depth 0.15 m
TGACCCTCCCCCGGGTAGGCGGAGGGATTCTCGGCGAACGGGATTTTCACTCATTTACTCGTTCACTTTTCACTCGTTCACTTCTTCAGCAGCGGGCACTCGCTTTCCGCGACGGGCGTCACCGCCTCGCTGGCCGGGATCACCTGGCGCACGTGGTAGTAATCCCATGGATACTTCGATTCTTCCGGCTTCTTGACCTGCAGCAGGTAGAAGTCGTGAACCAGGCGACCGTCCTCGCGAATCTTGGCGTTCTTGGCGAAGAAATCGTTGACCGGCGTTTCTTTCATCTTCTTCATCACCGCTTGCGCCTCGTCTGTGCCGGCCGCTTTCACCGCCTTCAGATAATGCATCGTCGAGGAGTAGTCCCCGGCCTGAGCCATGGTCGGCATGCGCTTGTGCTTCTCGAAGAAGCGCTTCGACCATGCGCGGGTTTCGTCGTTGAAGTCCCAGTAGAAACCTTCGGTCAGATACATGCCCTGAGTCACTTTGAGGCCGAGACTGTGCACGTCGGTAATGAACATCAGCAATCCGGCAAGCGATTGCTTGGGCGTGATGCCGAACTCGGCGGCCTGTTTGATCGCATTGGTCGTATCGGTGCCGGCATTGGCGAGACCGATCACCTTGGCGCCGGAAGCCTGGGCCTTGAGCAGGAACGACGAGAAGTCAGTACCGGGGAACGGATGTCGTACCGAGCCGAGGACCTTGCCGCCATTGGCGAGTATCACCTTGGTGGTTTCCTGTTCGAGTGACTGGCCGAACGCATAGTCGGCGGTAATGAAGAACCATGTGTCGCCGCCCTGCTTGACCACCGCTTTGCCGGTACCGTGCGCGAGCGCGTACGTATCGTACGTATAGTGCACGTTGGTGTCGGTGCATTGCTTGCCGGTGATCGGCGTAGATGCCGCCCCGTTGACGATGGTGATGCGGTTCTTTTCCTTCGCCACCGGCATCACCGCGAGCGCGGTGGAGGTCGTGACGAGATCGGTGATCATGTCCACCTGGTCGCGCTCGAACCATTCGCGCGCCTTGTTCGACGCGACGTCGCCCTTGTTCTGGTGGTCGGCCGAAACGAGCTCGATCGGGAAACTCTTGCCTTTTTCCATCGCCTGAAAGTCCTCGATCGCCATCTTCACGGCGAGCACCGCGCCCGCGCCTGACAGGTCCGAATACAGCCCGGACAAATCGGTGAGGACACCGATCTTCACTTTGCCGTCCGAAAGCTTGACCGACGCGGCGGCTTTCGCTCCCGCCTTGGGCGCGTCTTGCTTCGCTTGCGCGAGCACGGCAGCCGGCGCAACTGCCAGCGCCGCGCCGACCAGAAGCGACAACAATTCACGTTTCATGGTAGTAGTCTCCTTGACAAAAACAGCAATTAAACTCCCAGCAACACGTGCAACTTGTCCATTTTGGCATCGAGCTCGGTCATTGTAACGGTTTCGACAATACTGCCGTGTTCGATCACGTAGTGGCGGTCGGCGAGCGGCGCCGCGAATCGAAAGTTCTGCTCGACCATGATGATGGTGTAGCCGCGCTCCTTGAGCGTGCGGATCACGCGCCCCAGCGTTTGCACGATCACCGGCGCGAGGCCCTCGCTGATCTCATCCAGCAGCAAGAGCTTTGCCCCGGTGCGCAGGATGCGCGCGATCGCCAGCATCTGCTGTTCGCCGCCGGAAAGCCGCATGCCGGGGCTCGCGCGGCGTTCCTTGAGATTGGGGAACATGGCGTAGATTTCGTCCACCGTCATGCCGCCGCTCGCCACCGCCGGCGGCAACAGCAGATTCTCCTCGGCCGACAAGCCGGCGAAGATGCCGCGCTCCTCGGGGCAATAGCCGATGCCAAGATGCGCGATGCGGTGCGTCGGCATGGCGATGGTTTCGCGGCCGTTGACCATGATCGAGCCGCTGCGCCGCCCGGTCAGTCCCAGGATCGCGCGCAGCGTGGTGGAGCGGCCGGCGCCATTGCGGCCAAGCAGCGTCACCACCTCGCCGCGGTTCACAATGAAGTCGATGCCATGCAGGATGTGCGACTCGCCATAGAACGCGTGCAACCCGGTCACGCGCAGATACTCGACAGTGGGTTGGAATGGGTTAGGCGTCATAGAAAAAACAGGCTGATCGCGGTTTAGGTTTTCTTAAGACGAGACCTATTCATGAGCAGTGCCGACGTAAGCTTCCAGCACTTGCGGGTTTTTCGATACTTCCGCGTACGACCCCTCGGCGAGAATCGCGCCGCGCGCGAGCACGGTGATGGTGTGCGACAGGTCGGCCACCACGTTGAGGTTATGCTCGACCATCAATATCGTGCGGCCGGCCGCGACTTTCCTGATCAACTCCACCACGCGCCCGATGTCCTCATGGCCCATGCCCTGCGTCGGTTCGTCGAGCAGCATCAACTCGGGCTCGAGCGCGAGCGTGGTCGCAATCTCGAGCGCGCGCTTACGGCCGTACGGCAGCTCGACGGTAACGGTATCGGCAAACGATGCGAGATCGACCGACTGCAGCAGCTCCAGCGCGCGCGCGTTGAGCTGGTCGAGCGTGCGCGCCGACTTCCAGAAATGAAACGAGGTGCCGAGCTTGCGCTGCAGACCGATGCGGACGTTCTCGAGCAGCGTCAGGTGCGGAAACACAGCGGAGATCTGGAACGAGCGGATAATGCCGCGGCGCGCGATCTGTGCCGGCTTCTCGCCGGTGATCTCGGCGCCGTTGAAATGTATGCTGCCGCGGGTCGGCTCGAGGAACTTGGTGAGCAGGTTGAAGCAGGTGGTCTTGCCGGCGCCGTTGGGGCCGATCAGCGCGTGGATGCTGCCGCGCCTGACCTTGAGGCTCACATCGTTGACCGCGACAAACCCCTTGAATTCCTTCACCAGGTTACGCGTCTCGAGTATGTAGTCTGGGTTCAGCATTAATGTTTCACTCGATCGCCAAGGCCGACTTCGCCCGCTGGCGCAGGATGAATTTCTGGATCTTGCCGGTCGAGGTTTTCGGCAGCGGTCCGAAGATCACCGCCTGCGGCGCCTTGAAATGTGCCATGTGGCTGCGGCAGAACTCGATGATTTCCCGCTCAGTCGGATTGACACCGGGCTTCAACTCGACGAACGCGCACGGCGTCTCGCCCCATTTCGGATCGGGCCTGGAAACCACCGCCGCCGCCATCACCGCCGGATGGCGGAAGAGCACGTCCTCGACCTCGATCGAGGAGATGTTCTCGCCGCCGGAGATGATGATGTCCTTGGAGCGGTCCTTGATCTTCACGTAGCCATCGGGTTCCATCACCGCCAGATCGCCGCTGTGAAACCAGCCGCCGGCAAACGCTTCCTCGGTCGCCTTGGGGTTCTTGAGGTAGCCCTTCATGGTGATGTTGCCGCGGAACATGATCTCGCCCATGGTCTCGCCATCCCACGGCACCGGCTGCATCGTTTCCGCGTCCATCACGGTCATGCCCTGCTGCATGTGATAACACACGCCTTGGCGGCCGTTAAGCCGCACCTGCTCCGCAAGCGGAAGCGCTTCCCACTCCGGATGCTTGGAGCACACGGCGGCCGGACCGTAGGTTTCGGTGAGGCCGTAGACGTGGGTCATGTTGAACCCCATCTTCTGCATACCCTCGATCACCGTTCCGGGCGGCGCCGCACCGGCGACGAGGCAGTTCACGGTATGGGCTATGCCCTGCTTCCACTCGGCAGGAGCGTTGATCAGCGCGAGGTGGACAATCGGAGCGCCGCAGTAGTGCGTAACGCGGTGTTGCCTGATCAGATCGAAAATCACCTTCGCATCAACGCGTCGCAAACAAATGTTGGTGCCGGCATTCGCCGCCATGGTCCACGGAAAGCACCAGCCGTTGCAGTGGAACATCGGCAATGTCCACAGGTACACCGCATGCGGCGGCATGCCCCAGCTCAGGATGTTGCTGATCGCGTTGAGATACGCGCCGCGATGGTGATAGACGACGCCCTTCGGATTGCCGGTGGTTCCCGAAGTGTAATTGAGCGTGATCGCGTCCCACTCATCATCCGGAATTCGCCAAGCGAATTCCGGATCACCTTGCAGCAGGAAATTCTCGTATTCCGTATCTCCGAGGCACTGTCCCTCGCCGCGATACTCCTGATCGTCCACATCGATCACGAGGATCTTCCTGTCTGGCAAAAGCCGCAAGGCTTTTGCCACAGTGCCGGAGAATTCACGGTCGGTGAGCAAGACCTTCGCCGCGCCGTGATCGAGCATGAACGCGATCGCCTCGGCATCGAGCCGCGTATTGAGTGTGTTGAGCACTGCGCCTGCCATCGCGACACCGAAATGCGCCTCATACATTTCCGGAATGTTGGGCAGCATCGCCGCGACGGTGTCGTTATTGCCAACGCCGCGCCGCCGAAGCGCCGACGCGAGCCGGCGGCAACGTGTATAAACCTCCGACCAGGTCAGCCGCCGGTCGCCATGGATGACGGCGGTGCGCCGGGGATAAACGTAGGCGGTGCGCGCCAGCAGCGACAGTGGCGTGAGCGGCGTGTAGTTCGCGGCCTTCTTATCGAGACTGATGTCGTACGGATTGACGCGCGTCATACATCCCCCTTCCGTGCTCCGCCTCACGATACGCCAAAACCGTCGCGCATGCGCGCCACGGCGTCCGCTACGCGCCGTACTGCAATCACCTGCAGACCCGGAATCGGCTGCCTGGGTTTGTTGGCTTCCGGAATCAGGGCGTAAGTGAAGCCGAGCTTGGCAGCTTCCCTGAGCCGCTCCTGACCGCGCTGCACCGGCCGCACTTCGCCTGCCAGCCCGACTTCACCGAACACCACCAGCCTGGCCGGCAGCGGACGGTTGGTGAGCGATGACACGATCGCCATCAGCACCGCGAGATCGGCGGCGGGCTCGACGATCTTCATGCCGCCGACCGCGTTGATGAACACGTCCTGGTCGAAGCATGCGATGCCGGCATGGCGGTGCAGCACCGCGAGCAGCAATGCCAGCCGGTTCTGCTCGAGGCCGACGCCGAGCCGGCGCGGATTCGCCGCGTGCGCCTCGTCGACCAGTGCCTGGATTTCAACCAGCAGCGGCCGCGTGCCTTCCTGCGTCACCATCACGCACGAGCCGGCGACCTGCTCGGCGTGCTGCGACAGGAACAGCGCCGATGGGTTCGACACGCCTTTCAGCCCCTTCTCGGTCATCGCGAACACGCCGAGCTCGTTGACCGCGCCGAAGCGGTTCTTGAAGGCGCGGATCAGGCGGAAGCTCGAATGCGTGTCGCCTTCGAAATAAAGCACGGTGTCGACGATGTGCTCGAGCACGCGCGGCCCGGCGAGCGCGCCCTCCTTGGTAACGTGACCAACGAAAATCATCGTTATACCGCTTGCTTTGGCGAGCCGCGTCAACTGCGCCGCGCATTCGCGCACCTGCGCCACCGATCCCGGCGCCGACTGCAGCGCCTCTGAATATACGGTCTGGATCGAGTCGATCACCGCCACCACCGGTTTTTCCGCTTGCAGCAGCGCCTGGATTTTTTCAAGGTTGATTTCGGCCAGCAGATGCAGGGCGGAGGCGTCGAGCGCGAGCCGCCGCGCGCGCAGCGCGATCTGCTGCGCCGACTCCTCGCCGCTGACGTAGAGCGCCTTGTGGCCGCCGCCCATCGTGCACAGTGCCTGCAACAGCAGCGTCGACTTGCCGATGCCGGGATCGCCGCCGATCAGCACCACCGCGCCATGCATCAGCCCGCCGCCGAGCACCCGGTCGAATTCGGCAATGCCGGTCGGCAACCGGCTCTCCTCGCGCGCTTCGACTTCGTTCAGGCGTTGCAGCTTGCCGCTGCCCGCCACCGCGCTAAAGCGGCTGACCGCCGCCGTCGCCGTTTCGGCGATGGTCTCGACCAGCGTGTTCCACGCGGTGCAATGCGGACATTGGCCCTGCCACTTGACGGCTTGGCCACCGCATTCAGTGCAGGTGTATATCGATTTCGTTTTTGCCATGCGGGTTCAGCGCGCGGGTCGGCCGCCGCAAACGGTGCGCGCCGGACGCAAATGACAACGCGACGCGCATGGTTGTCGCCGGCGCGGCTAATGCGAGGGCGGTATAACCGCGGGTGAGCCGGGCGCGGAGCCGTCTGGGTGCGGTGTCTGGCGATGATGGCGCGCATGCTCCAGCGCGTGCTCGAGGCGCCGGATGCGGTTGTGCAGATCCTCGAACAGCATCACGCAAAGCGTGGTGGTCACTGCATACATGCCGATCGAGATACGCTCGATTTCACGCACCGGCCCCAGCGCCTCGTGGTCGGACAGGAAGAAATAGTCGCCAAGCATGAGCCCCGCGGCAGTCGCGAGCAGGCCGGGCGCCATGCCGCCGTACCACGTGGCAACCATCGCCGCCGGCACAAAGAAAAGAAACGGCACGCGTTGACCCTGCGTGCCGAACAGCCAGTATCGCAACGCGAACGCGAGGATCACCATGGCTACCGCCACCCCGTAACGCGCCATCACCGGGCGTTGGAACGGCCAGCTGACGGGCGTGTGAAAGCTGGCCAGCGAAGGGTCATGCTCGAGAGAGTCGATGAATGCCTTTACCGCGGCGCCCAGCTTGCCCGCCACATGGTGCCGCTCCTGCTCGAGCGCGTGCTCGAACTGGCGGATCAAGTCATGCAGTCTCTCGCACAGGATCACGCACACCGCCGTGGTGACCGCATACACACCGAGCGCGAGCGATTCCCTGATTCCCAACGGTCCCAGCGCATAACGCGGCGGCAGAAAAAAGTAATCGCCGGCCAGTAGACCCAGTAGGGTCGCAACCAGCCCCGGACCCACCCCGCCGTACCACGCCGCGATGAGCGCGGCCGGCACGAAAAAAGTGAACACGAGGCGGTTCGCCTGATCGCCCAACATTGCGTAACGAATCGCGAACGCGATCAGCACCACACTCACGGCCACGCCATAGCGCCACAGCGCCGGACGGCGGTAAGGCCAGTCGCGGTGGGCTTGTTCATCCGGGTGGAGCGGTTGTTCGCCGATCAGGTGGTCGCTGGCCATGTCGCGATAATACACCGGTAGGTTGCTGTTTTCAGCAACGGGGCGACTCGCGTTTCAAACCTCGATCACCGGCACGCGCGGCGCCAGAGCGCACAGCAGCTCGTAGCTCACGGTCCCCGCGGCAGCCGCGACCTCGTCGGCCGATAGCCCTTGGCCCCACAGCATGACCGGCGTGCCGACCTGTGCCGCGGGGATACCACTCAGATCGGCGCACAGCATATCCATCGACACCCGCCCGAGCGTGCGGGTGCGGCATCCGCCCACCACAATCGGCGTGCCGGTCGGCGCATGGCGCGGATAACCGTCGGCGTAGCCGCAGGCGACGACACCGATGCGCATCGGGCGCGTTGCTTCAAACGTGCCGCCGTAGCCGATGCGATCGCCCGGTCGCAGCTCCCGCACGGTGATGAGTTCGCTCGCGAGCGTCATCACCGGCTCCAGGCCGAGCGTCTCGGCGGGCACATCGGCAAATGGCGAGCAACCGTAAAGCATGACGCCGGGACGCACCCAGTCGGCGTGGGCCTCGGGATAGCGCAGAATCGCCGCCGAGTTCGCGAGACAGCGCTGCAGCCCGCTCCCGGCGGCAAGCCGCTCCAGACACTCCATCTGCCAGGCGACGCCGTGCGCGTCGTCGGCAGTGGCGAAATGAGCCATCAGCGTGAGCTGCGCGACGCGCGGATGCCCATGCAACCGGCCGAGCACGGAGCCAAATTCTGCCGGCATGATGCCGAGCCGGTTCATGCCGGTATTGATCTTGAGCAGCACATCGAAGCGCGCGTCGGACGGCGCGCTGCCGAGCATGCGGATCTGTTCCTGACTGTGGATTGCAATCGCGAGCCCGTGCTCGGCCGCGACCACGAGATCGCGCGGCTCGAATGCGCCCTCGAGCAGTGCGATGCGTTGCCGGTAGCCCGCCTCGCGCAGACGCACCGCCGCATCGAGTTCGAGCAGTGCGTAGCCTTCTGCGCTGACCAGCGCGCGTGCGGCGCGCATCACGCCGTGGCCGTAAGCATTGGCCTTGATCACTGCAAACACCGACGCGCGCGGCGCGTGGCGCCGCACCACTGAAAGATTGTGGCGCAGCGCGTCGAGACTGATGGTGGCGTTGATCGGACGAGGCATTAAAGACAGGTTTAAGGTTTAAGGTTTAAGGTTTAAGGTTTAAGGTTTAAGGTTTAAGGTTTAAGGATTCCGCGCTTTAATCCGCGTGTAATGCTGCTCGAAAATCAGCTCGAGATCAGTGATTACCTCGTTGGCATCGCGGCCGTGGATCACGTGCTGCTCGACGCAGCGCGAGGTCTCGACCAGCAGTTTGCGCCGGTCGAGCATCGGATAGGTCCTGGTGAGGCGCTGGATGGCTTTCACCACCGTTTCGTTGGCCGCGCGCGGCTCGGGCACCGGCAACGCTGCATTGGCGGGAACGCCGCGGTGACAGAGAAACTCTGCGAACTCCATCAGCATCCGACGCTGCCCGGCATCGAGGCTTTGGAACAGCCTCAGCAGTTTTTCCCCGTCACCCTTCACCCTTCACCCTTCACCCTTCATCGGGTTTAACGCAAACACCGGCATCTTGCGCCGCTCGCGCATCAGGTCGAGCGCCTGCACCAGAAACTGCTTCATTGCCGGCCCGCCATCTCGCGCATCTTGCGGGTGGCAAATTCGGCGAACGTCGACAGCAGGCGCGAGCGGAATTTCTCGCGCGGACTAACCAGCGACAACGTGCGAATCAGGCGCGGCGCGAGCGGGATCGCCACCAGCGAGCCCAGCCTGAGATCCTTCGCCACCGTTGCGCGCGACATGATCGCAACGCCAATGCCGGTCTCGACCACGCCTTTGATCGCCTCCGGGCTGCCGAGCTCCATCACGATGTTGAAATCCTCGGGCGCGATGCCTGCCTGCCGGAAATAATTGTCGGAAAACTGGCGCGTGCCGGAGCCGCTCTCGCGGCTGATGTACGGTTCGCCCGCGAACTGCTGCGGGGTTACGCTTTTCAGGCCGGCAAGCTTGTATCCCGGCGCGCAGATCATCACCAGCTCGTCATCGCAGCATACTTCGGTATGCAGGCTCGGCAACTGCGACGGCGATTCGATCAAACCCAGGTCGATCGTGTGATCGGCGACACGGTTTTCTATGATTTCGGAGTTGGCGACCGTCATGTACGTCTGCACCTGCGGATGGCGCGCCTTGAATTCCCCGAGCACGCGCGGCAGGATGAATTCGGCGATCGTGGTGCTCGCACCGAGCAGCAGCGGCCCGCTGATCGCGCCGGTCAATTCGCTCACGCGCTTGTCCATCTCTTCCGACAGCCCGAGGATGCGTTCGGCATATTCCAGCACCAGCTGCCCGGTCGGCGTCAGCGCGATCCTGCCGTGGCTGCGCTCGAACAGGCGCGCGTTGAAATGCTCTTCGAGCTGCTTGACCTGGAACGTCACCGCAGGCTGCGTCATGAACAGCTGCTCCGCCGCCTTGGTGAAGCTCAATTGCCTGGCGACGGTGTAAAACACCTGCAGTCTGCGATCAGCCATGCGCGCACGCGCGAGAGCTGAAAGGCGAGAGGCGAGAGGCGTAACAGCCTCCGCCGTCATCAGTTTTTTCTCGCCTCCCGCCTCTCTCCTCTCGCCTCTCCGAAAATGGTTTAGTATTCAACCACATTTCTCCGGGCAAGTCATGAGAGACGCGTGGAAAAATCTGGATTGTGGTATAAAGCTGCACCCAAATAACAGCCACTTAGAGTAGTCCTACCTCTCCTTCATGCCGTTCGGCTTTTACATCATCATGGCGGCGCAGTTTTTTTCGTCGCTCGCCGACAATGCGCTGCTGATCGCCGCGATCGCGTCGCTCGCGCTGATCGATTCGCCGGCATGGCTGACGCCGATGCTGAAGCTGTTTTTCACGATTTCCTACGTGGTGCTGGCGCCGTTCGTCGGCGCGTTCGCCGACGCGCTGCCCAAGGGCCATGTGATGTTCATCTCGAACGCCATCAAGGTGGCCGGTTGCCTGATGATGCTGTTCGGCGTGCATCCGCTGATTGCATACGGCGTGGTCGGGCTCGGCGCTGCGGCGTATTCGCCTGCCAAGTACGGCATACTCACCGAATACCTGCCGCACCACAAGCTGGTGACAGCCAACGGCTGGATGGAGGGTCTTACCGTCGGCTCGATCATCCTCGGCACCGTGCTCGGCGGCGCGATGATCAGCGAGACGTTCTCATCCAAAATGCTGCAGATCGACGTCCCTTACCTCGAGAGCGGCATCGACACCGCGCCAGAAATTGCGATCACGCTGATCGTCGTTTTTTACGTGATCGCGGCAATATTCAACCTCTACGTCCCGAACACCGGCATCGATCACAAGCTGATGCGCAAGAACCCGGTCTATCTGGTCAAGGATTTCGCGCATTGCCTGCGCCTGCTGTGGGGCGACAAGCTCGGACAGATTTCGCTCGCAACGACCACGCTGTTCTGGGGCGCCGGCGCGACGCTGCAGTTCATCGTGCTTAAATGGGCGGAAATCGCGCTCGGCTACACGCTGTCGCAATCGACCGTGCTGCAAGGCATTACTGCGATCGGCATCGCGGTCGGCGCGGTCATCGCCGCCAGGACGATCCCGCTGCACCACGCGGTGCGCGTGTTGCCGGTCGGCATCGCGATGGGCATCATCATCATCGGCATGATTTTCGTACGCGATATTTATGTCGCGATGGCGATGATGCTGCTGATCGGTGCGCTCGCCGGATTCTTCGTCGTGCCGATGAACGCGCTGCTGCAGCACCGCGGCCACATCCTGATGGGCGCCGGCCACTCGATCGCGGTGCAGAACTTCAATGAGAATTTAAACATCCTGATGATGCTCGGCATCTATGCTTTGCTGATCAAGCTTGAATTTTCGATCTACACCGTGATCACGCTGTTTGGCCTGTTCGTCGCGGTCACCATGGCGCTGGTGCGCAACCGCCACCAGTCCAACGTGCGCAGCGGAAACATGCCGCAGATTCCCGCCGACGCGCAGCATTGACAGAAAAAGCTCAGCTTTAACGGCGCAGCCGCGCTTTTACGCCTCACGCCTCTCGCCTCACACGCTTCTAAGGGGCGGAGCCCAGCCCGAGGTCGGCCTCGTAACGATCGTGGGGATAGTGGAAAGGCACCGGCCCATCCGGTGCGCCATCGAGAAACTGGCGCACGAAGGGATCCTTGGAGACGCGCATTTCCGCGCTGGGTCCTGCAGCGGCAATCACGCCGTCCGAGATCAGGTAAACGTAATCGACGACCTTCATGGATTCAACCGCATCGTACGAGACGACTATCGAAGTTGCTCCGAGCGCGTCGTTGAGATGGCGGACCAGATTACCGATCACGTTGCAGGAAATCGGATCCAGCCCCGAGAATGGCTCGTCGTACATGATCAGCATCGGGTCGAGCGCGATCGCCCGCGCGAGCCCGACGCGCCGCGACATGCCGCCCGACAACTCCGCCGGCATCAGCTGCGCCGCGCCGCGCAAGCCCACCGCCGCGAGCTTCATCAGCACGAGATCCCGAATCATGCTCTCGGGGAGATCGGTGTGCTCGCGTATCTGGAACGCGATGTTTTCGAACACCGACAGGTCGGTGAACAGCCCACCCATCTGGAACTGCATCCCCATCTTGCGCCGCAGCTGATACAGAGCATCGCGGCTCAGCTCGTGCACGACCTGGCCGTCGACCTTGACGTAGCCATCAGCGGGAACAAGCTGGCCACCGATCAGGCGCAGCAACGTCGACTTGCCGCAACCGCTCGCGCCCATGATGCCAACCACTTTCCCGCGCGGAATCGCAAGGCTGATGTCTTTCAGCAACGCGCGATCCGCGTAGCCGAAGCGCAGCTTGCTGATCTCAACGATGTTGTCCGATGGCATGGCAGGTGTGGAATTTTTCGCGCACGTAGTCTAACACGGCGCCGCCGTGCTTTTACGCCTCTCGCCTCACGCCTCTCGTTCTTCTAACGGCGCAGCCGCAGATAAATCTCCGGCAGCTTGTTGGGCAGGCTGTTGATGTGGTCGAGCACCATGTAATGTCCAGGCCCGAATATCTGCGGCAGGTACTGGTTGGCCATGGTGTCGACCGTGATGCAGAACGGATGCACGCCGCGCGTGACCGCTTCCTTCACCGCCATGCGCGTGTCCTCGTGCAGGTAGCGCCGGTCGCCGCCGTCGTCGTAGTCTTCCGGCCGGCCATCGGAAAGGATCAGCAACAAGCGGCGCCGGCTGTCGACCTGTGAAAAGCGCGCGGTCGCGTGGCGGATGGCAGCGCCCATGCGCGTCGCGAGCCGCCCCGACATGCCGCCGATCACGCCTTTGATCTGTATCGAGAACGGCTCGTCGAAATCCTTGATCGTGTAGTAGCTCACGTTATCGCGATACTTGGAGCAGAAACCCGCGATGCTGTAGGCGTCGCCGACCTCTTCCATGCTTTCGGCGAACAGCAGCACGCCGGCGCGCACGCGGTCGACCAGCCGCCCGCCGCCTTCGGGCAGATGCTGCATGATCGACGTCGACATGTCGGCGAGCAGCGTCACCGACACATCGCGCTGCCTGATTTCGCGCCGGCGGTAGATTGCGGGCTGCGGCGACATGCCGGCGCGCTGCTCCGCGACATAAGCGACCACGGCGTTGAGGTCGATGTCGTCACCCTCGAACTGGCGCAACTTCGGCGCGAGCCGCGTCGGCTTCTGCGCCTGGATCGCCCGTTTCAGGCGCTTGAGCGCCAGCGCATACTGCGAGGTGAGACGGTTCGCTTCGGCGAGATTCGCTTCGTTGAGCGGCTTCTCCTGCACCCAGCACCAGTTGCGCTTGTAACGCCCTTCGCGATAGTCCCATTCGGGATACGGCGTGCCTTTTTCGCTCCCCCGCCCGCCACGCTCCTGCGCCTGCGAGCGTTGCAGCGACTGGGTGCGCGAGCCGGCGCTCTTGCCCTCGGCGGCGACCTGCTGCTGCCGATCGCCGCTCTGCTCGCCGCCGGTTTCGGCGTTTTGCTCCTCATCCGGTTGCGATTCTCCGTCATCGCGCTCCTCGCTCTGGCCGTCGGCGCCGGCCTGGGTCTGCTGCGACTGATCCTGACTGGTCTGTGCATGCGCCGAGCGTGCCGCATTCGGCGCACGCCCTGGCAAGTACGCGCCCTGAAAAATCTCGATGTCGGTGACCGGCGGCAACTGGGATTCGCGATAAAGCTCGTTCGCGATGCGGAACGCGTCTGCAATCGTCGCGTCGGGCTCGAGCAGCCGCCGCAAGCGCGGGTCGAAATCGGCCGGCTCGCCGCGCGCGACGGCAAGCGCGCCGCGCACCATCGCGAGCGCACTGTCGTAGAACGGCAGCGCCTCTGCCGGACGCAGGCGATGCGCGCGTCCGGTCGCAAGCATGCGGCTCAGGTAGTTCGGCACCAGGCCCTGCACGCGATGGTCGATGCGCAGGTCCTCGCACGCATCGAACAGCAGTTGAAAGCGCAGCACGTCGTCGCCGTAACGCTCGAACAACGGCGCCCACGCGATCGGTCCCGATGCCGGCAGTTCAGCGCCGGCCTCGTGGAACACGGCCCGCAGCGCTGCGCGGTCGAAGCTGCCAAACGCAAGGTGCCCGGCCGCGTGCAACACCGCGAGAATCGCCTCGTCGCGATCAGGCATCACCGCCGGGATGAACACGGTGCGGCCGTCGGTCTCGACGAACGGCCGGCCCTTCTCGGGCGACCAGTTGCTTTCCTTGAGTTCGAACTGGCTCTCGAACCAGACATCGAGCAGCAGCGCGAGCAAGCGGTTCCGCTCGTTCATGCGGAAACCGGGCAGATGCTCGAGCAGCACTGAGAGGCTTTCTTCGCTTTCGAGCCGGAAGTAGGCCTCGCCGCGCGCGCGGCCGGACTGCATGATGTCGGCGCCGCGCGACGCCCACGCCAGTATCGCCTGCGCGCCAAGCAGGTTGCGCACGCGGACCGCGCCGGCAAGGCAGGTCGCGAGCATCAGTTTGCGCGACTCGTAGAGTTCCTCGATCGGCAGGCACAACTGTTCGATACCGGTAATGCCCTGGCGGCACGCAAGATCGAGCACCGGTGTCGCGAAATAAGCGCGGCCGCTTTCGGCATGACGCGAGTACCAGAGGAATCCGATTTCGGCCCAGCGCCGCTCACCGGCATGACCCAGCGAGCCGAACGCACGCGGCAGATTCTTCATGAAATCCTCGACCGCCGGCGCCGGCGCCGGCCACTGCAGGAACGCGAGCGCCTGCTCGGTCCATGGCAACACGGTCTCCGAGATCTTTTCCGCTTCACGGCTGCCGCGGATGAAAGCCTTGCCCGCGTCACGGTCGTGCTCGAACAATTGCCGCGCGGCCTCGAGCCAGCGCAGCACGTTCTCATCGCCGTGGTGCCGCAATACGGGCAGCGCGTCGAGCACTGCGCGGTGCGCGACGAAACTCCGCGCGCTCAATTCCTCGAGCGCGCGCTCAATTGCTGCGGGGGAGACAGCCACGGTCAGGCGGGGGAAAACGCTCGCAATGGATCAGGAAAAATGCGCCTTGACGATTTCCGTCAGCGCTTCCAGCAGCTCGACGTCGTCGGTGAGCGGATTGACCATCGCGACCTGGCACGCGTTAACCGGGTCGAGTCCGGCCATGATCATGTTCGCCGCATACACCAGCGCGCGCGTCGAAGTCGCTTCCTCGAGGCCGTGGTCTTTCAACAGACGCGCCTTGCGGCCGGCGGCGACGAGCTTGGCGGCGATTTCGGGATCGATGCCGGGCACTTCGTTGATGAGGATCTTGCGCTCGACGTCCTCCTGCGGAAAATCGAAGGTGATCGCGATGAAGCGCTGTTTGGTCGAAGGCTTGAGGTCCTTCAATACCGTCTGGTAGCCGGGGTTGTACGAAACCACCAGCAGAAAATCCTCGTGCGCTTCGATCTCCTGGCCTTTCTTCTCGATCGTCAGCTTGCGCCGATGGTCGGTCAGCGAATGGATCACGACGGTCGAATCGGTGCGCGCCTCGACGATCTCGTCGAGGTAGCAGATCGCGCCTGCCTTCACCGCGCGCGTGAGCGGACCGTCCTGCCAGACGGTCTCGGCACCTTCGAGCAGGAAGCGGCCAACCAGGTCGGAACTGGTCAGGTCCTCGTGGCACGACACGGTCACCAGCGGGCGCTTGAGCTGCCACGCCATGTACTCGAGGAAACGCGTCTTGCCGCAGCCGGTCGGGCCTTTCAGCATTACCGGCAGCCGCTTGCGGTAGGCCGCCTCGAAAACAGCGATCTCGTTGCTCTGCGGCTCGTAATACGGGGCCACGTCGCTCGCCTGAGGCAACTGGATGATGTCGCGCTCGACACCACGCACGCGGTTTAACACTGTCTTCATTCAATAATCCTCAAAAATCGGGAACTGCTAATATGGGTATTTTAAGAGAACCGCGGGGATAAGGGAATGAGCGCGCAAAAACTCGTCAGGCAGATCAAGCACAACATGCGCTACAAAATCACCGGCTTGTCGGATAGCTCGTCGGATTTGTCGCCGCGCGGCGGGAAATGCCGCGCGAGCAGCGCCGTCATTTCCTCGATCGCCTTGAGCGCACCGCCCTCGTAGCGGCTTTGCTTGAACGGCGCTTCCATGCGCCGGCAGATCGCGTCCCATTCGTGCTGAGGCACTTTGGCATTGATGCCGCGGTCGGCGACGATTTCGATGCGGCGATCGACGAGCTGCACGTAAATCAGCACGCCGCTGTTGTGCTCGGTGTCCCATACACGCAGGCTGGAAAACACTTCATGCGCGCGTTGGCGCGCAGTCTGGCCTCGCAGCATAGGCAATGGATGCAGGCTCGCCTCGACCGCGAAACGCAATTCGCCGTCGTGCGACTTCTCGGAAGCGCGAATCGCATTTTCGATTGCATCGAGCGTGCCGCGCGGAAACGCACGCGCGATGATCCAGTGCGGCGCGAACAAGTGTTTGACGATGCGCTTGATACTCATGTCACCAGCTCCCACCGGCGCCACCGCCACCCGAGCTGCCGCCGCCACCAC
>ODAK010003597.1_pt1 | contig 16028 bp, 17 predicted proteins | sample 1539591 | NCBI WGS metagenome assembly ODAK01 (sample SAMEA3539303, study PRJEB22396) | soil metagenome | biome: tundra; feature: field; material: soil | place: USA | collected 2010-05 | depth 0.15 m
AAGACCCCGTTTTGTCATTGATCGTCCACTTACCGGTCCAGGGTTGCGTGTAAGCGCCTGGATCGTCGATGGTGGCTTCGTAGTTCATCGTTTTGACATTGGGACGGGAGATGCGCTCGGTCATGTGGAGCTGTGAGGTGTTGGGATAAGCGCCGACGGCCCATTGCTTTTCGTTGAAGCCGATGGTGTCGATCACGAGGGTGTCGCCTTCCCAATGGCCGATAGAGTGGCCCAGGAAGGTGGGGCGAAGATAAGCGGGGTGCGGGCGGCCATCCATATAGATGACGCGCCAGGAATGGGGGCCCGCGATGTTGAGGATGAAGATGCTTTTCTGTTCGGGGACGTCGACGATTTCGAAGCCGGGGGAGTTGAAGAAGGACGGGCCGGGGGCGGCTTTGCAGGCGACGAGAGGTGAGTCTTTGGAGAAAGTGGCCTGGCGGAAATCGTAGACGGCTTTGGCCCAGGTTTGGAAGGGGACTGGTCCGGTGGGGCGGAAACCGCCGGAGCCGGGGCGCACTTCCCAGTAGCCTTTTTCTGTTTTTGTCGAACCTAAATTGGTTTGGCCAAACGAAGCCAGAGTGAGGCTAAATAGCAATAAGGCCAGTCGCATAGCTAATTATCGGGTAGGCAGTTTCGGGCCGCCGTTGGCAGGCGTTAGAAATGTTGTGGGGAGCGCGCCGACCCAGCTGTTCTTCGGATCTTTGGCGAGCGCGGCACCTTCGATGGTGATCTTGTCGCCGATCTTCACGGTGTCCTTCTTCCAGCCGCCGCGCACAAGGGCATACGGCGGGCCGAGTTCGAAGCGGATCTCTTTCGTCGCGCCCGCGTCATCCTTCGCGTTGATGAAGATGTAGGCGTGCGGGTTGACCCAGTCGACTTTGGTGACGATGCCAGTAAGGGTGGCGGTCTTTCCGCCGTCGTACTCGGCTTCGAAGGAGTGGTGCGCGAATGCCGGCACGGTGAGGCACGCGGCCAGAGTGAGAAGCAGGGCGGATTTCATTGTGATTCCTCGCAGAAGTATTCCTGAATTTCTTCGTTGGGCACCCACTGGACGGTGAAGCCGCCGGTCCACGAGCGTGTGTAGGCGTTGGGGTCGTCGACGGTGACATCGTACCTGAGGGTGTTGATGTCGGGGCGCGAGAAGCGTTCGGTGAGATGGAGCGCTTCGGTATGCGGGAGGCCGCCCGAGGTGAACCAGAACTTCTCGTTGTAGCCGATGGAATCGACGATCAGAGTGTCCTTATCCCAGTGGCCGATGGAGTTGCCGTAGTAGCTGCGCACGACTTCGTCCGCCTGCCCCTGCGGACGTCCATCAGTATATATAACGCGCCAGTTGCGGTCGCCGCCGCCGCTCAGGATGAGAATGCGGCCGAGTTGGGGCTGTTCGATGAACTGGAAGCCGTGGGGCGTCTGGAAGAGACGCGGACCGCCGGGCGGGAGGCAGCGCGTGAAGGGGTCGTCTTTGAGGAGCGAGCGTTGGCGGTAGTCGTAGACGACTTTGGCCCAGGGCTGGAAGGGCGCGACGCGATCGGCGTCGGCGAGATTGCGGAGGAGGCCTTCGTCGTTCATCGGGATGGGAGTGGCGGTGTGTTCGGTGAGGGCATTGGAGCTGGCGGCGCCCCAGTAGCCTTTCTGCCCGGGGGCGGGGCCGAGACGAGGGTGTCCATCGGGCCAGCGGGGAGTGGGTTCGGATTTCGCGGTGGAGGGTTTGGGTGCGGCGGCGGTGAAGAGCTTCGCGTTCGTGCGGGCGAGCGTGAAGGACTTCGCGAAGACCTGCGGGGCCTGGCTGCGCGCGAGGAGACCGTCGACGGAGACGATGTCGCCGATGCGGAGGGCGTCGGGCTTCCAGCCGTCGTGCTCGAGGTCGAGTGGGTTGCCGATTTCGATGGCCCAGTTGGTGACGATTCCGGCGGGGTCGCGCTGGTTGAGGTAGACGAAAGCGTGGGGGTTGATCCAATCGATTTTGGTGACGGGGCCGGAGAGGCGGATCTGGCGCGAGGGGTCGTAGGTGGCGGAGAAGCTGTTCTGCGCGGGAGCCGGGATTGACGAGATGAGGGCGAGGAACAGCGCGGCGCGGATCACGTTAGTCCCTTGTCAGACGGAAGTCGCCGGTTGCATTGCCCTGGTGCCAGGTGCCTTTGATAGTGCGGTGGTAGGAGCCGAGGTCGTCGAGCTTGCCTTCCGCTGTGATTTTATCTTTGGCGCTGGCCTCGATGCGCACGGTCCAGTTGGTGACGTCGAGGAAGACGCTGGTGAGCGGGATGGAATCGGGGCCGGGATTGATGAGGCCGGAGATTTTTTTGCCGTCCCAGTTCATGACGAAGGTGATCTGGGTGCGCGCGGTGGGGGATGAGCCCCAGTCGCCGGACCACGTGCCGGTGAGGGGGTGGCCTTGTTGCGCCTGGCTTTGTTGGGCGATGAAGCTGGCGGCAAGGAGGATCAGGGCCGGGAGTAGTTTGATTCGGGTCATCATCTCGGTTGGCGCATTTCAGTATATTGCGTTTGGGGTCAGGCGGCTCGATCGAGGGGCTGGCCGTGCGATGTGTTGATGACGGGCGGGGCGTCTTTGCCGCAGCAACGTTTGAATTTTATACCGGAGCCGCAGGTGCAGGGGGCGCCGCGGGGCGTTAAGGCGATGGGCGCGGGGTCGGATTGGGTTTGTTTTGTAATAACGCGTGTTGTCCGTTTGCGCTCGCTCTGAAGCTTGCGCAGTTCGGTGAGGGCGCGCGTGAAGATACGAAAGGCGGCGGCGCGGGCGCGGTCGACGGACTTCTGGGTTTCTTCGATGCGGTAGGGGCCGTCTTTGAGGCGGAGGGCGGATTCGAGGGTGGAGCAGCGGCGGAGTCGCCAGGCGGCGTGGATGATTTCGGCGGCAAAGGTTTGCTCGACGGGACCTGCAGGGGCGAGGTCGGCTTCGTAAGAGGCGCAGAATTCGGTGTAGATTTCGCGTTCGTCTGGTAGGACGAAGTCAGATGCGGAGAAGAGACCGGATGTGATTGCGTTGCGTGAGACTCGGGATTTGCCCTGATCCGTAACAGGACCAGTTGATGCCAAAGCATTGCTGCGGTTGGCGATCAGTTGGGATTCGGTTGCCATAAGGTTTTGCTTTCCGGCTAGAGCGTACACCATGGGGTCGGGGGATTGAGGGGTTTTAGGCTGTAAGCGGTTGCGGGGAAAGGGAATTTTGTTCGTGACTGCGTTTCGGGGGATGTTCGAAACGACGGCCGCCGGACGTAAAGGCTGGATTTCAGTCAACACTGGCCTATGGCATGGCGTGGTACTGAACATAAATGGGGGAGTCCTCTAGACTGGCGCCAGAAACTTTATCAGAACGCGTCACAAACGATACTTGCCTTCCATTGACCCTAATTTCATCCTGCGGAATTGACAGGTAATAGCGAGTGATCTTGACACTTGCCGGGATTGGCGTTTTTTTTGCCTCGTCGGAGGAATTTGTGGGTGAGGGCGAGCTTCAGCGAGCCGCGTTGCCGAGGAACCGGCGGAACATTTCGCAGGTAGTGTCAAAGGAGGCCTGCTGTTCTTCGTCGGCATGGCGCAAGAGCGGGCCGCCGTAGCGGATCATTTCCCTGAGCACGCGATCCACAGGCCTCTTCCGCAGCGGGGGATCGTAGTTCAGTTCGGTGATGAGCTCGCCGCCGAGCGCCCATATGTTGTCCACGTGTTCCTGAATCGTTCGGTGCGACTTCCCCGAGGCGGCGAGAGATTCAATGAAAGGCCGGAAGTACTCAATCAGCCGTTCTCCCGGCGGGATGTCCTCTTCCATTCCCATCCAGGATCGCGGCCAGGTATCCAGTCCGCGGCAATACCTTTCGATGTTCACCGGCGCGAACGTCTCCCGGTTTATCCTGGTAGTTTTCTCCGCTGCCGCCTTCCGCGCCATGGAACTCATCACGATTCTAAACCGCTGCCATCGCTTCCGAGGCTTCGTTTATCGCCAGGCCCGCTTCAGTTCCGACGGCAAGAGCATCGAGATTGCCGTGCGCCCGCGTAAGGGATCGGCGGCGGTCTGCTCGCGCTGTCATCGTACTGCGACCGGTTACGATCAACTGCCCGAAAGAAGATTCGAGTTCATTCCCTTCTGGGGATTCCTGGTTTTTCTCCTCTACTCGATGCGCCGCGTCGATTGCCCCCGTTGTCGCGCCGTCATCGTCGAGGAGGTTCCGTGGGGCGACGGTAAACGCACTCTCACCAAAGCCTACATGCTGTATCTGGCCCGCTGGGCTCGCCGGCTTTCCTGGAAGGAAACAGCCGAAGCCTTCCGCACTTCATGGGACAAGGTCTTCGATGCCGTCGAGCATGTTGTCACCTTCGGACTGGCGCACCGCACGCTCGCTCCCATCGACGCCATCGGAGTCGATGAGATCCAGTACTCCAAAGGCCACAAGTACCTGACGCTGGTTTACCAGATCGATCCCGGCATGACACGCCTGCTCTGGATCGGCAGGGAAAGAACGATCGAGTCCTTTCAGGGATTCTTCACCTGTATCGGAGACGAACTGGCTTCGAAGATCGTCTTTGTCTGCTCCGACATGTGGCAGCCTTACCTGAAGGTGATCCGCGAGAAGTGCTCCCAGGCGCTGCACATCCTCGACCGCTTTCATATCGTGGCGAAGATGAACCTGGCTCTCGACGACGTCCGCGCCGAAGAGGCGCGCCGCATGAGGCGCGAAGGCCGCGTGCCGGTTCTGAAGAAATCGCGGTGGCTGCTGCTCAGACGCGAACACAACCTGAAAGATGACCAGCGCTTCCGGCTCCGCGACCTGCTCCGCTACAACCTGAAGACCGTCCGCGCTTACCTTCTCAAGGAAGCCTTTCAGCAACTCTGGGATTACAACTCGCCCACATGGGCCGGGAAGTTCCTCGACGAATGGTGTCGCCAGACGATGCGCTCCCGCATCGAGCCGATGAAGAAGATCGCCCGATCGCTGCGCCTGCATCGTGAGCTGATCCTGAACTACTTCCGAGCTCAGAAACTGCTTTCCAGCGGCGTCGTCGAGGGCCTGAACAACAAGGCCAAAGTCACCATGAGAAAAGCCTATGGCTTCCGAACGTTCCGAGTCCTCGAACTCGCGCTCTATCACTCACTTGCCAAACTGCCGGAGCCGGAAACCACCCACGATTTTTTCTGACGAATCTTTTTTTTAAGGTAATGTCGGCTCTGAAAAGAGTGTCCGAGATTGCGCCGGGGGCAGGGTACTTTGATTTCAGCTTATTAATTTCGTCTGGCGTTAGAGGAGTGAATTTCACCCTGCCAGACGCGGAAGAATCGATGACCTCTGACTGAAGCGACTCGTACCAGCTCGCGATCTGACCATTAACAGTTCGGAGATCATTTTGTAAGCGTTCGATGGAGCGATTGACCTCGCGGTAATGATCCAGATCACCGGAAAGCTCCTTATACCGTTGGTCGAGCCCTGCAACGGTAGAAGAGGCTGAATTCACTTGCGTTTTGATACTCTCTGCTCGGGCATTTGTCTCCCTGGCAATTCGTTCCAGATTTGTCTTTATACCCGACAGGCTTCCATAGCCCCAGATACTAATACTTAACAGTGTGACTGTGGCAGCCGCAAGCCAGATACCCCCGGCGAGTTTCGCCCATTTTATGAGGCTATCCGCGACAGTGCCCGCGATGTCGTTCTCTAATAGACTTCGTTCTCGGGACTCTCTGGACAACAGCGGCGCAGTGCCGAGTCTTGCACCACATTTTCCGCAGTAACTAAATCCTTCGGGCACATCCTGGCGGCATTGGCTGCAGTGTTCAGTCACTTAAAGAGCTTACCTCTGCGGGCGCTGGCATTCACGTTGTTTTCAGAAGCAAGCGCCGATGAACAGCTAATCGGCGGACGTATTCAACGGCGGTCGTTTCTGCCTCTGCTCGGTCGGTGCCAGGTCGATCCTCTAAGGGTCAAGCCTTGATCTCAGGTCGTGGTTCAGAATGATGTCAGGCCGGGCGTGGCAGACCGGTGGATGTTCGCGTTGAAGGTTGGCGGTTTATTCTGCGTAGTGAACGGCGTCGCAGTTTTTATTTACTGGCAGGGGAAACGGCGGCTGGCGCGTGCGAGGGGTCATCCAGCCGCTCTCTCAACCACTGTGGGCGGGATCTGAATATGAAGAGGCACAGGGATCCCGCCCACAATTAACAGATCAATGGGGGCGGGAGAGCGCCCTCATTGCGTGGGCTTTCAGCGCTTCCGTGCGCCCCCTCGCGCTGGCCGTGCCGCTGGCCACCGGGATCGTTACCTCAGATGTATAGGCGTCGGGGGTAGAGAGGTCCGTGAAGTCCGAGCCTGTGGGCGTGCCCGCCACGAGAGTCGCGTTGACCTGATACAGGGCGGCGAGACCGGGGGTGAGGCCGTCGAAGATGATGTTTTCCTGCTGGCCGCCGACATAAACCAAGTCCTGATCGGTAACGTAGGCCAGTGGATTGGACGGCGCCGCAGCGCCATCTGAAACCAGGGGGAGCACGCTTCCCAGGCCCGTCGCGTAGAGGAGAACGGTCGAGCCGACCTTAGCAGGGTTTGCGGACGTGAGCAGCGAATAATTGGACAACTGCGCGGCGGCCGATCCGACTCCGTTGTTGGTGGATGAATACAAGCCTGGGGACGTGTAGTTGGTGTAGAGAGTCACGGGATTCGACTTCGTGTTGTTGTTGATCACCTGGATGGTCGCGTAGTACACGTTGTTACCCGGCGAGATGGCCACGGGCACCACCGCCGCGATCTGGCCAGAGGTCACATAGATGAGCGGCGCCGGCGTTCCATTAATGGTGACCTGAACATTGCCGAGCACAGTGGGCAGCGGCAGAGTCGCAGCACTTACGGTGCCTGCTGCAAGGCCGGAGCCGAAAAGGGCGATGATTTCGCCTGGAGCAATCGGATTCGTGATGGGCGCGAAACTGGCCGCGTTCACGACGCCCAGCGGATTCAGATACACGCCGGTCCCGGAGAATTTGGGAGCGGAGAAGCCGACCAGCAGCGAATAGAGTCCCTGCGTACCGGTCCCGATGAAGACGTTGCCACCGGCCCCCAGGGTGACCTGGTAGGGAATGTCGGCAGGCGCGGAAGTGCCGTTGGCCTGAACCGGGCTCTGGCTGTCAAACGTGTAGTCGAACACCGCCGCCGAGGGAGCGAGGATGTTGTAGCGGTCGTGCGCGATCGAGACGCCCTGGCCGTTCGCGTTCCAGGAGCCATAAAAAGCGTCGATCGAATGCGAGGCGCCGGACACGGAATCCTCGAGCGCGCCGGTGAAATAGATGTTGTTCCAACTGCTGTTGGAAGCAGTGCCGCTGAAGGCCCTGGCACCCACGATCAGGTCATAGCCTCCGGGGGTTCCCGCGATGAAGATGTTTCCGTCGGCCGAAAGGTAGAAGGTGAGCGACCCGCTGAGAACCTGGGTCGTAGATGCCGTGCCCAGATTCAACGTGCCCGAGCCCGTGCCTGCCAGCGTGTAAGTGGCGCCTGAAATAGTTTGAGTAGGCACGCTCCCGCCGAGATTGAGCGCCGACCCGGAGACCACAACATTCGAGAGGCCGCCAGCGCCGTTGGCGGAAAAATTGAAAGACGCCTGGCGCACCTGGGTCACATCCGCATTGGGGAAAGCGAGGTAGCCGGCCGTGTAATTACCGCTCAGGGCCGCGGCGCTCACGGTAGTGCCGGCCGGAATGGCCACCATGAGGTCGGCGTTGCCGTTCTCCGTTGCGCTGGCCACGAAGGCGGAGGGTCCCACGGCCGCCAAGGTGCCATATGCGTTTTGGGTTGCATCTGTCAGGCTCTGGATGTAGAAAAACCCGTTTGAGCCCACGCCGTATGTTCCGGTGGCGGTACCTCCGGCAGCACCCGCGAAGGTGTAATGCCCTGCGCCGTCAAAAGTGATCACGCCGATTGCGCTGGAGGGATTCGCGATGGTGCCGTTGGTGTTTTGGGAGGCAATGTACACCTCGCGGATGAAATAGGCGCCGTGCAGTGCGGCATTATTGCTGGTGTCCGCGTTCTGGGCGAAAGAAGTGGCTACAAACAAAAGACTTAGTAAGGGAGTGAGAAAGAAGGTTCGCATTTTAGGGAATGAGTGGCAATCTGTATACCAGCCGGGGCTGATTTAATCAGTATCTGATATACATGAGCCAAATGACGGTACGGACGATTCTGGCGTTGCTGTTGGTTTCCCTGCTGCTGCCGGGCCAGGTCGTTTTCAGTCATCGATCGTACAAAGAGCGCGGGTCGAGTTATCAGGAGATCTGGAACTGGAATCCCGCGGATGGGGCGTTGCAGCCGTTGACGAACTCGGCGCGGGATCATTATCGGCCGCTGTGCAGAGACGGAAATGCCGGCACCCCTGAAGGGGATGTCCGGGGGATTACATTCGTTTCTCCTCGGGAGTTCGAGCCGGAGGCGAAGTTGTGGAGTTTCGACCGGGCGAGTGGGGAAGAGCGCGTAATCGGGCCGGCGCCGCAAGTGAGTGACGACGAAGCAGGAAAGCCCGCTGCGAACGGCTGTGATCACTTCGCGAGCGCCGGGGGGATGGATGCCTGCGCGAAAGAAGAGGACCTGACGCTGAGACGCGCGGGGAAGGCTGTCGCGCATTTTCATATACAACTGAATATCTGTCTGACGGCGGACGGGAAGACGAACGGACCTTGTGCAACGCCGATCGAATCGTTGGTGTGGTCGCCGGATAAGAAGTGGTTGATCGTGGAAGAACTGGGGCTGGAGACAAACAGTTCGGCGCCGCAGTCGGATTACTACCTGGTGAACGCGGCGACGCTGAGGCTCTGTAAGGCGGTGAGCGCGTTCGAAATGGTCTGGCTTCCGGAGCGCGATCAGATGGTTTATGTAACGCCGAGGGAACTGGCGCCGTTGCCGGGGGCGAAGAGGGGGCGTAACGTCTGGGTGCAGCAGTTGATGTTGAACGACGCGGCGACCGGAAAGACCACCGCGATCACCTCAGGAGTGAGCAGCAACCGGGATCCGTCGTTGTGTGGGTCGGAGAGTTATAGATAAAGCATACGTGCGGTGTCAGGTTTGAGCTCTTCCTCTTTGAACGGCTTCGTGGTCCCGGCGTTCGATTTCAGCAGGCTGAGGACGGCGTCCTTCACTAGTTGCTCCGGGCTGGTCCCTCTGGATGCCGCGATTTTGGAGAGGCGGCTTTGCTCATCGGGAGTGAATTGGACTCTCATCTCATTTAATGTATGTCAATTGCGTCCGGGGTGAAAAGAAAAACGCACCCTGGAGCGAGGAAATGTGCGATTACGCATAAAGCCGATGGCCTTCGGCGGATTAGGACAGGACTGAGACGCGATCGCCGTGAAATCCCGCAGTCGCGATGAGTTTTCTTTCACCGCCGGGCCAGATGGTGAGGTGAATTTGGTCGTGATCAGCGGTGGGTTCCATGCTGAGCCATGCGAGGGGCGCTGCCGGGGTTGCCCGCAGCGCAGCGTTGTTCAGTATCGTTTGCATGTCCGCGAGCGCGGCGGGGCTGAAGTAGAGAAGCACGATCGAGTGGAAGACGACCGTGGCAACGCCTGACTGCGGTTGGGAGAGTTGTTGGCGCAGCCACGAGACGGCGTCGGCGCGATCAATTGCGGCGGGTACGCGGCGGGCGACTTCAATGGCGTGGGCGAGGCGTTCGAAACGGTCGAGCTGGTCGGGCCAGAGGAACTGGCGGAGCGTGAGGGAACCGTCCTCGGCCGTGGGATCGATGGGGTTGAGGTCGCAGCCGCGGGAGGCTTTCCGGCGTAGCGATCGTGAAAAACGAGCGGGGAATCGGCTGGGCCCCAGGAGTGATGCGGCGTTTCGTAACGGTAGTGGTCCCAGCGCAGATTCAGGCCGGCGCCGGAACCGAGTTCGAGGAGGCGCAGCGGCAGCCGGGTCTGGCGCGCGACTTCGAGAAAGCCCGAGAGCAGGGCGGCTGAACGGCGCACCTCACTGTACTGGACTGTAGCGGGGATGCGGGAGAGGATCAGCGGTGAGCTGGTGTGGAGCGTTTCGAGCAGCTCGGTGAAAGCGGCATCGGGGTCAGCGGTGCCGCCTGCGGATGGATAGTACGGCGCGAGTTGCGGCAGGCTGCGTTCGAGAACCAGGCGATGGATGGCGGCGAGGAAACGGAGCGGCAGTTTCATCCGGGCGGGGTCGGCCGCGCGGGTTTCGAGGAATTTCCAGCAGATGCCCTGCGACTCGACATCACGTGCGATATGCAGGAGGAGTTGCCGGTAAAAAGGCGACCCCATGCGATCGCACGAGGCGGCCTGCTCGCGCAGGGCGGCGGCGAGCAGGCCGGCTGGCTGGTCTGGTGTCACTGCATTAAGTATGAGCGTCAGTAGCCGAATTCGTGATCCCAGTGGAGATCGAGCGCGGCGCGGTGCATGTGGTTGAGGGCTTCGTCGACGTGGCGGCAGGCGGCGTCACGCCAGCCGCGGGCACGGCCGTTGTCTTCTTCGCGGCCGAGGTCGGCGCGGGCTTCGCGTAAGAGTTCGATGGTGCGGCCGAAACGGCCACGGCGGTCGAGGCGGGTATCGACGCGCGGGCGGTCGTCAACGTCTTTGCGGTCGATGATGGCGGCGCGATCGATTTCCTGAATGGCGGCTTCCACCTCGTGATCGGCTTCGATGAGGCGGCGAGCGACGTTGGGCTCTTCGCGAACGCGCATCAGGTATTGGGCGGCGCGGAGATCGCTGCGCGCGCGGAGATAGGCGGGATGACGGCCTGGAGTGTCGGCGTTGAGGGCTGCGGGGGTGATCGCAGTGGCAAATGCGATGAGGGTCAGGGCGAGAATTTTTAGCTTCATGGCTGTTTAAGCTCCTTCTGCATGTAGGAACGCGCGGTGGGGCGGGGAGTTTCGTGGGGCTGGGGGTGTTGAAGGGTTTTTAATGGGGGTTCTCGTTGCCCGGTCCGCTCCTTTGCAGTCGCGGCTCGGAAGCGATTGTGGTTTGCGGGACGATGACCTGGATTGGCAGAACGGATGCGGGTCAGAGGGTCTGGAGGAAATCGAGGTCGACGTTGCCGCCAGAGATGATGACGCCGACGCGCTTGATTTCGGGAGGAAGCAGGCCGAAGAGAACAGCCGCCACGGCGACAGCGCCGCTGGGCTCGACCAGGATTTTCATGCGCTCCAGTAAGAAGCGCATCGTGGCGCGGATTTCGGCTTCGCTGACGAGCAGGATGCGCTCGACGTTTTTGAGCATGATGGGAAATGCGAGGACGCCGGGCGATGGGGAGCGCAGGCCGTCGGCGATGGATTCAGGCGGCGCGATGATCACACGTTTTCCAGCGGCGAAAGAGAGGGCGGTGTCGTTGGCCAACTCGGGCTCAACGCCAAAGATGCGAATGGCCGGGTTGATGGATTTCGCGATGGTGGAGCAACCTGAGAGCAGACCGCCGCCGCTGATACAGACGGCGAGCGCGTCGAGGTCGGGATGCTCTTCGAGAAGTTCGAGAGCCGTGGTGCCCTGGCCCGCCATGATCATCGGGTGATCGTATGGCGGCACAAGTGTGCCGCCTGTGTCGGTGAGTTCGCGGGCTGCGATGGCTTCGCGATCGTCACGCGAGCGGTTGTAGGTGACGATGCGGGCACCGAGAGCGCGGGTGGTGTCCATTTTGGCGCGGGGCGCATCCTCGGGCATCACGATGGTGGCAGTGGCGCCGACGTACTTCGCGGCAATGGCGGTAGCGATGGCGTGGTTGCCGGAAGAGAAAGCCACGACGCCGTTCTTCAGTTGCTCGGGGGACAGGGAAAGGATGAGATTCGAGGCGCCGCGGATTTTAAAGGCTCCGCTGCGCTGGAAGTTTTCACACTTGAGAAAGACCTGCGTGCCGGCGCGTTCGTCGACGCTGCGGGAGGTCATGACCGGCGTGCGATGCGCGAGCGGCCTGATGCGCTCGGCGGCTTCGCGGACTAACTGAGGCGTGAGGGTCAACGCGCGGTTTCGAATTCGAGACGGGTCGCGCGGTTGTAGCGCATCCGATCCTGATGTTCCTGATAGAGCGTGCCCAAACCGGCCCAGTAATAGCCGCTGACGAAGAGCAGCAGGAAGGGCAGCGTGGGGTAGTTGAAGGTCGAGATTGCGAACCAGCACATGTAGAGGAAGTACGTGCCGCAGGCGAGTTCGAAATAAGGCAGCCAGCCGCTCTTGCGCTTGTATTTCTTGACGGCCATGCGCTTCTGCTGCGTGCCTTCGATGGCGTATTTCGGGGTGCGGACGAAACCGCTCTTCACGCCGAACAAAGCTTCGAGCACCGCGCGCGTGTTGATGAGCGTCAGGCCGACGCCGACGGCCATGAGCATCGGCAGAAGCAGGATCGAGCGCTTCCATGTTTTCGGATGGAGCTCACGTTGTGCGATGACGTAGAACGCTGACAAGGACCAGAAGGAGGCGATGATAAGCGGGAAATCGAGCAGCATCATTTCCCAGGCGCCCATGTAGAAACGCACGATCATGACGGGCAGCATCAGCGCCGAGATCACCATCATGAGCGGATAAGAAATGTTAGGCGTGAGGTGCATGATGGCTTCGGCCTTCACGCGCGTGGGAATTTTGGCGCGAAGCAGATCGGGCAGAAGTTTTTTTGCGCACTGCGTAAGGCCCTTGGCCCAGCGGAACTGCTGGACCTGGAAACCGTGGATTTCGACCGGCAGTTCAGAGGGGCAATCGACACCGGGGATGTAGACGAAGCGCCAGCCCTTGACCTGGGCTCGATAGCTGAGGTCGGAATCTTCCGTGAGGGTGTCGTGCTGCCAGCCGCCAGCGTCGTCGATCATGGCTCGGCGGAGGATGCCTGCCGTGCCATTGAAGTTGAAGAAGTAGCCCGCACGCGAGCGCGCGCCGTGCTCGAGGATGAAGTGTCCGTCGAGGAGCAGACCTTCGACCTGGGTGAGGAAGTTGAAGTCGCGGTTGAGATAACTCCAGCGGGTCTGGACGACGCCGACTTTGGGATCGGCGAAATGATGGATGGTGCGGGTGAGGAAGTCGGTGGGGGGGATGAAGTCTGCGTCGAAGACGGCGACGAATTCGCCGGTGGCGGTCTTCAGCCCTTCCTGCAGGGCTCCGGCTTTGTAGCCTTCGCGATTGGTGCGGTGCAGGTATTGAATGTCGTGGCCCATGCTGCGGTACTTCTGGCAGATGGCTTCGGCGAAATCATGACTATCGTCTGTTGAATCGTCGAGCACCTGAATCTGGAGAAGTTCCGGCGGATAGTCGATCTTGACGCTTTCGTCGATGAGGCGTTCGAGGACGTAGCGCTCGTTATAAAGAGGCAGCTGGACGGTGACCTTGGGGAGTTGGTCGAAAAGTACGGGCGGCTCGCCGGTGGCATTCTTGCGGTGCTTGAAATAAGTTCGAATGGTTTCAAAGCGATGCAGGCCGTAGATGGACAGCACAGCAAGGATGCCGAAATATGGGACAAGAATCGCCCAGTCGAACCAGGAAAGTTGATGGATGCCGGCGAACGTGTCGTCAAAAAGCCCACGGGTCAACCGGTTTAAAGTCGAAACGGCAAGGAGCGATGGCAAAATCGGTAAAAAGTTCATTGCGTGTAATTCCCGCCTGACTCTTTGCGCGACCGGGGCGGAAGAGAAGTATTTTAAATCTCTTCTATAGTTTACACTGTGTTAGCCAACGGCCAATTCCATAGGGCCGGGGGAAGTTTTTACGTTACTATTTCAAACACAAACGCAGAAAACACCGTTATCGCCCAGCGCGACAACTGCGTAGTGATCCAAGCAACCAATAGTTTAGTTTAGTTCCCCGCGCTGACGCCATGGGGTTATGGGGCGCAGCCGAAAAAAAAGGCAGAAAAGAGCAGGTCCGCGTACGGGACCTGCCCTTTTCATGCAATTCAGGAAGCTTCCTTACTGATTGGCGGGTGCGTTGGAACTTGCTACCGGCTGTGGTGAGCCAGCAACGTTTTGATCGGCGCTGTAAAGAGTTACCTCAACGCGGCGGTTCTTGGCGTTTGCGGCACGGCTGCGCGCGTCTTCCACCGGTTTTTGCTCGCCAAGGCCAATCATATGAACGCGATATATCGGTATATCGTGCTGTGCGACAAGGTATTGCACGACAGCATCGGCACGGCGGCGGCTGAGGGCGGCGTTGTAGTCCGGAGAGCCGACTTTATCGGTGAAGCCTTCGACAGCGATGAAGAACCTCTTGTAGTGGTTCTGATTCGTAACCATCTGGTCGAGAGCCATTTTGGACTCGCTGTTCAGCTTGTCGCTGTTGAATTTGAAGTTGATGGTGGTCTGGGTAACCTGTTTGTAATCATCCAGATTTGCAACTGTATTCGCCAGCTGGCTAAGCCCCTGGTTCGCCTGGTCGGCTTTCCGGGATGCATCGTCGGCACGCGTCATTGCCTGGCCGGCGTGGTTATCGGCCGACAGAGCTCGCTCGTTGGTAGCGCTCAACGCAGCTTCGTCCTTTTCCTGCGTGCCGCGCGTTTGATCCAACGTAGAGCGCGTCTGATCCAAGGTAGAGCGCGTTTGATCGAGGGTCTGTCCCTGTTGATCGGATTTCGTGGCAACCTGGTCAAGTTTGCCGCTTACGGGATCGACCTGCTGTTTTACATATTTCTTAGTGGCGCAGCCGCCGCCAAGCAGCGCACCAGCCATTATCAGAGCTACTGGAAAATATAGCTTCATTCGGTTTAAGCCTCCAGCTTTGTCAGGCAATCCCGGTACCATAGTACTGTTCATCAACAACATTTTATGCCTGGAACAACCGCAGCTTCGCCAGGTTATACTCATTGCATAGCTGATCGTTCCTGGTGCGCATCATAATCGCAATCAATAACAGGGCTGCGCAGTGCCCACTGCGGCAGCCCTGTTTGCATTTTGCGATTCAAGGCGTGGGGTGTTTCGATCCGGCTGTGAATTCTTAAAGAGGTCAGGAATGAGAGAGAAAGGTACAGTGAAGTGGTTTAACGCGGCGAAGGGTTTTGGATTCATCCAGCGCGAGTCGGGCGAGGATGTGTTCGTGCACTTTTCAGCCATACAGTCCAACGGTTATAAATCTCTGGACGAAGGCGCGCGTGTGGAATTCGAAGTAACAACGGGACCGAAGGGTCTGCAGGCGTCGAACGTGGAAGTGGTAGCGGGCTGATCGGGCTCGCCGCTGATCGTAGTAACGGGCTGGCCGGGGCGAGCGAAGCGTGCTCGATCCAGGCGTATTCGATTCGAACCTCCAGCCCGGGTTTCAGTGGTAAAAAGATTCGCGAGGTGGAATGAGTAAGGAAGACAGCATAGAAGTAACCGGAACCATTCTGGAGAAATTTCCCAGTGGACTGTTCAGCGTACAACTGGAGCATGACCGTGTGGTGCTCGCGCACCTGGCGGGCAGGCTGCGGCGCAATCGCATCCGCGTACTTGCGGGAGACAAAGTCACACTGGAGCTTTCCCCTTACGATCTGACGAAGGGCCGGATCACCTTCCGTCACAGATAACGCAGGCGTCACAGATAACGCCGGCCACGACGGTCGCCGCTGAAGTCCCAGGCTCAAGCGCTGGGTTGCCGGCACCGATTACCTCATTATCTGACCCTCCCAAAAAGCCGGTCACACCGATTCAAATTAAATTAAGGGACTTTCTTGTCCTTTTGATATGTTGCAGATGACCCGCAGCATAGGTATTTCGACCGTTTTTGGAACCGGCATTCATGATTTCATTCGTATAATTAGGCCATCATATGACGGATCGTCCAAAAAGTCCGGCGAGCCCGCGGGTTCGCAAACCGATTTCTGATCCGGCTGAAGATCTCACTTCCGTCCTGTCTTCGAAGGTGGTGGGACAGCCGAATGTCATTAATGTGATCGTCCCGTACATTGAAATGTTTCAGGCGGGCCTTGCACCTGAGAACCGGCCCGTCGGCGTGTTTCTGCTGCTTGGCCCGACAGGCACGGGAAAGACACGCACGGTGGAAGCGCTCGCTGAAGCGCTGCATGGCAGTTCCAGGAATGTTCTGAAGATCGACTGCGGCGAGTTCCAGATGGAACATGAAGTCGCAAAACTGATTGGCGCGCCTCCCG
>ODAK010003599.1_pt1 | contig 16027 bp, 15 predicted proteins | sample 1539591 | NCBI WGS metagenome assembly ODAK01 (sample SAMEA3539303, study PRJEB22396) | soil metagenome | biome: tundra; feature: field; material: soil | place: USA | collected 2010-05 | depth 0.15 m
GGTCGGGCTGCATGTAGAAGGCCTTGATGGCGGCGGGGTAGCGGTGGATCATGACGGGGCGGTCGAACTGGTTGGAGAGGTAGGTCTCGTCGGGCGAGCCGAAGTCGTCGCCGTCTTGGTGGAGGGCCTCGATGAGGCCCTTGGCGTGGGCTTCGACCAGCATCTGGTGGGCGTCTTCGTACGATAGGCGCGGGAACGGAGCCTGGATGGTCTCGAGTTTGGAGACGTCGCGGCCGATGGTCTTGAGGTCGCCGCGATGTTTGGCGAGGACTTCGGCGACGATGAAGCTGAGATAGTTTTCGGCTAGCTCGAGCAGCTCTGTGAGGCCGGCAAACGCCATCTCGGGCTCGACCATCCAGAACTCGGTGAGGTGTCTCCGGGTCTTGGATTTTTCAGCGCGGAAGGTGGGTCCGAAGCTGTAGACCTTTCCGAGCGCAAGAGCCGTGGCTTCCACGTACAGCTGGCCGGATTGGGTGAGGTAGGCCTTGTCGTCGTCGAAGTAGTCCATCTCGAAGAGCTCGGACGTGCCTTCGCAGGCGTTGGGCGTCAGGATGGGCGGATCGGTGCGGACGAAGCCGTTGTCGTCGAAGTACTGCGCGGCGGCGCGCATGATGGTGGCGCGAACGCGGAGGATGGCGGACTGGCGCGGGGAGCGGACCCAGAGATGGCGATGCTCCATGAGGAAGTCGACGCCGTGCTCCTTGAGCGTGATCGGGTACGGGTCAGACTCGGGAACGCGCTGGATCACCTGGACGTCTTCAACGTCCAGTTCAAAGCCGCCGGGAGCGCGCTTGTCGGCGCGGACTTTGCCGGTGACAATGACCGAGGATTCCTGGGTCAGGCCTTTGAGCGCTTCAAAAACAGCGGGCGGAACGCTCTTGACGTGAGCTACCCCCTGGACCGTGCCGGTTCCGTCGCGAAAGATGGGGAAGATGAGCTTGCCGCTTTCGCGCGAGTTGTAGAGCCATCCCTTGATGGTGACGGATTGGCCTTCGTGCTGGCCAAGGGTAGCGATGGTGGCGACGGGAGCGGCTGATTTTGCTTCGGAAGTGACGGCGACAGCGGATTCTTCAGGCATCGTGTTCTGGCTCTCTGGGCGGCGTGGTCTCCCACCCTTTTCGGAATGCGCGAAAAGGATGGGGCACCCGGACTAAACGGGCGCGCCGGACTAACTAGGATAACGCGGTGCGCTCGAGATGGATATTCGCGGAGTCCGCGGTGCGTGGTTTATCGTCCAATGCGTATGGCCACCAATCCTGCCCCGATCACTCAGCCCCATCCCACACCGGAAGCGGAAGAGGTTTACCGCCGCTGGATCAAGTTTCTCGACGAGGAGTTCCTGCGGCACCGTTCGCCGGAACGCCGTTCTGAGATTGTGCGTGACCAGCTCTTTCAGCTCTACCTGGGCAGGCCGCACGGGGGCAAGGCCAACCTAACGCTGACCAGCGAACTGCCGGGGAACGTATTGGGCATGTCGCTCGATCCGGAAAATGTGACGCTCGAGGCCGAATACTTTGGCGATGCGGACCCGGAGTGCCTGGCCGTGCGCAAGCCACTGTTGTGGTTCTGGAAGATGTTTGACCGTTCGCCGATTGGGTTGAACCTCTGGCTGGGCATCCGCTTTCGCTGCATGCTGGGGCGCCACATCTTCGACCATATGGGCTCGGGCGTGAAGATTCACCACGGCGTCGATCTGACCTACGGCTACAAGCTATCGATTGGCGATGGAGCGACCATCCACCAGGGCGTGCTGTTGCACGACAGGGGCGGCATCACCATCGGCAAGGGCGCTGTGATCGGGTCATTCGTACGCATCTTTTCGCACGGATATACGTCTGACAATCTCGACGACGTGAAGCTCATGCCGACAACCGTCGGTGACCATGCCCATATCGGCAGCCACACCATTCTGCTTGGCGGGCAAAATGTGGCCGCCGGCGAAGTTGTGGGCAGCTATCCGATTTTCCGCGCGTAGCCGTTTCGAGGCGTAGACGAGGAGAACGCGGGCGCGCCGGTTGCCGGTGAGGTCGTTTAAACCGGACCGTGCGTGCTAACCTGACCATTCACCTTGCTGGAGTGCTCGTTTGCAATCTGCAGCCTTTACGTTTGCCTTATTCGAATTTGTTCTGCTGATCTTTTCCCTCAGTGTGCACGAGTGTTCGCATGCCTGGGTGGCTTCGCGGCTAGGCGACCAGACGGCCCGACTGCAGGGGCGGGTGACCTTGAACCCGATGTACCACGTCGATCCAGTTGGCACGCTGCTGTTCCCCGCAATTGCGATTTTCGGGCCGTTCATTGGGCTCGGATTGTTCAGCGGAATGCTGATTGGCTGGGCCAAACCCACTCCCGTAATTTCGCGAAATTTCCGCAAGATCGTGCGCGATGAGAATCTCGTGACGCTTGCCGGGCCTGCCTCAAATCTGCTGCTGGCCTTGGTGGCTTTGATTGTGCTTCTGGTCGTGGTGCACACCGTGCCCGACGGACGCGAGATAGTGAATTTCACCTTCCGCAGTCAACTGCTGCCGGGTGTGAACCCCACTGTGCAGGCCATCGTGTTGCTCGGCGTGGCGGGAATCGAAATCAACCTGTCGCTCTGTATCTTCAATCTGCTTCCGATTCCGCCGCTCGATGGCAGCCACCTGGTGCGGAACATGCTGCCCTACAACGCCGTGCAGTTCTACGACCGCATCCCGTTTTGGCTGAGCTGGATGATCATGATTTTCTTTGGCGGCTTTGTCATTCGACTGCTGCTGTTCCCGGCCCTGGGCATGGTGCTGTTCATTCTCATGCACGGATAGGCGCGGGCGGCAGAGCCTCCGTCGATGGCATTCGAAAATCCTATTTCTTTCCGAGAAGAGCCTGAAATTCGGGATGCGTGACGACCAAGTGATGAGCAAGAGGACAGATCACGTCGACTTGCAAACCATTCTCTTTGGCATACTGAAAGGCAGTTCTCACCAGTTCCAATCCGATTCCCTTGCCTCGCAGGGCCTTGGCAACTTCTGTGTGCCAGATCGTCATCCAGCCGTGGCCATCCGTTTCGAATTCAAGGTAACTGATCTGCCCATCTTGCTCGATCTCAAAGCGGCTTCTCGTGACTCTTGTCGCGTCGCTCATTCCATCCTCGCACTTCAGATGATATGAAGTGCGTTCGCGACTCAGATCACTAGCCGCTATGCCTCAAGGCCGGCTTTGCGCAGGCCGGCGATCAGGTGGTCGATCATTTGTCGAACGCAGACAGCCTCCGTTGTGCGTTCATCGGAGCCGAAGGCGCGCCTGCCGGTACAATGGAGCGAGGCTGGCTGGCGGCGCTCTGAGCGTGGCGGCTACTTCTTTTAAGCCTCCCTGGAATCGATAAGCATAATGTCCGAATCTGCAAATTCATCTGCCCTCCCGCGCGAGTCTGACTTGCCCTCTTCACGGTCGCGTGTTTTGAGTGGAATGCGCCCTACGGGCAAGCTGCACCTCGGCAACTACATGGGGGCGCTAGCCAATTGGGTCAAGCTGCAGGACCAATACGAGTGCTACTTCTTTATTGCGGATGTGCACGCGCTGACAACCGACTACGCTGATACATCGAACATCGCGCCGAACACCCGCGAAGTGGCATTGGACTTTCTGGCGGCCGGACTCGACCCTAAGCGATGCACGATTTTCGTCCAGAGTCACGTGAAGCAGCATTACGAGCTGCCGCTGCTCCTCGGCATGATTACGCCCCTTGGATGGCTGGAACGGGTACCCAGCTACAAGGAGATGCAGGAGAACCTCGAAAACAAGGACTTAACCACCTATGGCTTCCTCGGCTATCCGGTGCTGATGGCCTCTGACATTCTGCTTTACCAGGCCGATCTTGTGCCTGTGGGGCAGGACCAGCAGGCACACGTGGAGCTGACTCGCGAGATTGCACGCCGGTTCAATTTCTTCTTCCCCAAAGGCGGAAGAGGCAAGAGGGATGCTGGAAAGCATCCTGATATCCGCCCCGTCACGATAGCAAGATGGGAGGGTGAGGAAGTTTTGCCCGAGCCGCGGGTCTTGCTGACTCCTTCGCCGAAGCTGCCCGGAACCGATGGGCGCAAGATGTCGAAGAGCTACGGCAACACGATTCTGCTGACCGATCCGGAGGCGGAGGTTCGCAAGAAGCTCAAGACCATGGTGACCGACCCGGCGAGGGTGCGTCGCACCGACCCCGGCGATCCGGACAAGTGCCCGGTGGGCGATCTGCACAAGGTGTTTTCGACGCCGGATGTGCTGGCAAAAGTCTATGACGGGTGCCGGTCGGCGGGGATTGGCTGCATCGAGTGCAAGGGCTGGGCTGCCGACGCGCTGGTGCAGATCATGAAGCCGATCCAGGAGCGACGTGCGCGCTACAGCGAGGCCGAGGTCGACGAGATTCTGAAAGACGGTTCCGATCGCGCGCGGGTGCGAGCCGAGCAGACCATGTTTCAGGTCAGGGCCGCGATGCAGTTGACGATTCCCACAGCCACGGCAAAGGAAACGGTTGCAAAGTGAACAAAGGAAGCACAGGCTTGGGAACAAAGATGGCAGTGATTGATACCCCCGACAATCCGCAAATTGAGCCGGAAGACGAGCCGACGATACCAGTGAAAGAGCCCGTGCCGGGCCAAACGCCGTTGCATGATCCTGAACCGGGGCATCGCGGACCGGTGTCTGACCCGGAGCCTGGGCCTGAGCCTGAGCCCGACGAAGATCCTGACGACACCCCGAATTCGCCCACCATCGATCCGCCTACCAACGAGCCGGGAATCAGTGTTGCCCCGCCGCTGGTGCTGACGTCGAAGCCGGTGCCTGAGGCCAAGGCCGCTGCCAAGCCGCCCGCGAAGCCAAAAAAGCAGGAAGAAGACCCGGAGCAGTCGCCCTTTTCAGTGAGCGTGGGACAGGTGTATAACGGGCCGCTCGACCTGCTGCTCGACCTGATTCGCAAGCAGGACATCGATATATACGACATCCCGATTGCAAAGATTACGGCGCAGTTTCTGGCTTATGTGAACCAATTGAAGGCGACCGACATGGACGTGGCCGGGGACTTCATCTATACGGCGTCGCTGCTGATTCATATCAAGAGCAAGATGCTGCTGCCGCGCAGCCCGTCGGGGCCCGATGAGGCCGATGATCCGCGCCGCGAATTGGTGGAGCGGCTGCTCGAGCACGAGCGGTTCAAGAATGCCGCCCAGATGCTGCAGCAGAAGCAGATGCTTGAGGCTGCGACGTGGACCAACCCCGGAGTGCGGGAGTTTAAAGACGATGCCGCCGCCGAGCCGGAGATCGCCGCCGACACGGTTGACCTGGTTCGAATCTTCCGCGACATCCTCGAACGCGCTCGCAAGCGCCCCGTTTTCAACGTGGAAGAGGACTCGGTGACGGTAGGGCAGATGATCCAGTTCCTGACCCGGCGGCTGTCAATGGAAGACAAGCCGCTCGGCCTAAGGCGGTTGCTGAGCCACACTCATTCACAGCGGGCGCTTGTGGCTATGTTTCTGGCTTTGCTAGAGTTAGTTCGCGTGCAGGCGATTTTGCTGCGCCAGGATCGGGTGTTTTCAGAGATTTTTATCAAGAAGAGCACCGGATTTGACAGTGTGATGAACGAGGGTCTGGCCATAGCTCGAGATGACTGGAACTGACTCATCTTCGAATCATCCGTTGATCGATGGAAATAAGCGGACGGCCCTGCTGATCTCCTTTGCTTTCCTGGAAATCAACGGTCTTGAAGTTGCAGCCACGCAAGAAGACGCTTACCTGACTATTTTGGGCCTTGCTGCTGGAGAGATTACAGAAAATCAACTGGCTCGATGGTTCGAACAAAATACGGTTCCTCGATGACGGCGAGACCTGCACCTTTCCTGAGGCAATAACACGTAAGTCTTAGGCCCCCGCCTGTATCTCGTGTAAAATCAATCATGCGATGCTAGTTCCCGTGTTCGCGCATCAAACAACTGCGTACTGATGTGGTTGTTGGGGTTTTATGCAATTCTTCTTAGATTGCCCTTCCTGCTACGGTCACAGATCGTTTCATCTCCATTTGAGTCGTAAATTTGCTGTTCAGCCCACATGGGTCGACTCCGTGCGTCTCCAGAAGACGTTTGGCGGCCGGGGAGCGCGCTAATGGCCGATTTGGCGACTACAGCACAATCGATTCCCAAACGCACAACGCTGCTAGATCGCAAGATGAAGCGCAGTCCCAGCAAGGTTGGGATCGCCGCGTTTTTGTCGGCGCTTGCAGGCAGTCTCTTCTACATCGTCTTTCACGTTTCGAAAGATCTCGATGCTGCCTCTGTAACCAGCTACGCGCCTTTTGCGATGTTGGCGCTGGCCCTGGTGATTGCGCTTGGCTTTGAGTTTGTAAATGGATTTCACGATACTGCCAACGCCGTAGCCACGGTCATCTACACGCATTCGCTGGAACCGAATGTTGCGGTGGTGTGGTCGGGCATCTGCAACCTGGCGGGCGTGCTGCTCTCCTCGGGCACGGTGGCCTTTGCAGTGATCACGCTGCTGCCCGTCGAATTGATTTTGCAGGTGACCTCGGGCGCCGGCTTTGCCATGGTATTTGCGCTGCTGATTTCGGCGATCCTGTGGAACCTGGGCACGTGGTGGCTGGGTCTTCCCGCATCGAGTTCGCACACGATGGTCGGCTCAATCATCGGCGTAGGTCTGGCGAATCAGCTGCTCAATCCGCACACCGGCACGTCGGGCGTGGATTGGGATCAGGCAATGAAAGTGCTGAAGGCACTGCTGATTTCTCCCCTGATCGGGTTCACTGTTGCAGCGATGCTGATCCTGTTGTCGAAACAAGTTTTAAAATACCCCGCGCTCTATGAAGCTCCGAAGGACGATCAGCCGCCGCCGTTTCCAATTCGCGCGCTGATGGTGGCCACGTGCACAGGCGTCAGCTTCTTCCACGGCTCCAACGACGGCCAAAAGGGCATGGGCCTGATCATGCTGATCCTGATAGGCACGGTCCCGACGGCGTATGCGCTGAACCACGCGGTGAGCCCGGCGGAGGTGCATAGTTTTATCGCTGCTTCAGAGCAGGCAGGCCATATTCTCGATCGGCATGTGGATCAAACTGGCATTCTCGGTGCCGACGCACGCGCCGAAGTGACCGACTACATTCGCACCAAGCAGTTGCAGCCGGATACGATTCTCGCGTTGCGCGAACTGGTCGAGGATCTCGACCATGAAGTCGTGCTCTACAAGGAATTCAAAGACGTACCGCCGCAGGAACAGGCCAACGTTCGCAACGATATGTATGTAGCCAGCGAGGCGTTGCGCATCATGGAGAAGACGCACAATCCTGCCTTCAGTGCGGACGAAACCGCAGCCCTAACAACCTACAAGAACAAGGTAGATAAGGCGACGAAATTCATTCCCACGTGGGTAAAGGTCGCGGTCGCTCTGGCGCTTGGTCTGGGCACGATGGTTGGATGGCGTCGCGTCGTGGTCACAGTGGGCGAGCGAATCGGCAAGGATCATCTGACCTATGCACAGGGAGCCAGCGCGGGCCTGGTGGCGATGGGGACGATTTTTGCTGCCGACAAATTTGGGTTGCCGGTGAGCACCACCCATATTCTCAGTTCCGGCGTAGCGGGTACGATGGCGGCCAACGGCAGTGGATTGCGTCTCGCCACGGTACGCAACATCGCTGCTGGATGGGTCTTCACTCTGCCGGCGGCAGCTTTGCTGGCGGGTGTTCTCTACTGCGTCTTCAGAACGATTTAGGCGTAAAACAAGTTCCGGTGAAGGGCATTCGGCGCTGCTGAATGCCCTTTTTTATGTTGCTCGTGGAATGACCACCTCAATGTGCGCACAGGGATGCTCCAATTCCGGTACGATACTTGAGGTACCAATCGCCGAATGAGCCTGAAAGCCAAGCTGGAAGCCGTTATTTACGCCGCCGAAGAGCCGGTCACATTGACCCAGCTCGCCATTCTTTTTGCCGCCGACGCATTGGACTACAAGTCGGCCCAGGTAGCCGCATCTCAAGAAGCCGCAGAGGCCGCCGATCAACCCGTGCTGGCCGAGGGCCTCGAATACCTGGAGTTGAGAACCGAGGACGGATCGCTGCTTGATCAGCCTGGATTTGCTGTACTGCCCGCGGTCGATCCTGAGCACGGTACGGCTGCGGAACCGGCAGCTGGCACTGAACAGAGTGCTGAGGCGGGGATCGCTGAGCCGGTCGAAGGGACAGCAGGTTTTGAGACGAACGCTGCGGCAGGTGCCTCTGCAGAAGCGTCGGCAGAGTCTGATCTCGACGCCAAACGCGAGGCTCGCCAGCGCGATCGCGAAGTAAAGGCAGTGCTGCGGCAGTTGATCGACGAACTGATCGCATCATGCGCCGCCGATGATCGCGGCGTGGAGATACGGGAGATTGCCGGCGGCTATCGCGTAGCCACCAAACCGGAGTGCCACGACGCGGTGCGGATGTTCATTAAGAGCCTCAAGCCTGCGATGAAGCTGTCGCTGCCAGCACTCGAAACACTGGCCGTGATTGCGTACAAGCAGCCGGTCACTGCGCCTGAGGTGAACGAAATTCGCGGCGTGGATTCATCTGGTGTTTTCGGATCGCTGCTGGCGCGAAAGCTGATCACGACCGCCGGCCGCAAGCAGGTTATTGGCCGCCCAATTCTGTACAAAACCACGCGGGAATTTCTGCTGCGGTTTGGTTTGAAAGATGTTTCAGAGCTGCCCTCGATGGATGAGTTTGAAAAGATGGCAGCCAGTGAGTTGGACGAGGCGGAAAATGCACCGGAGACTGCGGAGTCAGAGACAGACGCCGCGTCGAGTGGTGGACTCGTTGCCGTCGAAGGCGGACCAGAGTTTGAAGAAAAAGTGGCGGCCGATCCAGAAGAAGTTGCTGTGGAAGTGGCTGCCATCGTGGACGAGGCTTTGGAAAGCAAGGATTCCGGCGAAGTGAAGGCCGAAATCGACCTGGGACCAGGAGAATCAGCACCAACAGATTTGGAACCAGCGAACGAAGAGGCCGCGCCTGCCGAGCCTTCTAAAGCAGAGCAGGCAGAAACCGAGACAAATCCCCATGAGTGACGAACAGAAGCCCGACGGCAACGAAGCCGAAGCCGGCGATGAAGTGAAGAGCGGCGCGGAAGAAGCCGGGAACGAAGAAGGGTCATTAGACAGCGATGGTTTTGAAGATTCGGCCCAAACGGAAAGCGCGACCGAGGAGAATGCTGTCGAAGGGGACGATGAAGATGAGCCTGAAACCACGGCTCCGCGGCCGCCGGCAAAGCTGGAGCGGCTGCAGAAGATTCTCGCGCAGGCCGGCGTGTCGAGCCGTCGTCGCGCCGAGGAACTGATCGAGGAGGGCCGCGTACAGGTAAACGGCAAAATCGTCACCGAGCTCGGCACGAAGGCGGACGCGGGTCGCGACCACATTCGCGTCGACGGTAAACTGCTGCAGGGCCCGGAACGGCTGCGCTACTTTGTGCTCAACAAGCCAAAGGGTTTCGTGACTACGGTTAAGGATCCCGAAGGCCGGCCTACCGTAATGAAGTTTTTCGAGAAGATGCGCGAACGGCTCTACCCCGTCGGGCGCCTCGATTACATGAGCGAAGGACTGCTGCTGGTGACCAATGATGGCGAGCTCGCCAACCGGTTGACCAAGGCTGCCTCAGGAGTCGAAAAGACCTACCTGGTCAAAGTCAGCGGCCAGCCTACAGAAGCGGAACTGGACATTTTGCGGGGCGGCGTCGCGATTGAGCGCGGCCAGCCGGGGTCCCCTCAGGTGCGCACTTCGCCGGCGCGCATTCGCCAGGTACGGCAGGGCGACAATCCCTGGTATGAAGTGGTGCTGATCGAGGGGCGCAATCGCGAATTGCGCAAAATGTTTGAGGAAGTCGGGCACTTCGTCGAGAAGATTCGCCGCGTGGGTTACGGCCCTCTGGTGCTCGACCAGGAGCCGGGCAATCTGCGCGAACTCGAGCCGGAAGAGCTGGCTGATCTGCGCAAAGCGGCTGAAGGAAAACTGCGCACGCTCAAGTCGAAGGAGATTCGCCGCCGCAACGCGATGGATAAGCAGTTGCCGACGCTGGCTCCGAAACCGACCATGAGACCGCGACCATTGCCGCCTACAGACGAGGCGCCGTCAGCGGGCCAGGCACGCGAGTTCCGGCCCAAGCGGACGTTCGGCGCAGACAGGCCGGCCAGACCTGCGCGGTCGACTGGCGAAGGATTCCGGCCCGGAGCCGGGCGTGCCGACAGTGGGCCGGGCAGCAGGCCGGGCACCGGCAGACCTGAATCTTCTAGACCAGGCAGGCCAGGAGCTACGGGTAGACCCGGAGCAGGAAAGTTTGCTGCGCCTAAGTTTGGTCAGTCGCCGCCGACGTGGAAAAAGGACGACCGTCCTGCACGATTTGCTGCGGGCCCAAAGAGCGAAGAGCGCCCAGGTTCAGACAAGAGGGCCGCTGGTGGGCGCGGTCCAGGGGCACCGGGAAGAATGTCTGGAGCCAAGCCCGCATGGAAAAAGCCGGGGGGAACCGACCGTCCTGCCTACAACAAGCCTGTGCCACCGCGCCGCGAACGGCAGGAAGAACCGGAAGATTTCTCTCCGCCGAGACCGTCTCGCTTGCAGATTGAGCCCATTGAGCCGGAGAGGCCGGGCGCGGATAGACCAGCGCGGGCTCCGTACAGCCGTCCGGCAGGCGGCCGGCCCAGTTCGCCACGCGCTGATTCAGTGCGGCGGCCGGATTCGGCACGGCCGGGTTTCAGCCGTCCGAGTGGTGGCCGGCCCAGCTCTGGTCGTCCCAGCTTCAACCGGTCAGGTCCGACGTCAGACCGGCCTAGCCTCGATCGTCCTAAATTTGATCGTCCTAAATTTGACCGGCCCAAATCTGAGCGGCCCGGTAGCGACCGCTTTGGCGGCGGAAGCGGCCGTGCAGGAGCAGATCGCCCCCGTCCTCCGCGCGGCGAAAGTGGACTGGCGCGGCCCTTTACGACCAGCTCGGGTAAGCCTCGGGCCGGTGGCGCCCGGCCAAGCAGCAAGCCGTCCAAGGGCGGTGCGTATGGTTCAGGATCGCGTTCAGCCGCAGGAGGTCGCTCCGATGCGCGGCCCGCAGGCAAAACCGCATGGAAACCGAAGCCGAGTTTTGGCGGCAAGCCGGGCTCTGCGAGCGGCGGACGGTCGTTTGGCTCGAAGACTGGCGGCTCTGCCTACAAAGGCAAGCCGGGCGGCGGTGGGGCAGGAGCCAAACGGAGTGGACCGAGGCCGGGGGGTGCGCGACCGGGCGGACCACGCCCAGGCGGCAAGCGGACAGGGCCTCGTCCGGGCGGGAAGCGCGGATAACAGCTGGGCGCACAAACCTGGACACTTAATATTATGCAACTTTTTAGTTGCGCATTTTAGCTGCATCTGATTAACATGCAATCTGGGGTTGCGTTATATGTCCGATCAGATCGAGAAGCGGATTGAACTTAAAGCCCCAGTATCCCGTGTCTGGCGTGCGCTGACAGATTATCGCGAATTTGGCGAATGGTTTCGCGTGAATCTGGAGAGCCCCTTTGTGCCGGGTGAAAAGGCACAGGGATACATCACCTGGCCGGGCTATGAACATGTGCGTTTCACGGCCGTGATTCAAAAGATGGAGCCAGAAAGGCTATTCTCTTTTACGTGGCATCCGTATTCTGTCGATACCAACGTGGATTACGAGAGCGAGACGCCCACACTGGTTGAGTTCAAATTGGAGGAGGCAGCCGGCGGCACGCTGTTGACCGTCACCGAATCCGGCTTCGACAAGATTCCCGCCGATCGGCGCGCAGAAGCGTTCCGCAGAAATGACGGCGGCTGGACGCAACAGATGAAGAACATCGAGACCCATGTCACACAAAATCCGTAAGCGCATCGCAAACAAACCGAAGGCCCGCGCGCGGGTATTTGCCGCGCTCGGCGATAAGACCCGGCTCGCATTGGTGGCACAACTCTCAGCGGGCGAGCCGTGCTCGATCACACAGCTTTCAGAGGAATCGAAGCTGACTCGGCAGGCGATCACCAAGCACCTCGGCGTGCTCGAGCGGGCAGGCATCGTGCGCAGCAGCCATTCCGGGCGGGAGCGGCTCTTTGAGTTCGATCCGGAGCCGATCGAGGGGCTGCGGGAATATCTCGATTCGGTTTCAAAGCAGTGGGATCAGACACTTGCGCGCCTCAAGTCGTTTGTTGAGAAGTGATGCGGCCAGGTCTAGTGCCGCTGGCCGTCGAAATTGTTACCAATCCTGCAGTGGAGCATCAAAATTGCTATGAGCATTGAGAAGGCAACATTCGGGGCGGGATGCTTCTGGGGTGTAGAGGCGGCGTTTGATGCCATTCCCGGAGTGACGGCGACGGCCGTAGGCTACGAGGGCGGCGCGCTGCAGCGGCCAACCTACAAAGACGTGTGCACCGACAGCACCGGCCACGCCGAAGTCGTGGAACTGGACTTCGACCCGGCGAAGGTGACATACGAACATTTGCTGGATGAGTTCTTCAGACTGCATGACCCGACCACGCTGAATCGGCAGGGGCCAGACTGGGGCACGCAGTATCGCTCCGCGATCTTTTTCCATTCGCCGGAGCAGGAATCGCAGGCCAAGGCAAAGGTTGAAGAGTTGATGGCCGCTGGCCGGTTCGCTCCCAAGCGCATCGTGACCAAGGTCGAGCCCGCGCAGACTTTTTGGCGCGCCGAGGAGTACCACCAGAAGTACCTCGAAAAGCGCGGTCAGGCCAGCTGCCATATCTAGAGACAGGGGCTAAGGAACAGGCACTAGTGGCCGAGAGACCGCATCATCCGTACGAAAAGACCGATCCGCGCGTCCATGCCGGGTCGGTCTCTTTCTGGTTCATGGAATGGCGGCTTCGACCTAGTTAATGGCCTCGTGGAAGTCACCGCGAGATTGACGGTTCTGAAGGAAAGTCGATCATCGGCGGACAATCCTCTTGACTACTCCTTGCCTTGCCCCAGCCGCCAGGCCTTGATGAATTTCCAGTGGATATAGACGGAGTGATTCAGGTGCAGCAACAGCCCTTCGCGCCCATCGAAAAAACCGAGCCGCAAAATGTAGTTATAGACGAAGGTGGCAGCGGGGTTGAGAACGGTGTTCCACAAAAATGCGGGCAGAGATTTGCTGTCGCGACCGCGCTGGTGAAGCAGCTGCGCAATCTCTGAGCTGTAGCGATTCATGTGCTCGAGATAGATGGCCAGCGTGGGGTAGGCATAGTGCAGCATGTCGTGTTTGAGCGTGCCGCGCAGGCCTGAGAATTGCGGTGTGCTGTGCGGCCCCACGCCCTCGCTGAGCCGAGCCGCGCCGCGACGAAAGAGGCGAAGTTTGTGGTCAGGATAAAAGCCGCCGTGACGAATCCATCGACCGAAGTAGAGATTTAAGCGTGGAATCCAATACGCGCCGTACTGAGGTTCGCCAGCCAGTGTCTGCTGGATTTCCGTCTGCAGTTCCGACGTGAGCACTTCGTCGGCGTCGAGCAGCAGAATCCAATCGCTGGTGCAGAGGTCCAAGGCTACATTCTTCTGTTCGCCGTGCCCGCCAAAGGCGTGAAAGCTGGTCCTGGCGCCGAAGGATTGCGCAATTTCGATGGTTCGATCCTGTGAGCCCGAATCGACCACAATGATTTCTTCAGCCCAGCGAATGCTCTTGAGCGTCCGAGGCAGGTTGGCCTCCTCATTCATGGTGATCATGGCTACGGAAAGTGTATGGCGCATTGGGGGAAGGATAAATCAGTCAGAGCGGGGCGGGCGGCTATCCTATGCGGTGCTGTGCCGGCTTCCAGAAAAAAGAACGCACAGGAAAGGAGATTTGCTACCCTTACTCCACTCTCTCGCCCTCCTTGAGGATGCGAGATAAACATGGTGGAGGAAGTTTGTCTATGCGCCCTCGAATCCTGCTGACTCACGCATTCGCTTTCCTTATCGTCCTCGGCGGCAGCGGTTTGCTCACTCCAATTGCGCGAGCACAGAGTCTGTGCGATCTCTTGCCTGCATCCCTGGTGAAGTCGACACTCGGACTGACCAGCGACCTCACCGCCACGCCGAACACCCAGGGTGGCAACGGTTGCGACTACAAGTCTCCGGGGGTGGGCCCTCTGACGGTATCGGCCGACTGCGGCAACGAATCTGAGATGACAAAGATGATGTTCAATGCTGAAGCGAAAGCCTTGGGACGAGGAGGCCAGAGACTTGCAGGCATGGGCGATGATGCGTTTTACGATGAAAAGCGAAATCAGCAGATGCCCAAATATCCCGGCAAACGCTTCACTCAGCAGAGCGTTGTGATTCGGGCAAAGGGCAAGGTCATTTCGTTGATCGTGATGACGCCTGAGGATGGAATCGCGAAAGCGGCTGTCATTTCGCTTGGAACGGTCACGTTGTCGAAGCCGATTGGCACCCTTAAAGATCCGTCGTAAACGCATCCGTGAGGGTGTATGTCGCCAGCAGAAACACCAACGCCGCCGGAGCAGATCCGGCGGCGCATGGGCGTGCAGAGATTAACGCGCTACAACGACAGTGCGAATCTGGTAGTTCGAACTATTCACCAGGACGTAATTGCCATCGACCAGGCGCCATTCATGGCCGCGCGGGGGAGCGTTGAGGTGGTTCTGCTTGTAATCTACGTGCTCGCCGCGATCCCAATCTTCGTTCTTGATGCGGCCGCCCTTCTTCCAATCATCGTGCTTCACGTACTTGTGGTTGTCTCTATCGTTGTCGTGATGTTGCTGGGCATCGTTATCATGATGTTCCTGGGCAAGGGCGAGACCGCCTGAAAAGCTCGTCGACAGGATTGCAAGCGCTAAAGCAGTTTTGATTATTTTCATATTTATCCCTCTGTATGTTTGATTCACGACAAAGACCTGCCGTTGTTCTTGCGGTGCGTTTTCCTCAAAAGACTGGGCAGGCTGACCCGGCGCGTATTCTGAACAAAGAAGATGCGAGGACGTCATGAAGGTGCTGATTTTTGGGGCGACAGGAATGGTCGGACAAGGAATTCTGCGCGAATGTCTGCTCGATCGCGAGGTTGACCTTGTTGTCACTGTCGGCCGCACGGCCACGGGCACGCGCAATCCCAAGCTGCGCGAGATCGAACACCGCGACATGTCGAATTACGCGGGGATGGAGGAAAGCCTGTCGAGATTTGACGCATGCTTCTTTTGCCTCGGCGTCGCTTCATCTGGAATGAAGGAAGCAGACTACGAGCGCGTGACCTATGGGTTCGCGCTGGCTGCGGCGGAGATGTTGAGTAAAGTCAATCCGGGGTCGACGTTCATCTATGTTTCAGGCTCGGGAACGGACAGCTCCGAAAAGGGACGCATGATGTGGGCGCGCGTGAAGGGCCGGACGGAGAATGCGCTATTGCGGCTGCCACTCGAGGCGTACATGTTCCGGCCGGGATTCATCGAGCCGTTGGATGGGATTCAATCGAAGACGCCGATGTATCGGAAGTTTTATGCGGTGGGCAGGCCACTCTTTCCTTTGCTGCGGCGCATGCTGCCGAACCAGGTGCTGTCGACACGCGAGATCGGGCAGGCGATGCTGAATGTCGCGCGGCGTGGATACTCAAAACGCATTCTGGAGACGCGGGATATACGCGCGGTACTTCGCTCGCCTAAGTAGACCGTAGGAGCAAGGAACTGCGCCGTGTTCCTCGCGGTTGCGTCTGTGCGGTGCCGGGATTTGTCGCAACGGTGCTGGGATCTGAGGGGAACACAAGAACCTCCATGAGTGCCGGATACAGTGTTAGGCTGCCACCCAGTACAACGTTATGCTGCCACGCAGGCCCGCACGGGCATATGCTAATTTGCCGCCCGTATCGGGAATCCGTCAGCGGCAATTCTGTTTATTGGGGAGTAACTGCCAGTTAGGCGGCTGTCGTTAGATGGGATGAGAAGGTCAGCCCGATCACCGCAGGCGTTAGGCTGGCGGTGATCGACGCACTCAAAGTGCAATCTCAGAAAATGAGGAGGCCTACCCATGAAGAAACTTAGCAATTCTGCAAAGAAGAGCGAATCGACACCAAACCG
>ODAK010003602.1_pt1 | contig 16020 bp, 14 predicted proteins | sample 1539591 | NCBI WGS metagenome assembly ODAK01 (sample SAMEA3539303, study PRJEB22396) | soil metagenome | biome: tundra; feature: field; material: soil | place: USA | collected 2010-05 | depth 0.15 m
GGCCGTTCGCAGGTGGCGGCGATCGGGGTGGCGCAGGAGATGCAGCGGGTGTTCATCTCCCGCAAGCGCGACACCGCTCCCGGCAAGTGCCCGCAGTTCTCCTTCGACAAGAAGGACCGCCGGGTCACGGTCTACTACTTCTATCTGTGGGATGCCGGGTTCGGCCCGGCGTTCATCAAGGTCTGCACCTACTGCCCCTGGCCGATGAAGATCTGGGTCAACGGCCATGAGTGGGCCAAGCAGCAGTGACGCAAGGCCGGGCTCGGCTTCACGGAACTGTCCAACGGGTTCGCCGCCTCCGATGACCCGGCCGTGCTGCAGAAGATCTGCGATGCGCTGCAGCCCGGCACGATCAGCGTGTTCTTCCAGCGCTGGCTGTCCCGCCTCCCGCTGCCGCTGGGTCCCGCTGACCAGCGGGCCGGGTACTGGTGGGAGCTGTCGATGGCCCAGGTCGAGGTGTCCCGCACCATCGTGTTCACCCAGCCCCGCTATGCGCGGGCCTTCTTCGAGGCGCTGGTCACCGACAACCTTGACCTCGGCCGCCCCGACACCGTCGAGATCATCTTCGGCCGCCGGATCGTCACCGGCAAGCAGCGCGCTACCCGGGGGACGTTCAAGACCAAGGTCATCACCAGGGGCACCGATATCACCATCAACGCCTTCTACCGCCACTCCCGGATCAAGCAGTACCTGAAAGACGGCCGGGCCCTGCGCATCGAGACCGTCATCAACTCACCCACCGACCTGCGGATCGGCCGCCGTATCGCCTGCCTCACCGAACTGCAGGACGCCGGGCGTGCGATCAACGGCCGGCTGCTGGACACTGAACGTGCTGGCCAGGGCTGCGTCCTTGCGAATCCAGTCTTCGAGCGGATCGCGCACCCCACCGTCGATGCGGAGGGGCGGAGGGCTACAGCCATGCGTTTTGGCGACCCCCGGGTCCAGGCCCTGGCCGGCGCCTTGTGCGTCACCTTGTGCGCCGTCACCGGCATCACCAACAGGAGCCTGCGCGCCCTGATGACCGGACTGCTCGGCGCCCCCTACGGCATGAACCGCGCCAGCTACGACCTGGCCCGGCTGCGCCGCAACGGGTTAATCACCCGCCGCCCGAACGCCAACACCTACGACCTGACCCCCGACGGCCTGAAGTTCGCGATCTTCTACACCAAGATCCACGACCGGGTCCTCACCCCGCTCTTCGCCGCCGGCCAGCCCCAGGCACCGCCACAGCTCCACGACGCCCTCCACACAATCGAGCAGCTCATCGACACCCGGCTCGCCGACGCCAGGCTGCCTGCCGCAGCCTGAAAACTCAGCTCAACTGTCGAAGTCTCCGCCCCAAAGGATCGCTAGGCCCTTCGGCCCTACTCCAAGCCCCCACCCGCTGAGAACGTGGGGGCATGAGAGGTTCTATCCAGAACGCCTTGCGCTTGTTCACCCGGGCCATGCGGCCGCTCGCTTTGAGGTCAGCCGGCAAGGAAGGATCCAGCACGTCGGTCGTCCGCCATGTCGGGCGACGATCGGGCCGGACGTACCAGACACCTGTCATCGCGGCCCAGCATGATGACAGCTTCTTGATCGCCCTCCCGTATGGTAAGCGCACCGATTGGCTGAAGAACGTCCTCGATGCAAGCTCGGCGACCATTGTGACCAACGGGCACACCTACGAGGTCGATCAGCCCGAGGTAATCCCCATGGCGGAGGCGACCGCCTACTTCCGGCCAAGGGAGCAGCGCATGCACCGGCAGTTCCACGTGGACTCTGCACTCCAGGTCCGTCAGCGACAGGAAGCTCACCGATAGCAGGGCGACCGGATGATGCCCAGCAACGGAGCGTGGCCGAGCCATGGTGCGGCAGGCGCGCAGTCCCGCCGTTCGGTAGGTCGAGAACGCGGGTCGCCCGGCTGGCCGTGACCGTCCATGAGAGGTCATTATGTTGAGTTGGATGATCGAAGATCATCTGCATAATGCTGCTGATCGCGTGTCTTTCTAGATGATCGGGTCGCCGGGGAGCTCGACATTTCCAGTCCATGTGGGTCGACTGGCCCCGGGGGGTATCGGGCTTCCCGCGGTAATCCCGGCGAGCACCGTCCGTGGGGAGCAGATGGCTCGGCCTTCCCGCAGTCACTGCACCTGCCGCAGGGTCGCGCAGGGTCTCGCCTCACACGATGATGACGATCTTGCCTCGGGCGTGACCTGCTTCCAGGTACCGCATCGCCTCGCGGGCCTGACTCAGCGGGTAGGTCTGGTCGATGACCGGCGTGACTTTGCCGGCCTCGATGAGGTCCCTCACGGCGCGCAGGTCCTGGTTGCTCCACTTGGTAAGGAACGGGCGCAGTCTGTGGCTCACGAACGGTGACAACGCGCGCGCCTTGTTCGCGCGGCCCAGGCCATCGATCCAGCGGCCGGCCGATCCTCCGATGACGACGAGGGTCCCCTTGCGGGCGAGCGCGCGCCTGAGGTCCGGCAGCGAACGATCGCCGTTGTCGAGGATGAGATCGTAACGCTGCCCGCTGTTGGTGAAGTCGTCCTGGGTGTAGTCGATGACCTGGTCGGCGCCGATCGACCGGACCATGTCCATGTTCGGCGTGCTGCACACGCCGGTCACCTCAGCGCCGAACGACTTCGCGATCTGCACGGCGAACGTGCCCACGCCTCCCGACGCGCCGTTGATCAGAACCTTCTGCCCCGGCTGTACGCTGCCCTTGTCGCGCAGAGCCTGCAGGGCCGTCAACGCGGCCAGAGGTACGGCCGCGGCCTGCTCGAACGTCAGGCTGGCCGGTTTCAGCTCCAGCAAGTCATCCGGGACACATGCGTACTCGGCACAGCCGCCCGTGGCGACCGGAGCGCGGCGGTCTGGCCGGTGGGCTGCCCGCGTCCGCCCGAATACCTCATCACCTGGGCGGAACCGGGTCGCGTTCTTGCCCACGGCTTCAACCTGCCCCGCCATATCGCTCGCCAGAACGGTGGCTTTCCTTGGTTTGCGCAGTCCGTTGATCATGCGCACCAGGTACGGCAGGCCGCGCATGAAGTGCCAGTCAGCGGGATTGACCGAGGCTGCACGGACCCGGACCAGCACCTGATCGTCTCTGACCACCGGCTGGCCGATCTCGGTGACTTCCAGGACATCAGGCGAGCCGTACGTGTCGTAGACGACCGCCTTCATCGGTTCCTCCTGATCCGTCGCCGGGCACCGGCGGTTGCGGGGCTGGAAAGATACCCGGCCGTTCTCCTCACCGGGCAGACGGTTGTTCTGCCTTGTCCTCCCCCGGCCTGGCGGCCGCCGGGCCGGCCCTGCCGGCCGCGCCGCCAGCGGCATTGCCTGCGTCCGGCTGCCTGCCGGCGGGGGCGCTGCGCGCGGCCAGGATGCACAGGGCCGCCAGGACAAGCGCTGCCGGGCCGAATATCAGGTTCTCCCAGTGGCTGTGCGAGGCGAAGTTCATCAGCGCGGCGATCCCGCTCACACCGGCGAGGAACCAGGTTCCCCAGCGGAACAGCCGCGTCCGCCTGCCGGCGGACCACAGGCCAGCGCGGCCGAGCACGATCAGGGCTGCGGCCGCCCACACAACGACCGCTACCGCGCTGCCGGTCCGCTGTGCCGCAGATAGGTGGGCGTGGGCGCCGCCCCAGGCGGCGTGTCCCCACGGCGCGCCGGCCGCCAGCGCGATCTCGAAGACGGCGATGCCGGCGAAGCCGATCGCCGCCGCCACCGCCACCGCCGCAGTACGGCCGGTGCGGGCGCTTGGGGTCAGCAGGTTCTGGCGGACCTGGACGCTGCTCATCTTGAACTCCTCACCCGGCGGAATCACCTGAGCCAACTGGCTCTCCGGGCCGCCCGTCCTTCGAGTTAGTTAGGCACTCATCGCCAGGTTGTCCCATCAAACCCCTCGATGGCAGGGCCTTTAGCCCCTCCAGCCACGGCACGAAGGCCCCGGCTCGCATCCCGGTCGGCAATGGTGTCTGGCAGAGCCCAGGCCAGCATCGGCAGCCCGGCTTCCGCAGAGCAGCAGATCGTGCCAGAACTGGAAGATCTGGGCGCCTCCGTACGTTCCGCGAATTGGCTCGTGACCCGCACAAAATCTGCGCAGCCGGCTATCTCAGAATCGCTCGGACGCCGTAACGCTGCGTTACAGACAGCGACCGTGACGCAGGTCTCCAAGCTGCGGTTCGCTCGGGCTCCGGCCAGTGGCTCCGGCCGGTGACGCTAGTCAGGTGCCCATCGGGAACAGGACGACGCGGAGGGCCGGACCTCCTGCTGGGCGTTCGGAATGACCGGATTGACCCCAGAGGCCCGGCGAAGCCTGTTCCCGCGGCAGGCACGACCCCGGCTGTTCAACAAGAGCCTTCGCTGCGCCGGACCGGCGTGTCATCGAGAGTCAGTCCGTGAGGCTGAGTGCCAACTCTCTACGCCCAGAACGACGGTCAACTGATGGTCAGATGATCTTGAAGGCCATCTCAGACTGATCAGGAGAACCGTCTGACCTGCTACTTTGTGGTGGAGCCCCCTTACGGAATCGAACCGTAGACCCTTCTCCTTACCATGGACAACCAGTCGGTCCCTGTAACCGTCACACAGGCTCTGAGCAGGCTCGACACGGGCTGGCGCTAGCTGCTACTGGCCACAGCAAGCGTTTGCTGGCGGCATTCTGCCCCCCCAAATGCCCCCGAAATGATCTTTTGGCGAGCAGCCCGGTGGAACGGGGCTCGGTGACCGCGCACACGTTCGAACTTCTGGCGTTGCATGTACCTCATTACGACGGGCAGCCGTCGATGTGCGCCACGACGGGTTGGTCGGCCTGGCAGGTCGCCACGTCAGCGTCGGCGACCTGCTAGCCGACCAGCGGGTCGCCCTGCCAATGGACGGCACTCAGAGGCCGATATCGGACGGCTAGTCCCGGTGACAGGAACACTCGCTTGTAAGGATTGTCACCGCCGCTCCCTCACCTGGTATCTCCCCCATCAGCGCAGGTCGGCGGGAGCAGGACTGAGCACAACGAAGCTTGCCGTTGACACTCGGTGAGCAGAACGGGCTCCCATTCGCGCTCCCAGTTCACGATCACAGACTGCTGGACGCAGCTTGCCAAGACCGGCTGCGCCGGCGCAGGGCCACGATCCACGCGAAGGTCGCCCGGCACAACATGTCCGCTACGTACGGCGATCGCAATTATCCGGCAGCCACTGGCGGTGGCATGCGACCCTCAGGTCGACGCCGTCCCTAGGTGATGGTCCAGGTGAACGAGGCTGGTGTCGATGCGCCGGTGTTGTCGGTGACCGTGACGGTGACGCTGGAGGTGCCCGCCGTTGTCGGCGTGCCGGAAATCAGGCCGGATGAGTTGATCGACAGCCCGGCCGGGAGGCCGGTTTCGGTGTAGGTGAGCGTCTGGCCGGATGCCGAGTCGCCCGCCTGGATCTGCAGGCTGGCCGCTGTGCCCACGGTACCGGCCTGGCTACCGGGGTTGGTCACCGTGATGGTGTTGGCGGGCTGGACGTAGATCGTGACCGTTTTTCCCTGTGCCAGCATTGTGCCGGCCTGCGGGTTCTGCGCATACACGGTGCCTGCCGGGACGCTTGGCCGGCCCCGCTGGTCGACCTCGTGCACCTTGAAGCCCTGGCTCTTCAGGATGCTTTTGGCCGTGCCAGCCGGATCACCCGTGACGTCCTGCACCTTGGTGCCCCCGGCCGAGATGTCGATGGTGATGTCGCTGCCGGGGTTCACCTTGGTGCCCCCGGCCGGATCTTGCTGCACCACGGTGCTGGCGGGTGCCGTTGACGTGGTGTCCGTCGTGACGACGGTGTGCAGGCCGGCGTTCGTCAGCTTCGCCTGCGCCGCGCCGACGTCCTCGCCTACCACGTCCGGCACACTTACCTGCTGCTGGCCAGCGGACACAAAGACCTTGACGACGCTGCTGGCGGCGACCATGGCGCCGCTGTGCGGGCTGGTGCCAATGACGTGGCCCCGGTGCACCGACTGGGATGCCTGGTCAATGCGCTGCGGCCGCAGGTGGCCGACGGCGATCTTCTGCGACGCCCGCTCATACGTTAGGCCTGTGACCTGCGGTACCGCATATTTCTTGGCACCGCCGCCACTGGTAACCAGCAGGTACCCGACCGCGATGACCGCCGCCAGCACCACCACGCCTAACAGCCCCCACAACACCGCCCGCCTGCCACCCGGCGGCTCCTGCCCGGCGCCGTACCCGACACCCGGGATCGCGCTGGCTGGTGACGCGACCATCGTCGCGACGCCGATGCGCTGGGTGTGCTGGAGCATCTCGGGAGGCGGGGGCGAGGTGGGCGTGCCAGACATGGCGCGCTCGATGTCGGCGCGCATGTCCGCGGCGTTCTGGTAACGGTCAGCCGGGCTTTTGGCCATGGCCTTGAGCACGACCGCGTCCATCCAGCGCGGGATCTCCGGGTCGGCCTGCGACGGGGGCACCGGGTTCTCGCGGACATGCTGGTAAATGATCGCGACCGGCGAGTCACCAGTGAACGGCGGCCGCCCGGTGAGCAGCTCATACAGCAAGCAGCCGGCCGAGTACAGGTCGCTGCGGGCATCCACCCGTTCGCCGCGGGCCTGCTCCGGTGACAGATACTGCGCGGTGCCGATCACCTGGGAGGTCTGGGTTATCGTGACCTGGCTGCCGGTCAGCGAGCGGGCGATGCCGAAGTCCATCACCTTGACCTCACCTGCGCGGGTCAGCATGATGTTCGCCGGCTTGATGTCGCGGTGCACAATGCCGTGGCGGTGGCTGTAGTCCAGTGCACGCAGCACACCGCCGACGATCTCCAGCGCGCGTTTCGGCAGCAACCGCCGGCCGTCGCGGAGCAGGTCGCGCAGCGTCTGGCCGTCGACGTACTCCATCACGATGTAGGGCACGGGAGCGGGGCCGGCCAAGTCCTCACCGGTGTCGTAGACCGCGACGATCGACGGGTAGTTGAGCGAGGCGGCGGACTGCGCCTCCCGCCGGAAACGCTCCTGGAAAGCCTGGTCACCGGCCAGGTCATCGCGGAGCGTCTTCACAGCGACAACACGGCCCAGGCGGATGTCACGCGCCCGGTATACCTCGGCCATGCCACCACGCCCGGCCACTCCGTCGAGCTCATAGCGGCCACCAAGAAGCCGAGGCTGAGTCATATCTCACCGTACTCTTAACCGCCCTGACCCTGCCGGCCCAAGCGGTCTGGGGGTCACGGGCCAGCCGGAAAGCCGCGATACCAGCTACGACGCGGCTTCTGGGCAGAGCGGGCTACGGCGGGCTTGACCTACCCGGACCACTGAGGCGCCTTATGCAGGTTGATCCCGGCGTACGCGTTGATCAAGAAGGTGCCTCTGCGGCAAACAAGGCGGTTGTCCAAGACCGTCGAGCCCCACAGGCGACTTCCATGCTGCCAACAGACGCGAGCGGGCCGGTGCCGGGGAACCCCGAGCAGGTGGCGGCCGTCACGGTGGACGTGCGTCCCGCAGCCAGCGTCCCCTGTAACTGCCGCTGACGGCCTGGAGGACTGATTCCGCAAACGGTGTTCCGCCCGATCACGCCAGGCTTGATGGCCTGACGGGCGAGGTGCCGTGATGATCGCGACACTGGATGACGTGACTGCGAAGAAGAAGAGGCCAGAGCCGACCGCTGAGGAGGTGGCGGCGAGGGAGCTGCTGCGCCGAGCCCGTTCAGCGCGAGCAGCGAGGTCAGCGCATGCTCGGCCGCGGGACGGCCTGCGAGGCATTTCGGTGAGTGCCGTGTACACGCTGGAGCGTAATCTCTGCCACCGTTCCTTGTTTGTTCGAAGACGCGTCAACGCAGCCACGGCAAGCTCGGTCGGCTGCCATTGACGCGGTCACCGTGCGGGACCTACCGTCGCCGTCATCAGGGGAGATGGGGCCGGTGCTGCTGATCGTGATGTATGACTCCGGGACCTGGCGCGTACAGCCGGGCCAGACGCTCACGTTCGGCAGAGGGCAGGAGTGCACCATTAAGCTGCCCGGCCGTGACCTTGGCCTGTCGCGGATGGCTGGCAGCCTGCGCTTCTGCGATGGGATCTGGTGGCTGCGGAACGAGAGTTCTTCATCGCTGCTGCATCTGTCTGGGGATCGCGGGTTCCGGGCAGACCTGCCACCAGGCATGCGTTTACCTGTGCAGGAGTGGCATGCCAAGGTGGGGCTCCAAGGCGTGCTTGCCGACTACACGCTGCGACTGCGCTTGCCTGACCTCGATGACGTCTCAGATGTTGAGGGCCAGCCAGGGCAAGCCAGCGGTGCACCTGCGGGGTCGCCATCAGCGCGCACCGGTGATCATCTGGTGACAAACACCCGGTACCGTCCTCCGCTCACAGACTCCGACCGGCTGGTGCTGACGGCCCGGTTCGAGGAATACCTCAGCTGGCGGCACGTCGGTGCCCCTGCACCACGGTCGGCAAAGGACACCGCCGAGCGGATCGGCTGGCAGCCGCACACGGTGGCCAAGCGCTGCGAAAACATCCGGGATCGCTATTCACGGCTGGGCGTTCCAGGTTTGCACGGCCCGCGAGCCCTGGAGGAGCTTGCCGCACTGCTGATCTCGACCGGCGAACTGACCGGGGAAGACTTGCGGCGCCTGCCCGGCCAGGCTCAGCCCAGCTGAAGGCTACCTCGCCGGTCAGGCAGGCGGGCAGCCGGAAGTACGCCTGGATGCCCGGATTGGCCCGGCATCGAGGCCGGAGCCGCTGCCAGGTGCCGTAGCCGCCTGATTCAGTACCAGTTGAACCTCGGCACGTTGGCGCGGACACCCAATTACCCGGACCGGTAGCCGCCGATCCGCGTCACCGTTCCGGTTACTACGCTCAGCGCGGCCACGGTGAGCAGCCGCGATGGCAATGGCCCGTGCCGAGAGCTCTGGCGTGCCGCGCCCTCTGGCGGGCGGGCACGTGTTTCCCGGGTGGCTGAAACGTGATGTCCTCATGGTTTTCCCTACGGTTGCGCGCGTTATTGCGCGCCCTATTTGAAGAATGGCTTCATGAGAGCCGGGAAAAGGGGAGGGGTTCCCACATGGGGAGGCCTCCCCATGTGGGAACCCCTCCCCTTGCCACGGATTACCCGCGTGAGCACGCTGGAAGTGCGGGGGCGGTTAAGTACCGCGCAAGATTGAAAGGGGACCGCGATGAACACGTCAGTCACGAACCATCGAGCATCCCGAATCAGGCCCGTGACCAGCTGGCTGCGTGCGGATAGGGCCCGAATTCGGCAGCGCCCGGCATTCCGCTCCGTCGCGGCGCTGGCCGGGATGAGCCTCGCCGCGATGATTGCCGCGGCAAGCGCGCCAGCGTCGGCCGGCGCTGGCGGCCGCGCGGCCGGGACCACGCCGGGTGCTGGTGCCGTGTCCCGTTCCCCGGCCAGTGCCGGAATCCTCGACGCCCAAGCCCCTCCACCCGGGCTGCTGCTGCGTGGCGGGCCGGCGACGCTGAGCGCTCTTGCTGACACCAGCGACGGCGGGAGTGTCATATACACCGCCTATGTCCGTGGCAGCCCAAAGACCGGTTTCACCCGCCTCGCCACGCGGGTAAGCGGCGAGGGAAGCACGCAGTGGCGGGTGCCTGCCCGGTTCCTGACCGGCAGCGTGCTCGAGGACTACGTGGTGCTCCGCGACTCCGAGGGCGGCCATCCCGTCACCATCCCGCCGGCCGGTGCGCGGGCGCCCTTCCGGAGCTGGATCCTCGACAATCCGGTGACCATCGCGCTCGGCGCGCACAGGTTCGGGAATCTCCGCAAACCGCAGTCGATCGTGGCCCGGGCGCCCGCCGGCAGCGGCCCCGGTCAGGTCGGGTTCTACACACCCAGGCCGGGTGAGGTCGGTTTCGGGCCGTCGTCGTTCGATGTCGCCCGGGACGGCACAGTCTGGGTCGCTGACAGAGTGAACCGCCGCCTGCTCGCCTACGCGCCGGGCGAGGCCCGCCACCCGCAGCGGACAATCACCATGCCGCAAGAACCCCTCGAACTGGTGATCGCGCCACGCGGCACCATCTACGTGCTCGCCGGCGCCGCCTTCCACTCGTGGGATCCGCGGACGGTCTATGCCTTCAGCCCAGACGGGGCCCGGCTGTGGGCTGTCCCGGTGGCCGGGGAACTCTTCAACTCGAACATGCGCGTCGACCGCGGCATCCCCTGGATCCATGACCAACTGCGAGGATGGATACCGGTAACGAACCGCGCCGGCACACCACTCACCACAGCCCAGCAGATCCGCCGGACGGTCCCCTACCAGCCGATCGCCCCCGGGCTCCAGCTGCCCGACACCGGCACATATCCCCACGAAGACACGATCGGGCTCGCCACCAGCACCGGCACGCTACGGCACGCCTGGCGGCTCACCAGCAGGACCGCCTTCCAGCCGATCTGGGAGCAGGCAATGGCCGGTGGCGACGTGGTAGAGATGGCAGGAGTCGCCAAGCAGACCAGCAGCGGATACCTGCAGGAGTTCCTGGTCGTGCGGTTCTCGCCGGCCGGGCACATAGTGGACCAGTTCTCGCTGGATGCCCGCCAGAGTTACCAATGGGGCGAGTTCACCCGGATGCGTGTCGGCCCCGATGGCCTTCTGTACTACCTGCAGACATCACCAAAGTGGGGAATGCGGGTAGCCCGCTACCATCTGCTCAGCGCACCCGCGGGATCACCCGCCGCCGCACCTGCCCCGCCAGCGGCCACTCTCCCGGGCAGCGCGCCGCCCAGCAGCCCGGGAGCCAGCCCCGCACCCAGCAAATCGCACGCCACCACACCAGCACCGGCGGCGCCAGCCGGCCCTCCAGGCGGCGGGCTTAGCACAGCGGAGCGGATTGCCCTGTCGGCCGGGATAGGCACCCTCGCAGCGCTGGCCGCCGCGGCGGCCGGGCTCACTGGGCGGCGCAGGCACACCGGCGCTCCTCCAACACCGCAGCACTAATACCTGCCCGGCAGTGGAGGACCGCACCCGGCCCCGCGTCACGACCCCGGTGGTGACGCCCGGTCCGGCGGCCTGGCCGGCGAAGACCTGCGCGTCGATCACCTCTGCGGCCTTGCGGTACTGGGCAGCGAGCCAGTCGTCGGCCAGGTGCAGGTAGATCCGGGTCGACTCGATCGAGGCATGACCGGCCTGGGCCTGCACCGCCTCCAGCGCCATCCCGGCCTCCCAACTGGTAGAGAGCAACGTTCCAACCCTGCTGAATACCTCAGTTCGAAGAACGCACCGATGCACGTCCCTCCTCGTTGCTGCTCTTGATCGTTGCCCTTGGTGCATCATGCCGTCGTCCGATACAACCGCGCCGGGCGCCTCGTTGTGGCATCTGATGCAACCAGGGCAATGACATCGCAGTTCACCGACGACCGGCGGCCAGCCTTGCCCTTCGCACCGCGAAGGACCCGCGCGCTGCGGCGCAGGCAGCGAGCACTCACCGATCCTGCCGAATGATGCAGCCGCTGCAACTCCGCTCACCTGCAACCGGGTCAGGCAGGTATGCCGCAGCTCGTGGCAGGTGGCGTGCTCCAGCCCAGCCCAGCCCGGCCCGGCGCGGCGCCGCGCCGCAATGAGGATCTCTTCCATCCCCTTGGCTGACAGCGGCTGCCCGCGGCGTGGCCCCTTGTGCACCAGGAATACCTGGTCGCTGCGGGCACCCGGCGGCCGTTCGGCATCCAGGTAGGCGACCACCGCGGCGAAGAGCCGGCCCGAGACCGGGATCAGCCGCTGCCGGCCGCCCTTCCCCTCGTTGATGAATACCCGCCGCTCCGCGACGTGCAGGTCACCGCCGCGACCATGGCCTGGTCCCGGTGCGTGCGCAGCGCCGCAGTCAGCGCATCCACTTCGGCCGGGGACAAGATCCGCGGCAGCCTGCGGCCAGCACGCACCAGCGAGACGCCCTAGCGGGGACGGGACCGCTCCCGGCGGGTCGGCAGCCCCCGCGGCACCGGATTGGCCGCCACATCCCCCCGGGCCTGCAAGAACGCGAAGAAACCCGACACGATCGACAAGCGCCGCCGCACCGTGGCAGCCGACACCCCGGCAGGCTCGTCCCCGGGACCTGCCGCCTGCAGCGCACCATGCTCGCTGGTGCGGCCCGTGCGCTGGGCGGTGATGAACGCCAGCACATCAGCAGGCCGGACCTGATCCGGCGGCTTGGCGACCACCGTGAAGAACACCTTCAGGTCATACGTGGCCGCCAGCACCGTGTTCGGCGGCACCGGCCGCCCAGGAACTCCAGATACACATCGGCCAGCGGCACCCCGACCCGGACAACCAGGTCACCAGAGCGGCCACGCGAACGGACCACGCACAGATCGGCAACACGCACAGCAAGGGCTTCCATCGTCACGGACGGCCAACCCGCAAGGGTGGCCGAAATGACAAGGAAGATCACCTACGTAACATGCATGACCGGTAACTAATGCCCGGCGTCCCGCCGGGGCCACGACCCGAGATGGATGGACCGCAGCGCTCGCAAACGCTGCCATCGTAGGAACCCGATTAGTTTATCTGTTGCCTCGGTGTCAGCCTGTGCTCGCGGAACTCCTCCATCCTGTGGGAGCTCGCGGGCTCGCTGATGGGGGCCGCTCTGCGCTTTGACCCGGCCCGTGCCTGGCCATGACTGACGCCGGATCGCAGTGCGCCAGCGCTGAATGATCCGGCGCCCGATCTGCGGGCTCGCCCGTGCGCGTGCGTGCCGCCGGTCAGCCGCAGCCGCTGAACTGATACATGTACCAGCCGGGATTGAGCGCCGGCGCCGCGATGAATTCCGCTGCGCCGTGTCCGGATTTGTGCAGGCTGGCCGGGTAGTCGTGCCGGAAGTAGCATGTGTAGTCGCCCCGCGGATTCGGCGTGCAGCGCGTGAGCCGGAGGTTGACGGCCTCGGATCGCATGCCCATGAGAGCCCTGAAGGCCCGCGGCTCGGTAACAGCATGCAGGGCTGTGGTGTTGTCGCTGTTGTAGGCGGATGCCAGATACGCCATCGCGGCCTGCGGGGTATCGAAGTGCGGCCCGGCGTACCCGGATGCCGGAGCCGGCGGTGAGGCCTGCGGCGCGGGTGGGGCCGCAGTCCCGCCCGGCGCCACCGGCGGTGGGGTGACCGGCTGGCTGAGGACGCTCACCGGCCGGGATGCGGAGGCCGGCGGCCGCGGGCTCGCGGTAGCCGCCGGGCGCGTCGTAGCGGCGCAGCCAGCAGCGAGTGTGACCGAGCTCGCCGCGAGGGCTAGCGCGGCGAGCCGGCCCAGAGCTGAGCGCCGTCGTGTCCAGCGCGCAGGTAGCCGGCCCCGTCGATTCGGCGCCCGGCGTTCCCCGGTGCAGGGCTGAAGTGATCATGATATCTCCCCGTGGTCATCCGCGGCGATCCGCCGCGTCCTAAGCCCGAGGGTGGGATGGGAACGAGATCGCGACAAGGGAAGGCCTCCCCACGCGGGGAGGCCTCCCCCATCAGCCGTCACAACCACGCGGCCAGGGCCACGCCAACGGCCCCGGCCCCGTCAAACCGTGCGCGCGCTCGCGGCACCATCACCACGGACCATCCCATGCGTGCCCGGCGCTGCGGGGGCGGACGGCGCGAGCCGATCGCGCCGCGGCCAGCCCCGGGATGGGGAGGTCTCCCCACAACCGCCGGGCCGGCACCCAGTCATAAGCACTGCATGAGTCCTTGACCGTCGAGCACGCGCGGGCGGCACCGCGCACCAGAGCCACAGGAGAAAGCCAATGAGAACCTCCGACATCGATAACCAGCCGCCGCGTGCAGCGCTGCTGCGGCCGGGACTGCGTGGTCTGGCGCTGGCCGCCGCTGTGTGTCCGGTGGTCCTAGCCTCCGCCTGCGCCAGCCGGGCCCCGCTGCGCGCGGCGGGGCCCGCGAGCCCGCAGCCGCCGGCCGCCGCGTCCGCGAACACCGCCGGGCCCTCCAGCCCGCCCCCCACCGACGGCGCCCCCAGCACGGCGCCGGCCGCCGCCAGCCCGGTGCCACGCTGCACGGAGCGCAACCTCGCTGCCGGGGTGAGCAGCTACCAGGTCGGGGGCGGCCAGAGCGGCATCATCATCACGCTGACCAATACCGGCACGGCGTCCTGTTCCATGTACGGGTACCCCGGCCTGGGCCTGCAGGACGACGCGCACCACGTCCTGCCCTCCCACACGCACTGGGGCCCGACCTACTTCGCCCACGACCCCGGCCCGGCCCCGATCGTGCTGGCACCCGGGCAGGCCGCCAGCGCCAGCGTCGCCCTCAGCGACGGCACCCAGTACACACCCTGGGCGACCTACCTCGAGGTGACCCCGCCCGGCGACTACCGGCACGCCCTGATCACGCTGTCCTACGGCACCGGAGGAACCAGCGGTGACCTGCATGTCACCGCCATGGCCCGCCACACCACAACCTACCGAGGCGACCACGGAGGCTGCGGCTGCGACCCGTGACAAGCGCTGCACCCGGCGTCCCGGTGACCGACAGCAGCATCCCGGACAGTCCCGCACGCACTACTTTCGGCACGACCGGTCGACTCCGTGACGGCCCCGGGGCAACAGGGCGCCGGATCAAGCTTCATCTGCGCAGCTCCCCTGATGAGCCCCGTGAGCCAGTGACGGCACGAGCCGCGGCTCAGTGCACACCTGTCGCCGCGAGCCTTCTGCCATGCCGTGCCCAGCCACCCGGCCGCCACCGCGAAGTTGCGCGGGCTGGGATTTGTGCCGAATCCCGGAACGGAACCGCTCACCAGTCCTGCTTTGCCTGGTAAACCCCCGCGTCACCGCCATGACCGGCGCCAGAAGAGCAATGCCGGGGGCATCCGGGGGGGCACTTCTAGACGCGATGGTCACCGGTTTCACGCTCGAAAAAGCTCCGTGAACTGGAGCCCCCTTACGGAATCGAACCGTAGACCTTCTCCTTACCATGGATCCCCGTAAGGTTCCGTAAGCGCTGGTCAGGTACGTGACCAGGAAAAACACGAGCCCACACCAGCGCTCACATGCCTGGGACAGGCACCCGCAAGCGCGGTTTTGCCACTCAATCTGCCACTCAATTTGATCTTGTGCCATCCCACGAAAAGGCTAGTGTAGCCCTTCGAAAACAGGCTCCAAATAAATTAAATTGGAAGAGTCCCAGTTGCAGAACGGTGTTCGGAGCCGGAAGATCCGCTCCCACCGGGTGCCCCGCAGCCGGATGGGCACCGTATATCCAGATACATGCTTCTAGGATATCCTGGCGTACGGAGGAGGCGGACATGGCCAAGACACTCATCGATGTGAACGAGCAGTACCTGGCCGCAGCTCAGGAGGCACTGCACACCGAGACGAAGAAGGACACGGTCAACGCGGCCCTGCGCGAGGTCGCCGCACTCGCGGCCCGGCGCCGTGACCTGCGCAGGCTAGCTTCCGGCGGCCTGCCCGACCTTGAGGACGACGACGTGATGCGCGCCGCATGGCGGCAGTAGCCAGCCACCTTGCCGACACCAGCGCGCTGGCCCGTCTGCGCCACCCTGGGGTGGCCGCGGTTCTCGGCCCGCTGATCGAAGCGGGGCTGGTGGCCACCTGCGGGGTGATCGAATTCGAGCTCGGGTGGGCGACCAGGACCAGCGCACAGTTCGACGAGCTGCGCGCCGACCGTGACACCGGCTACGAATGGCTCGCCACCTTGGACGAAGACTGGCGGCGTGCCCTGGACGTCCAGGCCGCCCTCTGGCGCAGCGGCCGCATCAGGGCAGTCGGCTTCCCCGACCTGCTCATCGCCGCAGTAGCCGAACGAGAACACGTCACCGTTCTGCACTACGACAGCGACTACGACCACATCACAGCCATCACCGGCCAGCCCACGCAATGGGTCCTCCCCCGCGGAACCGTCCCCTGATCGCGCTGCGCGCCTCACGCCCACCACCCGAAGCACTCACCACCGCAAACCAGCCTGCGCTAGCGTCCGATTCTGCCTGATGAGTGAGCCTTCGTTGTCAGGCCTGTGCGAGGTTCGTGAGCAACTTCCTGCTGGTAGCTGCCGTTGCCGCGGGGCGCATTGATGCTGCTGGCTGGTCAGGCGTGGGCGAGCACGCGGTCGAGCGGCCGGG
>ODAK010003603.1_pt1 | contig 16020 bp, 9 predicted proteins | sample 1539591 | NCBI WGS metagenome assembly ODAK01 (sample SAMEA3539303, study PRJEB22396) | soil metagenome | biome: tundra; feature: field; material: soil | place: USA | collected 2010-05 | depth 0.15 m
CGGGCGTCCACAGCCTGCTTAAGCGCCGGGGGACGCCAGAGGCCGCTGGTCAATCCATCGCCATGCTTAGCTGGTGCCGGACATCGGCGCCGCGAATCCAGAAGATTACGTCGGTGGCGATGTTGGAGGCGTGGTCGGCGATCCGTTCAAGGTTCTTGGCTACCAGGATGCCGTTCATCGCCTGTTGCGTATAACGCGGCTTTTCCTCGATGAGCTTGAGCAGGTCGGCGTGAGCGCGGCGGTTCATGCGGTCGATTTCGTCGTCCATCTCGCGAACCGAGTCAGCCAGCCGTGCGTCGCCGTCGAGAAGCGCCTGCACCGCGGAACGGATCATGCGTCCGGCAAATTCGCCCATCGCGGCAAAGTCCACCGGCAGGTCGATCTCCTCGGCATTGAGAATCTCCTTGGTGCGGCGCGCGATGCCCATGGACTGGTCGCCGATCCGCTCCAGGTCGCCGTTGATCTTGATGACCGCGAGGATGAAGCGCAGGTCGATGGCCATGGGCTGCTCTTTGGCCAGCAACTCGTAGGCCATCTCGTCCAATTCCCGTTGCGCGGTGTTGATGGCGGTCTCGTTTTGCTTGACGTACTTGCACAGGCCCTTGTCCCGTTGCAGATAAGCGTCGACCGCGGACTCAACCGCCTGCTGCGACAACGCAGCCATGGCAAGGAGCTTGTCCTTGAGTTCGGCGAGTTGTAGTTGAAAGTGAATACGCGGCACGACAGACTCTCCCTTACTAACGATTGTGCATCATGGAATGTTACTGGCTGACGAATTTCAGGGACAGCATCAAATTTGTCATATTCAGTATCAAATCAGCCCCGATGTGGATTAGACGCGATGGGCCGATAAAATGCTCTAGGCTATCAACATGGAAGCAGCAAGACTCTCGGGTGTCCCGATGCTCAGCATCAACCCCTCCAACTGCGAACCGCGGCAAATCTACAAGTTGATGACGGGCATGATTGTGCCGCGGCCCATAGCGCTGGTCTCCACGATGAGCCGGGAGGGAGTGGCCAACCTGGCGCCGTTCAGCTTCTTTTCCGGGGTGGGCTCGAACCCGCCCACGGTCCTCTTTTGTCCCACTCTTCGCGCGGCATCCATTGGCGCGCCTGGCCGTCCTGAAATGCGGAAAGACACCTTGCGCAATGTTGAAGAGACCGGCGAATTTGTGATCAACGTGGTGAGCGAGGCCATTGCCGCGGCGGCCAACGCCTCTTCTGCCGAGGTGCCGCCGGAGGTGGATGAGTTTACGTTGGCCGGGCTTACGCCGGTGGCGAGCGAGGCGGTGCGGCCGGCTCGCGTGGGCGAGTCCCCGGCTCAAATGGAGTGCAGGCTGCTACAGGTTATCTACACCAACCGCGGGCCGGGTGGAGGCGTGATCGTGCTGGGCGAAGTGGTCCGTTTTCATCTTCGCGAGGACCTGATGGAGGATTTCCGAGTCGATCCGGCGGGATTGGATGCTGTGGGCCGCATGGCGGGGAATACGTGGGTTCGCACGCGGGACCGGATTGAATTAGTCCGCCCAAAGTAGCTTTTTGAAAGCTAATTCTTCTTCCGGTATTGACCGCGCCATGACGGCAAAATCTCTACATCGTCGTAGGCATCGCGGCGGTCGCGGTGACCTTTGGTGGGATTGTTCCACTCCTGATCCTCGTCCGATGTCTCAACAACCGGCTTTGGCGGCAGGAATTCCGGCCTGGCAGTAACCAGCCTCGAAGGGGCGGCAGTTTCTCTTTGTGAAGAGGGCTGTGGAGCGGGCGTATAGTTTTGCTGCGTATAAGTGGGATCGTATGCCGGCCGCTCCGGCGCCTGGTGAAAAGGCGGCGGGACCTCTGCAACGTGCTCGGGCTCTTCCGCGGGCATGTTCGGATTCTTCATCCCCAGGGAAAAGATCAGATTTCTCAAGCCGGTCATCCGTGTTGCCGAGTCGAACGGGGTATCCGCGGGTTCGGGCTGCGGCAACTCTTCCGGGACGGGCTCCGGCTGTATGTCATCGAACCGGGTGGCTATGCGCTCCCAGGTTTGGGCTGGAGCGGGCTGGGCAGGAGCGGGCTGGGCGAGCGAAGGTTGCGCCGCAGGAACTGGCTGCGGAGCTGCCTGGGCTCGATACCAGGGCACGTTGGGGGCCGGCGGCGGGGCGACAGCAATTTGAGGCTCAGTAGTCCTGGGTGGCGGCGCGACGGCAGGCTCGCGGCCCCGGATAAGTGGTTGTGGCGGCGCCAATGGGAGGGGCGGGTTAGCCGGCCGGACCTCGACCGGGACCTCTTGTGGCATCAGGGGAACGGAGGAATCCGGCTGGGGGGGGGGCCCGGCAAGGGGTATGCCGACGCCGGCCCTGTCGGTGGAGCGACGCCGGAACTGCGACGGCGCTTGAGAAGGAGCTGAGAGTTCAGGAGCGGGCCTGTCAGTGGAGCGGCGGCGGAACTGCGACGAGGCGGTCTCGCTTCCGGCAGGGGGCTCCGCAACCTTTGGCTCGGCCTTAGCCTCCTCTGAATTTCGGTTGGTCTTAGTTGACCGCGGAGCGGCGGCAGAAAGGCGGCTTCTTTCCGTGCTCCTTGCATAGGTGCGGCCCTGCGCACGCAGATGTTGTTCGATGCCTCGAACGGAACTGCGAAAAGACGCATCGGCCTTCTGCAGTCCTACCCGGTTCAGCACGAATCCCACGGCGCCCACTTCGAGCCGCTGCAAGGCGCCGGCCGCATCCCGCAGTTCTGCACGGGTGGTGACGCCGGATTCGATGACTACGATTGCGGCGTCGACGAAGCGAGCCAGGTACTCGGTTTCGGCGGAGACTGCCAACGGCGCTGTATCCGTGAGGACCAGACTCCCTTCTCCGGCTTCCGCCTCATCGGCCAACTGCTGCAACAGTGTCGTAGACCGGCTGCCGCTGTGGGTTGCGAGATCGCTCGCAACGTCATTCAGGCCAAGCCCGCCTTTGGCGCGTGCCGGCGGCGGCGGAGTTCCAGAGGCATCTACCAGCACCGTGGCTCTGCCCATCGTCTCCAGCATCGTCCTTACCCGGGTCACCACCGTTGTAACGCCAGTGCCCTGTCCGGTTCCAGTAAAGATGCAACTTTTCAAGTTGCCCTGCTGGCGGGCATGCTCGATGCCGGAGGAGAGACGCAAGACGTGTTCTTCAGCCACTCCTATTGAGACCTGGGCAAAGTCCGGCAGCACGGCCATGGGTGCAAAACCCAGAACCCGTTCGACGTCGGAGGCAATGTAAACCTTCTGGTCCAGCTTGTTTGCAGTGACAGCGGCCATGATGCCCAGAAGCAGGCCGGCCAGCGCGATGGCGAGGGTATTTCGCATCACACCGGACTTGACGGGCTGCAGCGGGGACACTGCCGCGGCTGCCATGTAGGAGGAGGCGGGCGCTGCGTCTTCAAGCATGAGGTTGTGCAACTGGTCGTCTACCGCAGTGTAACGATTCTGCAACCGGACGATGTCCGCTGCCAGATCGTTTTCCCGCTGCATCTTCGGGGTCACACCCGACGCGGCCGCCGACATTTGCCCCAATTGCGCGTTCAACCGCGATTCTTCCCCCGCGGTTCGCTCCAAATCCGTGTGCAGCCTTTGCTGGATTCGTACGGATGCCTTGGAGCGCAGATCCCTGGTCATTGACTCGAGGGTATTGTCGATCTGCGAAAGCTCCTCCGCATCCTGCTTGTACTGAGGGTGATTCGGCGTCAGATTTGCCATCTGCGAAGTGAGCGTGGCCCGCCGCTGGAAGAGCGTGACCTTCATGCTCGCCAGGCCGGCATCGGCAGAGAGAACCTGATCGGCCTCGGCGTCCAGAGATGCCAATGAATGCGGATTTTTGCCATCCAATGTAGCCAGCCTGGCCGCTGCCTCGTCGCTTGCCGAGCGCGCCTTGACCAATTCGTTGCGGACCCGGCTCAGGTCTTCGTCATAGAGATCGGGGGCGTTCGTTCCCACTCCAGCCAAGCCCAGCTTCTTGTTCAACTCATGCTGCTCGGTGCGGTCGGAGGTCAGCGCTGCCTTAACGCGCTCTTCCTCTTCGCGCAGCATGCCCATGCGCTCGGTGTTCCCTGACTTCCCTTCCCGCGCAGCGCTCTCTAAATAACTGGCAGTGACGGCGTTGGACAACTTTGCGGCCATTGCCGCGCTGGAAGCACGCGCGGCGATAGACATCTCATAACTGGTGCCGAGACGCTTGACCTCGACCGCCCGGGCAAGCCGCTCGGCGGCTTCCTGGTCGCTTTCGTTTTTATGCTGCCAGGCGCCGGGCTCCAGTTTGCGCAGCGCATTGGTCAGCACGTCGTAACGGGTGACGTGGACCATCTGCTGCGCGATATAGGACTCATAGGTGTTTGTGTCGAATGGCCATCGTGTTGTGTAGCCCAGGTCCATGACCCGTGGCGGAGCCGGCTGGATGTAAACCAGGCTCTGCGCAGTATAGAGCGGCCACAGTGCCAGCAAATAAGCCGCCGCCCCCGCGAGGCCGGCCAGCAAGATTGCCAATGCCAGGCCGCGATGGAGTTGCAGGCTGCGCAGTAGATCCAGCCGGAAAATCGGCTGCTCGCCACTTGAAGAATCCGGCCGGACCTCGATAGATGAAGCGGCTTGGGCTCTGTCGCTGGCGCGGCGCTGGTATTGAGGTTCGGGATGCACGCGAAGCTGCTTCATAGCGCCCCCGTGACTGCGCTTAAAGTGGCCAGCGTGGTAAGCGGGCTAAGCCGCTCAAGGAAATAGGTGGCGCGATAGAAGCCGCTCTGGGGTACGAAGACGATCTCGCCCGGCCGCAAGGTTACTTCCAGTGAACGGGCGGGGTTCAGCAGATCGTTCATCGAGAAAATGCGCGAGGTTCCGTTAGCCGGGTCAACGATCTGGATGTGCGGTTTGTTGCCGGCCTTGTTGGTGTATCCACCCGCGGCGGCCAGCACGCTGGCCAGGGTCGAGGTGTTGGTCAATGTGACGGCGCCGGGACGATTCACTTCGCCGAGAACGGAGACAAAGCGCTCGGAGAGGCTGGGCACATACACAACGTCATCGCGGCGCAGGCGCACATCCGCGGAGATGTTCCCGGAATCGAGCAGTGTCTTGAGCTCGACCCACACCACCTGGTCGCGACCACGGTAGATGGCGCAGCGCTCGGGCATTTGCCCAATCTTGCTGGCGCCGGTTTCGAGACCCCGGCTGAGGGCCTCGAGCAAAGTCGGCGTGCCTTCGAATGTATACATGCCGGGGCGATCGACCGCGCCGGTGACCATAATGCGGTTGGCGGTGTACTTGGTTACAGTAACCATGACCGCCATGTTGGAGTAGTACTCCGCCAGCGCAGACTCGATGGCCTTGGCCGCTTCGGCGCGGGTGCGATCGGCCATCATGATATCGCCAACCAACGGAAGCGAAATGCGCCCGTCCGGTCCGACAGCGAGCTTGGCCTGCATTTCGGGCCGCCCGGAAAAGTCCAGGTTAATCTCGTCGCCTTTGCCAAGGCGATATTCTTCATCGGCGGCGGGTTCGAAGTTGCGCAGAATATCGAGCGAATGTTGCTTGAGTTGCGGATCGGGCGGTTCCTGCGCCGACTTTTGGGCCGAGGCACCGTCCTGACCCCAGAACCGAGAGGTTCCAGAGAGAAGTAGAAGGATGCAAACGACGCCAATTCGGTACTTCATGCTTTTGCCTCGCCCTTGCGGAGAAATGCCAATCCCCGGCGAACTATTCCGCGCCCTTTTTGCTTCTCCTGCTCCGTGAAAACCCATTGCAGCAGCGATGCAAAAACTGCTGCCCCGTAAACCGCACCCACGGCGACCAGGACTCCAGCCCCCTGCCACCGGTTCAGCGCCGCTACCATCCGTGCTGTGGGCCATGCCAACAATCCGGCAGCCAGATAGGGCGCCAATCCCGGCGCTACCACTACCCGCAGGAAACGTGTCAGCGGCAGATCCAGCACAAAAAGTACACGTCCCATCAGAACGCATGCTGAACCTGCGGTAGCCACTGCAACAGCCAGGCCAATCCCCAATGGTGTCCAACGTCCCTCGATCCAACGGGCCGCGGGTAAAGTTACCATCAGCAGCAGCAAGTTTGGCAGCGAGTAAGTGAACTCCTCATAAATGCGCCCAATACCGCGCAAAATAGAAGTTCCCGGACCTGTAAGCATATGAAATTGCATCGCCAAACTAAATACCACGAACAGGGGGATGAGCGTGTCCCTCATAGGTAACCCAGGACCTAACCAAACGTGCAGAATTGGAGTACTCCAGAACACCATGGCCGCCACAAAGACCGCGGTGCAGAGGTTGGAGTAGCGCGCTCCGCTGAGGTAGAGCTCGCGCAGGTTGTCTTTTCTGGCGGCCCGCGCCGATGCGGCGTCGACGTGGGAGGCGGCGGGCAAAAGCGCGGCAAAAAACGCTGTTGGGATGGAGGAAAGCGAAACCGGCCACTTCTTGGCTACGTCCAGCAGGCCGGCGGCCGATGCATTGATCAACACAAGCGCAGCCACCCGTTCCACGGAGTTCAGAAAAGTCGACAGCATACTCTGGAACTGAACCATCCCGCCGAAATGCACTACATATTTCAGCGATTCGCGCCGCACCAGGCGGAGCGACAAGTGCAGCCACTTGAGTTGCCGCCGAGCCCACCAGATAGTAAGTCCATCGTTGATGACGGTCCGGACCAGGTAAGCCTCGGCCAGGCCGCGGATGCCGCGCCCGGCGACGACCAGCCAGACGATCAATGCAAACTCGGTGACGATGCCGATGCTGAGAAATATCTGTGTCGAGGCAATTTGCTGCGTGCCGGTGAGCATGTCGCCGAAAGCATTCAGCGCGATGCTGGACAGGAAGACGGCGAGCACAATCAGCACTGCTTCCTTGCCGTCGCCGGCATGCTCAGCCGGCAGCCGCAGCCAGGGAGCAAACCGGTCCCACCCCAGCAGAAAGCAGAGAAAGACCGCGCCGCACAAGGGGATGGTTACCGCCAGTCCCGTCGAGAGCAGTGCATTTGCCTTGTCGTATTCGCGCCGCGCGTGGAACTCCGCAACGTACTTGATATACACATTGGAGATACCCAGCGTGGTAACTCCCACATAGGTCACCAGGATGAAGATGGTGGTCCAGATGCCATAGGCTTCGAGGCCGATGTGCGCCAGCAGGAAGGGCACCAGGCAAACGCCTCGAGCCATGTTCACCAGGCGCGCGACGATGGTTGCAGCTACATTTCGCCCAAACTGGCGGCTGACGTCGTGCAGAGGTTCCGCTGCCTGGGGGTCGAGGATCCAGCCCGTTTCCCGGTCAGGCGAATCCGGAATCAACTGGATTTCGTTCATGGCCGGGGCGCCTCTCGCTTGGTCCTGGCCCACTCGGCGCGCCTCCGTGACTGGCGCAGAACCAGCGGCGTGATGGCCACCCTCCAAACCATGTGCCACGGCGCAGCGGCCAGCGCTACAAGGTCGCGGAGAGGCTCTTGGCCCAGCAGGGCCGCTTCAAGCACGTAGATGACCGCGATAGCCAAGCAGGCCACGGCATACATTTGCAGCCAAAACACGGGCACCACGGCTGCCAACAGCAAAGCCAGAATTCCGCGCGACAGCGGCAGGCTCCAGACCTCGGCCAGCGTCTCCAGCGCGCGCCAGTTGCCGCGCAAAATTGCGGCCAGCAATCGTCCCGTCGAGCGTCTCGCTACGCCCAGCCGCCCACCTTCCCAGCGGGATTCCTGTGCTGCCTGCGCACGGCCCGCCGACGCCAGGGGAGCGTGGACGAAGGCGTCTTCAAGCCAATGGACCCGCAGGCCGCTCGAGACCAGCCGGACGTGGTACTCGAGGTCTTCGGCAATACTGTCGGCGGCAAACGGGACGCTATTCAGGGTCGATGCGGTCAAACCAAATCCGTTTCCAAAGACGCCGGCTGAGAAGCCCAGGCCCGCTCTTCCGGCCGCCCGCAACACGTTCATGCCGCGAAATGCAAGCGCCCGCAGCCGGCCGCGCGCACCGGTTGCTGCGGAGATCTCCAATTCATATCGGCACTGCGTGGCCTCGGCGCCCGCTTCCATGGCCTTGCGAGTGGCCGCGATAAGATTCGCGCTCACCACCGAGTCCGCATCGATGACGAGCAATGCGTTGGCCCCCGCCTCGAGCGCAGCCGCAAAACCCGCGCGCAACGCTGCTGCTTTTCCTCGGAGCGCGGGGTCATTCAACTCCAGCACCTGAGCGCCGGCCTTCGCCGCTACCTCGCCAGTGGCGTCGGTGCAATTGTGCGCCACAACAAACACCGGCACGGCCAGATCCGCAGCGCGAATCGACGCAACTGTCCGCGCAATCATCGCTTCTTCGTCGTGCGCCGGCACCACCACGGCAACGCGAATGTTCAGTTTTGCATCGGCTTGCGGCCCGCGGGCCGGAAACAGGTTGCCCACGATGGCCAGCGCAAGGTCAAAAAACAGCGGGGCGGTAAAGACCGCCAACGCCACAGCCAGCGCCGTGATTGCCCAATGCTGCATCAATGTCTCTCTAACTATGGAAAGGTTCTAACTCAATACCCGCCGGAACCTGAACTGGGGTGCAACCGTACCCGCGACTCGCGCCTGGACCCGCGCCGGATTCATGCCCTGCACCCAGCCAATGAGAAGGAAAAACACCATGACCACTTGCTCTCCCATATAAACAGTTGTGAGCGTGGTCATCAATCCTATCAGCACCGCCATGTGGGCATAAACCAGCATGCGATCCTCAGGCAGCATGGGACGCGCGGCCATTTGCACGAGGCGGATGCCGCTACCGACGGCGATGATGAGAAACAACCCCATACCTACAAAGCCCTGGGTCACGGCCAGCATCAGGAACTGGTTGTCGATTGACCTTTGTCCGTTTGCCGCCGGGTAGTCGCTGATGCCCCAGCCGAAGGCCATGCGCTCCTTCACCAGCGGGGTGTAACTCTGCAACAATTGCCTTCGATAAATGGCGCTCGACTGTGCCTCGCTGGTCGCCTCGTCGCGCGATCCTATGGTGTACTTATCTCCAACAACAAAGGCCATGGAACCCAATACCGCCAGAAGCACGACAAATGCCACCGCCGCCTTGCGCACCGAGAAAACACGCACCAGCAGGGCCAGGAGCAGCGATAGAGCAACCCCCAGCCACGGCCCGCGCGACTGTGTCATCAGCAGACCGGCAAAGACCCCGGCCAGTCCCAGCCCCCGCTGGGTCAGCGGCAGGCCACTCAGCACTCTCCGCGTGCCCCACTTCGGGTCCGCCATGCGCAGCCACAGGCAATAGAACAGTCCTGTGAGGAAAACCATACCGGCCAGAATGGCATGGGCAAAGGGTCCGGCGATGCGCCCGAAACCCCAACGAACCTGCTGCGGCCAATCCACCTCCTGGCCGGGGAAAACATGTCCGAACACACGCTGCCAACTGCTGGTGCCGGTGAGAAAGTCGAAGACACTGATCGCTGCCACAACAGCCAACATCATGACCATACGGCGGACAAACACTTTTCTAACCGGGACACCGCCGATCTCTCCACCCTCTATCAGCAACTTCCCCACCATGTAAGGCAGGATGATCGTTGTAAGTCCGGTAAAGAACTGGAATATGCCGTTGTTGATGTTGTATGTGAGTATTGTGGAAGCCGTCGAGTCCGCCGTAAAAAGCCGTACCCAATTCCCGTAGGCCAACTGGGCGCTCAAGCCTTCAGAAGCGGCGGCTGCCAAGGCAAACAGGAGGACCCACAGGTCCATCCACTGCAGCCGCCAGCGTCGCAGTTCGGTGGCAAACATAGCTATGCCCAAAGGCAGAATGGCCGCTTCGCTGAAAGCGAGGGGCGGCATGTGAGGGGGACGGAAAACATAGTAATGGGGCAGCAACAGAACCGCCGGCAGGTAGACATAGATAAATGCCTGCCGAATCGATCCCCTGGCCAGCACCAACCAGCAGGCCAGAGCCGGGATGAGGATGATAACGTTCATTGCGTCCTCATCGGAGACAGCGGCGGCGCGGCCCTATCCACGGGAGCGGGTCTGCGTGGAAGCCGCGTCCTGCTCTGCGGTCATGCCAATACTCGCTGCGGCTTCGGCTTCCAATGCCAGCGAGCGGCCCTGCGCGCTCACCGGATACCAATCGTCAAACAACGGTTGCGCGCACCAAGCATGAAGCAAAAAACGCTGCCGCAAATTCAGGCCGGCCAATTGCAGGGACAGGCCGCACTCCAGCAGTTGGCGCCGCAACGACATCAAAACCCCGAGACCCGACGTGGTGATTTGTTTCACGGCCTGTAGATGGACAACCGTTACAAGCCCGTTGCCAATGCCGGCAGATACGGCCTCTTGCAGGGCAGGCGCAACTTCGCTTCCCAGTTTGCCATGCACATAGACGTGGATTGCGCCGGGAGTGCTAATGGAGGTAACAGTGGATTGTCCCAAGTAAGGCCGCTGACTCCAGGCAGCCAAAAGCGCCAAGGGCAACCGCCTGGCCAACCCCACAAAGTCCCGCAAGTACCGCGGCGCCAGGCGCGCAGGCTCCTGCACACAACGCATCGCCCACTCGAAGCCGCATCGTTGAATCCACTGCGGCGCGCGGCGCACGTCGCCCACCAGAATGTCGAAGCTCCCGCCCACGCCCATCGATACCGGAACGCCCAACCGCTTGAGATGCATCCAGATCCACTTTTCCTGCTTGGGATTTCCAAAAGCGACCAGGAGAATATCGGGCTTGGCGGCGTGAATCCGGTTCAGAATTTCACTGTGATCCATCCGGATCAGGTCTTCCTCGGGGGGCGCATAGGTGCCCACAATGCGAACTCCCGGGTTGTCGCGCTCCAACATCCGCGCCGCCCGCTCGGCTACTCCTTGCCGGCCGCCAAGCAAAAAGATCCCGTATCCTTTGCGCGCGGAAAGCGCGGCCAGTTTGGGGACGAGATCCACACCGGTGACTCGTTCCGGCAGAGAACACCCCAGCAATCCTGAAGCCCACACCAGCGGCATTCCATCCGCAAGCACCAGGCTGCATCCGGCGATGATGCGATGCAAATGAGGATCGTTTTGCGAATTGAGCCAGATGTCGAGATTAACGGTAGGCACTTGATGCGTTCCGCCGGAAAGGACCAAGCGTTCCAGGGCCTCAACCGCGGCGTCGGTCGAGAGGCAATCCAGGGGCAATCCCAAAACAGCCACCGGGTGCTCGAAATCGTTCTTCATCTCAAGGTTCCATTCCACTTACTCAAGCAAAACCTGAGAGCTTGCTGTAAGCTGCGGCTGTTCTTTGCCCAGCCCGGCCAATCATCCGATCCTGCCTAACTCACGTTGCTTCTCTCCCGCGAGATTTTACTCTTCATCGGCACAGATGGAACGATTGATTAGACGCTATGCTTCCGATAGCTTTGGTAACAATGGCGAAAAGGTGGAAGCAAAAAACTATGAGACCACACCGTGCGATACTTATGAAATAGAGAAATGGTAACCTGCATAAGTTACTACCGGGAGTTATGGTAACTAACCTTCTGGTTTCGCTGGCGGAAAGGCAAGGGCGCCGTCTTTAACTCATTCAATCTGTCAACGACTCGTTTCGGTCGCTCCTCATGTACGGGGCGTATCGAGGTTCGAGGTATCCCACCCTTGCCGCGCGGCAAGGATGGGGCACCCAGCATCAATTTCGAGGCCTTCAGAATGCCAATTGTGTTTCCGGCGCATTGGCCGCATTCACAATCAGTGTTCCGTTCGCGTGCGCGGTTGTGGTTGAGGTCCGCCAGGTGAGTTCAATCTCTCTGGACTCGTTGGGCAACAGTTCGAAGTCGTTATCGCTCAGCTCTGCCAGGAAAGGCTTGATGCCGGCGCCCGGCCATTCGAATCTCATGTGAACCAGATGCGCGTAACTTCCCTTGTTCGAGATGCGAACCTTTGTGTGGGCTGCAGATCCGGCGGCGGGCGCCGATTCCGCCTTGGTAACAGCAAGCTCAGTTTTTGGCTGCTCCTTGAGAGTCTGGAAGAGCGGCTTCTCGTGTACTGAGAGCAGGTCCGGAGTACGCTGCTGGCCGCCCGGCATCACATTTGCGAGCATATCCGCGTACAGCACGAAAAGGGCGCGCCCTTGGGGCTCGGCGACCAGGTATTGATCGATCGGCATAGCGCTGGCGACGCTCACCGGCAGTGTGAAGCCGGTAAAGGCAATTGTCTTGCCTGTGCCTGCTGTGCCTGTAACCATAAGCGGTTGTCCGGCGATGGTCAGTACGTTATGCGACCCTGACCGTGCGGCTACCTGGTTGAAGCCGAGCAGTCCGTAGTGACGAAGGAGTTCAAGGTCCTCCGCCGAAACACCGGACGCTGCGGCATCGCTTCCCGCGGCAATCTCGTGAATCATGTTCTGAGTCGGCAGGGAGTCGTCCATTCCGTGCGGCCCAAAAATCAGGTCCGCGTGGCCTTGAATTTCCACTGGGAGAAGCGCGTCCAGCGCGGTGGCTTCGATGACGGCAGCGTGGCCAAGCCCGCCGTGATAGCTGCCGTCTCCGCCCGTATGAATGAACCCGGAGCCGGCCTTCACGGCGTCCACGATCGCTTTTCCGGTCTCCGCCGGCAGCACCTTCGCCAATGACTCAAAGCATCCCAGCCAGATCACGTCGTACTTGGTTCGCAGCGTTGGCCCGTCGACAAGTTCGCGGCCCATTTCATCGAGCGAGTTTTCGTCGTACACATCGACGTCCAGGCCCATGGCGCGCAACATGGCGGCGATGGGCGAACCGAACTTGGACTGCGCGATGAGCAAGACACGATGCGCGCCTTTGAAGGCGGACGGCACGACCTTGATGAAGGAAGTTTCCGAGGCTGCCTCTGCGCCGTCCGCGCCGCTGAGCGAAGCCCGCAACACATAGACGCCAGTCGCCTCGGGCAAGGTCAGGGAGAAGTCCCCAACCGAACCCTTGCCATCGGCGGCGATTGAGGCGGGAAAATCGGCGGCGGCTACCTTCTTGCCATCCAGCGCAATCAGAGACGCATGCACCGTGCCGCGAACCTCGAGGTCTGTATCGTTGATGAGCCAAACGGGCGCGGACCATTTGCTCCCCGCCAATTCAGAATCGAGCGATTCCTTGTAAGCAAAGCTGAGCGCAACCGGCGCCTGCGCCCGCTTCATCATCCAGTAGGCCGTCTTGGGTACACGGTCGTAGTCCACAACGCCGAAGCGGAAGCCCGGCCCGAGTTCCATGAAATTCCATGAGCGAATGCCGTTGACCGGATCGTATTTCTTGCGCCGAAACGCCTGCGCAGCGTAGTTGAGCACGAATCCCTGATAAAGCTGTGTGTCGCTTACGAGTTCAGCCGCGGAGCGCGGATCGCTATCGATAAAATGCTTGGTGCGATAGAACATGCTGTACAAGCCGTTGCTATCGAAGCTGGTGAGGTATGCGTACGCCGCCGTATCCACAGGCAGATTGAACCACTGCGGCAAACCGGCGTTTGTTCCCCACTGCTGCGCGGGAGTCAGGTACTTGCCCAGATTTTCATAGGAAGACAAAGAGATGCCGCCATACTCCGAAACAAAGCCTGTCTTTGCGTCGAAGAGGTCCGCATAGCTCTCTCCCGCCCAGAGCATTCCGGCTGCGGCGGTCCAAAAGTGTTGCTCGCCCAGGTCGCACAGGCTGGGGTGAAAGACGCTGTTCGGGGCAAGCTCGGTAACAATGGCTTTCATCTGCGCGATGAAATCGTCATAGCCCTTCTGGTCAACGCCGTTGCTCCACTCGCCGGCCTTTTCATGCGCCTCGGCCAGGGGCGCCCACTCCACGACGGAGGGGTGATTGCGCAGAGCGGTGATGATTTGGCGGACCTGCGACGTGGCCTGCTTCATGTAGGGCTCTCGGCGCGGGTTGTCCATTCCCAAAATCTGTTGTGGACCGAACTGCTCGAAGGGAAGCTCGACTACATCGAGGATTCCCAGGCGGTCGCACAGATCGTAGAATTCCGGCTTTTCAACCACCGTAAAGTTGACCAGCATATTGAAGTTGCCGTCGCGAAACAGCCGCAGATCCCGCTCGTAGCTCTCCGCGGTCGGCGTTGAACGATAGAAATCCTCCATCGAAAACCACGAGGCTTTCATGAACATTTTCTTGCCGTTCAGCCGATAGGCCATGTCCGGGTCGCGCGTAATGGTGCGAATGCCGAAGACCACCGAGCGCTGGTCGCCCCACTGGCCCTTACCGGCAGCCGTCGAGGCCTCAAGTCGATAGAGATTCTGCGGACCCTTGTCCCAGCTCCACCATAGCTTGGCTTGCGGCACATGCACCTCGGCCTCTGCCTTGGATTCGCCGGGGGCGGCGGTCAGCACGAGCGGGGGCAGGTCTTGCGCGACGCCATCAAAGTTGTCGGGCTTGAGGCGCAGCGTTACTGTTTTTGAAGCGGTGTCCGGGCCGGCATTCTTGAGCGTGACGCCAATGTGCAGAGTCGCGCTTCCGTCCGCTGCGATGGATTTGGTTTCTACGTGGAGATCGTCGATGGTCACCGGGCTCGATGTGCGCAGGTGGACGCTTCTCCAGATACCCATTACATATGCGGCATTGCCCTGGGCGGGCAGCGCATCCCAGCTCATGTCGATAAAGTACGGCGGCTTTTTGAGCACAACATCGCTTCCCGGGTATGCCATGGTGAAGTCGCCGTTCAGGTACTCGAGCAGGCTGCGCCCGTTTTTCGGCACCCAGGGGTGAGTGATCTGGACCGCGAGGATGTTGTCCGCGCCAAAGCGCAGTTGCTTGCTCACGTCGAAGGCAAACCCCGTGTAAGTCCCTTCGTGCTTGCCCAGGAGCTGCCCATTAAGCCACACGGTGGTGAAGTAATCCGATCCATCGAAGATGAGTTGGGTCAGCGTACCCGCGACCTTCGGCCCGGCATGGAAATGTTTTCTGTACCACCATTCGTGCGCGTTTACCGCGATCAGGTCTTTGGTCTCAAACCATCGCTCGACACCGGTGAAACCGGCCTGCATTTGCGTGTCGCCGGGGACCGTCACCGTGCGGAATGCGCTTTCGTTGAAGCTTTCCGAATCAGCCCCGGCTTTGACGCCCGCATCAAACTCAAACGAACCCATGCGCCAGTCGTTGCCGTCGAGTGGCACATCGACGGCGGCCGCGACGCCGCCTTTCGATCCAAGCGCGCGTGCGGGCTTTTCGCCAATCGCAGTCAATCCCGCGCTAAAGCAGAAAGTGACGATCGCAAGCAGAATTACCAGTGTCCTAGACCGCATAGCTTCTCCCTTACTTGACCCAGTTAGTTGTCGCTTGTCTTAAAATGCCAGCCGCGCCTCGGGCGAATTGGCCGCATCACAATCAATGTTCTTTTGGCTTGCCCGGCGTTGGCTGAACTCGCGAATGGAATAACTCGCCGCGCGAGCCGCGCTCGCCTCAAGGCAACCGCCAGTTTCACTCTTTGAAACAACGACGCGCACCGTCAACCTTTCGCCAATCCGGGGTTTCCCGTTTGGCGTTGGCCCGCGCTGCGGTTTTTGCGATGGACCTTTATAGCACTTCCGGCAATTGGGACGCTCATGCACTGGTTCATTCTGAGCATCAGGGCTCATCCCACTGGTGTTAGCATCAGAACTGACCGATGCAAACGAAAAAACTGAAAATTATCCCCCTCGGCGGGCTGGGCGAGTTTGGAATGAACTGCCTTGCGCTGCGCTGGGAAGACGACATTATCGTGATCGACGCCGGGCTGATGTTTCCCGAGTCGGAGTTACTTGGCGTAGATATCGTAGTTCCCGATATCACCTACCTGATCGAAAACAAGGCCCACGTTCGGGCGATCATCCTGACGCACGGCCACCAGGACCACATCGGCGGCCTGCCCTGGTTCCTAAGCGAGCTCAAGGTTCCGGTCTACGGCACCGAGTTCACGCTGGCCTATGTCGAGGGCAATCTGGAAGAGAATCATCTGCTGGATGAAACTACCCTGATCGAAATCGCACCCAAGCAGAAGTTCACTATCGGGCCGTTCACCATTGAGCCGATCCGCGTGACTCACTCGCTGGTGGACTGCGTGGCTTTGGCCATTGAGACCCCAGTGGGAATCGT
>ODAK010003604.1_pt1 | contig 16018 bp, 13 predicted proteins | sample 1539591 | NCBI WGS metagenome assembly ODAK01 (sample SAMEA3539303, study PRJEB22396) | soil metagenome | biome: tundra; feature: field; material: soil | place: USA | collected 2010-05 | depth 0.15 m
CCGGGGCGATGGCCTGCGGCTTGACCATGTGGTTCTGGCCGGGCAGCGTCCGGTATGTCGCATCGGGCAGGGCATCGGCGAGAGCGCGCGTGCCGTTGGTCATCCAGGCCGGGCTCTTCTCGCCGACCCCGACCAGCGTCCGCGTCTTGACGTCAGCCCATTGGGCGGCCGTGAACGGGAGTCCCCGCTCGTGATCTTGGATGAGCTCGATGTCGTAGGGCAGCGTGTGGGCGACCGCCTTGAGCTTGGACCAGACCGGCGTGACCGGCATCACCGCGGTGACGAAGGCGGGCGTGCCCACGAACCGCATGAACATCTTGACTGCGTCCCCCCGGCGGCCGGCCGCCACCAGCCGGTTCAGCTCATCCAGGTAGCCGTCGGGCATCGGCGCGCGGGTGTCGTCGACGATGAACGGCGGCTCGTAGACCGCCAGCTTGCTGATCGCGGGGATGTGCTTGGCCGCCTCGAGGGCGAGCGCGGAGCCGGACGACGTGCCGTGGACGAACACGGTGTCCCCGGCCACCGCGACCAGCGCCGCGAGGTCGTCGACCTCCCGCTCAGGCGAAAAAGGCGGCGTGTCGCCGCTGTCCCCGCGGCCGCGGCGATCATAAGTGAAGACGGTGAAGTGCGGCGTCAGCTGCGCGGCGAGCTTGGGCATCGGACCGAACGACCGGCTGCACAGGGCCCCGTCGACCAGGATCAGCGATGGTCCCTGGCCTGCCTGGGTGTACCCGATGGTCGTTCCGTCGGCTGATCGAACGGTGTTCATGACGACTCTCCGTAGGTGATTTTTACCGGCTATCAGGTGAGCGTGCTGGCGAGCCAGGATTCCCAGGCCTGCTGGGCCTGCCCTGGGTCGGCGTCTGGGGCGAAAAGGTGGTGGGCCGCGATCACCGGCTTGCCGAAGCCGCGGAGGAACCGGTAGAGCGCGTCCTGGGTCCGTATGCCCATCGTGTGGCCGTTGGCAAAATAGACGACGCCCTCCGTAGGCCCGGATCCGTCGACGGCGAACCGCGCGTGGTCGCCGCGGCGGGCGGATCCGGTCAGCCCGAGGCCCCGGCATAGCCACGTCAGCTCTCGGGCCCAGTCCGTGCCCGGCGGGCCGAACGCGGTGACCGGGGTGGCGAACCGGCCCGTGAAGTAGGTGAGGTATTCGACCAGAGTCCGGAAGTACATCTCGCCGCCCAGCGTCATCGCCTCGAACTCATCGGCCCAGTCATCGCCGGGGATGAAGCCGCTGGTGACCGTCCGCAGCACGGTACTGCCGCCCGCCCGTCCCTCGATCAGGAACTCATAGGCGATGAACCGCCCATCGGGGGCTTCGCCGCTGCGATAGGCGAACCGGCGAGCCGGATCCCAGCCGGTGACCGCAAGCTCCGGCGCGTACTCACCGAACACGGTCCGGACGGTCCCCCCGGGTCCTGGCTGCACCTCATTGCGGCCCATGAACCAGGAATCGATCCCCGGCCCGGTGGCGATCGCGGCCCAGACGTCATCCGGGCTCGCGGGGACCTCGGCGTCCTGGTGCTGCTCGAACTGGTGACCCATCAGGGCTCCTCGGTCCCGGTGGGCACGAGGCTGGGATGGACGGCGATGACGAGATGGTGCTCGCGCCCGCCTTCGGCCTGCTCATCGTGGTACTTCGCCACCAACGAGGTCACGGCCTGCACCAGCTCGCCGGTGAAGGCGGCCCGATCGGCGGCCGACGCGAACCGGACCCGGCCGTCCATCGCGAACGTGGCCAGCTTCTTCTGGGCCCGTGTGGCGCCGGTAATCAGGTCTCCGACATCGCGGACAAGCTGCGCCGCCAGGGCCAGCAGCCAGCGGGCCGAGAGGCGGTCAGGAGAGCGGGCCGGGTCGGGCGCCACAGCCGACAGCGCGGCCGGCGAGATCACATAGGACGCCGCCGCGGCCTGCAGCAACCGCTCGGTCATGTTTCCCTTACGCCGCTCCCCCACCAGCTCGATCAGCCCGTGCCGCTCGAGCGTCCGCAGGTGGTAGTTGACTTTCTGGCGAGGCAACCCGGCCGCGACGGCGAGCATGGCCGCCGAGGCCGGCTCGGTCAGCTGAGCCAGCAGGCTGGCCCGCGCCGGATCCAGGGCGGCCTCGGCCACCGCCGGGTCATCGATCACTGCCACATCAATCATGAGACAAGTATCCTTTGGACAAAAATACTTGTCAAGAAAAATTTACTTGTCGGTGGGTCGACGCGTGATGCGGAGGAACCAGAGGACAGTGGTGCGGATGATGAGAGGCGGGATCGGCGCGCGGCTGCGCCAGGAGGCGATCTCAATGATCGTGGATAGAAACCGTCTTGTGACGAAGGTAAATATCCACGATCACGAAAGTCCGGGAGTGGAGGGCCAGTTGGGCGAGAGGGCGGGGAACCACGGGGCGTTCGGCATAAGGTAGCGGGACGGTGAAAAGGTGGCGGGTTGGGGCTACGGGGCTGCGAGCCGGGCTTGAGGGCTAGGGGTCAGCCCTGGCCCAGGTTCTTCGCGAGCTCCTGGCGGAACTGCTCGAATTGTGCGGGGCTCGAAGTGTAGAGAGTCTCGCCGGTCTTGGGGTTGACGGTGACGAAGTAGATCCAGTTGCCGGAGGCAGGGTGCAGCACGGCCTGGATGGCCGCGTTCCCCGGGCTGTCGATCGGGCCCGGCGGCAGGCCCTTGTGCCGATAGGTGTTGTACGGCGAGGGACTGTTGAGCTGGGCGTCGGACGCGAGGATCCCGTAGGTGTCCAGCCCGTACAGCACGGTGCTGTCGAGTTGCAGCGGCATGCCCTGCGCCAGCCGGTTGTCAATCACCCGGGCGATCTTCGGGTAGTCAGACAGCCGGCCGCCCTCGGCCTGCACCAGGCTGGCCATGGTGATCACCTGAGCCTCGCTCAGGTGCACGTGCTTGGCCGCCGCGGGCAAATCGATGTTCGTCGCCTCCTGGTCGAAGCTTTGCACCATGCCGCTCAGCACGCCGAGCGCGGTCTCGTGCGGCTGGACCTCGTAGGTCGCGGGGAACAGGTAGCCCTCGGGCTTGCCGTTCGCGGCCCCGGGCAGGTTGAGCGAGGCCGGATCCTTCAGTACCTTGGCGTACGCGCTCAGCGGGATACCGGAATGGGCGCCGAGCCAGCTCAGGGTCTGGCTCAGCCGCCAGCCCTCCGGGATCGTCACCGTGATCTGCACCAGGTCCTTCAGGTCAAGCAGCGCCGCGTACGCCAGCGACGCCTTCATGTGCTCGCGCATCCCGTAGAAACCAGGCAGCAGGCCGTTCGGATTCGAGCTGTGCTCAGCGGCGAGGACGAACGCACGGGAACTGGCCACCACGCCGAGCTTGGTCAGCGTCGGACCGAGGCCGGTCGGCGTTTCACCCGAGGTCACCTGGACCACGACGTGACCGGTGCCGGCCCCTGAGTAGTCGGCCGGGTGGTACTTGCTCAGGTAGAGGCTGTAGACGTAGACGCCGCCGACCGCCAGCGGGACGAAGATGACCAGCAGCGCGGCCAGCGGGGCGATCCAGCGGAACCTGCGCCGACGCGGACCTCTGCTGTCCTGAGGGGGCGCCTGCCGGTGTCCTCGGCCGCGGCCGCCACGAGCGGGGCGACCGCCCCGGCCGCCGGCGTCGTCATAATCGCCGAAGCCAGGGACGAACCGGCCCCCGCCCTCATACTCGTCGCCGTACTGGTCCTGATCGCCGTACTGGTCCTGTCGGCGGAACTCCTCGTCGCCCGGACCGCGAGGATTGTCCCCGTAGCTGGCACTCGCAGGCTGCCCGGAGGACCACGCGCCGGATTCCGGGCCGGACAGCCGCTGGGTCCGGCGCCACGGCGAGTCATCGGGACGCCGCTGATCAGGCCCGGGGTCGTCATACCGGGGCTCGTGGTGCACCGGCTCGTAGCCGGGCGGCAGCGGCGCGCGGTAATCCTCCGGCGGCCGGCCTTCCTGACCCGGGATGCCCCGGGCTCCCTGGTTCCGGCGGGGGTCCTGGTTCCGGCGGGGGTCCTGGTTCCGGCGGGGGTCCTGCGGCGGCCGCCAGCCTGGCGACCAGTCGTTTCCGTTGTCGCTCACGCGGGGGCTCCCCCTGTCAGGGTCACCAGCTGGCCTGGGGCGCGTCCGGTGGCGCGTTCGGCGTCGAGGGCGGCTTGCAGCAGGACGGCGGCGGCGGCGGCGTCCACGACCTGACGGCGGGCCCGGGAGTCCTTCCCGCCGCGGCGCAGCGCGTCATGCGCCTCGGTGGTGGTGAAACGCTCGTCCACCAAGCGCACCGGGATGGGCGCGAGGCGTTCGGCCAGGTCGACGGCGAAGCTCCGGGCCCCCGTCGCGGCGGGACCTTCACGGCCTGACAGGGACGTGGGCAGGCCGACAATGACCTCCATAGCCCCGGCGGCCAGCGCAGCGAGCTCGTCTTTCGCGGCCGGACCTGACCGCAGCACGGTCAGCGGGCTGGCCAGGACACCTCCAGGATCGCTGCGGGCGACCCCGACGCGGACCGAGCCCACGTCCACCGCCAGCCGCACGCCCGCTCTCACCGGCACCGATCCAGGGACGGGCGGCGCAACCGGCCAGTGGGCAGCTCTGGTCGCAGCGGGCCATGGCCGGTCTGGACGCGACCCGGACCCGGAGACCCCCAGGGGTCGCAGCAGCATGCCAATACGTTACCTACCGGACCCGGTTATGTCTCGCAATGCCCTACGAACAGCCTCAAATGCCTCATCGATGACGCCGGGCTGGCTGTCCGGGATCGGGACACCGCCGCCCTGCGCGACGTCGGGCTTCCCGCCGCCGTTACCGCCGAGGGCCCGCGCGGCGATGCCCACCAGCGTGCCCGCCGACAGGCCGAAGCCACGGCCCGCCTCGTTGACCGCGATGACGACGACCGGCTTGTCCGCGGGCACGCCGACGACCATGACCACCGCGGGGCGGCCCCGGGGCACCCGGCCGCGCACGTCTAGGGCGAGCCTGCGGATGTCGTCGGGGCTGGTCCCGTCCGGCACGCGGTGCGCGACGAGGGCGATCCCGCTGATGTCCTGCGCCGCGTCCGCGATCTCCCCCGCGGATTCGAGCAGTTTGGCCGCCCGGAAGCGCTGCAGCTCGCGCTCGGCCTCCCTGAGCCTGGTCACAATGCCGGAGATCCGCTCGGGCAGCTGCTCGCGTGGCGTCTTGAACTGCTCGCTGAGCTGGCTGACCAGGACGCTTTCCCGGGCCAGGAAGCGGAACGCGTCGAGACCCACCAGCGCCTCGATCCGGCGCACGCCCGATCCGACCGAGGTCTCGCCCAGCACCTTGATCAGGCCGAGCTGGCCGGACCTGGCGACATGCGTGCCGCCGCACAGCTCGCGGGAGTACTCGCCGACCTCGACCACCCGGACCTTGTCGCCGTACTTCTCCCCGAACAGCGCCAGCGCCCCCATCTCGCGGGCTTCCTCCTGGGAGGTGTAGAACGCGCGCACGTCCAGGTCGTTGATCAGGACGTCGTTCACCTCGTCCTCGGTGTCCCGCAGCACCGACACCGGCACCGCGCCCGAGGCGTGGAAGTCGAACCTGAGCTTGCCCGGCGCGTTCTCCGAGCCGGCCTGCGCCGCCGACTCCCCCAGCGCGCCGCGCAGCGCGCGGTGCACCATATGCGTCGCGGTGTGCGACCGGGATAGCGCGCGGCGGCGCTCGACGTCGATTTCCGCGAACGCGGGCTCGTTGGCCGTGACCTGGCCGGAGGTGACCTTGCCGCGGTGGACGATGAGCCCGGCCAGCGGGGTCTGCACGTCGAAGACGTTGATCTTGCCGCCGGTGGCCGTGATCGTGCCCGCGTCGGCGAGCTGCCCGCCGCCCTCGGCGTAGAACGGGGTCCGGTCCAGCACCACGTCCACGTCGGTGCCGGCTCCCGCCGAGGCCACCGGCACGCCGTTGACCAGCAGGCCGAGGATCGTCGCCTCGCCGGAAATCTGGTCGTAGCCGGTGAAGGTGACCGCGCCTGACCGTTCGAGCATCTCCGCGAACGCCGAGATGTCGGCGTTGCCTGTCTTCTTCCCGGCCGCGTCCCGCTTGGCGCGCTCCCGCTGCTCGGACATGAGCCGCCGGAACCCTTCCTCGTCGACGGTCAGGCCCTGCTCCCCCGCCATCTCCAGGGTCAGGTCGATCGGGAAGCCGTAGGTGTCGTGCAGCTGGAAAGCCTGGGCACCGGACAGGGTGCCCTGATTCCTGCGCCGGTTCTCCTCCACCGAGGCGTCGAAGATCGCGGTGCCGGTGCGCAGCGTGCTGGCGAACGCGGTTTCCTCCGCGTCGATGACCATGTGGATGTTCACCGCGTCGCGGCGCAGTTCGGGGTACAGGCCCGCCATCGCCTCGATCGCGGCCGAGGTGAGCTCGTGCATATAACGCTCGCCACCCGAGTTGGACGCGCCGCCGCGCTGGCTCCCGGCCAGCAGGCGGAGGTTCCTGATGCTGCGCCGCATGATGCGCCGCAGCACGTAGCCGCGGCCCTCGTTGCCCGGCAGCACGCCGTCCTCGATCAGCATCACCGCGCTGCGCACGTGATCCGCGATCACCCGCAGGGCCACGTCGGTCCGGTGATCCCGGCCGTAGTCCTGCTCGGTGAGCTCCGCCGCCCGGTCCAGGATCTTCCAGGTGGTGTCGATCTCGTAGATGTTGTCGACGCCCTGCAGGATGGACGCCATCCGCTCCAGGCCCATTCCGGTGTCGACGTTCCTGGACGGCAGCGGGCCCTCGATGTCGAAGTCGTCCTTAGCCCGGACCTTGCTCAGCTGGTCCTGCATGAACACCAGGTTCCAGACCTCGAGGAAACGGTCCTCATCGGCCTCGGGACCGCCGTCCCTGCCGTATTCCGGGCCGCGGTCGTAGTAGATCTCCGAGCATGGCCCGCCGGGCCCGGGCACGCCCATGTGCCAGTAGTTGTCGGCCAGGCCGCGGCGCTGGATCCGGCTTTCCGGCAGGCCGACCTCGTCCCGCCAGATCGCGTACGCCTCGTCGTCACCGTGCAGGACCGTGGCCCACAGCTTGCTCTCAGGGAACCCGAAGCCGCCGTCCGCCTCGGACTTGGTCAGCAGCTCCCAGGCATAGGTGATCGCGCCCTCCTTGAAGTAATCACCGAAGGACCAGTTGCCGAGCATCTGGAAGAACGTGGCGTGCCTGGTGGTCTTGCCCACCTCTTCGATGTCGAGCGTCCGCACGCACTTCTGCACGTCCGCCACCCGCCGGAACGGCGGAGTCCGCTGTCCGAGCAGGAACGGCTTGAACGGCTGCATGCCCGCGATGACGAACAGGACCGTGGGGTCATCGGCGATCAAGGGGGCCGACGGCACGATTTCGTGTTCCTGCTGCTTGAAGAACGCAAGGAAGCGGCGGGCGATCTCGGCCGACTCCATCAGTGGCCATCCTTGGGTTGAGCATCGTGGTTAGTTGAGAGGGTAGGCGCACCGGGCACGGATTGCCGAGCCATATACAGCGCCATGCCCTCCCGTACGTCGCGGGTGAAGCGGTACGTCTCCCGGGCCGCGCGAATCGCCCCCCGGCGGGTATGCCGCAGCGACAGGACCGGACTGGCGGCACGGCGGCTGGTCCCGGCCCCGATGCTGGCCCGGGAGCCGGCCCCGGGATTAAGGCTGGCCCCGGGATTAAGGCTGGCAGACAGCCGGCGGCCCACCACGGAGACACGCCGGTAGGCCATGACCCCGGTCACCGCCCCGGTGGTCAGCCAGAATCCCCTGCGTATCACCGCGACCCCCTGGCCTGGCTTCCGCTGTCCGCCAGTTCGGCGCGCTCCACCACGCGCCCAGGCAGCGCGCGGCGGGATCCGGGCCGGCGCAGGCTGACCGCGTGCCTGATCCCGTAGACCACCGCCCCGGCCCGGCCGAGCGGGCCATGGGCGATCGTACGGCCGAGCCCGGCCAGCGCCGTCACCTGCCCGGCCAGCTCGTTCATCCCGGCCCCCAGCTCGTCCATGCTGGCCGTGACGGACTCGGTGCGGTCCAGCTGGCGTCCGGCCCGGTCCACCGCGGCCTGGGCCCCGTCGACCGCCGTCTGGGCCCGGTCCAGGAGCACGTCACCGCGCTCGCGCACGTCCGCGACCAGCCGGCTGCTCTCAGACAGGAACCGTCCCAGCCGGAACAGGACGAACACGCCGGCGCACACGAGCAGCGCCCAGAAGACCGCGGCGATCAGCGCGGCCAGTTCGGCGACGTTCATGACACCCACTTCCGTCTCATGGCTGCTCCTTAGTCGTTCGGCTTGGTCGTTCGGTGCACGATGGCCCGGATTCGCTCGGCGCGTTCGGCGAGACGGGCCTCGGCGCCGTGTCCTGACGGCTCGTAATACCTGCGGTCCGCCACCGAGTCGGGTGCGTAACGCTGCGGGACGATGCCCTCGTCGAAGTCGTGCGGGTACAGGTAGCCCTCGCCGTGGCCCATCTTGCCCGCTCCAGGATAGTGCGCGTCCCGCAGGTGCGCGGGCACCGCGCCCACCAGTCCGGCGCGCACGTCGGCGTCGGCGGCGCCGATGGCCTTGATGACCGCGTTGGATTTGGGCGCCAGCGAGATATGGATGACCGCCTGAGCCAGGTTGATCCGCGCCTCGGGCAGCCCGACGAGCTCGACCGCCTGGGCCGCGGCCACCGCGGTCTGCAGCGCGGTGGGATCGGCCATCCCGACATCCTCGCTCGCGTGCACGACAAGCCGCCTGGCGATGAACCGCGGGTCCTCCCCCGCCGCGATCATCCGGGCCAGGTAGTGCAGCGCCGCGTCCACGTCGCTGCCCCGCATGGACTTGATGAAGGCGCTGATCACGTCGTAGTGCTGGTCGCCGTCGCGGTCGTAGCGGAGCGCGGCCCGGTCCACCGCCCGTTCCAGGGCGGCGACGTCGATCCGGCCGCCCGCGGGCATCCCGAGCGCGGCGGCTTCCAGGTAGGTGAGCGTGCGCCGCGCGTCGCCGCCCGCCAGCCGGACCAGGTGACCGGCGGCCTCGTCGTCGAGCGTGACGGCGCCGCCGAGCCCGCGGGGATCGGCCAGCGCCCGGCCGATGACCTCGCGCACGTCGTCGTCGGACAGCGGCTGCAGGGTGAGCAGCAGCGACCGGGACAACAGCGGGGACACCACGGAGAAGAACGGGTTCTCCGTGGTCGCGCCGATGAACGACACCCAGCGGTTCTCGACCGCGGGCAGCAGCGCGTCCTGCTGGGTCTTGGAGAACCGGTGCACCTCGTCGACGAACAGCACGGTCTGCGCGCCGTTCATGCCGAGCGTCCGGCGAGCGGCCTCGACCGCCGCGCGGACGTCCTTGACCCCGGCGCTGACCGCTGACAGCTCCACGAAACGCCGCTTGGTCACCTGGCTGACCACGTAGGCCAGCGTCGTCTTGCCGGTGCCGGGCGGTCCCCACAGCAGCAGCGACATCGGCGCGTCGTTGTCGATCAGCTTGCGGAACGGCGTGCCCGCCCCGGTCAGGTGCCGCTGCCCGATCACCTCATCCAGGCTGCGCGGCCGCATCCGGACCGCCAGCGGCGCGGCGGCCCGGGCGGCGGTGTTTTCCGCCTCGTCGAACAGGCTCTCGGACTGGGGGTCGGTGGCCATCGGCAGACCCTACCCCCCGGACGGGGGGACCGGGCTGGCATCAATGCCAGCTTCGCGGCGCTGTGCGGGGGTGATGGACGTGGGTGCGCCGGTGAGCGGGTCAAGCCCCGAGGCGGCCTTGGGGAAGGCGATCACGTCCCTGATCGACTCGACGCCCGCGAGCAGCATCATGACCCGGTCCCAGCCGAACGCGATGCCGCCGTGCGGCGGCGGGCCGTACTTGAACGCGTCGAGCAGGAAGCCGAACTGGGACCGCGCCTCCTCCGGGGACAGTCCGATCACGTCGAAGACAGCCTGCTGCATCAAGGACTTGTGGATCCGGATGGACCCGCCGCCGATCTCGTATCCGTTGCATACGATGTCGTACGCGTCGGCCAGCGCGCCGCCAGGCTCGGTGGTGAACTTGTCGGCCCACTCGGGCAAAGGCGCCGTGAACGGGTGGTGCACCGACGTCCAGCCGCCGGACCCGCCCTCCTCGAACATCGGCGCGTCGACCACCCACAGGAACGACCACGCCGAGGAATCGATCAGGCCGCCCCGGCGGCCGATCTCCAGCCGGGCCGCGCCGAGCAGTTCCCTGGCCGCCATGGCGGGCCCGGCCGCGAAGAACACGGCGTCACCGGGCGCGGCCCCCACCGCGGCGGCCAGCCCGGACCTTTCCGCCTCGGACAGGTTCTTGGCCACCGAGCCGGAGACCTCGCCGGACGGCCCGATCAGCGCGTAGGCGAGCCCGCGCGCGCCGCGCGACCGGGCCCACTCCTGCCACCCGTCCAGCTCACGCCGCGACTGGGCGGCGCCGCCTGGCATGACCACGGCCCCGACGTACGGGGCCTGGAACACCCGGAACCCGGTTCGGTCGAAGTACCCGGTCAGGTCGGTGAGCTCGACGCCGAAGCGCAGGTCGGGCTTGTCCGAGCCGTACCGCGCCATCGCCTCGGCGTAGGTCATCCGGGGCAGCGGCGTGGGCACCTCGCAGGCGGCAAGCTCGGACCACAGCCTGGCCACCACGTCCTCGGCCACCTTGATGACGTCGTCGCGGGTGACGAAGGACATCTCTATGTCGATCTGGGTGAATTCGGGCTGCCTGTCCTTGCGGAAGTCTTCGTCCCTGAAGCACCGGGCCAGCTGGTAGTAGCGCTCCAGGCCGCCCACCATGAGCAGCTGCTTGAACAGCTGCGGCGACTGCGGCAGCGCGTACCAGTTGCCGGGCCGCAGCCGCACAGGGACGAGGAAGTCACGCGCGCCTTCCGGCGTCGACCGGGTCAGGTACGGCGTCTCCACGTTCACGAACCGGTGCTCGCGCATGACGTCGTTGAGCAGGTAAGCGGCCTGCGACCGGATCCGCAGCGCCCGCGCGGTGTCCTCCCGCCTGATGTCCAGGTACCGGTACTTGAGCCGGACGTCTTCGCTGACCTCGGCGGAACCTTCCACCGGGAACGGCAGCGGCTCGGCTTCGCTGAGCACCTCGACGTCGTCGGCGACGACCTCGATCTGCCCGGTGGGCAGCTCCGGGTTCTCGTTCCCGGCCGGCCGCGTCCGCACCGTGCCGGTCACGAGCACGCAGTACTCGGCCCTCAGCTCGTGCGCCCCGGCGGACTCTGCCTCCTCGGGCCGCCACACCACCTGCACCACGCCGCTTGCGTCCCGCAGGTCGATGAAGACCACGCCGCCGTGGTCCCGGCGCCGCGCCACCCAGCCGGCCAGTACCACACGCTCGCCCGCGTGCGACGCCCGCAGCGTCCCCGCCTCATGGGTGCGGATCATCGCCTCAAGCCCCTTTCGTCTCGCAACCGTTCCGTCGGCCAGGCCGGCATCTGACCCGTCGTGCGGATCGGGCTGCTTCTTCTTTCTGCCAGAATCTTTTTATCCGAACGATCCGGCCTGCTTGCGGCCGGCCACCGGAGCGCGCGCCGCCCGGGCGCTCGCGGTGTGCTCACATTCCCCTGTGCTCACAGTCCCCTGGCAGGACCCGATCCAGGCGGGTTCAGGCCGGCCAGGAACGGATTCGTGCGGCGTTCCGCGCCGATGGTGGTCTGCGGCCCGTGCCCGGACAGGACCACGGTCTGGTCGGGCAAGGTCAGGCAGACCTGCGCCAGGCTGCGCAGGATCGTGGGATAGTCCCCGCCGGGCAGGTCGGTGCGCCCGATCGACCCGGCGAACAGCAGGTCCCCGGAGAACAGCACATCCACCCCGTCCGGGTCGGCCCCGCCCATTTTGCTTTCACCTTGTGCCGTAATCGGCGATTGCGCCGGAGGATGCTCCAATGGCAGCCGGAATGTCACAGATCCTTCGGTGTGCCCCGGCGCGTGGTTCACGGTGATCTCTAGCCCGACGAGGCTCAAAGTCATCCCGTCGGCCAGTTCTTTGACATCGTCTGGTTCGGTGAATTCCAGGCGGCCGAACAGTTCCTGGCCGGCTCCGAGCGGGAAACCCTTTGCGGGATCGCTCAGCAATACCCGGTCGCGCGGGTGGATGTACGCCGGGATTCCTTTCGCGCCGCAAACCGGAGCCACGGACCAGACATGGTCAATATGGCCGTGCGTGAGCAGGACCGCGGCGGGCCTGAGCCGGTGCTCGGCGAGGAGCTCCTCGATACCGCGCTCCGCATCCTGACCCGGATCGATGATCACGCACTCCTGTCCGGGCGCGGGCGCGACTACATAACAGTTGGCCGCAAACGCGCCGGCCGGGAACCCTGCGACGAGCACGAGCGTCCTTTCTCACGGTACGGTGTCTCAGGCTACCGAGGGACCCGCATGGCCGCGAACCGATAACGAAGGGTACCGATCCGGGCGACCGGAAGGTACGATTCGCGAACGATCGCGAATATTGCGGGGGGTTCGGGGGGTCCGCCCCCAAGCCCGCCACTGCCTATGTTCCGAGATCGTAGGTAAACATCGGGTTAGTGGCCTGCCTCCCGTGATACCAGGTAGCCGGATAGAGCGACAGGCCAAGGAGGACTCGACCGGTGGCGGGTAAGAACGATCGCCAGCGCAGGCAGGCCAGGGGTAAGTACCGGCGCCAGCAGGAGCTACGGACGGCCAGGCAGCGCCGACTCAGACGCCGCGGAATCATCGGCCTGAGCGGGGTTCTCGCCGCGGCTCTGATCGCCGGCTTGCTGCTGACGTTCCTGCCCGGCGGGAGCAGCAAGCACCCGGTGGCTTCGCCCGCCAAGTCCGCGAGCGCCACGCCGAGCGCGACGCCTTCGGCGACGACCGTGGCTGAGCCCGCGCACCACTGCACCTACACCAAGGTCACGCCAGCCGCCCGCACGGTCAGCGTCCCGCCGTCCACGCCCGACTACACCAGCAGCTACCAGGCGACCATCAACACCAACCTGGGCAAGATCGTTCTCAACCTGCTGAACAGCAAGGCGACCTGCACGATCAACTCGTTCGTCCATCTGGCGCAGGCGGGTTATTTCAACAACACCCAGTGCCACCGGCTCTTGACCACCGGCATCTACGTGCTGCAGTGCGGTGATCCGTACGCCACCGCCACCACCAAGCTGACCTGCAGTTCGACCAGCAAGATCGGCACCGGGACCCCCGGCTACGACTTCGCCAGCGAGAACCTGACCGGCGCCAAGTACCCGGCCGGCACGGTGGCCATGGCCAACGAAGGCAGCGCGACCACCAACGGCAGCCAGTTCTTCATCGTGTACAAGGACAGCACATCGGGGCTCGGAGCCTCCTACACGCCGTTCGCCACGGTTTCCTCCGGACTCAACATCGTCCAGAATGTGGCGAAGGAGGGGTACTCGTGTCAGTACACCGTGTCGGGTCAGGCTGAGGGGGGCGCCCCGAAGAACAAGGTCATCATCGACAGTGTGACGATCAAGAAAGCCTGACACGAGCAAGAGCAACGCAGGAGGTTCGCCGTGACCACCGCCTACCATCCGTGGGGCCGGGTAGACGCCGACGGGACCGTCTATGTCCGTACCGCCGACGGCGAGCGGGTGATCGGCTCGTGGCAGGCGGGTAGTCCGGACGAGGCGATCGTCTTTTTCCAGCGCAAGTACGAGTCGCTCGAGACCGAGGTCGTCCTGCTCGAGCAGCGGATCGCCGCCACCGACATGGCGCCAGCCCAGGCCTCGGCCAGCGTGCAGCGCTTGATCAAGAGCATCTCCGAGGCCAACGCGCTCGGCGACCTCGACGGTCTGCGGGTGCGCCTGGAGCGGCTGACCGAGGACGTCGGCCAGCGCCGCGAGGAGGCCAAGGCGGCCCGGGAGCACGCGCGCGGGCAGGCCAAGGAGATCAAGGAGCGGATCGTCGCCGAGGCGGAGCAGATCGCCGCCGAAGCCACCCACTGGAAGAGCAGCGGCGAGCGGATGCGCGAGCTGCTTGAGGAGTGGAAGGCGGCCCCGCACGCCGAGCGGGCGGCCGAGGCGGTGCTGTGGAAGCGCCTGTCCGCGGCCCGCAACGCGTTCACCAAGCGGCGCAAGGCGTACTTCGCCACCCTGGAGGCCGAACGCGAGGACGTCAGGGCCCGCAAGGAGCAGCTGGTCGCCGAGGCCGAGGCCCTGTCGGGATCGGTCGAGTGGGGCCCGACCACCAGCGCGTTCCGTGACCTGATGAGCCGGTGGAAGGCGGCCGGGCGCGCGGACCGGGACACCGAAGCCGAGCTGTGGAAGCGTTTCCGGGCGGCCCAGGACAAGTTCTTCACCGCCCGGTCCGAACTGTTCTCCGCCAAGGACGCCGAGCTGCGCGAGCACGCCGAGGCCAAGCAGCAGCTGCTCGATCAGGCCCAGGGGTTGCTGCCGGTCTCCGACATCCGCTCCGCCAGGTCGGCGCTGCGCGGCATCCAGGAACGGTGGGAGCAGATCGGAGCGGTGCCGAGGGACTCCCGGGAGCAGCTGGAGTCCGGCCTGCGGCGGGTGGAGGACGCGATCCGCAAGACGGAAGAGAACCAGTGGCGCCGGTCGAACCCCGAAGCGCTGGCGCGGGCCGAAGGCACCGTGGCCCAGCTGCGCTCGACCATCGCCCAGCTGGAGCAGCAGCTGGCCAAGGCCCGCGACCGGGGCGACGCCAGGGCCGAGCGCACCGCCACCGAAGCCCTGACCGCCCGCCGGGCCTGGCTCGAAGAAGCCGAGCACACCCTGGCGGAGTTCAGTAGTTAGGGCTCGCCGTCAGCTGGTGACGCGGTAGACGTCGTAGACGCCGTCGATGGCGCGGACGGCGCGCAGGACGTGGCCGAGGTGTTTGGGGTCGCCCATCTCGAACGTGAACCGGCTGAACGCCACCCGGTCCCTGGTGGTCGTCACGTTCGCGGACAAGATGTTGACGTGCTGGTCAGACAGCACCCGGGTCACGTCGGAGAGCAGCCTGGTCCGGTCGAGCGCCTCGACCTGGATGGCCACCAGGAACACCGAGCCGTCGGTCGGCGCCCAGTGGACCTCGACCATGCGCTCCTGCTGGATACCGTTCAGGTGAACGATGTTGACGCAGTCCACCCGGTGCACCGACACGCCATGACCGTGGGTGACGAAGCCGGTGATCGGGTCCCCCGGCACCGGGGTGCAGCACCGGGACAGGCGTACCCAGGTCTCCGGCGCGCCGGAGACCTCGACGCCTGGGTCTCCGGGCGCCCGGGGCTGGGGCGCCTTGGTCGGCAGGGCCGTCTCGGCCAGGTCCTCCTGGGCGCCCGCGAAACCGCCGACCGACTTGACCAGCTTCTCGACCACTGACTGGGCGCTGACCCGGCCTTCACCGACCGCGGCGTACAACGCGGACACGTCCGGGTAGCGCAGGTCGCGGGCCAGGGTGAGCAGGGTGTCACCGACGGCGAGCCGCTGCAGCGGCAGCCCCTGCTTGCGGATGGCCCGGGCGATCTGGTCCTTGCCGGCCTCGACCGCGGCTTCCCTGCGCTCCTTGGAGAACCACTGCCTGATCTTGTTCCTGGCGCGGGGGCTCTGCACGAACTTGAGCCAGTCCCGGCTCGGTCCCGCTTCGGCCGCCTTGGAGGTGAAGATCTCCACCGTGTCGCCGTTGTCCAGGGTGGACTCGAGCGCGACCAGACGGTTGTTGATCCTGGCGCCGATCGTCCGGTGCCCGACTTCGGTGTGGATCGCGTAGGCGAAGTCCACCGGGGTCGAGCCCTGCGGCAGCGCCATCACCTCGCCGCGGGGGGTGAACACGTAGACCTCGGCGGCCGCCAGGTCAAAGCGGAGCGACTCGAGGAACTCGGCGGGGTCCTCGGTCTCGCGCTGCCAGTCGACGAGCTGCCGGAGCCAGGTCATCTCCTGGGCGTCGTCCTTGACGTCCTTGGCCCGGCCGCCGAACGCCGTGTCTTCCTTGTACTTCCAGTGGGCCGCGACCCCGTATTCGGCTCGCTGGTGCATGCGCAGGGTCCGGATCTGCAGCTCCACCGGCTTGCCGCCGGGACCGATGACGGTGGTGTGCAGCGACTGGTACATGTTGAACTTCGGCATCGCGATGTAGTCCTTGAACCG
>ODAK010003605.1_pt1 | contig 16015 bp, 14 predicted proteins | sample 1539591 | NCBI WGS metagenome assembly ODAK01 (sample SAMEA3539303, study PRJEB22396) | soil metagenome | biome: tundra; feature: field; material: soil | place: USA | collected 2010-05 | depth 0.15 m
CATCGCCCGCGCCACCGCCTCGCTCACCGGCCCGTCGGTTCGCACCATCTCCTCAGGAACCTCCGCGAACGTCGTCTTCAGCTTGTCCGCATAAACCACGGCACCGCCGAGAAAATAGCGCGAACTGCCCGGCACGGCCGTCAGCCGCTCCGCCAGCAGTCCCCCGGTGCAACTCTCGGCCGCCGCCAGCGTCATCTGCCGCAGCCCCAGCATCAGCAGCACCATCTCCTCCAGGCTCTCGCCGTGCGACGAGAACACCGCTTCGCCCATCTCGGCCTCAATCTTCTCCGCCAGTTCGTCCACCCGCGCCTGCGCCTCCGCGTCGCTCGCCTTCGCGCACACAAAGTGCAATTGAATCTCGCCCGACCCCGCCAGGATCGTAGTTTCGACATCCTTGTAGAGCTTGTAGATCGGCGCCGTCCGTGCATCCACCTGCGACTCCGGAATCAGCGCCATGCGCAGCAGCCTCCGCGCCATGTGCCGCTCCGGCAGCGACGCCGCCAGCCTCGGCTGGCACTCCGCCTCGTACATCGGCTTCAGCTCCTTCGGAGGCCCGGGCAGCAGAATCACGATCTTCCGGTGCCGCCCCACCACCGTGTCGATGTACTGCCCCGGCGCGCTGCCGTTCACGTTCTCCATCACCTCGGCGCCTGCAAGCACATCGGCTTGCTTCGCATTGTTCGGCGGCATCGCCATGCGCCGCGCCGCGAAGCGCTTGTACATCCCCGCAAGGATGTCATTGTCCCGCCGCAGCCGCAGCCCCAGGGCCGCGCCCACCGCCTCGCGCGTCAGGTCGTCCTCGGTCGGCCCCAGCCCGCCCGAGAACACCACAATGTCCGCCCGCGCAATCGCCGCCTTCGCTGCGCCCGTCAGGTGCGCCAGGTTGTCCCCGACGATGGTCTTGAACGCCACCTGCACGCCAAGCTCGTTCAGCCGTTCCGTCAGGTACAGCGAGTTCGTGTCCTGCCGAAACGGCGTCAGCATCTCCGACCCGGCAGCAATAATCTCAGCAATCATGGCGTTCGCTGGTGCATGTTTTCTTGTTTGTCATTCCCGAAGGGAATCTGCTTCTGTTTTTCGGCCCCTACACCAGCCGTCTTCCCTCGATATCCAAAGCCACATGGTACAGTGCGTCCTTGGTCGCCAGCGCCGCGCAGCCATCCTCTAGAAACGCCAGCCCCACCAGGTCGTTCCCCGAAACCGCCAGCGAAGCCTCGCGCCCCGGTGTGATCTTCACAATCCCACGCTGCCCGCGCAGCGACGCCGCCACATACAGGTTCCCGGCCACATCGAACGCCAATCCCTGCGCCCGCCCCAGCCCCTGGTAGAACACGGTCGTGTGCCCGTCGCGAGCGATCGCGTACACCGACTGGTTGCTGGAGGTGGTCGGCCCGGTCACAAACAGCGTGCCCTCGTCGTTGAACGCCAGGTGGTACGCGGCGATGCTCGGCTCCAGGGTCGCATACACAAAGATCTCGCGGTCCGCGTCCGGCCCACCGCTCTGCGACCGATCCGGCCCGACTTTGAAGATCGTGCCCGACCGATCGCCCACGTACAGGTTGCCATCGCGATCGAACGCAATGCCGGTCGCAACGCCCATCCCCTCCGCGTAGGTCGACATCGCCCCCGCCGGCGAGATGCGGTACACCGTGCCCTCCGCCCGCGAACTTGCATACAAATACCCGTCCGCGCCGAACGCCAGCCCGGTCGCGTTCAGCAGATCGCGCACAAACGGCCGCACCTGGAAGTCCCGCGCAATCGCGTAGATCGACACCGGCACGCTCTGCCCGCGCGCGCCCGACACCGTCGCATACACGTTTCCATCCGCATCCACCGCCGGATTCGCCACCGGATGCAGACCCTCCGCCATCGGCACTGCCACTCGCAGGTCCAGTGCGTTGCTCGCGCCCGTGTGCCCGGCGCCGTCGCCCACCTGAAGCACCACGTCGCCCGAGATCGCCCCCTCGGGAATCCGGATCACCGCACGTCCCGGCCGGCTCAGCGCCAGGTATACCGGCGTATCGCCCACCGCCACGTGCGGCAGCACCGCCCCGCCTGCCCCTTGCAAACCGCTGCCCCGCAGCTCTACCTCGCCCTCCGGCATCGCCGCCGGCGGGCTCAAGGACACCAGCCGCGGCCCATCCGCCTTCAACCCGTGCAATAAAGGACTCATGTCACCCCCAGCCTAGCCCGCTGCGCTCCCCAGCGCAAACTACGCCCCATGAGTACTCAGTCGAAGGACCTCCATACCTGACGAAGAACCCGCATTCGGGACCTGACGAAGAACCCGCATTTGGGATTAGCAGCGGGCTTCAGCCCGCGGTAAACGAACCCCAAAAAGAATCGGGGCCTTAGCTAACCACCTCAAGACCACTTACTCAACGCCAGCCCACACACCAGCGCGAGCAGCCCCGCCGCAACGTCATCCAGCATGATTCCCGTGCCCTCCGGCAACCGCTCCAGCCGCCGGATCGGCCACGGCTTCCAGATATCGAACAGCCGGAACAGCACCAGCGCCAGCACCGCATGCCGCCAGTCCGGGTGCACTCCGATCAACGCAATCCACTGCCCCGCAACCTCGTCCACCACCACAAATCCAGGGTCCTCGCACCCCGACTCGCGCGCCACAATCGTCGCCGCTGGAATCCCCACCAGTGTCGCCGCCAGCGCCGCGAACCCCGTCCCGATAGCCAGCGCCACCCACGTCGCATGAAATAAGTCTGCCGCCGCAAACCACAGCAACACCGCCGCCACCGACCCATACGTCCCAGGCCCCGGCTTCAGCAATCCCGCGCCGAACCACGTCGCGACCGCCCACGCCCAGCCGGTCTTCTTCACGCCAATCGCCCCGGCCACTACTCCCCGTCCTCAGAACCCGAGCCAGGCCCGGAACTCGACCGCCCGCGGTCTCGCAGCCCCTCCAACTCATCCAGCAGCTCAGGATCATGAATCGGCGAACTGATCGCATACCCGCCCGACGCCCACTTGCCCAGGTCGATCAGCCGGCACCGGTCCGAGCAGAACGGAAAGTCCTCGCTCCCCGCCAGCACTATCGTCCGGCACGTCGGACACCGCAGCGTCTTCAGCTTCGCCATATCCCTATTCTAAAACCGTCCGAGCCCCACCTCGAACCTCACAACCCGTAGACTTCCACCGCCGTCCCCCCGAACACCCTTGCCCGCTCCGCCTCGCTGAACGCCGCAAAGTAATCCCGCAGCACACCCCACCACTGCGCGTAGCCGCTCGCCACCAGGCACACCGGCCAATCCGAGCCCGCCATCAGCCGCTGCGGCCCAAACGCCTCCACCGCGACATCCAGGTACGGCTTCAGCGTCTCCGGCGTCCACGCGTCCCACTTCGCCTCGGTCACCATACCCGACAGCTTGCACCACACATTCTCCCTCTGCCCCAACTCCATCATCCGTTCGGCCCACGGCTCGAGCACCCCCCCGGCAATCAACGGCTTGGCCACGTGGTCCAGTACAAACGGCTGGTCCGGATGCCCATCCACAAAGTAGATTGTGTCCGCCAGGTGGCGCTCGTAGATCAGGATCTCGTACACCAGTCCGCTGCCCGCTATCGTCCGAATGCCGGAGTTGAAGTCCTCGCGCAGAATGTAGTGCTCGTCCTTCTCGCCCTGGATCACGTGCCGCAGCCCCTTCAGCTTCGCCCGCCCGTCGAACTCCTCCATGCACCCGGGAAAGTCCTCACCCGCGATCGGCGCCCACCCCACCACGCCGCGAATCGCATCGCACCCATCGGCCAAATCAAGCAGCCAGCGCGTCTCCTCCAGCGTCTGCCGCGCCTGCACCGCAATCGTCCTGGCGACGCCCGCCGTCGCCATCGCCGCCCGCAAGTCCGCCGGCAGAAAATCCCGCTGCAGCGCCTGCATCGTCTCGTCGATCCACCCATACTCCGCAGGCGTATACCGCCATAGGTGGTGATGCGCGTCGATCGTCTCAGTTCGCCCTGTTTCGCTCACGCTCACTTGCAAGCCTCCGGATTCCTCATCGCTGCCACCGAGCCAGTCTATCGCCGGCAAACGAAACCTGAGAGCCGATGCCTCAGGCGAGGCAGCGGTCCCTCAACGACTTGGCCAGGGCTTCCTCCATGCCCAACCGCTGAAGAGCGGCCCATCAGTCGTACAGCGGCATGAAGTAAAGACGGTTCAGCAATCGCACCCGTTCATGCGTCAGCGAACGATAGCAGTCCGTCTCCGCCACGGGCGCATACGTCCCTCCTGCGAACAACTCGCCGACGGCCTGGCAAGTGCGCGTCTCGTATTCGCTCCACAGCTTCTGCGCCGCATCCAGGTCCTTCCCCCGCTGCGAGTCGCTGCCGAGCTTCTCCCGCATCTGCGCCAGCAGCGCGTTCAGGTCCACGGTCGCCGCATCCACTGCGTGCTGGCCGCATTCCAGTTCGCTCATCGTCGTCATCGCGTCGACGCACATCTGTTCGTCGTCATGGAAGACCACCGAGACCCCGCCGTAGGTGTTCACGACCCGCTCCGTCATCACCGGGGGCAGATGCCGCTCGAAGGCCCACTCCTGCCAGTCGCTCCAAAACTTCTGCGGCAACTGCGTTATCTCAAGCCGCTTCACATCGAGTTGCCGCGAAGCAATCACAATCTGCGGCGTGGTTCCCGGAAGGTCAGACGACGAAGGAATCGCGAGAACAGCGAGAACAATACCCTGCACCGTGTCAATCCACACGAACGCCCGATCCGCACACGCTGTCTCGCGGCATCCGGAAAGCACCACATATCGGCCCAACCGCGTCTCCACCGAATCCGGAACCCCGTTTAGTGCGCTCAGAATCTCATCCCGGACCAGAGTCTTGCCACCAGGTGGATCGCCCAGATCGAACTTCGCCTTCAAAATCGAGAGCGGTCCGTCCCGCAAAGCCCGAAATCGTGGATCACCGGTCGCGGCACTCACTGGCTTGCCCGCAAACTCCAGCAGCCACGACAATTGCCCCGGCATCAAGTCCTTGAGTTCGTTCGAAGAGAGAGTCTGGGAACGCAGATCGCGCCCCGTCGCTAGTTGCAGGCATAACAGGATCGCGCACACCAGCACTCGCGGCATGGCATTACTTTCCGCTATACAACAGCTCTTTGATCGCCTGCCGCCGGGCCGCGTTCGCCTCGCGCGCACTCTTCAACTCGACCGCGTCCATATGGCCTTTGCTTACCGGCTCATCGGACTCAGGCTCGCTGCACCTTGGGCAGCGGTTGGCGAAGCCGGGCTTATCCGGCTTCAGCTCAAACTCTTCCTCGCAAACCGCGCATACTCTGATTGGAAACGACATTGCATCTCCCCCAAAACGGAGTCTTTATGATACGACTCCTGCCCCCGAAACTGAACCCCAAAACCTATCGCCACCGCGCCGCCGCAAAGTGAGCTTGGATCCTGAATACAACCGGGACCCAGGGGCGATTCCTATTCCCATCTACTCCCAATCGTTTTATCCTTACCGGATACCCGGAACCGTCTAAACACCATGCCTGAACCCGGCCCCATCCTCGGCACGTCGCCCATCCGCAAGGAGGGCCGCGCCAAAGTCACGGGCCGCGCCCTGTATGTGGATGACATCAACCTGCCCGGCATGTGGCACGGAGCCACCGTCCGCTCCACCATCGCCCGCGGCCGCATCACCTCCATCGCTTTCTCGCCCGCCATCGACTGGTCCCAGTTCACCATCGTCACCGCTGCCGACATCCCCGGCAAGAACACCATCGTCCACCTCACCGAAGACCACCCCTGCTTGGCGGCCGAGTTCATCAACCACCCCGCCGAGCCGATCTTGTTGCTGGCACACCCGGACAAAGCCGCCCTCCATGCCGCCGTCGAAGCCGTCCACATCACCTACGAAGAGTTCCCGGGCGTCTTCACCATCGAAGACTCCGAGCTAGGAGCCCTCAGCGCGATTGATCCAGCCGCCGGCGACGAATCCAAAATCATTTGGCGCGACGATCCGGCCACCGATCCCAAACACAACGCGGCCCCCAACACTTTCAAGACCTTCCTCATGCGCTCCAGCGACGATCCTGCCGCCCACGACGCTGCGGTCGAAGCTGCCTTCGCCACTGCCGACTTCATCGTCGAAGGCGAGTACCGCACCGGCGCTCAGGAGCAGCTCTACATCGAGAACAACGGCGTCATCGCCGAAGCCTTCCGCGCGCCAAATTCAGGACCAGACGGCCCGCTCGAATCCGTCTGCGTCTCCGGCTCCATGCAGTGCCCCTACTACCTGGTCCACGCCCTCGAACTCGTCTTCAATCTGCACGCCGAAAAGTGCCGCGTTATTCAGACCGAGACCGGCGGGGCCTTCGGCGGCAAGGAGGACTTCCCCTCCGTCATTGGCTCGCACTCAGCCTTGCTCGCGATGAAGTCCGGCCACCCCGTCAAAATCTGCTACGACCGCGCCGAAGATCTCATCGCCACCACTAAGCGCCACCCCAGCCGCACCCGCCATCGGACCGCTGTCTCCAAGGACGGCAAACTCCTCGCCGGCGAGATCGAGGTCGTCATCGACGGCGGCGCCTACGTGACCCTGTCGCCCGTCGTGCTCTCCCGTGCCACCATCCACGCGCCCGGCCCCTACCGCTGGCCGTATCTCACCGTCCATGCCAAGGCCATGGCCACCAACGTCGCGCCCCACGGGGCCTTTCGCGGCTTCGGCGCGCCCCAGTCCTTGTTTGCATTGGAGCGCCATATGGACAAGATCGCCCGCGTCGTTGGCCTCACGCCCGAAGAGCTACGCCGCCGCAACTTCCTCGCGACCGGCGACCATACAGCAACCGGGCAGCATTTGTCCGACCCCGTCGACATGCAGCACCTTCTGACGCGGGTCCTCAAGGAATCCAACTACCACCAGAAGCGCGCCGAGTTCGACCGGGCAAATCCCACTTCTACTATCAGGCGTGGAATTGGCTTCGCCGCCTTCATGCACGGCTCCGGATTCACCGGTTCCGGCGAGCGCCGCCTCAACTCTCTCGTCAGAATCGAGCTCACTCCGGAAGGCCGTCCGCGCATTCTGGTCTCCTCCACCGAGTTCGGCCAGGGCACCAACACCATCCTCTCCCAGGTCTGCGCGCAAACCCTCCGCATCGCCTACGAAGAGGTCCTCGTCGCCCAGCCCGACACCTCCGTCGTCCCCAACTCCGGCCCCACCGTCGCCTCTCGAACGGCAATGATTGTTGGGAAATTGGTGGAGCGCGCCTCTGAGTCCATGCTGGCCACGCTCGCGCCCTACTTTAATGCGCCCGCCGACTTCGATTGCTCCGTCGCCTGCGATATCCCAGCGACCTACACCCCCGCCGACTTCAAGCGCGCCGCGCAGGCCTACCTGGCCCGGCACGGCTCGCTCGTCGCCGAAGCCCGCTACGAGGCGCCCGGCAACATCTTCTGGGACGACGACCAGTACCGCGGCGACGCCTACCCCACCTACGCCTGGGCCGTCTACGTCGCCGAGGTCGCCGTCGACACGCTCACCTACATGGCCGAGGTCACCGACTTCCACGCGCTGCAGGAGGTCGGCAAGGTCATCCACCCCGTCCTCGCCAGGGGCCAGGTGGAAGGCGGCGTCGCCCAGGGCATCGGCTACGCGCTGTACGAGAAGTGCGAGTACAAAGACGGCCTGATGCGCAATAACCAGATGACCAACTACATCATGCCCACCTCCGCCGACCTGCCACCCATCCACGTCTACTTCGAGGAAACCCCCAGCATCCACGGCCCTGGCGGCGCCAAAGGCATCGGCGAACTCCCCATGGACGGCCCCGCGCCCGCCATCCTCAACGCCATCGAACACGCCACCGGTATCTCCTTCACCGAGATCCCCCTCCTGCCCGAAGACATCTTCGAACGCATGACTCAATCTGGGGTGCCCCATTCATCGCGAAGCGATGTGGGGGGGAGCAAGTCCGGCGGCGGCACCGAAGACCTCAACCCGTCAATCGACCTCGACACCCGAACCGAAACCACCGAGGTCCCCGCATGATCCACCTACAACTTCCCAAATCACCCGGCGGTGCCGTCATCTCGACCGAAGCGGCGGACAGCTTCATCGTCCGTCGCGCAGTGGAGAGACCTCCGCATTTCACCTTTGCGGCTGCATTTGCATTTGCTTCTAAGATAGGTCCGGGCTTCAGCCCGGACATTCCGCGGGCTATAGCGGAAACGGGCTTTAGCCCCCGGGACATGCCTTCCGTTGCTCTTGCTTCTAGGTATCCCAAGGCTTCAGCCTTGGGCCTCTCAAGCCGACAAGGGAATCTGGGCTTTAGCCCCCGGGCCGCCGCCCTTGCTTCTAGGTATGCCAAGCCTTCAGGCTTGGCCCTCTCCAGCCAGATAAACGCGAGGGGCTTTAGCCCCTGGGGTATGCTTTCCTGGGCGGAGGTCCCTGCATGACGGATCTAATTCAGATTCAGCTCATCACTTCGAGTCTGATCATTACGATCTTCGCTCTCGCTCTGCGGTTCGGACTATTTGGAAAGGTCTTCCGGGGGCTTGACCTGGAAGAAGGATTTCCGGCTTTCCGCATAATTATTATCGCGATCATGGCCTACCTTACATTTCTCATCGCAAAAGACATTTGGAAGGTTCTCCGATGAGTCAAGGCATCATTCTCACCATCAACAACGAAACCCGCACCATCGACGCCCCGCCGATGAAGCGCCTGCTCGACGTCCTCCGCGAGGACCTCCACCTCACCGGCGCCAAGGAAGGCTGCGGCGAAGGCGAGTGCGGCTCCTGCTCCGTCCTGATGGACCGGGGAGACGGGAATGCCGAACTCGTCAACTCCTGCCTGGTCCCCATCCTGCAGTGCGAAGGCGCCATTATCACCACCATCGAAGGCCTCAGCCCCGAAGCCACCGCACCCCTCCACCTCATCCAGCAATGTTTTCTGGAACACGGCGGGGCCCAGTGCGGCATCTGCACCCCCGGCATGATCCTCGCCACCCACCACCTGCTCCAGAAGTACCCACACCCAACCCTCGACCAAATCCAGGAAGGCCTGGCCGGAAACCTCTGCCGCTGCACCGGCTACATGCGCATCTTCGAAGCCGTCCAGCAAGCCGCCAACACCGCGCCCCTCGAACCTCGAACCTAGTACCTCGAACCTGGCCCATGCGCTCCAACGTCCTCGAATACTCGCTCATCGCCCCGCCCACGCTTCCCGCGGCGCTCGAAGCCCTCGCTGCAGACCCGGGCCTCTACACGCCCATCGCCGGAGGCACGGAACTGATGGTCGCCTTCGCCGCCGGCCGCCTCGCACAAAAGCACCTCCTCTCCATCAACCATCTTAAGGAACTCCGCTTCATCGACGTCACCCCCAACACGGTCATCCTAGGAGCCGGCACCACCTTCACCGACATTCGCAAGCACTCTGTGATCGCAACCGACTTCCCCCTCCTCACCCAGGCCGCAAGCTGGACCGGCTCCGTCGCCAACCAGAACCGCGGGACGTTAGGCGGAAATATCGTGAATGCGAGCCCGGCCGCCGACACGCCCCCCGCGCTGCTCGTCTACGACGCCTGCGTTACCCTCATCTCCGCCCGCGGCGCCCGCACCCTTCCCTACCGCGACTTCCACCTCAGCTACAAGAAATCCGTCCTCGCGCCCGATGAGCTCCTCTTCAGCATCCATCTCGAACGCCGCTTCTCCGTCTACCGCTCCTACATCCGCAAGGTCGGAACCCGCAACGCCCAGGCCATCTCCAAAGTTGCCCTCGCATGCCTCGCGCTCGTAGCCGAAGGCGAAGCTCGCCTGATAACCGACATCCGCATCGGCGCTGCCTCGCTCCGCGAAACTCCAGCCCGCTGCACCGCCGCTGAGCAGGCCCTCCTTAACCAACCCATCACACCTGAAACGTGGCCCGCCACCATCGCTGCCGCCCGGGTTGCCCTCGCCAGCGAAGTCCGACCCATCGATGACATCCGCTCCACCGCCAAATATCGCGCCGCCGTCGCCGCCAACCTCCTGGAAGAGTTCCTCCGCTCTCTCCTCCACTAGCCGCCACCCGCCCTCGCAACTCCCGTTTTCACCAAAAACCGCCAAAAACGAGCTATCTCCCAAATTACCAATCAGTAACCTTTTTCGGACACAATCTCCCGAATTCCGCACAGACAGGCCAGGATTTCCACATTTATCCGCAAAATATTCCGTCAAAAGTTACTTTGGAGTTGTAAGTGTTAAATTGTTCCACGTGGAACAATTTGGGGTTTCGCGTGGAACAATTCACCGGAAACGCCGCTTCGCCTCATCCAAATCGACCGCCGTATCCACATCCAGTTCACCACCCGCCAAATCCACCGTCGCCGCGTCGCGCAGCAACTCGCGCGCGCCCGCATCGCCGGTCAACCGCATCAGCGCCGGAGACGCCGCCGCCGGAAAGTACGCCGGAACACCGCGCCGCCCCGCATACGCTGACGCCGTAATCTCGCCGGTCGCCGTCAGTTTTCGCAGATGACCGGCCGTCACCGCCGGCTGGTCGCAGGTCATCAGCACCACGCCATCCGCGCCGTGTACGGCCGCAACGCCGATTCGGATCGAGGAAGCCATGCCTTCCTCCCAATCCAAATTCACTATTACCAACCCATCGCCTAAATCGCAGCGCTCGCGAATCCACTCCGCATCCGCGCCGAGCACGACCACAACCGGCGCGCAGACCGCTTCGCGCGCAGTTCGAACCGCGCGTTCGAGCAGCGTTTCGCCGCCGATTACGATGAGTTGTTTCGGTTCACCGAGTCGCGTCGACGCGCCCGCGGCCAGCACGATCGCAGCGATCATTTCGCCGTGTCCAGCGCGCATTGCGTCTGCAGATAGCGGGACGATCCGCCCTTTTCAATCTGCTTCGCGACAAACTCCGGCGTCAGATGGCGCGACGCGCCCAGCTTGCCTTCGCGCCACGCCTGCACCTCGGCAATCACGGCCAGTGCAATCGCTTCGGCGCCATCGCCGCCGAGGTCCAGTCCAACCGGCGCCCAGACTTTTTCGCAGCACGCGGCCACGCTCGAACCCAGCGCTGCGGCCGCTTCGCTGAGCAGCAGGCTGCTGCGATGCGACGCGCCCAGCAGACCGATGTAGCCGGGCACTTCGCCGGCGCCGAGCAAGCCGGTCAGCAGCGCGCGGTCCTGTTCGTAGCTGTGGGTCATGATGACGACTGCGTCGGTTGTCGTGAGTCCGAGATCCGCGACCGATGCGGTGGTGAAGACGCGTTCGGCGTCAGGAAAACGCTCCGGGCGCGTCACCTGCGCGCGACCCTCGGCAACAGTGATACGCCAGCCGAGTTGCGCCGCCATGGTTACAACGGGCTTGGCGTCGTCGCCGGCGCCAAGCACAAACAACCGTTGCGGCGGAGAGAGGGTCTCACAATAGATGCGCGGTTCCTCGGGCGAGACGCCAGGAGCCACCTTTGTAACATTTATGGTTTCACATTCCTTTGATGAGAGCGAACTGCTGGCGTAGATCAAGTTGCCATCGGCGGCGAAGATGGCTCGCGCGAGGGGCCTTCCGCTCTGCGGCAGCCAGGTTGCTGCGCGGAACTCCGCGCCGGAGAGCGAGGCCTCCATCGCTTCGATCAGAGCGCGGCATTCGGGAGTTTCGGCGGGTTCGAGCAGCAGGTCCACGATGCCGCCGCAGCCGAGGCCGAACGGGACTTCGGCGGTGTCGTCGAAGAGGGTGGAATAGCGTTCGAGGACCGCACCGTCACGCACCATCCACGCAGCCTTGCGCACCACCTCGGCTTCAAGACAGCCGCCGCTGATGGTGCCCGCATACTCACCGTCAGCACCGATGAGGAGATGCGCGCCGGGCCTGCGGTACGACGAACCTTCGATGTGCACGAGGGTGACAAACACCTTTGCGGAATGTTGTCTACCCATGCGGACGATTCGGCGGCGATCGACCATAGATGGAGGAAGTTTATACCTTCTCGGAGAAGGTGTGGATGCCGCATTCGAGCTTCTTGCCGCCCCAGCGGCCGCTGCGCGGGTCGGCGCCGGCTTCGGGGATGGCGGTGCAGGGCTCGCAGCCGATGCTGGTGTATCCGCGGGCGTAGAGCTCGAGTTTCGGAATGCCGTGGGCGTCGGCGTAGGCATCGACCTGGGCCATGGTCCAGTCGGCGAGTACGCTGACTTTTTTCATCTGCTTGCCGGTCGGGGTGCGGTGGTCTTCGACCTTGCGCAGGTGGGCGCGAGTGGGCGATTGCTCGCGACGCAGGCCGGTGAACCACCAGTCGAACGGCTCGAGATGGCGCATGAGCGGCTCGACCTTGCGGATGGCGCAGCACTGGGTGGGTTGGACGATGTAGAGGAGGCCGTGCTGCGCTTCGTGCTCGGCGAGGGTGGTTTTGGGCAAAGCGTTGATGAGGTTGAGGTCCCACTCAGCGGCCATGCGGTCGCGGTAGGCGAGCAGTTCCTTGAAGTGGTAGCCGGTTTCGAGGAAGATGACCGGCACGTGCGGCAGGTGCCGGCGCAGCATGTGCAGAACGACCATGTCTTCGGTCTGGAAGCTCGAGGTGAGGCAGATGGGCGCGCCCGCGGACGCGCGGACGACGTGGTCGACGAGCGCCTCGGCGGGGAGGATTCCGTAATTTGTAGCTGAGTCGGTTGCATTCATATTTTGGTCGCCTACCTCATAAGGGCCCGGGGGCTAAAGCCCCTCTTTTTCCCTCCCAGTTACCGCGGGCTAAAGCCCGCTGCTAATCCGAAAGACTCTTGATCGAGCGTCTTACGGCACGGCTGAAGGCGTGCCCTTAAGCAAAACGGCTTTCTCAACATCCACTGAGGCCGTTCCCTCCGCAGCAATGGAGCAAATACCGAGATTCTGGCTTCGCCAGAATGACGACCAAGAGCTAGTGCGAAAGCTTCCGCAAAATCGCCAATTCATCTTGTTCTCCCTCCACACGGAGGATGTCGGCGAAGGATTCGATTTCGGCGAGCATGGCCTGCGGCAGGATGCGCGAGGAGACGGCAATGATGCCGGCGAGCGAGAGGGCGCGGATGACGGACGGAACCGCGGAGTCTGCGATGAGCGAATCGTCAATAAGGACGGCACGGTCGCCGCGGGCGAGCAGCGCATCGCGGACACGGGCTGCGCGATCCGGCTGGCCGGCGAGGAGGATGAGCGAGGCGGTCTTAGATTCGGCGGATGATTCAGCGACATTGTCGAGCGGGCCCGAGATCATGACGGCGCCAACGGTGGCGTTGGTGAGCGGGTCGATGAGGATCAGCGAGCCGGTTTGCCGGCACTCGCGATAGCTGTCGAAGAAGAGCGGCAGGTTGGTTTCGAACTCGACCTCGGCGATTTCGTTCATCGCGATGCTGTCGGAGGCGAGGTGGTCGAGGGTGTTGACATCCACGCGATAGCGAATGGCGCGCACGGTGGCTCTGACGGAGCGCGTGGTGTGCTTGGCGATGTAGGTGCGGCCGGGCACGAGTGGATCTTCATGCATCCAGACGACCATGGCGCGGAAGTGATTGCTGACGCCGGGAAGCGCGTCCGGCGCGGCGCTGGCAGCGACGAGCATTTCGCCGCGGCTGAGGTCGATTTCGTCGGCGAGTTCGACGGTGATGCTCTGCGGGTGCGAGGCGGCGGGGAGGTCGCCGTCGTAAGTAACGATGCGGCGCACGGTGGTCTCGCGGCGCGAAGGCAGCGCCATGACGCGATCGCCGGCGCGGAGGGTGCCGCGCGCAACCTGGCCGGCAAAGCCGCGGAAGTTGGCGTCGGGGCGCAGGACAAGCTGTACCGGGAAACGCATGGGGCCGGTGGTCTCGGCCAAAGCCAGTGGCACCGTCTCGAGGTATTCGAGCAGCGTAGGACCTGCGTACCAGGGCATCGCGGTGGTTGGCGTGACCACATTCTCGCCTTCGAGCGCGCTGACGGGAATGACGGTGACGCCGGGCAGTCCAAGCTGTGCGCGCAATGCCTGGAAGTCGCGGCGAATTGCATCGAAGCTCGCCTGCGAGTAGCCGACCAGGTCCATCTTGTTGACTGCGGCGACCACGTGCGGAATGCCCAGCAGCGAGGCGATGTAGGTGTGGCGGCGCGACTGCGGCAGCAGGCCGCCGGCCTTGGCGTACGCCCTGGCGTCGATGAGGACGATGGCCACGTCCGCGGTGGACGCACCGGTGGCCATGTTGCGCGTGTACTGCTCGTGGCCGGGAGTGTCCGCGATGATGAACTTGCGCTTGGTTGTGGAGAAATAGCGATAGGCGACGTCGATGGTGATGCCCTGCTCGCGTTCGGCCCTAAGACCGTCGGTGAGCAGGGAGAAGTCAACGTGGCCGTTGGCGGCGCGATTGACGCGGCTCTGCTTCACCGCGGCGAGCTGGTCTTCATAGATACTCTTGGTGTCGTGCAGCAAGCGCCCGATGAGCGTGGATTTGCCGTCGTCGACCGAGCCGGCGGTGGTGAAGCGGAGCATCTCCTGGCCGAGGTGGGCGTCGAGAAACTGCTGGAAGGCGTGGGAGGCGGCGTAGTGCTGGGGAAGCGTGGCGGTGTGGGTGCTCATTAGAAGTAGCCCTCCCGCTTCTTGACTTCCATGGAACCTTCTTCGTCGTGATCGATGGCGCGGTTTTCGCGCTCGCTGCGGCGGAAACCGATGAGTTCCTCGATGATCTTCGGCAGCGTGTCCGCTTCGCTGCGGATGGCGCCGGTGCAGGGCGCGCAGCCGAGGGAACGCATGCGGACCATGATGTTCTCGACCTTCTCGCCGGGAAAGAGCTTGAAGTCCTGGTGGACGAAGGTGAGTGCGCCGCCGCGGATGACAATGGGGCGTTCCCTGGCGAAGTAGAGTGGCACGATGGGAATTTTCTCGGCGTAGAGATAGAGCCAGATGTCGAGCTCAGTCCAGTTGGAGAGCGGGAAGACGCGGATGCTCTCGCCCTTGCGCAGGCGCGAGTTGTAGAGGCTCCAGAGTTCGGGGCGCTGGTTCTTCGGATCCCACTGGCCAGCAGAATCGCGGAAGGAGTAGACGCGCTCCTTGGCACGGGATTTTTCTTCGTCGCGGCGGGCCCCCCCGAAGGCTGCGTCGAAGCCGCCTTCCTCAAGGGCGTCGAGCAGGCTGCGGGTTTTGAGGAGGCCGCAGCAGTTCTGCGTGCCGAGGGTGTAGGGGTTGGCGCCGGCAGCGAGGGCGGATTCGTTGCGGTGGACGATGAGGTCCGCGCCGATTTCGCGGGTGTACTCGTCGCGGAATCGGATCATCTCCGGGAATTTGTAACTGGTATCGACATGGAGAAGCGGGAAAGGTATCTTGCCGGGGTAGAAGGCCTTCTGCGCCAGGCGCAGCATGACCGACGAGTCCTTGCCGATGGAGTAGAGCATGACGGGGCGCGCGAATTCGGCGACCGCCTCGCGCAGGATGGAGATGCTCTCGGCCTCGAGCGCCTGGAGATGGTTCAGCCGGGCGGGATGAATCTGGCGCGTCTCGGGTTCCACCGTTGCCAGGGTAGTCATAGAGTTTGAGGTCTCCGTCGCGCCCAAAGCAAGAGATGCAGGCCGCGACCGCTAAGAATCAAAAGGAAATTTGAAGGAAGGGCGATGAGATCGCTAGAGTCGACAGAGGTCGCCCAGGGTGGCCGGGCAACAACAATTCGCGCACTGATTTACGGAACTCATCGATCTTTATTATATAGGGAGCGGCGCCGGGCGGCAATTCTTGGTGGTGGCGCGGGCGGAACCGGTTGCAGAAGGAGGAGTTGGCAATGGCGGCGCGCATGGCGGAGGGAATCTCTGCTAAACTGCTTGAGTCGGCATTGCGATTGAGCGAGTCTTCCCACGGCTTGCGGATTACCCCATCACACCGACATCCAAGTGCATCAATAATCGGGGCGTAGCGCAGTCTGGTAGCGCACCTGCTTCGGGAGCAGGGGGTCGTTGGTTCGAATCCAATCGCCCCGACCATTCTTAAGGACGAGCCCTTTTGACGACCCGTCGAAGGGCTTTCTGTATGTGGGGAGCGCCACGCTGACTGCCTTGGACTCCGGAGCGGCCGGTGTGATCTTGAAACACAG
>ODAK010003606.1_pt1 | contig 16011 bp, 6 predicted proteins | sample 1539591 | NCBI WGS metagenome assembly ODAK01 (sample SAMEA3539303, study PRJEB22396) | soil metagenome | biome: tundra; feature: field; material: soil | place: USA | collected 2010-05 | depth 0.15 m
GTCATTGGTAACGGTGGGCGGGGCAGTTGGATTGCCAACCTCTTCAAGAAACACAGCGGTTACGAAATGCATGCCGTGGCGGATTATTTCCAGGAAGTGGCGGATCAATGTGGCGACAAGCTGGGCGTGGACAAGGCCCGGCGTTTCTCCACCTTGTCCGGCTACAAGCGGCTGCTGGAGTGCGGCGTGGAAGCCGTGGCGCTGGAGACCCCGCCTTACTTTTTCCCCGAGCACGCGAAAGCGGCGGTGGATGCCGGATTGCATGTCTATATGGCCAAGCCGGTGGCGGTGGATGTTCCGGGTGCGTTGCAGATCCTGGCGGCTGCCCAAGAGGCGGCGCGCAAGAAACGTTGTTTCCTCGTGGATTACCAGATGCCGACCGATCCCGCCAACAACGAGGTCCTGCGCCGTCTCCGCAGGCCGGAGTTTGGCCCCATCTCCCAGGTCGCCACGGTGGGCATTGGCGGCGGGTTCCAGGATCCGCCCAAGGGGGACACCATCGAGAACCGCTTGCGCGGGCTCATCTGGGTGAACGACATCGCCCTGGGCTGCGATTACATCGGCAACTTCGACATTCACGCGATCGATGCGGCCATTTGGGCTCTGGGCAAACGCCCGGTGGCCGCCTCGGGATCTTCACGCATTTGCCGGTCGAATCCTCACGGCGACGGCCACGATGTCTGCTCCGTGGTGTTCGAATATGATGGCGGACTGGTGCACAACCACCTCGGCATGGCTCTGAACAATTTGGTCCAGGGGGAACTGAGCTGCCGCATTTACGGCCTTCGCGGGAATGCCCTGATCAACTATTGGGGCAAAGCCAACTTCCGTAGCTCCGAGGACAAATACGAAGCCGCAGTCGAGAACCTTTACGAAGCCGGCGCTTCTCGCAATATCGCCACTTTTTACCGCGATGTTACGGAGAACCGGTTTGAGAACGGAACCCCCCAACGCTCAGTGGATGGCGTGCTAACCTGCATCCTTGGCCGCGAAGCTGCGCTCCGAAATGATCGACTTCAGATGGAGCAGTTGCTCAAAGAGAACAAACGGCTCGAAGTGGATCTCCGCGGACTGAAATCCTGAACGGTCTTTCTCACCCGTTTGCACGAGCGGCTTCTCCAATGTTTGTCAGGGTCGGGTTTAAGCATTTCACCTCCTTTCTGAAGTTGTTGGGTTTCGTAGCTAAGACTTGGGTTGTCATTCACCCTCACCCACCGCCCCATAGTCCTCCCAACTTTAAAGAATCAGGAGAACTACAGGGCGACGGGTGAGGGTGGTGTTCAATGGCAACGTTCGTGTTTGCAGGCCATCTTTTCCCTGGTCGCTTCAAGGTTCTGTTTCCATTGAGGCCGGCGTTAGATTTCGATGAGGATGTCAGCCCCCATGAATTCAACCAAAGCGCGGGCCAAATGACGCTTGATCGTTTGGATCTTCGAGTCATTAACCTTGAGCTTCCTTGCGATAGCCGAGCCTGATGCACCTTCAACCAGAAACTCAACCACAGCTTTTTCATTGGCAGGAAGATCGGCGCAGAACTCCTCCCAATCCGGTTTACGAGCGACAGCCATCGAAGGATCATCTGCGTCATTGCTCAACACGTCATGGAGCAGGTAGATTTCGCAACCATTCTCCTCGTTAACTGCGACGACTTCCTCCAACGATTCTACCCTGACCCGTCCCTGCAACTGGCACGGAGATCCATGGACATCTACGCAACTATGGCCAACCGCACGACGGCCGGATTTGCAGTGTTGAATTGCGTAATAGGCTGCACTGGAATGAGGAACCCTTTTACCGTTTTGCTCGCCGTTGTGCATGATCCGAACTGCCAAACACGTAGCGTCCTGGACCAGCTCTTCGTGATCTTCTGAGCCAACGCAAAGGACGGACCTGGGGATTACAGCTCTGAGACGGGGGACGATTTGATGGACCAATAACCAACCGGCTTCTGGGGACATGGAATTCCTTTCTTTGGAGGGTTTGTACGTGAAGAACCCCCTGCAGTTCCTTTGAATTTGGAACTGGGGTGGGGGGATCGAGCCTGGGCTAAATCCTTACCTAATAATTATCCCCGCAAAGAGCGTGATTCGATGGGAGGGGTAGTGATGATGAAGACCGCGGACCAGCGATATCTCGATCACATCCCCACGCTCTGGTGACTCCACCGGCTCGTCACTACTTCGATGTTTATCCTTTGAGAACCGCCCCGAAAGAGGTAGAAGGTGCCCATAAGATGAAAGTGCATACTGCCTCAGTGTTTTCAACAACCGGCGAAACCCCAGCCGGCCTGGTTTCGAATGCCGGTGCCTCGAACTCAGGTTTCGGTCGGCGCGAATTCCTAAGGCGAGCCGCTTTGGCCTGTAGTGCTTTGGCGGTGCCCCAGATTGTCCCCAGCTCGGCCCTGGGCCTGGACGGCGCGGTGGCACCGAGCGAGCGCCTCGTCATGGGTGGCATTGGCATCGGCGGGCGCGGCGGCTACGACCTGCCCATTCTGCTCCAATTCCCGCAAGTGCAATTCGTCGCCGTGTGCGATGTGCAAAAGCCCCGCCGCGACGCCGCCAAGCAAACCGTGGACGGCAAATATGGTAACAAGGACTGCGCCAGTCACCGCGACCTGCGGGACCTGCTCTCTTCGCACGGCGACATCGAAGCGGTCCTCATCGCCACCGGCGACCGCTGGCACACGCCGGCCTCGCTCATGGCCATGCAGGCGGGCAAAGACGTCTTCTGCGAGAAGCCTTGCACGATGAGCGTCGCCGAAGGCCAAGCCCTGGTGGAAATGGCCCGGCGCCACGGGCGGATCTTCCAGGCCGGGATGCAGCGGCTCAGCGAGGCGAACTTCGTCTTCTGCGACGAGCTGGCCCGCTCCGGGCGGCTGGGGCAAGTCCAGACGGTTCGGGCCCACATCCTCCCGTGGAAGATGAGCACCGATATGCTTCCGGCGCAACCTGAGCCGGAGCGTGAAACGCTGGATTGGGATCTGTGGTTGGGGCCGGCGCCATGGCGGCCGTACAACGCCGGCTATCTCGCGAACTGCGGGACGTGGCTGGATTACTACGACTTCGGCACGGGCGTCGCCGGCTGGGGCAGCCACACCATCTGCCAGTGTCAGTCCGCCTTGGGGCTCAAAGAGAGCTCCGCCATCGAATACGAGTATTCCAACAATGACTCTGCCGAAGGCTACGTGGCCAAGTATGCCAACGGCGTGAAGCTGGTGCTGTCCGCCAAAGGCTGGCGCGGCACGTGCGGCGTGCGCTATGAGGGCACCGAAGGCTGGGTCTCCGTCGCCGATGCCTACACCAAACCCGACGTCTCCTCGCCCGCGCTGCTCGCGGACTTCGACAAGATCGTCGGTGACTACCAGGCCCGGACCCAGCGGCCGATGCATCATATCCGCGACTTCCTTGATTCGGTCCGTCGCCGCCGCCCTTGCATCGCCAGCGAAGTCGTGGCCCACCGGACCATGACCACTAACCACGTCATCAACCTCACCATGCAGCTCAAACGCAACCTCAAGTGGGATCCCGACAAGGAGCAGTGCGTGAACGACGCCGAAGCCAACCGTATGTTGTCCCGCTCCCTCCGCGCTCCGTGGCATTTGTGAGCGATGCACCGCAACCAAGGAACGTCTATGCACTCTGCCCTTCGGCACCCTAGCGGTCATTACGGTCGCCTCTCTCCTCCACATCAACGCGGGCGCGGCGCAGGCCGCGCAGGAACAGCTCCTGGCGGTGCTTACCTCGAACGCGCCCTTGAACCAGAAATGGGTGGCGGCGCATGACCTCGCGCGACTTGGCACTGGTGAGGCCGTACCCAAGCTCGCGGCGTTACTGCCCGACGACCAGCTCTCCGATCTGGCCCGCTACACGCTTGAGCCCATACCCGATCCGGCGGTGGACACCGCGTTGCGTGAGGCGCTGGGCAAGCTCGACGGGCGCCTGCTGGCCGGGGTTATCACCAGCATCGGCGCGCGGCATGATGCTGCGGCCGTCGAGCCCCTGAGCAAGCTCCTGTCTCGTTCCGATCCGGCGGTGGTGTCGGCCACGGTGGCGGCCCTCGGCAACATCGGGACCCTGCCGGCCGCCAAGGCACTGGAGGCGGCGTTTGCCAATGGCCAGGAGAAACTCTTTCCCGCCATGTACTCCGCGATCCTCCAATGCGCCGACGCGCTGCGAATGCGTGGCAGCCGGCCCGAGGCCATTGAGACCTACAACTGGGTCCGCGCCTCCAAGGCCTCGCCGCAACTGCGTGCGGCCGCAATTTGCGGCCTGGTCCTGGCGGGCGAGCCCGAAGCGTTGAAAGCCCTGGCTGCGGAACTTCATGCCGAGGACACGACCATTTTGGGATTCGTCCAGCGGGATCTGCCCGGTCCCGGTGTGACCGAAGTTCTCGCAACCGAACTGCCCAAGCTCCCCTCCGAGCGCCAGGTCCTGGTGGTCCAGGCCCTGAGCCTGCGTGGTGACGCCGCCGTGTCGGCACTGACTCAGGCTGCCCGGTCCGGTGAGACATCCGTCCGTTTGGCAGCCATCCGAGTGATGGCCGCCAACCCTGCGTTTGTGCCTGTCCTGAACGAGTTGGTCGGCGACGCCGACCCGGCGCTGGCCAAGGCTGCCCGGGAAAGTCTCGCCAGTGTTCCTGGGCCCGAAGCGGAGAAGGCGGTGCTGGCCATGCTCGGCAGCAACGAGACCGAACGCCGATTGGCCGGGCTGGAGCTGGCCAGCTACCGCGGTCTCCGGACTGCGATGCCGGCTGTGCTGCAAACCACGCACGTCCCTGACGCCGCACTGCGGGCCGCCTCGCTCAAGGCAGCCGGCGCACTGGGGACCGAAGCCGACCTCCCCGCACTGCTGTCCCTGCTGTCCGCTTCCGACGTCGCGACTGACCTCCCCGCTGCTGAACGCGCACTGACCGCCCTCTGCCTGCGGGCCCATCCAGCCGACGGCTGTGTGGCGATACTCGTGACGCATTTGGACGGCCCACCCACCAACCGATGCATCGTGCTGCGCGTTCTCGGCGCGGTTGGCGGTCACGCAGCCCTCGAGGCGGTGCGCGCCGCCGTTAGCGACAGCAACCCTGAGGTTGCTCACACGGCCATTCGGACACTGGCCCAATGGCGCAGCGCTGACGCGGCGAAGGACCTGCTCGACTTAGCCAAGTCCCTGCCCGACACAGCGGATAGGCTGCTATGTCTCCGCGGCTGTCTCAACCTCGCCGGAAGTGAGGAGCTTTCCGTGGCCCAGCGTCATGACCTGTGCCGCCAGGCGGCGGCACTTATTGCCGGCGTCGAAGAAAAGAAGCTCTTGCTCAGCGCGCTGGCGCACGTTCCCGCACCGGAGTCACTCGCGCTGATTGTGCCGGGGCTGGACGACGAGGCTACCCGCCCGGAGGCCGCCACTGCGGTGCTGTCCGTTGCCGGCGCTCTGCTCGAGGGTCCCAAGGCCGGTACCCGCGTCCCTGCCGTCATTGATCCGCTGTATCAGGTCACCCGCGCCGCCGTCTCGCCCGACCTCACGGGCCGGGCGCGGGCCATGCTGAAAAAGGCCTTCCAGGTCGAGGGGCCCAGGGGCGCAGGCCCCGGACCCGTGAAGTTCGTCATGCATCGCATTGGCAGCTTCCGCAGCGAGGCTTGCTGTGTGGCCGACTTCAACGGCGACGGCAAGCTGGACGTGGCTGCGGGAGAATACCTCTACCTGGCGCCCGATTGGAAACCGGTGAAGATTCGCACACTCAAGGGCAGCGTGGACGACCAGGGCAAGGGCTATCGCTGGGATTTTGCCAATCTGCCCATTGAGGTCGCCGGCTCTGGAAAGCCGGACCTCGTCAGCGTTGACTGGTTCGACAAGCACGCCGTCTGGTTCCGCAACACCGGCATCGCGAGCGGCGAGTGGCCCGAGACCCTCATCGAAACAAATGGCAACTATGAGACCGCCGGCCTTTACGACGTCATCGGCGACGGCAAGGGCCAAGCGGTGGTGCCGGCGGTGGCCCAGACGATCTGGTACGAAGTGGTCAAAGGACCGGACGGGCGGGGGACGTTTGCCAAACACGTCGTTTCGGACAAGCCCATGAACTGGGGCGTAGGCGTGGGCGATATTAACGGCGATGGCCGCCCGGACTTCATCCGGCCCGACGCCTGGTTCGAGGCCCCCGCCGACCCGCGCAACGGCAAGTGGATCGAACATCCTCTCGCTTTGGGCGGACTGGACGGCAAGGTGGATCACACCCCGCAGATTCTCGTCTATGACGTCAACGGCGATGGCCTCAACGATATCATCACCTCCTCCGCACATGGCTATGGCATTTTCTGGTACGAGCAGGTTCGCCACGGCAGCGAGATTACCTTCAAGCAACACCTCATCGACCAATCCTGGTCCCAGGCCCACAGCCTGGTGCTGGCCGACCTCGACGGCTGCGGCGTGCCCGAATTGGTCACGGGCAAGCGCTTCATGGCCCACAACGGCGGCGACCCCGATGAGACCGGCCCGCTCGGGGTCTATTACTACAAGCTCACCCGCGGGCCTTTGCCGGTCTGGACCAAGCACGTCATTTCCTACAACGAAGGCATCGGCTCGGGCGTCAACATCTGCGCGGCGGACCTCGACGGCGACGGCGACCTGGACATCATTGTGACCGGCAAGTGGGGCGGTCCCGTGTGGTTCGAGAACCAGCGAATCGTAAGAACCCCCGCCCTCGACCCGGCGATCGCCGCGGAAGCCAAGCCGTTCGCCTTCTTCCCCTTCTGCATCGATTGGCACGACGCCAAGAAGCGCTCCTTCCAGGAACAAGCCGTCATGCTCAAAGAACTAGGCTATGAGGGAGTTGGCCATATTTGGCTCGACGGCGTCGCCGACCGGCTCAAGACGCTCGACCAGGCCGGGTTGCGCCTGTTCCAGATCACGATGACCGTTGACATCTCGCCCGGCAAGACGCCCTACGACGCCGCCAAGTTCAGAGACGTGCTCGCCCTGGTCAAAGGGCGACACATGCAATTCGATCTGCTCGTCAACGGCGCACCGCCGTCGGACGCCTCGGCGGACCCGCGCGGCGTGGCCATCCTGCGCGAAATGTCGGACTTGGCCGTGGACTCGGGCGCTCAGCTCCTGCTCTACCCGCATGTCGGGTGCTGGATCGAGCGCATCCAGGATTCCATGCGCGTGGCCGACAAGGTCAACCGCCCGAACGTCGGTGTCATGTTCAACCTGTGCCACTGGCTGCGCGTGGACAAACAGCGCGATTACAAGCCGCTGCTGCGCCAGGCCATGCCCCGGCTCTGGGCCGTCTCGCTCAACGGCGCCGATGAATTCGATGCCGGACCGGGCTGGAACCACTATATCCAGCCCCTCGACCAAGGCTCGTTCGACGTCGCAGGGCTCCTCACCACCCTCAAGGACCTTGGTTACCAGGGCCCGATCGGTCTGCAGTGTTTCGGCATCGGCGGCGATGCGCGGGACCACCTGGCCCGATCCATGACCGCTTGGCGCAGAATGAGCGCGGGCTTGGCCCGGTAGGCGGCTACTGCACCCGCAGGAACATCGAGCGTCTATGGGGGGCGCAAACGCCATGTGGTGGTCGGCTGTCTTGGTTTGATTCTCGCCCTGATGATTACTCCCGCAGCCGTGCAAGACCGCGATGCCGCCCGGCCCTTGATCAAGGGGCTGGTGAGTATGTATGGACGGCTGCAAATCATCTGGGCCGACGGCGGCTATCTGGGAGCACTCATCGGCTGGGTGAAGCAACTGAAACCCTTCGGCAAACTCAGATTGGAGATCATTCGGCGCTGTGATCAAGTCAGAGGGTTCCAGATCTTGCCGAAACGATGGATCATCGAGCGAACCTTCGGCTGGTTCTGCAAGTCGCGAAGCCTGTGCCGAGACTACGAGGTCCTCCCCGATCACAGTGCCGCAGTGATTCGAATCTGCATGATCCGGATCATGATCAGGCGCTTGGCAGCTATATGATGCCGTTTTCAAAAAACGTTCTTAGGCAAGCCTCTTTTCAAGAATTTATCAACACGGGTGCGATTAAAAGTCGGTGATGGTTCGTTCCACCGGAAAGCCCATCGGTGGAGGTCTCTTCATTTCGGACTTACTCGGACCAGGACCACCCCGTGGCGCGGGACTGTGGCTTTGAACTCGTCTTTGAAATGGCCGAGGTCTTTTTGACGCCATAGGTCACGGACCGCTTTTGTACCGGTGAGGCCGAGGTCGGACCATTTGGCCACGACGGTGGCGGGCATCTCCTGGCGGTTGAAGAGGCCGACGGCTTTGGCGCCTCCTTCCAGGTCCCTGGCCCAGACTTCCAAGTTGTCATCAATTGCCACGCGCCGGCCGGGTTTGCCGAGAGGGTCCTGGCTCACGTCGAGGACTTCGTCGTTGCAGAGCAAGTTCAGCGTGAAGTCATCCAGGCGTGTGATGTCGCCGCTGAGGATGAGAGGCGCGGCAACCAGGCACCAAAACGAGGCGTGAGTATATTGTTCATTCGGAGTAAGTGATGTGGGCACAATCTGGCCCTTCCAATTGCACAAATAGCCCAGCAGAAGATAGTCTGGGTCGTTCCAGCCGCCGGGACCGGCGTACTTGTGCAGCTCATTTCGAGCGTAGAGATCGAAGCCGTCGCGGAATATGGCGAGAGAAATGCCTTGGAAACCGCCCCCCAAGTCGCCCGCCGTCCGCCAACTCTGGCCGCCCGCTTCTTTGCCCCATGTCCAGACGTTGCCCATGCCGTACTGGCAAAGGTTGAATAGGATGTCGCGGTCCTGTCGGCGCAGAAGATCGCCCATGAGGCGGTAAGGTTTTTGCAATTCAGGCAGGCTGTTGTCCTTGGCCTTGTTGCCGTAAGAACACCAATCATACTTCAGCAAGTCGAATCCCCATTCAGCGAAGCGTTGGGCATCGAGTTCCTCATGCCCGAAAGCACCAACATGCCCCGCGCAGTCGATGGGGCCGGGCGAAGTGTAAATGCCGGCCTTGAGGCCCTTTGAATGGATGTAATCGGTCATCGCCTTCATGTTGGGAAACCGTCCGTTGGCATTGACCTTGCCCTGAGCATCGCGCGGCGTGCCGCCCAACGTCGGGTCGTCGGACCCGGGTTTCACCGCCCAGCAAGCGTCGATATTCACGTATTGATAGCCGTGTTTGATCATGCCGTTGCTCACCATTGCGTCGGCGGCGGCGCGCATAATCTGGTCGGTGATATGTGTCTCCCAGACGTACCAACTGTTCCAGCCCATGTAAGGTGTCAGGGCCAGCGTGTCGCCGCAGACGATCTTGAAGTTGCGCTTCGTCTTGCCCAAAGCGTTGGCGGCGGTAAATATTACTTTGTATTCGCCCGCTTTCGGGAGGCGTCCGCTCATTTGGCCGGTCTGCGCGTCCACCGCCAGGCCGGCGGGGAGGTCCTTGACGCTAAAGGTCATCGGGCGATCGCCGGTGGCGGGAATGGTGTACAAAAAAGGATGCCCCGGCCGGACACCGAAGATGCGCGCGCCATTGATGCGCGGCTGGCGTGGCGGTTTCGGTGTGAGAATGACGGTCTCCTCTTGCGGCGGGCCGATGATGGCCGGCCGCTGGCCTGTATAGAGCAGCCTGGCTTCAGCCCAGTCGGCATGGTCCAACGAAATTCTGTCACCCGTCGCACTCACGAGGAGCAGCAGGTTTTGGACGCCGGTGACATCGACATCGATATTTCCCGCAGCTTGGCCAAGCCGCATCGCGCCGGTTTTGAAAAGGGTTTTGCCATCGCCGATGATTTTGAAGGCAATACTGGCTCCTGATCCGCGAGCGTTGTCGTCCACCCCGACCCAAGCCGTGAAGCGAGTGGCGCTGCCGTGCAGATCAAGGCGCACGACGCTGTCAGCATGAGTGCCGAGGCCATGTGCAAATTTGCGGCTGGCGATGGAGATGGGCGTGCCCGTGACGGACTTGTCGGCTTGGGGCGTGCCCCAGCCTTGCAAAATGGGCGAGAGATCCAGAGAGGAAATCCAGACGGACTCGGGTTCCGCCGCGCGGGCTTGGATGCAGGAAGCCGCGCAGAGCAGGGCGGTGGCAAGAAAAATCCGGTAAAATCTCATATTGGGTGTTATACTGCCAAGCGAATTGTGCATTTCAATCGGAATCTCGGAATCCGCAAGTTTGTTCTTGGTGGCGTCAGATCAATGGCACGCGGCTTTCCCCCGCTATTCAACGAGACCCGCTTCCTGGATGCGCCCCCGGAGATCGGGCCGGCGCCGGGCCGCGAAATCGAGCCGTTGTAACGGATTATTATTTAGAGTTGACAGTTACAATGGCCGATGCTTGCAGCGTCACCGGACCCAGCAGTCCCGATTCGACCAGTTGATCATCCTTATGCCAAAGCCGCCAACTGGTGAAGGTGATTCGGCCAGTCGGACTGGGTAAACCCCTTTCGAGCCACTGAGGCCATTCCTTAAGCGTGCCGTTGTCATTGCGCGAGCTGTCCTCCGGCAATTGCTCGTCTCCGATGAGCCGGTTGATCCAGAGATTAACCACATTAGCCTCCAGATTGTTCTCGCCGGGCTTGAGAGCGTCGGTCACGTCCACCCGGAACGGCGATTTCCAAAGTATGCCAAGGTTTTTCCCGTTGAGTTTTAGTTCAGCCATCACCGCCACTTTGCCGAGGTCGAGATACCACCGCCGATGGGCAGCCAGAAGACTTGGCGGAACCTGGAACTTGCAGGCATACATTGCCGTGCCCGAGAAATACTTGACACCGGCATCGGGGTGGTCGCTCCAGGAAATCAGCTTTTCCAACATCACTTGCGAGGGCGCCCCCGCATTCGTCGGAAATTTCACTGTCCACGGGCCGGTAATATTCAACGCATCCGGCAGCGCCGCGACGTCAAACTGGAGGACCTTGCCTTCGGAGGTCCGGGCCTCGTACCTGCCCGGCTGCGCGGCCTCGACTTGGAGTTTGGTTGGAGCGCGGCGAAGAATTTTGAACTCCGCCGCGGTCGCGCTTCCGGCCGCATTATTGACCATTGCCGCCTTGCCAGACAAGTCAAGCATAGGCTCATCGTTGCGTTTGACCGAGGTAATGCGGCCCGATTCGGCGTCGTCACCGGAGCGAAAGACAACAAAAACCGAACCGCTGGGATCGAAGCAGATGGGCACGCGCGTGCAGCCGTCGGCCGCATCATACACTGCCGGCTGCTCAATCTTTCCGGTTGTCGGCCACCACAACTCCGGTCGGCGGCCTTGCACACGGAAGGAACAAACAGCTTCCTCGGCTTGCGGGTTCTTGTTCGCCACGAAATAGAAATCAGTGCCGCCCGCCGCGCGATGAGTATAACGCAATCCCTCCGGGACATTTTTTGTCTGGCAACTGAAATCCGGCGGCACACCCATTTTATTCAACAGACGGCAAAGTATGTCGATATCCGGAATGGCGTCTGTATTCAGATCAACATTGAGATTCCCCCAAGGCGCCATGCCCACCGGCCCCAGTTCCGTTGCCGCCGACCATTCCGCCGCAACCGCAGGGTCAGAGTTCCATTGGCCTTTGACCGCCGTAGCTGCCTGCCAATTTCCGTCGGTCGGCACGTATTGAGTATGTCCGTTGGCGAAGGTGATGGAAAGCAGCCCGATCAGGCCAGCCGGATTGGGGTCGTTCCCGCCGTTTTCTGCCGCCACGGCCAGCATATTAGGCCCAGGCTTGACCATAGACGTCACGTTCATGGAGTAGAGATGAGTATAATTATCGCCGCTTCCGGCGCGGTGTCCGTCGATCCAGCACTGAAAAGAATTGTCCACCGTCATGAGCAAACGGGCCGCAACCACCGGGCTGTCCGTGCCCACATCGAACATGCGGCGCATGTAACGATTCCCCACCGGCGCAGCAACGACGGGATTGCCTTCGGGGTACCAAATCCATTTTGCCAGCTCGATCTTAATCTCCTCTGGCTTGTCTTTCGCCGGTTGCAGTTCTGCGCCCCAAATAACGCGGCCCTTGCCGAAGGGGCGTTCGGTCAATTCCGCCGGAGGCGAGTCGGAGCCCCACAGTTCCGTAGCCATGCCGCAGACTTCCTGATCACACTCGGGATAACCGCTCAAGCTGGGCGATTTCTCAGGCCGCGGACCCACGACCGTCGCGCCCGCGGCAACCATATCTTTAATTTTATGCAGCAAGGGAGGGGTTATGGTTTCGACTTTCGGCAAGACCAGGCACCGATAGCTCATGCCGCCGGGCAGAACGAGCCGGCCATCAGCGACGGACATCCTGTTCAAAACAACTTCCGGGGTGCAGCCGTCGAAATTGTAACCGGGCCTGTCATAACCGGATTTAACCGGGGACTTGAATTTGAGTGGCGAGGTTTCCGGCTCCATGAAACAAAGGTCGGCCACAAATTGCCCTTGGCGCAGCAGGAATTGGCAGCGAGTCAAGTATTGGTGCCAGGCTTTCGACTGTTCCCACCAGGTTTGGGTCCGTTCGTAATGCAGTCCCCACGGGCCCATGGACATGCCGGGCGGCCGGTCGGGATTGGTCCACGGCTGGAGGGCGTAGCGATGGAATACGAAGCGTTGAATGCCTTCGCAAAAGGCCCAATCACCGAGGTCCTTGATGAAGGCCGGATGTCCCTGCCATTTTTCGCCGTCCGACGCCGTGAAAGATTCCGCCCCCAAAATTGGCTTTCCATAAATATGAGCCGCCGACGCCATCTCCGTGCAACTGAAGGCGGCCCCGAACTTGCCCCACGACCAGAATTCCGCCATTGGCTCGTCGGCCTGTCCCGCATAAGCCATGTCTTCGGCCGGTTCGCCCTCGTAGGCTTCGATCGAGAGCCCAATGCCGTATCGATTGGCCAATTCACGGAAATGGCCGGCATAATTTTGCAGCAACAATTCATTGACAGTCATCCGCACATCCCAGAGAAACCGTTCCGAAATTTCCAGGCTGTCCACCACATGGCCGGCCATTACAGGCAGCAGGTAAAATGGGTCGTAGCCTCTCAGGCGCTTGAATTCCTGGCGAAATTGTGGCGTCCAGTTTTGCGTTCCAATCTCCCAACTGTCGATATGCGTCCTAATCAGCGTTTTGCCTTTGCCCGACAAGGAAGGCGAATCGCTGATCACTTTGGCCATCAGCCCGGCGAAGGCCGCCTCGGAACCTTCCTTGCTCAATTTATCGCATTCCAGACCGAGGCCGCCTATCGGAGCAGGATGGTTTTCCACGCCTGTGCTGGTGTGGCCGAGCCGCAGGATGGTCCATTGGCCGGGAGGCATATCCCAGCGGAGTCGGCCATTGCCCTCCATTTGCGCGCTCAGGTCAACAATTCGGTCGCGGGACACCACGGCTTCGGGCGGCACCGTTGGGTAATCCACGCGCAACGGGATTTCCTGGCCCGTATCCGACGACTTGCCGCCGAGTTGCTGGATGACGTATTTATTCGACGTCCTGGGAAAGGCAAACAGCACGATGTCGCGATAGAAACCTTTGTAGGATTTCGGCTGGGCGAGAACCGCGTCCAGGCGCTGCGGACCCGTGACATTGATTTGGCTCCAGACGACATGCTGCATGGAAAGCTCCGGCGTGATCCAAGGCCCCCACCTGCCGCACCAGCCCGCGTCATTATTCATATTGACTTCGATGCCAAGACGATGCGCCTTCTTGCAGATATGCTGGAAGAGGGCGCGCCAGGACGGACCGCCGAAGCCCGCCGGGCCGCGCGGCGCACCCTGCTCGGTTTCCATGTAAAGCACTCCGCCGATGCCGACCCGTTTCATCGCCTCGAGATCGGCGGTGATGCCATTGCTGGTGATATTGCCGTCGAGCGGAAACCAATAAACCCATGGCCGGGCAGAAGCGGGCGGATTGGCGAACCCATCGGCGAGCTTCTTTGTGCTTTCCTTACCATGCGCGGTCAGCATGAATCCGGCGATGGCAGATGCCGTGAGGATTACCAGAGCACCTTTCTTTATAGTTTTCATTGGAGGATACATTGGAGGATAATTTGAAGTGAGCGGAGATCGCCGCAACGTTTTTTCGAGTCCATGCGGATGATATTAAGCAGACCCGTGTCATTTACACAACCAGGTCTTTCTTTCGTAATCTGGGATTTCCCATTTGGTTTCCGGCCCACGACCGGCATGGGTGTTTTTCGTGGTTTTCTTGCCTGGCGCTTGTCACGCGCCAGAACAATTGGGCCCCGAACCAGCGCCGCAAAATAGTCTCCCGCCCGGTTGCTGCCGTGGGGCCGGACTATGGATCTTGCGCGAGAAAGTCCTCAAGCCGGTTTTTGCCGGAGACTATCGGCCCAAACGAGATCGTCCTCCCAAGAACATTCATCCATTGGACGTTTATTACCAAGATCTCCAACGCGACATGCTGGCCACCCTGCAAACTCTCAAAATCGCCGCCTGACTAAGACCAACATGTTAGTTTTAGTTTTTGGATAGCGGAGCAGGGAGTGCGGCCCTGCAGTGATCTTTTGGGCAGGTGGAAGAAACCACTGCTCGACTGCAACGCGACAGTTTATCGTTGTCCCTTTTTATATGTCGGCAACTCTGGGAACCATTCCAGCTTCGTCGGCTTGTCCTTGCGCCAGTTAAACAGTGCCAGGGCGCGGGCGCGCTGTGCGTCGGTCATTTCGGAAAAGCCTTTGTCATTTCCCCAGCCGTTGGAGAGAGAGACTGGCGCTTGGTATTGCCGGACGGCGAAATCAATCCAGGACCATTTCGTCATTGGCCACCAGCAGCAGGACCAAAGCACGTTGCGGTAGTTGGAAAAAACGCCATGCGACCAGGCCTGCGGCTGGCACCAACTGTCCTGAAAGGTGCCGTGCGCCACCAGAGCGTAGGGCGCTTTGTCTTTCGGGCCATAATTCATGCCGAGGCAATCGCAGGTCACAAAGGCGATTTGCCGACGGTGGATTCGGTCGTAATCCTCGACGAGTCGGCTGATGTCGCGTGTCAGCCGCATCATGGCACGGTCGGCATAGCCCGGCGCTCCCTTATTCCCCAACTGCCCCGAAGGAATATGCAGCGTTTCATCCCAGTTCATCATATCGATGTCCGGTCCAAATTCGGTCAGTAGCGCTTTGGCATAATCCAGGTAGAAGGCACGCACCTTGGGATGAAGCGGGTTTTGCACGTAAGTCCGGCCCTTGACATCCGCTCCCGACCAGCCTCCCCACTCCAGCACGCAGCTCGGATCGAAAGTGGCCAAGCCGGCGCCCGCATTCATGCCGTCTGCAAAGTAGATGCCCGCGTGAAAACCCCGCGCATGGGCGTAGTTCAGCCGCGCATGCACTTCTTTTAGAGACATCTTGAGCGGCTTGCAGTTGCCAAACCCCACTTCGACCCTGTCGCCAACGATCTCTGAGAAAACCGGCGCTTTTTGGGCCGCCTCGTAATTGGAGAAAACCGTCCATTCTCTGTCGAATTTGCCGGTCTTTTGGTTGAAACAATAGCGGCCGACAAAATCGTACCAGCCGTGCAAACAAAGAAAGACTTTATGCCGGTCCGCTTTCGGCAGCGCCGCCGCCAGCGCATCGATGTCTCGATACCAGCCCTGTCCTCCGTCGCTCATGTAATCGTAATCAACCATGGCGATGTCATGGAGCCATTTCGGTCCGGGCGGCACATCGGCCAAAACCGTGCGGAAAAAGCAATCGAGCGATTGCTCTGCCTCACCCTCATGGCTGCTGATGACAATGGTCCTCTTCTCGCAACCATTTTCGAGTCCGACTTGTGCCGGATAAGTCCAGGCGAGAGCCGTTGGAGTAAAGAGCACGGAAAAATAAGGATCGGACGCGATCATCAACCAGCCCGTCCGCCTGTGGAAGGAGGTCTGCTGCTGCTGCGGAACACTCACCATCGGCAAAGCCAGCAATGCGCCTGCCTGTGGCAGCGCGCCGGCAAAGCGATACGCCGCAGCCTCGTTGGTGCCCAGCGGTGCGCCGACTCCATTGATCAGTGGCAGCCATGTGTCCGACGGCAACGCCGGCAGGCCTGACTCGATGAAAACCGTCAAGTCCGATGTCAGTTTGGCCCGGCTTCTGAC
>ODAK010003607.1_pt1 | contig 16010 bp, 18 predicted proteins | sample 1539591 | NCBI WGS metagenome assembly ODAK01 (sample SAMEA3539303, study PRJEB22396) | soil metagenome | biome: tundra; feature: field; material: soil | place: USA | collected 2010-05 | depth 0.15 m
ATGTCGTAGCCTTCACGCGATGCCTTCGACGACGATCATCTCCGTCTTGGCGGCACGCTGCCGCAGCGCCTTGGCGTCTCGGTATTCCTCCGATGCCCACCAATGTTTGGCTTTCGCGACGCTCGGAAATTCGAGCACGACCAGGCGTTTTGGTTGCCACGAACCTTCGAGTGTTTCGCACGCGCCGCCGCGCACCACGAATTTCCCGCCATAAGCGGCCAACGATGAGGGCACCATTTTCTTGTATTGGTCATATCCCGCGGGTTCGGTGACTTCGACCTGTACGATCAGGTAGGCTGACATGATTGCTCCTGCGAAGTGCACCCGCGGTTTGGAGCGCGGGGCAGGGAGTGAACTATAGGGTGCGCCGGAACTGGTTGCAACCTGGGCAACATCATGATTTATTTGAACCACTGTGCCGCATCAGGTAGAATGCCCGGGCTTTCAGGCGCGTAGCTCAGCTGGTTAGAGCACCACCTTGACATGGTGGGGGTCGTTGGTTCGAGTCCAATCGCGCCTACCAAAATTGGTTATGAAATCAAGGACTTGGCAGAAATGCTCGGTCTTTTTTTCTTGCCAGTACAAAATTTGTACCAAAAACCGATCTTTTCGCCGCACTCAGCGCTTCCGTCTGCGCGCGCCCTTTTGGATTTGCGCAGCGGGTCCTGAGCTCGCGTCATCGGACGGATGTGCAGAGGTTTCATGGCATGCCGGCATCGAAGACCGAAGAGTGTTGCGTCTTGATCGCATGCCGGCAACGCGGCGGACTTCTCATTCCTGTCGGTCGGCGTTCCAGCAATGGCCCGCAACACCACCTCGGTCACCTGTGGCATCGCCGCGACCCGGACCGGGTCGGGCGTGAGCGGCGAAATCAGCAGTCGCCCGTCTCGGCGGCCTCATCGCGCGTCGGGCGGCGTCCGGCACGTGGCGGAATGCGCCGCGCCCTCGTCTACGAAGCGGGTAGGGACCGGCACAGGCGAAGGTCGACCGAAGGTGTTGATGCGGCCCTCTCTAGACTAGGTCCATGGTGCCGCTGTCCTGAGCGTCTGCCTTGCAGCGAGTGCTGACCTGCGACGCCGGCGTGCGAGTTCAGAGCGTCACAACCGGTCCTTCGCCAAAGCCTACCGGTCGGCGGCTCCAGACTAGTTGCAGTCGCCCACCTTTGGCGACTGAATGGCCGTTCGATGAACCGATACCGGTCGATCGCCGTTCCACGGGCTGAAAGTCCGCTGCACCTCCAAACCGGCCGGTAACCTGCGGTCGCAAGGACGACGACGACAGTGTTCTGCCCCGGCGATGGCCAGCCGCTGACCGCTCTGGTCGGCGGCGAACTGGAACTACCGACCCAAAGCGGTCAATCGACATCTGGAGCACGGACCCCGCAAGCAGCCCAAGGTCGTGACCCCGCATCGGGTGTGACAGAGCTGGGGTCTGTCAAGCACCCCACCAATGCTCGCTCTCCGGGCAGTCGGGTCGCCGATCTCCGAATGACTCACCACGCGCTCAGAGCGCGCTCGATGCACCGCTCTGCGGCCCTGGTTCGCGTGAGCTCGCCGGAATCGAACCGGCGTCCGACATGGCCGTCGACAGAAAGTCACCGCGACCTAGTCTAGTAAGCTCGCCGGATGGTCACGATCCGAAAGTACCTCGACGAGTCTCGATCAATCGAAGGTCGGCTCATGGCCAGCGCCTGGCAAGAGGGTGATGGGCCCTGGTTCGGGTTAGTCACCTTCATCGCTTCGTGGCCAGGGGATCCAAGCGAGTCTCATCACACGAAAGCGGGCTACCCGACGGCGAGCGAGGCACTTAGCGCAGCGAATGCGCTGTCCGTCGAGCTCTTCCCTGCTGGCAAGCCCCGCGAGCCGTAAAGAAACGAGAGCATCGAACGCTCCGCGTCCTTACCGTACACGCAGCGGGCCCACTCATGACCGACGTTGTCATCCACGATGCTCGGGAGTACCTGTTTGCGATCTTCGAAGTCACGGTTGTCAACGACGCCGTCGACCTGGAGACCAGAAGGTTCCTTGGAACAGGGTTCTTTGTCACCCCGAAAGGTGACGCGATCACTGCAGCGCATGTGCTGCCCGCGCCGAATGAACTTGGACCCGGTCGAAGAGTAGTGGCTACGGTTGTGGTTGACGGCAAAGAGACCATCGCCTGGATCAACCACTTCGCCGCATCGCATCACTTCGACGTGGCGCTCATTAAGGTCAACCTGACCAAGACCAAATTCTTTGACACTTCCGACATCGAGATCAACCCGGGCACGGATGTCAACGTCGTTGGCTTTCCGAGTCATCAAGTCATCGGGAGGGGTCTCGAAATGCGCGTCCTCAAGGGGCATGCGACCGCGGTCATGCCGCGTCTTGAGCTCAATTTCCCGATCCCTGCGGGAGTGAGCGGATCACCTGTGATGGTCTACACAACCGTCGTTGGCTTTGCTACCGGGCGTGTCCGAAGCGAGGAGATTGACGAGCAGTCGGAAGAGATCACAACGGACGTGGGCGGTCAGAAGCCTTGCACCCACTGGAAAGCGCCGCCTTTTCACGGCGCACGCCATCAGCAGTACTTGCGAGTCGTGGTGACGACGCGGGCGGTTCCTGTCCGAGCAGCCATGGCCGCAATCTACAAACAGGGGGCTTAAAAAAAGCAACCGGCCTCCCGATTGCTCAACCACAACAACAAGTTAGACCCCCCGCCGCGCGGTCTTGAGCGGTAAGTCTCTTTTGAATCAATCCGAATCGTCGCAATGCTGTCGGAGCGAAAGATCGCATGGGCCCGAACCACTCCCATGCGCATGGCAAGTTCCAGGGCGGCAAGCAGCAGGTGCTTGCCGAGACCGCACCGACAGGCGTCCTGGTCGACGCTGATGCCGATTTCTGTGGCGAGGTCGCCTCGCTCCATGAATACTGCCCCATGGGCCATGCCCTGCCAGTGGCGATTGCAGTTCCGTCCGCAGATTCTGGGACCAATTGACTTCATACGCGGTGCGTGCACAATCGGCATGCCAATCTGGTATTCCAGAACAAAGCGAGGCCCAGAAATGATGATTGAGAGGCTGAACCCGGACGGCTTGGCCAATCACCGTGCATCGATTTACAGCCAGTTGATCGTCGTAGACGGTGGGCGGACTGTCTATCTCTCCGGCCAGGTCTCTCGCGATGCGCGCGGCAAAGCGGTTGGCATTGGTGACATACAAGCTCAAACGGAGCAGGTCATCCTTAATCTCCGCACGGCACTTGATTCAGTGCGGGCGACGCTGCGGGATCTCGTGAAGGTGACCGTCTACACGACGGACCTACGATACATGCCGCTTATCGACGAGGTGCGGCGCCGTCATTTCGTGGACGCGCTACCCATCAGCACACTGTTCGAGGTGAGCAAGCTCTCCCAACCTGAATACCTTGTAGAGATCGATGGGGTGGCGGTGATCGCATGAGGTCGATCAAGGTACCGATACTTGAACTTCATGACGTCGAGATCTGCTATGGCGGGGATCCCGTTGTCTCCAATGCGTCGTTCAGCGTCGACGAGGGAGAGTTCATCACGTTGTTGGGGCCCAGTGGGAGCGGCAAGACGTCGCTGCTTCGCACGATCGCTGGCTTTGTGACGGCGACGTCGGGGGAAGTCCGCTTGCAGGGCGTTCGGATGGACAAGGTGCCGCCGTACGAGCGCGACATCGGAATGGTCTTCCAGAACTACGCCCTGTTCCCTCACATGACCGTCGCACAGAACCTGAGCTTCGGGCCGCGAATGATGCACATCCGCAAAGCGGAGATCGACACTCGCGTCAGCGACGCGCTGACGCAGGTCCGTCTTAGCCAGTACGCCTCGCGCTATCCGCACGAGTTGTCTGGAGGTCAGCAACAGCGGGTGGCGATTGCACGGGCGCTGGCAATACGTCCATCGCTGTTGCTGCTCGACGAGCCGATGTCCAATCTCGACGCGCGGCTGCGCGCGGAGATGCGCGTCGAACTCATCGCGTTGCTGAAGGGGTTGGGCATGACCGCGGTATCCGTTACGCACAACCAGGAGGAAGCCCTGGCCATGTCGGACCGCATCATCGTGATGGCCGCGGGCAGCATTCGTCAGATCGGAACACCCAGCGAGATCTACCTGCGGCCGGCGGATCCCTTCGTGGCCGGCTTCGTCGGCGATGCCAACGTGATCAAGGGCCGCCATGCCGGGATGGTCGGCAACGTCGCCCACTTCGAGACCGAGTGGGGCCAGTCCATCCGCGTGAACGGCCAGGCCCGCGACAGACGGGACGAAAGCTGCTTGCTGCTCGTTCGCCCCGAGGCGATCGAGCTGACGCGTCATGCAGGCGATGAGACGAGCGAGGTCGCCGGAGTCAACCGCGTGCGCGGGCGGCTGGTGAGCCGGGCGTACATGGGCGCGTTCATCGAGTTGCGCGCGATCGTCGGCTCTCAGGAACTGCTGGTGAAATTGCCGGCAGGCAAGGAAGTGCCAGACATGGCGCTCGGCGACGAAGTCCTGATGCAGTTTGAGTGCAGCGCCGTCCAGGTGCTTAGCTCGTGACATCGGCGGACACCGCGGTCGCCGTTTCCGATACGCGTCGCCTTTCGCGGAGCCCGCGCCGGCTGAGCCGCCGAGGCGCCGAACGGCTGCAGCGCTGGCTTCTTCTCGCACCGGCGCTGGTCGTGCTGGGCGTGTTCGGCATCGCGCTCATCAATCTACTCGGATGGAGCTTCTATTCGTCGGGCAAGATCGGCGTCGCCCCAAGTGGTGAGATGGGACTGCTGACCTACGGCAGGATTCTTTCCGACCCGCTGTACCTGGGAGCGATCTTCGCGACCCTCAGGCTGTCGGTGATTGCGACCATTGCGAGCCTGTCGCTCGGCCTGCCGATTGCGTACTGGATCGTACGCACCGGATCGTCACGGGTTCGCGCGGCGTTGGTCATGCTGGTCGCCGTTCCGTTCATGACGAGCCTGATCGTACGGCTGTACTCGCTCATGCTCGTCCTGGGAAACACAGGCCTCGTAAATCGCGCGCTGCAGGCGCTGGGGATACTTCCCGAGAATGACTTCCTGCCTCTGATCCGCAACGAGATCAGTGTCGCGATCGGCCTCACCTATTTCGTTCTACCCTTTGTGATCTTCACCCTGGCGGGCGGTTTTCGCCGCTTCGATCGAACACTCGAGGAGGCCGCTCAAAGTCTCGGCGCCGACGAGGTGATCACGTTCTTGCGCATCACCCTGCCGTTGCTCGCGCCTGGAATCCTGGCGGCCGGGACGCTCGCCTTCGTTCTCGCCGGAACGGCGTTCGCGACGCCCTTGCTGCTCGGCGGCAGCGCCGTCCGAATGATCGCCAACGTCATCTACGACCAGGCAATGTTTGCCCAGAACATGCCTGTGGCGGCGGCCCTGAGCGTGCTGGCGCTGGGATTTACCCTGGCGTGCCTGTTCGTTGCCGGCCAGATCGGCCGCGGGAGGCGATATGCGTAGTCACCGAGGGCAAGTGGCTCGTCTGCGCCGCCTGCTGGCGTTCGGGACGGTATGGGCGCTGCGCGGCGCCACGTTCGCCTTGCTCTTCATGCCGATCCTGCTGGTCATCGCGCTGTCGTTCGGCGGCGAATCGTTCACGACCATCCCGCCGCACAGCTATTCCCTGCGCTGGTATCGAAACATCTTCGAGCGCGACGAGTTCGTGTCCAGCTTTCTAACGAGCCTGTCGATCGCGGCCATCGTCACGCCGGTGTCGGTTCTCATCGGAACCATGGCCGCCTATGGACTGTGGAAGCACCCCGTGCGCGGGGCACGCGCTCTCGAGTCGGTATTGATGGCTCCCATCCTGCTGCCGCTCGTCGTCACCGGACTCGCGCTGCTAGTGTTCATCAACCGACTTCACTTCAATTCCGGGATGTTCAGCATCGTGGTCGCGCACGTGATCATCACCTTTCCGTACAGCTTTCGCGCCGTGTTGGCGGCGCTGAGCCGCTACGACCGGCAGCTGGACGAAGCCGCCGCCAGTCTGAGGGTAGGGCCGATGGCAGCCTTCCGCCACGTGACGTTGCCGCTCATTCGTCCGGGTCTGTTCGCGGGGGCGCTGTTCGCCCTCGTGATGTCGTTCGATGACTTCGCGACGACGATTTTTTTGATCTCTCCCGATACTCACACACTCCCTATCGCGATCTACCAGTACATGGAGTTCAACCTCGATCCGACCGTGTCCGCCGTGTCATCGGTGCTGGTAGTCGTCGCCGTTGCCGGCGTACTCCTCGTGGAGCGCCTGATCGGCATGGACCGTTTTGTTGGCCTTCGGAGTTGAAGTTGACCGGTATACCGATACGGTATATATTTCATCGATCGTAATCATCAGGAAGCAGGCCTCATGGAGAAGCTCATCATTTCGGCGGACTCCCACGTATTCGAACCAAGCGACCTGTGGATCAAGACACTCGGGCCTCGTTTCGGAGAGAAGGTGCCGCACGGGGTCAAGAGCTTCGAGGGTCGGGAAGGGTCGTTCTTCTATGTCGGCCGTCCGGGTGAAGCTGCGCTTATGGACGAACTGGCCGCGGCGGACAGCAAGGACCGCCGACTCGAGGACCTAGCGCGTGCAGGCTGCGATCCGGCCTATCGTCTTGAATTGGTGGGCAGGGACAATGTCGCCGCGGAGGTGCTGAATCCGACGTGGGGGCTATGGATTCCGCGCATGCCAGATGGTGCTGCGCGCAATGCGTGCGCCGAGGTCTACAACGACTGGATCCAGGATTACTGCTCGCATGACCGGAAGCGCCTGCTCGCCGTGGCAATGATCCCGATCATCGATGTCGAATGGGCGGTCAAGGAACTGGCCCGCGTCGTAAAGCGCGGCGCTCGCGGCGTCCTGATCGGCACCAGCCCGGTCGATGGCGCCAAGCCCTATCGAGATCCCAAGTACAACCCGTTCTGGGCGGCCGCCGAAGAGACCGGCCTGCCGATCACGCTGCACATCGTCACGGGGAAGGTGCGCGACCCCTTCACGTATCACGGCGACAAGCAACGTGAAGACGTGCCGGGCAGCTTTATCGAGCTGTTCCAGGAAGCTGCCCCGGCGCTGGCTAACGAATTCATCTTCGGCGGCATCTTCGATCGGTTCCCCCGTCTGAAGGTCTTTCTGTCCGAGTACGACGCCTCGTGGCTGCCCATTCTCAAGTACCGCTTGAACCGCATTCAGACGTTTCCCGGCTTCGACCACCTCAAGAAGAAGCCAGCAAGCCGCTATGTCGAGGAGAACATCTTCACCGGCATCATCAATGATCCCTTGGCCGCCAAACTGCGCGACGAGATCGGCGTTGACCGGATGATGTGGGGTTCCGACTTTCCGCATCCGCCGTGCCCCTATCCCAACACTACGCAAAACATAGAACGCGTGCTCGGCGACATGTCCCCGGAAGCCCGCTTCAAGGTGGTCGCCGGCAATGTCATGAAGCTCTACAACATTGAGCTCTGACGAGAGCGGACATGGCCAAGGTCTTCGATCTCGTCGGCGCAGCCATCATTGACGGCACCGGAGGCCCGGTTCTTCAAAATGCGAGCCTGCGTGTGCGCGACGGACGCGTCGTCGCCGTGTGGAAAGACGGCGATCGTCCCACGGACGCAAAGTCACCTGCTGACGAGACGGTCGACGTCCGGGGCAAGACCGTCATGCCCGGCCTCATTGACGCGCATTGCCACATCTCGTACGGAGAGGGGAGGACCGCCGAAGAAGTCGACGTCTATGGCGGCGCCGAATGGGCGGCGGTCCGCGCCGTGTGGAATGCGAACAAGGTGCTGCAAAGCGGTGTGACCAGCTTTTGCGATCCCGGCTCGACCTGGAACGTGGCGGTCACCTGTCGCGATGCCATCGAGAGCGGCATGTACCCCGGGCCGCGCGTGTTCGCGGCCGGCCGGCACATCGTCGCCGACGGAGGCTTCGCCGACTACTTCCCGAGCTGGCTCGGCATGCCGGTTTCGGCCGAGGGGGTGCTGTGCCCAACCCGTGACGACATGCAGCGCGAGGTGCGCCGGCAAGTGAAGAACCGCGTCGACGTGGTGAAGATCAGCGGCGACAGCCAGGCGCAGGAACGTGTGCCGACGGCCGGCCCGTGCTTTACCGACCAGGAGATGTCCTGCATCGTCGACGAGGCGCACCGCTTGGGGCGCAAGGTCACCATCCACTCGCGCTATGCCGAGACGGTGCTGGCGGCGGCCCGTGCGGGTGTCGACTGGCTGATACACGCCTCGTACATGAGGCCTGGCGACGTGGGTGCTGTGCGCGATTTGCAGGTCCCGATCTGCCCGACGCTCACTTTCACGGCGAATGTGGTCCAGCATGGGCGCGACGTGGGTGTCGATCCGAACTACATCGAAACGAAGCGGCGTGAGCTCGACGCGCTCGTCAATATCCACCGCCGCGCCCTCGAGGCCGGCATACTGATGATGGCCGGCTCGGAGGCGGGCTTCTCGATCACCCCCTACGGGGAATGGCACACGAGAGAACTTGAACTGATGGTCGAGCTACTGGGCATGACGCCCATGGACGCCATCCTTTCGGCGACGTCGAACAATGCCAAGGCGTTCGGTTGGGAGCGGGATGTCGGAACCCTAGCGCCGGGCCTGTGGGCCGACCTTCTGGTCATCGATGGAGACCCCTTGCAGGACATCAGGGTCCTCGGTGATCCTGCGCGCATCCACGCGGTCTACAAGGGCGGCCAAGCGGTGGAGCGTAGCGGGGCGCTTGCGACCCGCAGGAGGATGTCGCACGAACGCGGCTTTGCCGTCTCCAGCACGGCCCTGCACCGTCTCTCCTGATGATGCACGGCGCCCCGCAACCGCGGGGCCTCAGCGATGTTCGCAGAGGAAAGCGAGAGCGCGCTCGGTGAATGCATCGGCTTGGAAGTTCAGGATGCGGTGCGGACGGTCCGGGAAGACTTCCAGACGCGACCCGGCGATCGCGGCGTGCATGCGCTCGGCGTATGTCACCGGCGTCACCGGATCCTGCGAACCGACCGCGATCCAGGTCGGGCAGCGAATCTGGGCAAGGCGGCCGCTCGCATCGTGCTCGAGGATGGCTCGATAGTGGCCGGCGAGGCCGAGCTTTGACGGAGCTTGCATTCCCGACCAGCGCGCCACGCGCCGCCCGATTTCTTCGTGTACCGCGTCTTCGTTGGCGTTGATGTACTCGCTCCCGAAAGCCGAGAACGCAGTGAACATTGCCCAGATCTCTGGTGTCGCTTGGAGCAGGATTTTTACCAGCAGCTCGTATCGCAGCCGAAGATAGGCATCCGGGCGGTCGAAGCTGGAATAGAGCGACAACGTGGTAACGCGGTCGGGCGCAAGGGCGGCGATTTCTTGTCCGATGGCGCCTCCCAGCGAGTAGCCCGCGACGTGCGCCTGAGCAATTCCCAGGCCGTCGAGCAGCGCAAGGGCATCCGCTGCCATCTCAGTGGTGGTGTAACCGTCTTGCGGAATATCGCTCTGGCCGATACCGCGCATGTCGTAGACGATGCATCGGAATCGGCGCGAAAAGCTGGGCACCTGCTCATCGAACGTCGTGTGATCCATGCCGTTGCCCGCTATCAGCAGCAAAGGCGGTCCTTCGCCGATGCTGCGATAGAAAGTGCGGACTCCGTTCGCGGTCAAGTGCGGCACGACGTGCGGCTCGACAGGGAAGCGCGTGAAATTCGCCCCGTTGATCCAGGGCGGCCTTCTGCGGCAAAGAGTGCCATCAGCGTCTGGTCATTGGCGCAATCTCGCGGTCCCACAAGTCCTGCCACTTGGCCCTGTCTTCCGTGATGGCCCGCTCGCTGAAGTTCACGAGCTTTTTGAAGTCCTGCTCGGACACCGTGTACTTCGCGTGCTCGGGCGTGATCTTGGCCTGCCGGTTGACGGGCGTGATCTTGAGCTGCTCGGTGACTGCGGCGATCGTCGTCGGGCTGATGTAGAAATCGATGAACTTCTTCGCGTCTGCTGCATTGGGCGCGTTCTTGACCAGCGAGATGACGTCGAGACCGGCCGGTGCCCCCTCGCAAGGAATGGCAAACTTGGCGGGGACGCCTTCGTCGATCAGCTTGTATGCGGCGCTCGACAGCATGGGAACTGCCCAGACCTCCCCTTGCGCGAGGAGGCGTTGCTGGGTCGCGGAGTCGTCGATCACGGCCACCAGGTTGGGGCCCATGGTCTTGATGAGATTCAGGCCAGGGGTAACGTCGGCCTCGGTGCCGCCTGCCATCTTGTTGGCCATCAGCAGGAAGTAGCCGTTCATGTACTTGGGCGAAGACACGCCAACTTCATTCTTGAGGCCCGGCTGCCATAGGTCTTTCCAGCACTTGATGTCGGTCTTCAGTTTGTCGGAGCGGTACGCGATGCCGTACGGATACATCCACATGCCGGCAAACATCGGCGCGCCGGCGGCGTCGCGGCGGATGCCGCTCTCCGGCAGCGTCGCTACGTTGGGAACTTCCTTCGGGTCTAGGGGAGCCAGCAGTCCGTCACCGTAGGCGGTGACGGCGTCCTGCGCGGTAGACATGATCAAGTCGATCTTAGGGCTGCCGCGCTGAGCCGCGACCATTTGCATGTTGGCCAGTGACACGCCCGAGATCACCTTGACCTTGATCCCCGTGGCCTTTTCGAACGGCGCGATGGCCTGCTCAGCGATCGCCGTGCCCCACGTGCCACCCCACGTCGCGAGCACGATCTCCTTCGCGGAGACGAAGCCTGGTTGCAGGAGAAGCGCCGGCACGACGAGTGGGGCCAACCTAGATAGCAAATGATGCAGTCTCATGGCAAAGGGTCCTTCGAAAGGTGAGGGGTTGATCGACACCAACTTTCATTGGTATGTTCAATTGGTATGCCGGTTGGCTATACTCGCTCCAACGGTCTGTCGTGTCAATGCTCTTTTCCCAACCCCCATGCCATCGACCACTACTGCTCTTTCTTCGGCCGCATTGTCCTTTTCCGACGTCGTGAAGAAGCGGCGCTCGGTCTATTCCTATCTGGACGTCCCCGTCCCAACAGCGATCGTCGAGGACGCCATCGCGATGGCCGTGCTCGCGCCGAATCATTACCGGACCCGGCCATGGCGCTTCTTCGTTTTCGTCGGTGCCGGCCGAGCCCGCTTGGCCGCTGCCTACAAGGCCGCCGCCCTTCGACTCGGCAGAGATGTGCCGAAGGCGACTCAGCGGGTTTACGACGCACCGGTGATGGTCGCGATCGCATGCATTCCAACGACCTCGAATCCAAGAGTGGTGCGCTCGGAAGAGGAGTTCGCCACCGCTGCGGCGGCTCATACTTTCATGCTCGCACTGACCTCCGCGGGGGTGGACTCATTGCTGACAACCGGTGACCTCGCTCAGTCCGAAGAGGTCCGCGAGTTGGTCCGAATGGAGGGATCGGACGGCAAGCTGATGGGCGTCATCAATGTCGGCTATCGAGATCCGGAGCGGCCTCTGATGGCTCGACCGGCACCAGACCCCACTGTGGTCACCACTTGGTACACGTCGGAATGACGGGCGGCGTCGGGGTCGAATCCGGGTGGTTCGATGTCGTGGTGCGCAGCGCCACCCGGGACGCGGGCAATGTGCTGATCCTCGATCTGGAGCGGCCTGACGGTGCACTGCCTTCGTTTACAGCGGGCTCGCATGTCGCCATCCACTGCGGGGAAGATCTCATCCGCCACTATTCTCTCTTTGGTCCGAGGACGAGCCCGACCTCATATCGCCTGGGCGTGAAGGTTGCCGACGACAGCCGCGGAGGCAGCAAGTGGATCGGCGAGAGCGCGCGACCAGGCCAAACGATGCGGATTTCGTTCCCCCGCAACAACTTCCCCCTCGTCCCAGGGCTTCGCGACTACCTCTTTCTGTCGGGTGGAATCGGCATCACGCCCTTGCTTTCGATGCTGGAGGAGCTTCGCGACCAAGGCCGGCGCGCTCGACTGGTCCACCTTTGCCGTTCAGCGCAGGATCTCGCCTTCGCGCCATGGCTGCAGGATCTGGGCACCTTCCATGACGTACATGTGCACTGCGACAGCGCGGTCGGCAGCTTGTACGACATCGTGGCGGAGCTCGAGCGAGCTGCGGACGACACGGCCGTCTACTGTTGTGGGCCCACGCCCATGATGAACATCGTCCGGAGTTTCGGCGTGCAACGCAGCCGCATCGACGACTTCCACTTCGAGTTCTTTGCGAGCGCCGGTCCCGTGGATGCGACGGACGCCAGCGCGGCCTTTACCGCCGTCCTTCACAGCACCGGGCGGGAGGTGAATGTCGCCGCAGGCGAGACCCTGTTGGCGGCGCTGCGCCGTGCCGGGGTGTCGGTGGAAAGCGAATGCGAGGAAGGCGTCTGCGGAACCTGCACCCTGCGTGTCGTCTCCGGCCTGCCGGACCACCGCGACTTCTACCTGACCTCGTCGGAACGCGCGGCCAACGACGTGGTGCTGGCCTGCGTGTCGCGGTGCATGGGCACGCGCTTCGAGCTGGACCTGTAGGCGGCGACCGTCGCGGCTCGTTTGCGCGCCAATTCCAAAGTGGGAGACGTTTGACATGAGATTGGCCACCTTCGCATCGAAGTCCCGACCAGAGCTCGCGCGCGTGGGGGTGCTGGCGGGCGACCGCATGCTCGACGCGGCGGAAGGCCTGCGCGTCGCATCGCCACGGTCCGCCATCGGCCTGCGATCTCTGAAAGAGTTGCTGGCGCTGGGCCCTGACGGTCTGCGGCTCGTGGAGCAAGCGGCGCGCGAGGCGACCGGCGAAGGTGTCGATCGCTTCTCGGATGCGTTGTTCGAATTGGACGACATCCGCCTGCTTCCGCCGATCCCCGACGCCGATAAGTTCTTATGCGTGGGCAAGAATTACCGTACCCATCTGGATGAGCTGCAGCGCACCGGCCTCATCAAGGAACTGCCGACCGAGCCCACCGGCTTCATCAAGCTCAACGCCTGCCTCGTGGGTCACGACAGTGACGTGGTTCGACCGGCAACCGTCCAGCAACTCGACTACGAGCCGGAGCTCGTGTTCGTCATCGGAAGGCGCGCGTTTCAGGTGAAGGCTGAGGACGCGTTCGACTACGTTGCAGGAATCACGATCCTGAACGATCTCACATGCCGTGAAACGCAGAAGCGCGAAGTGGCGTCAGGGTCTCGCTTCTGGACCGCGAAGAACGCGCCGGGTTTTGGTCCTCTCGGGCCATACATCATCACGATGGATGAAGTTGCGAATCCTTACGATATTTGGGTGACCTGCAGCGTCAACGGTGAACAGCGCATGCGGGTAAACACGTCGGAACAGATCTGGAAGTTACCAGCCATCGTCGAGCATTTCTCAAGACTGATACCGCTCGAACCGGGCGACATGTTCTCCACCGGCGCACCCGGCGGCGTGGCAGTGGGCAAGGCGAACGCGCAATCCTTGTTCCTAAAGCCTGGCGATGTTGTCGAGTGCGCACTCGAATCTCCGTCCATGGTTCTGCGCACTCGAATCGTGGCTCCCTTCTAACTCTGGAATTCAACATGAGCACTATCACGCGCGGCGACCCGCCCAATCTGGCCAACGTCCGCAAAACGGTCTATCACCACTTCATCCGGGTTGACAATCCCAAGTCACTGATCTTCCTTTCAGGACAGCTGGCGCGCGACTCGGAAGGCAAGCTGGTCGGGGCGGGCGACATGGCCGAGCAGACGCGGCAGTGCATCCGCAACATGCGTACGGTGCTCGAAGCCGCAGGCGGCACACTAGAGGACATCGTGTCGATCGTGGTCTACACGACGGACGTGCGCCAGTTCAAGGAGATCGTCGCCGCCAGGATGGAGTTCTTCGTCGCCAAGCTGCCGACCAGCACCATCGTCGAAGTCAATCACCTGGCGGATCCGGGTCTGCTGATCGAATTCCAGGCCATCGCTGCGCTATGAGGTCCGATCGCGGGCACGATCGACAGCCCCCGGATTTTCTGGACGTGGGCGGTGGGTGATCCGCGACAATCGCCGATGATATTGGGTCACATCCGCGCCTCTTGGCGCTCGGTGCTGCAGATCGGACCATCTCATGACAAAGACTATGGCCAAGTCCACGGAAGCTGATCGAGTGTTCGATGGCATCGTCGCCGACATTCTTGCCGGCGCTCTCCGGCCTCGAGAGCGTCTTTCCGAGCGGGACCTCGTATCGCGGTTCGGTGTGAGCCGCACGCCGGTGCGTGAAGCGATCAAGCGCTTGTTCGAGCGCGGATTCGTCGAGGCAGGTCCGAAGGGCGTGGCGGTCGTAGTCGAAATCAGCGCCGAGGACCTACGCAAGCTATATGACCTCCGGTTGGAACTGGAAAGTTCGGCGGCATTGGCTACCGCGGCGAACATCACGCCTGCGGAAATTGAGGAGATGAGCCGCATCAACAAGCAGTTTGGTGCAGCATTGGCGAAGCGCGATCTCGTTCGAATGCTCGAGGTACGTGCGGACTTCCACGCAGTGGCGGCGCGCGCGACGCGCAATCGCTGGCTCGCAGACATTTTAGTGATGCTCCGAGAGCGGTCCTATGTTGTGCGTCATTTCCATTGGCAGGATGTTGACCGCGCCGCTCAGACATTGCAAATCCACGACCAAATGATCACCGCTCTTAGAAGGCGAGACGCCAAAAGCTACCGCGGCCTCGCCGTGCGGCAGATCGAGGCAGCAATTGACTCCTATCAAAGGCAACTGCGTGTACCTAACTTTGGAGACTACGGCGTTTTGAACAATCCTTCCGCGCGGCGCGCACGAGCAGCTGCGAGGTGAATGCGCGTAGGCGCGTGATTCAGTCCGATCCAAGCCTCGCTTTGTGGGGTAGGAGAGCGCGCTGCGAAGCGTAGCCCTCACTTTGGCGCGCTCTCAGCTGCCCCACGTCAAGCGACTACTTGACGAGATCAACGCAGCGCAACGCGCGGAGGCTTTGAAGCATTATTGGCGATCAAATTGAGGTTCAGCTATGACGCCGCAAATAAGAAGGTACGTCGGCGCAGCCGGATAGTCAACTGGACAGGAGAAGGATTGTGGGCACAATGTTTGGGAAGAAAGGAGAAATCTCATGGAGAAGATCTCTGCCGTTGAGCGACTGGCCAATCAATTTACCAACCACGAGAGCCAGGAAGCGCGTTTTACCAAGCGCTACAAGGAGGTTGTCAAGAAATCTAAGGATCCGCTGGTCACGTTTCTCCTTCAGCTCATCATTACCGATGAGGAGAAGCACCACGCGTTCATTCATGCGATGAACTCAACGCTCACGGGCGACCTAAGATGGACCAGACAACAAGACGCCCTCATGGGTTTCAATGAGTTGGGCGCAGAAAAAGATGCGTTGTTGAGTCTCACCGAGGAGTTCCTTGAGCTTGAAAAGAAAGGCATAAAAGAATACAAGGAGCTCATCAAGGCGAGCAAGGAATATCATCACGGTGTTTTCGCTCTTCTTTTGAGTTCCATGATTCACGACTCAGAAAAGCATGCTGAGATTCTTGCGTTTATCGTAGAGAAGCTTAAGGAGGCGTAGCGGCTTGAGAGAAGTGGGCCTACTCGTTAGGACCAATGCTGTTCAGATACGAAGCGCCGGCATGGGTTTATGCCGTTGATGAAGCGGAACGCCGCGATGTCGAACATTGAATTTGCTCATCTTGCGCTTGATGCCCGCGCAACTTGCCGCCTGACAGACCAATCTTTTTCCCCCTCCTGAAAACCGACATGTGCTACACGCAAGGCGGGTCGGTCTTGAGGGTGAGTTCTGGGTGATGGCAGTCGCCAAAGTCTACGCAGCGACGCGGTGCTCAGTGCGATGAAACTTCGCGAATAACCATCGCAGGCGCCATCGCGGACTCTTGGGATGATTGATCGGCAGCCCACCGGCATGCCAGCGCTTTGCCGCGATGTGCGCGCGGCAGTTGGCTGCTGTTGGGGCCTACAAGGCGGCGGACGTATTTCGGCGTTACCGATAGTCTCTCCATCGACTGCCGGCTCGACCCTCGGTGGGGGTGAGGCCCAGCCGGGAAACTTGCTAAAAGGGCAAAAGCGTCAATCC
>ODAK010003608.1_pt1 | contig 16009 bp, 13 predicted proteins | sample 1539591 | NCBI WGS metagenome assembly ODAK01 (sample SAMEA3539303, study PRJEB22396) | soil metagenome | biome: tundra; feature: field; material: soil | place: USA | collected 2010-05 | depth 0.15 m
ATCCTGGAAGCCGGTCGGCGGAGCGGCAGCTCGAAGAACCTCCAGCGCTGGTCGTTCATCGTCTGCCGTGATCGCGAGCACCTCGGCCGGCTGGCGACGGTTGGACCGTGGGCCAGGCACCTGGCCGGTGCTGCGGTCGGGATCGCGCTGGTGACGCCCGACCCGCGCGGTCCGGATGCGCCGCTGTCGATCCTGTTCGACCTGGGGCAGGCGGCCGCGGGCATGATGCTGGTCGCCTGGGAGCTGGGGATCGGCAGCGTCCCCGCGACCGTTTACGACCAGGCGCTGGCGCGCGAGCTGCTTGGCTACCCACCCGACCAGTACTGCGAGTACCTGCTCTCGTTCGGCTACCCGGCCGATCCGGCCGAGCTGAGCGCGCCGCCTCGCCCCGGCGGGCGGGTGGCCCGCGGCGAGATCGTCCACGAGGAGCGCTGGTAGGCGCCCAGATCAGCCCGGCGTCACTGCCACTTGAAGAATTTGGCCGAGATCCCGAAACAGACCGCGGTCCAGCCAACCAGCACCGCGAAGCAGAACCACAGCGGCGAGAAGGCCGTCCCGTTGACCATCACCTGGCGAAGCGCATCCGACAGGTAGGTCAGGGGCAGGAAGCGAGCCACGACCTGGAGCGGCTGGGGCATCTGGTCGATCACGAAGAACGTGCCCGACAGGAACATCAGCGGGAACTGGACGACGCTGGTCATGCTGTTCGCTGCGTCCTCGGTCGGCGCGAACGAGGCAATCACGTAACCCAGCGAGATGAACGCCAGCGCGCCCAGGACGACCAGGCCGCTCAGCAGGAGCAGGCTGCCGGTCATCTGCAGCCCGAACAGGACAGTCCCGACGACCACGATGATGATCGTCTGGATGATCCCGATGATCAGGCGCATCACGACGTTGCTGCCGACCAGCTGCCAGCGATGGAGCGGGGTTGCATTGAGCCGCTTGAGGATCTTCTTCTCGCGATCGGCGACGAGGGGAATTGCGGCGAAGACACCCAGCTGCATCAGGGCCATGCCCAGGATGCTGGGCACCAGGTAGCTGATGATGTTGAGGTTCTGGGTCTGGATCGTCGCCAGCTGGGCCTGCACGATCGGCGGGCGGCCGCCCAGGTTGACCGCGCCCAGGACGCCCGCGACCACCTGCTGGACGATCCCGCCGGTCGTGGCCTGGGTGGGATCCACGAAGACCGTGACGTTCGCAGCCGACACGCCTTTGGCCCCGGTTCCCGCCGCGGTCACCGCGGCGCTGTAGCCCTTGGGCACCTCGACGATCGCGTCGAGCTTGCCGGTCTTCATCTGGTCCTTGGCGCTCGCCTCGTCCTCATCGGTGATGACGACCCCCTTGACCGCCGCGAAGGCGCTCCGCAACGTCGTGGAACCGCTCGGCCCGCTCGTCCCATCCAGGTCGACCCAGCCGAGCTTGATCGACGTGCTACTGCCCTGGAAGATCAGGCCGAAGAGGACGACGAAGATCAGGGGAAAGGCGAACGTCCAGAACAGCGCGGCACGGTCTCGAATGAAGCTCCGGATGTTGGCGATGCTGAGCTGGATCAGTGCCTGCATTCGGGGCCCCTAGTCGCGCAGCGCGCGACCGGTCAGGTCGAGGAACAGGTCTTCGAGGGTCGGCCGGCGGATTCCGAGGTTGCCCGGTTCCACGCCGAGCTCCTCGGTCAGGTCGAGCAGCCCGCCGATCGTGCCCGGCACGTCCCGGGTGTACAGCAGGGTCGCACCGTCATCGTGCTTGATCGACTCGACCCCGGGCAGGTCGGTCAGCCGCTCGTCGGCGAGCGCCTCGATCTGGTCGAACCGCACCGAGCGGTCCTTGAAGCGCTTGTTGACCAGCTCGTCGACCGAGCCCAGGGCAAGGATCCGGCCGTGATCCAGGATCGCCAGGCGATCGCACAGGACCTCGGCCTCCTCCATGTAGTGGGTCGTCAGCAGGATCGTCTTGCCCTGGCCCTGGAGTTTCTGGACCAGGTCCCACAGGGCCCGCCGTGCCGCCGGATCAAGGCCGGTGGTGGGCTCGTCGAGGAAGATCACGTCCGGATCGTTGACCAGGGCGCGGGCCACCGCGAGGCGCTGGCGCTGGCCGCCCGAGAGCTGCCGCGTCTGGGCATGCCGGCGTTCGCCGAGATCGAGGAAGTCGATCAGCTCTCGGGTGGGCAGGGAGCGCTTGTAGAAGCTGCGGAAGAGATCAAGGACCTCGACGACCGTCAGTTTGGGGTAGAGCTCGGCTGTCTGGAGGGTCACCCCGACCCGCTGCTTGAGGTCATCGGGGTTGCGGGCGACATCGATCCCAAGGACCTCGAGCAAGCCCGAATCAGGCGAGCGCAGGCCCTCGAGCATCTCGACCGTGGTCGTCTTGCCTGCCCCGTTGGGTCCCAGGAGCCCGAAGACTTCGCCGCGGGCGACCTCGAAGGAGATCCCGTCGACCGCCTTCACGGCGCCGTAGTGCTTGAAGACCTGGCCAACTCGGACGGCGATCCCGTCGCCCGTTTGTGATCCCGCGGGGGGCGGATTCGCGTCCGTCATCATCATTTTGTATCTTCTCATGACGCTCGCAGCGATGCTCAGCCTGCCTCCTCAGAGGAGGTCGCTGGGCGGATCGCTGCCTCGCTCGGCGGTGAGGTCCACGCCGATCTCGGGAGCGGGGGCTCCGATCTCGAGGTAGGACTCCAGCGCGGCCTCCAGGCCCACGTCCCGGCCGGCCTGCTCGGAGAGCAGCCATTTGTGCTCGAGGACATCGCAGTACGACTGGATGATGTCTCGATCTGGACCCACGACGGCCGCCAGCCGGGCGGTGATCCGGCGAAAGACCTCCGCGAGCCAGCGCCGGGACCCCTCCGGGCGATCGATCTGGCGCTGTTCATACCACTCGAGCCAGCTCCGATACTGGCGCAGGTCGTTCATCAGGATCCGGGCCTGTCCCTCGAGGGCAACCAGGCCAGTCCGCCGCTCGAGTTCGCGGGCGTGGAAGCGCCGCGTGGCAACCGCGACCCGGAAGCGCAGCCGACCGGCCCGGCCCGGCTCGAGCTCGATCTCGTCGATCGCGAAGCCCAGGTCGTTCAGCCGCCGGATCCGGGCGGCGACGGCATAGCGGTCGCCAGGTGCAAGCTCCTCTTCGGCGTGGAGCTCTTCCCACAGCTGGCGGTAGCGGGTGTGGACGCTCTCCGCCTCCCGGATCGCCTCGTCGTAGTCGCCACTGGTCGGCGTGTCGCGGCGGGCGTATGCAGCCAGGTCGGCCAGTCCGAAGGCGACATTCTCGACGAGCACCTCGAGGTCGTATTCGCGCTGCCCATCCGAGAGCTGGTCGTGGGACTCGCTGGTCTCGGCATCGACGAGGTAGGCCTGGATCAGGTCGCCGTCGCGGCGGAAGAGGGTGTTGGCGAGCGAGCAGTCGCCCCAGTACACGCCGCCCCGGTGGAGGTCCACGAGGAGCGAGGCCATCGCATCGAGAAGCCGATCGCGGCCGCCCGACGGACCGGCCGGCAGGCGCATGAGCAGGCGCCGGTACTGCAGTGAGTGAGCCAGGAACTCGGTGACGAGAATGGCGTTGCTGCCCCCGGGCAGCTCGGCCAGGCCGAGGGGCAGGACCGCAGGCAGCTGCAGGGTCTCGAGGCGACGCAGGACCTCGTACTCGCGCCGGGCGATCTCGATGGGCTCTTCCTTCAGGGCGATCAACCGACCCTCGTCCTGGACGAAGCGGACGAGATGCCGCGATGGACCGATCGGGAGCTCCCGCAGGTCCGCCCGGCCGGCGGTCCACGACTCGAGGGGCAGCTCCCAGGGCAGGCCGATCAGCGTCGACGACACACTCCGCAGGCGAAGATGCGGGAAACCGCCGGGATCGGGCGTCGTCATGGCGTCCCTCGGACCGTCAGGCCGAAGCCCGCCCCCCGGGCCTAGATCCGCTTCCTGAGGTAAGCGGTCAGGTTCGCGTCGTACCCGAGCGATTCGTACAGGTGGCGAGCGGCGGGACGATGATGGCCGGCGGTGACCTCGACGAAGGCGGCGGCCCGCTCGCGGCCGATCCGTTCGGCCTCGGCCATCAGGACCCGGCCGACTCCGCGCTCGCGGACCGCCGAGTCCACGACCAGCGCGACGACCCGGACGAACGAGTCATCGTGCTCGAAGCGAGGCACGACGTGCAGGGCAATGAAGCCGAGAATCTCGCCGTCGTGATCGGCCACGATCACTGACGAGTCGGGCCCCTCGAAGCGGGCCAGGCGGGCCTCGACGGCCGATGCGCCGGCCGGATAGCCCTCCTCGGTGAACAGGGCGGCGATCCGTTCAGCATCGGCCAGCGTGGCCGGGCGGAGGGCGATGTGGGTTTCGATCATGGGTCCGATGGTACCCGGTCGACGCCGCTCGGTGCCGGACCCACGAGGATCAGGAAGGGCCCGGCGGGCGGTCCACCAAGGATCAGTCGAGCGGGCCCGAGTGGCCCGTCGCCGCGGCGCGTCGTGAGGCCCGTCGTGAGGCGCGCGGCGATCCCCTCCAGGTCGGGCACCCGCAGGTAGACCACAGCCGGACCTTCGCCGTAGCGAGCGAGCGCCCCGGCCAGGCGGCCTTCCGTGTCCGGCTCGAGCAACAATTGCTCCGGCCTCCGACCGGTGGATCTGCGGACCGTCGCTCCGAGTAGCCCATCCCTGGCCGCCGGGCTGGACGCCGCGCCGACGCCCGCCGCAACGTTCGCGTCGGCCCGATCGACGTCGACCGTGGCCCAGCCCACGGCCGCAACGTCAATCGCGGCCGAGGACGCCGTGGCCCGCCCAGCACTCGACGGAAGCTCGTCGACGTCCAGTTGCGGGAGGGCCGCCGGTCGATCGGCTGGTTCAAGCTCGATCCTGGCCGACGCCAGCTCGACGATGCCGCCGCCGATATCGACGCCATACCCTTCGAGCACGGCGGCGAGATCGCCACCCGCCCACCTGATCGAGAGTCGCGGCCGGGTCATCACGCCAGAACAATACGGCGGCGGCTCACTTCCTCCTCGGCCATCGGAGCGCCGCGGTCGCGGGCCTCGGGGTGCCGCGCGAGCGCCTGAGTCTCGGGGTGCCGCGCGAGCGCCTCCGCCTCTCCGCGCTCGCTGCGGGCGAGCGCCTACGCCTCTCCGCGCGAGCGCCTACGCCTCTCCGCGCTCGCTGCATGAGCATCCTGAGCACAGGCTCATCCTCAAGGGCTGCGTCGACCACCTGACTGATCTCATCCGAAGGTCGGCGAGTCTTCCCGAGCACGATCCGCACCGAGACAACGCTTGTCGGAATGATCCTGGCGTCCTCGGGCGGTCATCTGCCCCGCCTTGAGCAACGAATGCTCATGGAGCGAGCACGCCCAGACCCAAGGCCGCGTCGTTCGACCCAAGGGCGAGACCACGATCGGCCCTGAGCCGGATCGGTCCAGACCATGGTCAGGCCCTGAGCCGGGCAGGCCCTCAGTCGCGCTGCGCGACGAAGACGGTCGCCCCGGACGGCAGGTCGATGATCTCCGGCCTGTCGACCCCGGCCTCCTGGAACAGGTTCGAGAAACCGGCGTGATCCCAGAGTCGGGTGCTCTGGAAGAGCTGGTCGAGCTGAATTCCCCACATCATCGCGCCGTGGAGCGAGCGGGACTCGTCGATTGACTCCGGCAGGCACCAGTCGAGGACGACCAGCCGCCCGCCCGATCGGACGCAGGCCCAGGCGGCGCGCAGCGAGGCGACCGGGTCGGGCTGGTCGTGCACCGCGTCCTGGAAGTAGACGAGGTCGAACCCAGCCGGCCAGGGCAGGTCGTCGCCTAGCCGGCCCTCGATCGAGATCCGGCTGGCCAGGCCCGCCTCCTGGACGTGGCGCGCGGCCCGGGCCCGCGAATCCGGCTCGGATTCCACGCCGACCAGGCTGGTCTCGGGGAAGCGCGCGGCGACGGCGATCAGCCATCGACCGCCGCCGCAGTGGACGTCCAGAACGCGCCCGCCGCGCACCAGGTCCGCGGCCAGGTCAGGCAGCGCGGCGAGCCCTTCCTGGAAGAAGACCGCAATGTCCTGGGCCGTCAGGGTCTCGATCGCCCGGTGGTAGCGCGCTGGCCGGTCGGCGGTCGGCCGGCCCGACCGGGCGAACTCGACCAGGCCCTCGTGATCGAGGCTGCTGACTACGGTCGACACGAACTGGCCGCCCAGGTACTCCGGGCGCTGATCATCGAGCAGGATCACGGCGACCTCCTCGTCGATGCTCGCCCGTTCCCCATCGAACTCGACCAGGTCCACGGCGTGGGCGAGCCGAACCCAGGTCTCTACGACCTCGGGCTGGCAGCCTGCCTGGCTGGCCAGGCCCGCCGCGGTCAGGCCGGAGGGAGCCGCCGCTCGAATCCGGCGGAACAGCCCGAGCTCCAGGCCCAGGTAGATCGCCCAGGCGCGGTAGAACCCGGCCAGGCTGGCCGCCAGATCGTCAAAGCGATCCTCGATCGACATCGACTGGATTGTCTCATGCGTCGTGGGTCAGGCTGTGGCCGGGCCGCGATCCAAATTACTGGCTAGTGCGAAGTAGCCAATGACGGCCGAACCCGCTAGGATGGGGTCGACCGCAGCAGCTCCGAAGGAAGCACCCAACGATGTCCACCCTTGCCCGCCCGATCGGCCTTGGGCTCGCCGCCCGTGACGACATCGGAGACGTCGTCGGCTGGGCCCGCGACGCGCGGGATGCCGGCCTCGATTCGCTGTGGGTCCATGACTCGTATTTCGAGCGCGATGCGATCACCTTCGTGACGGCGGTCGCCCGGGCGCTCGAGCTCGACGGAGAATCCGGTGAGGCCGGCTTCCGGGTAGCCCTCGGCGCGGTTAACCCGAATACGCGTCACCCAGTGGTCCTGGCCATGACCGGCTCGGCTCTGGACGAGATCCTGCCCGGCCGGATCGTCATGGCCCTGGGCACCGGATTGCCCCTCCGGCTCAAGCAGATGGGCATTGCCTACGACCCACAGACCGCCCTCGAACGGGTCTCGACCGCGATCGACCAGCTCCGCCAGCTGTGGCGCGGCGAGCGCCTGCCGTCGGCCACGCCCGGCCTGCCGCCGATCCAGGCGATGTTCCCACCCACCCATCGGATCCCGATCCATGTGGCCGCCTACCGGCGCGAGTTCGTGACCATGGCCGGCCAGAAGGCCGACGGCTATCTCGCCCGGCCGGCCGAATCGATCGCCTCGCTGAAGGGGATTCTCGAGCGACTGGCAGCTGCGGCCGTGGATGCCGGGCGCGATCCGGGCGAAATCGAGACGGAAGGCTATCTGCTGTCGCTCGTCGACTCAACCCGACGCGAGGCGCTCAATCGGGCCAAGCGCGAGCCGTTCGTGATCTACATGATGTCGATCCTGGGTGATGTCTCACTCAAGCGGGCCGGCTTCGAGCCCGAGCTGCGTGATCGAATCGCGGCGGCCTGGCGGGCCGAGGACTATCACGGGGCGGGGGCCCTGATCCCGGACGAGCTGCTCGACGCCTACATGCTGTGCGGAACGCGCGAGGACGTGGCCGCCAAGGCGATGGCCTTCCACGTCGAAGCGGGCCTGGGCCTGCCGCTCCTCCAGCCGGTCCTCCAGGAGGACCATCAGATTGCGGAGTTGATTGCCGCGGCGGCCCTGTATGCCGATCTGCCCGAGACGAGTGGGAGCCGGGTGGCTCGAGCCGGAGCCGGAGCCGAAGTCGGTCTGCCGGTCGCGGCGGCCATGGCTGCCGGCGGCGGTGCGCCGACGTCGAGCGCAGTGCCGGGCATGGCGGCCGCCTCGGTCCGGGACGGACTGGCCGATGACCGACAGCTCGGGCTGGGCGACCTGACCGTTCGTCGCCTGGGAGCCGTGTGGGAAGTCCTCCGGCCGTTCGCGTATACAGCATCGGTAGTGCCCGTCCTCGCCGGCGGGGCCATCGCCGCAGTCGACCACGACTTCAGCTGGCTGCCCTTCCTGGGGGCCCTCCTCGGCGGGATGCTGCTCCACTCGGGCACGAACATCGTCAACGAGATCTACGACGTCCGGAAGGGCGTGGACAAGATCACCTCGCCCCGGGCCAGCCACGCCCTCCTGAAAGCCCGGCTGACCGAACGGCAGGCCTTCGTGGTCGCCTACGCGGCCTTCGCTCTGGCAGTCGGCATTGGGCTCTACCTGATCACGCTGCGTGGGCCGGCCATCATCGCGCTCGGGCTGGCCGGGCTGCTGGGCGGGTACTTCTACACCGCCCCGCCATTCGAATACAAGTACCGCGCTCTCGGCGTGCCGCTCGTGTTCCTGCTGATGGGGCCGCTGATGGTCGTAGGTACCTATTTCGCGGTCACGGGAACGTGGAGTGCCACGGCCCTGGCGGCCTCGGTTCCGGTGGGCCTGCTCGTTGCCGCCATCCTCGACGGCAACGAGTGGCGCGACATCAACGAGGACAGCCGGGCCGGGATCTCGACCCTGTCGGCGCGGATGGGCCGCGATCGGGCCCACTACTTCTACGTGACCCTGGTGCTCGGCGCCTACATCGCCCTGGGCCTGACCGTGGCCGTGGGCTGGCTGCCGCCGCAGACGCTCCTGGCGATCGTGTCGCTGCCGTTCCTTGCCCAGGTGATCCGCTCGGCGGAGCTTGGCGCGACCGGTCAGCAGCGGGCGATCGCGATGATCGACGTCCAGACGGCTCGACTGCACCTCACGTTCGGGTCGCTGCTCGTGGCCGGCCTCCTGCTCTCGACGCTGGGTCTGCATGCCTGAGCGCGACGCGCGCGGCCCCGGCACGATGCCGCTCCTGGTCGGCCTGGCGGGAGCGCTCGCCGCGTTCAGCGCCACGTTCAACGGACCGCGCGACCGCTTCTGGAGCCGGATGACCTGGACGGGGATCGGCCTCGGGACCTTCGCCCTGATCACGTCGAGCCGATCGCGCCGGCTCCGACCGCAGTGGTGGCACCTGCCGGCCGGGTTGGCCTCAGCCGGCGTGCTCTACCTGACGTTCCGGGTTGGAGATCGTTTCGCGCGACAGTTCGTGCCTGGCGGCGACGCCCAGATCCGCGACATCTACGCCCTGCGGACGCTCCGGCCGAAGCCCGAGATCGCCGCTCGACTGGCCCTGCTGGTTGGTCCGGCCGAAGAGATCTTCTGGCGCGGCCTGGTCCAGTCGGCGCTGATGCGCCGGTATGGACGCTGGCCCGGGGCCGCCCTGGCAGCCCTCGCCTATGGCGGCGTCCACGTCGTGACCGGCAACTTCACGCTGATGGGCGCGGCTGGGGTCGCAGGTGCCCACTGGTGCACGCTCTACGCTGCCGGGGTCCCGCTCGGCGCCTTGATTGTCAGCCACACGACCTGGGACATCTGGATCTTCCTGGTCCAGCCGACCGGTGAGATCGACGCGATCGACGGCGCCGGCCGGCTGATACGGCTCGACCTGCGCAGCGCCCCGGCCTGAGGCGGCCGAGCCGCGGCGGCGGGCCGAGGCGGCGGGGCCGAGGCGGCGGCCGGCTCCTGCGCCGGCCGGCTCCCGGTCGATGCGTTCTTGACAGATCGCGCTTCAGAGCGAGCTTATGGTCGAACCTGGCTCGATTTCCGGCTCGATCGGCAACCTCGACCCTCAGTTCGTGCACGAATCCGGCTCCGTGCGGCTCGCTCGAGCCAATTCCACGGCTGCGACCGACCATAAGCTCGGTTGCGCGCACGATCTGTCAATACGGGACGCCAGCCCCGTCCCAGCCCGGCCCGGAACTGGTCGACGCGCTGGTCGGGACGCCAGCCCCGGCGGCAGTGGCGCCGGCCCCGGCGCAGCCCGGCCCGGGCTGGTCGAGGCCCGGTCGGGCACGCCCGGTGCAACCGACCGAACCCGTCGCGTGTTATGAACCAGTGATGGACGCGATCAACCCGGCGCCGCCAGCCACCCCGGCGCCGCCAGCCACCCCCACAAACGCGACCGCGGCCTTGCCCGGCACAGACCTGCGGCCGGCCCTGGCGGCCGATCTCGACGGGGCGTTCCCGGCATTCGTCCAGGCCGAGGCCTCCCGGATCTACAGCGTGGCCCTTCGGCTGACGGGCCGCCCGGCCGACGCCGAGGATCTCGCCCAGGACGCGCTCGTGCGGGCCTACCGGGCGCTGTCCGCCTGGGACGGCGGGCGGATCCGCGCGCTCGCGGTACGCCCCTGGCTCGCGAGCATCGTGGTCAACCTCGCCCGGAACGGGGCTCGGTCGCGGGCGAGCCGGCCTTCCACCGTGAGCCTCCTCGACGAGCTCGCCCATCCCCGGATCCCGCGGCAGGAGACGCCCCACGGCCGGCTCGAACGACGCGAGGCGGCCGAGGCCTGGGCGGCCCGCCTGCTCGCCCTGCCGGAACGCTATCGGGCGCCACTCGTCCTGCGCCACGTCGACGGCCTGTCGTACGAAGAGATCGGTGAGGCCCTTGATCGGCCCACCGGCACGGTCAAGGCGCAGGTCCACCGCGGCGTAGCCCTGCTTCGGGCCGCGCTGCTGGCGGAGGGTGCGACCGAACGCCCCGCCGAACCAGCCCCCCAGGCTCAACCCGCAGATGCACGGGGCCCCGACTCCGAATCCGCAGCTGGCCCCCTGGAGGTGGTCCCATGACCCTGTCGACGACCTTGTCCCCGGATGCACACGACAGCCTGATCGAGGCTGCACTCGCCGAACTCGCCGTCGCCGCGCCGGCTGGTTTGACCGATCGAACCCTGGTCGCGATCGGCCTGGCCGATGCCTACGCGCCGATCGACACCGCGATCGGCCCGATCTGGGTGGCGTTCAACGGGCTGGGCGTCAGCGCGGTCGAGTCGGCCGAGAACGGCGAAGCGTTCGAGTCGCGGGTCCTCGCTACCCGGGGCCGTCGCGCCCACCGCCTCGCAGCCCTGCCAGCGCGCCTTGCGCGTGCCATCCAGCGTCGATTGGCGGGCGATCGGCGGGTGAACATCCCCCTGGACCTGCGCGGCCACTCGGCCTTCGAAAAGGACGTCTGGATGAAGGCCCTCGAGATCCCGCGTGGTGAGGTCCGGCCGTACGGCTGGATCGCGGCCGAGATCGGCCGGCCGAAGGCAGTCCGGGCCGTCGGCACGGCGCTCGGCCACAACCCGGTGCCGCTGATCGTGCCCTGCCACCGGGTCGTCCGCAGCGACGGCATGCTCGGCCAGTACTCGCTCGGCGGGCCGGCCAACAAGCGGGCGCTGCTCGCGTCGGAAGGCCTCGACCCGGACGGGCTGGAGGGGCTCGCCCGCGCAGGCATCCGCTATATCGGTTCCGACACGACCCGGATCTATTGCCTGCCGACGTGCCACAACGCCAAGCGGATCAGCGCCAAGCACCGCGTCCCGTTCCGATCCGCCGCCGATGGGGCAAGGGCAGGCTATCGGGCCTGCCGCGAGTGCCGTCCGGCGGCAGCCGCCTGACCCTCGAGCGCCCGGAACAGGGCGGCCGGATCCAGCGGCAGCCTGATCTACCAGCGTTGTATGCTCCGCGCTTGGACCAGCCAACTGAGCCAAGTTTGTCGCAACTCGAGCGCGCCCGGCCTGACCACGTCCACATCCGCAGCAGTGCCGGCCCGCTGGCCATCTGGGCCGGCCTGCTCGTGCTCTACTTCGTGTGGGGCTCGACCTACGTCGGCATCCGCCTGGCCGACGAATCGATCCCGCCGTTCCTGATGGCCGGCGTTCGATTCCTGCTCGCTGGCGGTGCCCTCCTCGCCTGGGAGGCTGTCAGCGTACGCCGGATCCGGCGTGATCCAGAGGTTCCTGCGGGCGAGCGGCCGGGCTGGCCAACGGCCCGCCAGTGGCGCGACTCGGCGATCGTCGGCGGCGCCCTGCTGCTCGGCGGGATGGGTCTCGTGGCAGTCGGCGAGCGGACCGTGCCCGCCGGGATCGCCGCCTTCCAGATTGCCCTCCTGCCGGTCTGGGTCGCCGTCCTCGGCCGGATCTTCTTCGGCGAGCGGCTGGCCCGACCAGTCGTCCTGGGGATCATCATCGGACTGGTCGGGGTGGTGATCCTCGTCGGACCGTTCGGCTCGTCAGGCAGCGCCTTGGCCTTTGACCCCTTCGGCCTGGCCGCCCTGCTCTGCTCGCCGATCTGCTGGGGTGCGGGTTCGCTCTACTCCAGCCATCGCGCCGTCCTGCCCCGCCGTCCGCTCACGGCCACCGGTCTCCAGATGGTCTGCGGTGGCACGCTCCTGCTCATCGCCGCCGTGCTGACCGGCGAGCTGAGCGGATTCGACGTCGCGGCGGTGACCGGTCGATCGATCCTGGGCCTGGCCTACCTGACGACGATCGGCAGCCTGATCGGCTTCACCACGTACGTCTGGCTGCTGCGGGTGGCGCCCCTGCCCAAGATCGCGACGTATGCCTACGTCAACCCGATCGTGGCGTTCGTCCTCGCCGGGCTGCTCCTGGGAGAGACGATCGAGCCGCGCACGGCGGTGGCAGGCGCGGTGATCGTGTTGGGCGTTGCCCTGATCGTGACTGCCCGGGGTCGACCGAGGCGTGGGCCCGAACCCGGCGTCGAGAACGCCGATCCTGGGCGCGTCTCCGAGGGGCCCGAGGCGGCCTCCGCCTAGCCCTCGCTGACGACCGTGCGAGCCACCCGTCGGGCGAGGGCCATCACGGTGAGCATCGGGTTCGCGCCGATTGCCGTCGGGAAGAGGGAGGCATCGGCGACGTACAGCCCGCCAACCACCCGGTCAGACGTGCCGGAGCGGACCCGGCCGGCCGGGTCGCAGGCATGGATCCGCGGGTTCGCGCCCATCCGGACCGTGCCCATCTGGTGGGCCGAGAACATCGTCCCGCGATTGGGTCGGAAGTCGAACGAGGCGAGGCGCTCCTCGAACGCGGCGAATGCCCGCTCCTCGCCGCCTGGGCCGAACGCCTGCGGGCCATGCCAGGCCGGCGGGGCGCCCATCGCCACGACCTCGCGCGCGCCTGCCGCGCGGGCGAGACGGGCCATTCGGACGAGGGCGTGGCGGAGCGTGGCCGTGCCGGTCGCGTCCAGCGCGTAGTCGATCCGGACAGAGCCGGCCCGGGTCAGGCGCAAGCGGCCCTCGCCGCCGTCGCGGACGATCGCGATCAAGGGCACGAATGAGCGGACCCGCTCCATCATGGCGGCGTGCGCATCCGCGCCCTCCCACGAGAACGCCAGTGCGATCAGCCCGGGATGGCCGGGGGCCGACTCGATCACGTAGCCGTTCCGACCCGGCTCGCCCGAGCTGTATTCGGTGGAGCGGGCCGCCTGCATGACCCCGCTCCACATCTCGATCGGCTCGTTGAAGCGACCAGCAATCAGGGGCACCGGATGGAGCCGCAGGTTGCGGCCGATCGCGGGATGTCCAAGGCCGCTCCGGACCAGGACGGCCGGGCTGCGCAGCGCCCCAGCGGCGATCACGACCTGGCGGGCATGGACCGTCAGCCGCCGGGATGATGCCGGCTGGTCACCGGCGGCCCAGCCAATCGTTGCCTCCACCCCGGCTACCCGGTCGCCCTCGAGCAGGACTCGATCGACCCGGGCGTCGGCCAGGAGCCGGGCGCCGTGCAACGTCGCGTCGGCCAGGTGGGCCTGCAGGCCCGACCGTTTCGTGCCGGCGCGGCAGCCGAACGGGCAGGATCCACAGCCCGTGCACGAGGCCGCGTTGCGCTCCGTCGGAGCAGCCTCGATCCCGAGGGCCCGGGCCCCGGCCATGAGCGCCGCATCCTTGGGCGGCAGCACCGGCGCCGGCGTGACGCCCAGCTCACCCTTGATCGCAGCGTAGTCCGCGTCGCCCTCCGACCCGTCGAAGCCAGCCAGGCCATGGTCGCGCGCCCATTCCGCGCGGATCTCGGGCGGGGCAGCGATGCAGGTCATCCAATTGATCGTGGTGCCTCCGCCCACGCCGGCGCCGGCCAGGATCGAGATCGAGCCGTCCCAGGTGGAGGTCAGGCCGTGGTCGAGGTACAGCCGATCGAAGGCCGCCAGCTCGTGGGTCGGCATCTCCGGCTCGGGCACGAACGGCCCGGCCTCCAGGACGATCACGGCTCGGCCGGCCGCGGCCAGCTCACGGGCGACAACCCCTGCCCCCGCGCCCGAGCCCACGACCACGACGTCCGCCTCGAGGGTCGTGGTCGATCCGCCGGCGGTTCCAACTCCACCCGGCGCCAGGACCAGCGGCCGGATCGGCGTCGGCTGGCTGGTCAGAGGGGCGACGTCGGGCCGGTAGCCGATCCGGGCCCAGTGCGGGTTCGGGGCGCCAGGCTCGCCCGGGTCGGCGTAGGCCAGGAAGCAGAGCAGCTTGCGCAACGCCTGGTAGGCACTCCTGCGCTGGGCGAAGCGCGAAGTGCTCCAGGTCAGGAGGTAGCGCTCGCGGGCCGCCGGCGACAGGTCCCGGAAACGTCTGAAGCCGGCGCCCAGGACCCGGTTGACGATCGGGCGTTCCAGGAGACGCAGGACCGTTCGGAGCTGGGCGACCTGTTCCGGGTCGGCAGCCAGCTCAAGGGCGGCGACGGCGAGGTTGGCCCGGCGGGTGGCAGCGCCGCGGACGAACGTCTCGGCCATTGCCGCCAGGGTGGCCAGCTCGGCGGTCGACCAGGTCGGCGCCTGCGCCTGGGGCGACGGAGTGGAGGCGATCGTCACGCGAGGCTCACGCCTCGCCGGCCCGCTCGAAGCCCTGGGCCGGCCAGGGCTCACAGCGGAGCGGCCGGTCCTCGCGGTAGCCCAGCGCGTAATCGGCCTGGATCAGGGTGTGCAGCTGGCTCGTACCTTCGTAGATCACGGCCGCCTTCGAGTTGCGCAGGTAGCGCTCGACCGGGAATTCGTTCGAGTATCCGTTGGCGCCGTGGATCTGGATCGCATCGAGGGCGGACTGGACCGAGTGCTCGGTGGCATGCCATTTGGCCAGGCTCGTCTCGCGCGTGTTGCGCAGGCCCTGGTTCTTGAGCCAGCCGGCGCGCCAGACGAGCAGCCGGCCGATCTCCGTGCCGGCCGCCATCTTGGCGATCATCTGCTTGACCAGCTGGTGGCGTCCGATCTCGGCCCCGAACGTCTGACGCTCATGGGCGTACTTCAGGCTCGCATCGAGACAGGCCTGGGCAAGGCCGACCGCGCCCGCCGCCACCGTGTAACGACCCTGATCGATCGCGCTCATCGCGATCAGGAACCCTTCGCCTTCCTCGCCCAGGCGATTCTCGAGGGGCACCTCACAGTCCTCGAGATTGACGATGCCGGTATTCCCGGCATGGATGCCCAGCTTGCCGTGCAGGGTGTCGGTCGAGAGGCCCTTGAAGCCGCGCTCGACGATGAAGGCCGTCACGCCGCGATGCTTCTTCGCCCGGTCGACCGTCGCGAAGACGAGGAAATGGTCGGCGAGGTCGGCCAGGCTGATCCAGATCTTCTGGCCGTTCAGCAGGTAGCTGTCGCCCTCGCGCCGGGCGGTGGTCTGCAGCGCGCCCGCATCCGTGCCCACACCCGGCTCGGTCAGCGCGAAGGTGGCCAGCTTCTCGCCCCGTGCCTGGGGCACGAGGTACTTCTGGCGCTGTGCCTCGCTGCCCCATTGGAGCAACGTCAATGAGTTCAGGCCGACGTGGACGCTCTGGACCACGCGGAATGCGGTGTCGGCCCGCTCGAGCTCCTCGCACAGCAGGGCGAAGCTGATGTAATCCATGCCCGAACCGCCGTACGCTTCGGGGATCGGGGCTCCCAGGAAGCCGAGCTCGCCCATCCGGGCGAAGACCTCCGGATGCACCTCGGCGCCGCTGTCCCAGGCGCGGATGTGGGGCAGGATCTCGCGCTCGGCAAACGCCCGGGCGCTGTCCTGCACCAGCCGGTTCTCGTCGCTCAGCCGGAAGTCGATCACGAAGGTTGAACCTCCGGGGAATGCGGCCGGAATGCGGCCATTGTGCCATCGCCACCAGGCTGGTCGTGGATCGTCCGATCGTGAGCGGGGCCCCGGCCGCGACGTCGAGCCGGTATCCTCGTGTCGTGCACCCTTTGACATCGCCTCCAGCCTCGATCGCTCTGACCGGCCTGGACCTGAGCGCCCTCGCTGGGCCGAACCTGACGCCCGTCCTGGGCCGCTACTT
>ODAK010003609.1_pt1 | contig 16009 bp, 13 predicted proteins | sample 1539591 | NCBI WGS metagenome assembly ODAK01 (sample SAMEA3539303, study PRJEB22396) | soil metagenome | biome: tundra; feature: field; material: soil | place: USA | collected 2010-05 | depth 0.15 m
CCACCTAAGCCAGCCCGCCGTGTCAGCAACAGGCGCGCCGCAGGCGCAGTTGGTCCCACCGCAAGTGGTTCCCCTCACCAAGATGCGCGCCATCATCGCGCAGCGCATGGTCGAGAGCAAGCGCACCAGCCCCCATGTGCACTCCGTCTACAAGGTGGACATGACCCGCATTGTGAGCCTGCGCGAACGCGAAAAGGCCGCGTTTGAACAGCGCAACGGCGTCAAGTTGACCTACATGCCCTTCATCGCCGCTGCCGCCGTTGAGGCTCTGCGCCGCTTTCCCATCGTCAACGCATCGCTGATCGACAGCGCCATTCACTACCACGCCAACATCAACATCGGCATCGCCGTAGCTCTCGATTGGGGACTCATCGTGCCCGTGGTCCGCGAGGCTGAACAGCGCGACTTCATCAGCCTGTCGCGCACCATCAACGACCTCGCCGGCCGCGCCCGCGCCAAAAAGCTTTCTCCCAACGAGGTGGGCGGATCGACCTTCACCCTCACCAACTCTGGCATCTTCGGCGATGAGTTTGGCACGCCGATCATCAACCAGCCCGAGTCCGCCATCCTCGCCATCGGCGGCTTGAAGAAGGAGCCCGTCGTGCTCACCGACAGTGAAGGCAACGACTCAATCGCGATTCACTCGGTGCAATATTTTTGCCTCGGCTTTGACCACCGCCTCATCGACGGCGCCGACGCCGGCAAATTCATGAGCGAATTCAAGAAGACGTTGGAGACGTGGAATAAACCGATCAGCACTCAATCTTGATCGACCGGGAACATGCAGCTACCGCATATCTTCGCCTTTGCCCTGCGCAGCGGCTTGTGGCACCGTTTGCATAGGGGACCATACAGCGAAATCCTGTGGTGCATGATGGCGTTTTGATTGCTCTCTTTCATCCCGGTCAACCGTTCGTAATGATCGCGAACTGGCTTGAATAATTCATGAATGGACGGGTCCTTCAGGTCAACGCCTGAACGCCGACGATGATCTTTTGTATCCCTGATTGCGCTTAAGTAGAGGCGCTGCACCTCGGAGAACTCGTGTTCATCCAGCATTGGCACGTCGCATTTACATCGCCAACACCAAAGCGTCTTCATCCAATCGTTCTCGATTCATTCAGATGTCGTTGCCGAGCTTACTACCGTTTCGCCGCCCAGGCCAGCCCATCCGTAGCCTTACCCGTCGCAATCAGCCGCGTCGTCTTCCAACTCGCCAGATCAATTTCCGCTACCTGGTTGCTGTGCATGCACGACACATACGCCACCTTGCCATCCGGCCGCATCAGCACTTCCTGCGGATACACGCAGACCTCAACCGAACGCACCACCGCCATTGTCTTTACATCGATCACGGCTACCTTGTTCTGATCGGGAAGCGTGATCAGCAGCCAGCGTCCATCGAGCGTCGGGGCACTCCCGTAGCCCACTCCCTCGAGTGCCACCCACTTCGCCACCGTGTTTGTGGTTGTATCGATCACCGCCATGCGCGGTTGCGTCTGATCGGCGGTGAACACCCAGCGATCGTCCATCGACACCGCAATCCGCTGCGTATTCCCCGAAATGGGAATCACCTTGAGCAGCTTGCGCGTCTGCGTATCCAACACCGACACCGTGCCCGGCCCCACATTCGCCGTGTAGCCGCGCCGCCCATCATGCGAAAGTGCGAGCATGTGACTCTGGGCCTGCCCCGTTGGAATCGCCCCGACAATCTTCAGCGTCTTCGGATCGATGATGCTGATCGATTGTTCCAGTTCAGTCGTGACATACAGCAAGCCATCCTTCGGTCCGAACACAGGGAAATGAGGCCGCACGCCGTGGCCAAAATCGATGCTGCCCGTTACCTTGCGCGCCGCAATATCGATCACCGCGATGCGTGCCCCATTGGTTCCCGGGCTGCCGACACCCACGTTGCTGTAGATGGGCACATAGGCGAAACGGCCATCCGGCGACGCCGCAACTTCGTGCCCAGTGATGCCGTCCCAAGGCACGGAGGCAAGCACTTTGCCGGCGGAAGCGTCGACCACGGCGAGACTGCGATCTCCCTTTTGCGCAACCAGCAACTCGCCGTGTTGCGCGTGGATACCGGGCAGAGCCAAAGACAAAAGCAGAGTAATTCCAGCGCAACGCGTGCTCAGCAAAGCAGGCCTCCATGGAAGTCCGAAACAACTATATCCCATACCATCGCACTTCACGCCTGCGCGGTCCACGGGTTATAGGTCCCCACACTCCACGAGTGGCCTTCAGGATCTTTCACGATGAACTCGCGGGTGCCATAGTCGGTGTTTTGAATCTCGCGGACGATCGTTCCTCCCGCCGCCTTGGCGCGCGCATACACGGCGTCCGCATCCGGGACAAGAATGTAGGTGCTGCGCGTTTCCACTCCACCCAATTCCTGTGGCAACTTGAATCCGCGACCATACTCATCGTCCTTACCCGAGCCGAGCATGATCATGCCGCCGCCCAACTTAAGTTCCGCATGGCCGATCGTGCCATTTGGCCCCGGGTGAATCGCGTGCCGCTCAAAACCGAACACTTCGCAAAGCCAGTCAATCGCAGCGCCCGCGTCGCGGTAGCGCAGCGTTGGCATTACCGTGCTTTTTGATTCACTCATGTCGACCTCCGACCAAGAGAGTAGCTCCAGCGAAGAGACTAGCGCTAGCTCGATGATTCTTCAACATAAAGTCGGAGGAGAGAAGTGCTAAGTGCGCCAATCGCGCTCCCGCTTTATGCTTGTCATCATGCATCTTCCCGCCGGCGATACAGAACTCGTGCAGATTATGGACGCGTCCTTTGCCGATGCGGCAAATCGCGCCGGAGAGTGGCTCGTCTGCCGCCCCGGCTGCACGCAATGCTGTCATGGCGCCTTTGCCATCAACGCGCTCGATGCCCTCCGTCTTCGCACCGGCATGAACACACTGCGCAACGAGCAGCCGTTACTGGCTGCCACGATCGAAAGCCGCACCCACGCATGGCTCGACGAGCATCTGGACGACTTTCCCGGCGATCCGGCGACTGGCCAACTCGGCAACTCCGCTGCCGACCGCGCGCGCTTCGACGAATTCGCCAACGAAGCTGCCTGTCCCGCCCTCAACCCGGCCACCGGCCTGTGTGATGTATACGCGTGGCGACCCATGACCTGCCGCGTTTTCGGCCCACCGGTGCGCATGGGCGAGGGCAACGCGCTCGGCTGCTGCGAACTGTGTTTCATCGGCGCCGACGAAGCTGTGATCGCATCCTGCGAAATGCCCGTGCCGCACGAACTCGAAGAGCGCCTGCTCCATGAACTAACCGGCGCATCGGACGACCAGCAAAAAAACAAAGCAGCAGACGCGCACGAGACCGTAGTGGCCTTCGCCCTGCTGCCTTAAAGCCGAGGCAGTCAATTCTTCGTCGCAGCATGTTCGGTTGGCGTTATAGCAGTTTCGGAATTGGTGTAGACCGAAAGCACGCACTCAAGTGGCTTTTTCTTCAAGAAAAAGCCACCTTTCACCGCGCTCAAAAAGTTTACGTGTATTCCGAAATTGCTCTAGAATGATTCCGCGGCAAGTCCTCTCCGATTCGCGCCGCCCCAAGACCATGCCCGTTGCTCAACTTACTCTCGAACTCCGCATCGAACACGCCCAGTCTCTCAAGGATCGCCGCCAGGTGGTGCGCTCGATGAAAGATCAGCTGCGCCAGGGCTTCAATATCTCGGTCGCTGAAATGGATGAAGCAGTCACGTGGCAATCGGCCACCCTCGGCGTGGTCGCCATTTCGCCTTCGCGCAGCTATCTGCATGGACTCATCGAAGAAGTGGAACGTGCCGCGCGACGCATGGCCAACGAACTCGGAGCCGAACTCGCCGACTCCTTCTGGGATTACATCGAGAGCTGATTCACCCAAATCCACGGCCGAATCATCTTAGAGCAGTTTCGGAATACACGTAGACTTTTTGAGCGCGGTGAAAGGCGGCTTTTTCTTGAGGAAAAAGCCACTTGAGTGCGTGCTTTCGGTCTACACCAATTCCGAAACTGCTATAGCCGCCTCAACCCCACTAGGCACTATTCGTAGTGCAGCGTCTTGGCCAGATCGAGTCGCAGTGCGCGCCGCGCCGGCAGCAGCGCCGCAATCACGACAATCGCCAGCAGCACGCCGATGGCGCCAGCGTAGCCCGCGGGATCAAGATTGCTGACTCCATAGAGAGCCTTGCGCAACAGCTTTGAGGCAGCCGCAGCAAATCCCGTGCCCACAACCAGGCCCACTGCAATCGGCCAAGCGAATTGCCGCAATACCGCGACCAGAACCTCAATCCGCTTCGCTCCGAGAGCAATGCGAATCGCAATCTCTTTGGTCCGCTGCGATACCGTGAACGCAACCAGCCCGATGATGCCGACGCCGGCCATGAGGATTGCCACCATGCCGATCATGCTCACCACCATCGCGATCCGTTCCACACCCAGCACGTTGTCATGATAGAGCAGCTTCATCTGCCGAATCTCGGGAAACAGCTTCGGGTCGAGATTCTCGCTGATGGTCTTCGCTATCGGCGGCAGGCTTTCGGGCGAACCTGTCGTCCGCACCATCACGACCATGTCCGGCATGTCTTCATCCTGTGCCGGCCAGTAGAGTTCCACCGCATCGTCATCGCTGATCGCATTCACGCGCGCATTTCCCGCAACGCCGACTACGGTTTGCTTCTCGTCCCCGTTTGCATATTGCTGCCCCAGCGGATTCTGTCCCGGCCACTCCTTGCGCGCAAGAGACTCACTCACAATGACTGCCTTCTTCTCATGGGGATAAAAGCTACGCCCCATCATCAGCGGGATACGCATGGTCTTGAAAAATCCGGGCTCAATCCAATTCGGATAGATTTCCAGCTGGCGCCCATTCACTTCAGTATCCATGCGCGAAACCGTGTGACCCAACGGCGGCAGCTTCATCAGCGCCACTGATTCCACGCCCGGCACTGAAAGCAACCGGCTCTGCATCTGCGCGAGATACTCCGTCGAAGCTGCGGGCGTATAACCATGCCGTCCCAGGCCGGCGTCGATCGAGAGCAACTGCTCGTATCCAAAACCGGGATCGGTATCGAGCGCGTGTTGCGTCGCGCGCACCAGCAGCCCGGCGACAATGAGCAACACGCAGCTTGCTGCTATCTGCGCGCCGACCAGCACTTGCCGCGCAATCGTCTTGTGCTGTCTTTGCCGCGCAATCTGCAATGCGGGCGCCAGTCCAAAGAAAATTGCCGCGATCCCCGACATGCCCACAGTGAAGAGCAGTACGCGCCAATCCGGAGTCGCAGTGAGCCACCGCGGAGCGTCGAGCGCGCGCAACGCAATGCGCACCACAATGTAACCAAGCGCGAGACCTGCCCCTGCCCCCAGCATCGCCACCAACAGGCTCTCCGTGCATAGCTGCCTGAAGATGCGTCCGCGGTTAGCACCGATTGCGATGCGAATCCCAATTTCATGTTCGCGTGTAACGGCGCGCGCCAGGAGCAGCGCTCCGAGGTTCGCGCACGACACAGCCAGGATCAGCAGTGTCAGCACTGCGACCATCGCTGCAATCCGATACATCTCCGGTTGCATCACCTGCAAATGACCGCCGGGCGAACTCTGAATGTATTCCTTGTCCCAGATGTCCTTGGGATGCTGTCGTCGCAATTCGTTGGTCAGCGAAAGCAATTCGTCCTCTGCCATCTTCGGTGTCATGCCCGGCGCGAGCCGTCCCCACATCCGTGTGCTTGAATTGGACGCATCCGTCAGCACGTGGCTGCCCGCAATAAAATTTGGCTGCTGCGCAATAGGCAACCAAATGTCAGGCCCTTGTCCGCCGAGGCTGGCAAACTCCCTCGGAAGAATCCCCGCAACCGTCGCCGGCTTTTTATTCACATGTACGATTTGCCCAATGATGGAAGGGTCAGCATTGAAGCGCCTCTGCCATATTCCATAACTCAGCACCACCACGGGCGCTGCACTCGCATCACTGTCCCGCCCAATATCCATCAATCGCCCGTAGGCCGCAGGTGTTCCCAATTCAGAGAAGTAGTTCGGTGTGACAAACGATGCGCTCGCCGGCTGCACATCATCATTGATCTGCATCGGTGGAACACCCAGCACACCGATCACCGCAGACAGTGTCTTCGCATGGTCGCGATAAAAGATCAGCGACGGATAAGGCATCTCGCTGGTGTAGTTCTCCGGCGAGCGGCGCTCAAGACGCAGCAGATTTTCAGGCTCGCGCACCGGCAGCGGCTTCAGTGCAACCATGTCGAACAAGCTGAACGCGGATACATTCACCCCGATTCCAATCGCGAGGACAAGCACCGCTATCACCGTGAATCCGGGCGAACGCGCCAGTATGCGCACACCGTATCGTAAGTCCTGTCCCAGGCGATCGAGCCAGGTCCAGCCCCACGCTTCCTGCGCCTGTTCGCGCATCCGCAGCATGTTGCCAAAGTTGCTGCGCCCCGCGCGTGCCGCCATCTCGCGATGAAATTCCATGTCGTTCTCAATCTCGGCATCAAGCCGGCGGCGATTGATCAGGTAACGGATGCGGCGAAACAATTCGCTCATGAAGACTCTCCTGTTGCAGTGCTTCTTCTAGGCGGTGCGCAGAATGTCCTGGATTGCCTGCGTGACACGATCAAAGCCTGACATCTCCGCCTTCAAATGCGCGCGCCCCTGCGGCGTGAGGCGATAGAAACGTACTTTGCGATTGGTTTCAGAGATGCCCCACTCCGCCGTCACCCAGCCTTTGAGCAGCATCTTCTGCAGCGTGGGATAAAGCAGCCCCTCCTCCACAGCCAGTACTTCGCTCGACAGCACGTGAATGCGCTGCCCGATCGCATATCCATGCAAAGATCCCGATTGCAGCACGCGCAAGATCAACATCGGCAGCGCGCCGGAAGGCATTCCATCCTTAGGCCTATTACCCATAGGCATAACGTACTTATGCCTATGGCGCCTGTCAAGCGGAAACTTTCGACGACTCCCGCGCATTGCCCGCGAGCCTCTTTCATCTGGCCAAAATGGAGAACTCGCCTGTCTGATCGCGAATCCGCATCTAAACAGTCGAAGGATGGTGAGGATTTATGGCACCGAATAGAATTACGCGCCGAGAACTGCTGAGGGCTGGAGCTGCAACCGGTGCAGCAGGCTTGATTGGGTCAGTCTTATCCGGCTGCGGCGGCAAGGGAATTCTCGGCAACCCAAATCCCGGACCCAGTGCCTGCGCCAAGATCACCGACATCGATCACGTCGTTATCTTCATGCAGGAGAATCGTTCGTTCGATCACTACTTCGGCAGCTACCGCGGCGTACGCGGATTTTCTGACGCCAGCGATGCTTTCAATCAGCCTTATCCCGGCAATACCGCCAACGCGCCCACCGGCGTTCTTCTCCCATTCCATCTCGACACCACCAAGACCAACGCAGCCTGCACGCACGACATCACGCACGATTGGATCCCGCAGCACCAGAGTTGGAACAATGGCGCCATGGATGGCTTCGTCACCTCGCGGCTTCCCATCAATGCCAACGATGCTGAGCTAACGATGGGCTATTACACACGCGCAGACCTGCCCTACTACTACGCGCTGGCCGATGCGTTCACGCTCTGCGACAACTACTGCTGCTCGGTCATCGGACCAACCGACCCCAACCGCCTCTACTCCATGGCGGCGTCTATCGATCCCGACGGCAAAAACGGCGGGCCGCTTCTGCAAACGCTGGTCTCCAATCGCCCATCGATGATTGGCAAGCTCACCTACACCACCATGCCAGAACAGTTGCAAGCGCGCGGCATCTCGTGGAAGATCTACTCCTCGCCCGATTCAAGCGCCTTCGGTGCTCTCGAAACCGACAATGTCCTGCCCTACTTCAAAAACTTTCAGGACCCCGCGTCCGCGCTCTACAAACAGGCATTCGGGCCTCAGTTCCCTACCGATTTCCTGGCCGACGCAGTTTCGGGCAATCTTCCCCAGGTGTCCTGGATCATCGGTTCCGTCGTCACGTCCGACCATCCGCCATCTCCATCGCTCTTCGGCGAAAACACGCTCTCCGCGATCGTTACCGCGCTGATGGTCAACCCGGCGGTGTGGGCCAAGACGGTGCTGTTTTCGACCTACGACGAAAACGGCGGCTTCTTTGATCACGTTCCTCCGGTCACCGCGCCCCCCGGAACCCCCGGCGAATACATCACCGCTCCTGGCGTGCCCGATCCTTCCGTCGCGGGCGGCATCTCCGGCCCGATCGGCCTAGGCTTCCGCGTGCCTATGACGATCATCTCGCCGTTCAGTCGTGGCGGATTCGTTTCTTCAGCCTTGTTCGATCACACATCCGTGCTGCGTTTCCTCGAGACGCGTTTTGGAGCCGAAGTTCCCAATCTCTCCGCATGGCGGCGCGCCACCGTAGGCGACATGACCAGCGCCTTCAACTTCACCAAGCCCGACACATCGGTTCCGACCTTACCGTCGACGGTTTCGGCGATAGCCGACATCATTACGGAATGCGCCGCGGATCTTGCCGGCTTCACACCCTACACTCTGCCCACACCGCAGACCATGCCCACGCAGGAGATGGGTACCGCCGTCCGGCCCAGCGGAGCGTGCTAAAGCAGCCAGGCGGAGGGCGCGAAGGTTCTCTCAGCTTAGCCAACGCCTTCATCCCGCTCCAGGCTCTGCCCTCTGCTATCCTGAATGGTTTACGCGGGTCAAAAAAGGCGGAGGAATATGCCCGAACACAGAGCGCGAAAGCATCATCAGGACCGGGTCGCAGAGACTCTGCGGCTGGAAATCGGCTCCATGATCGAGGGAGAACTGGTTGACCCGCGCATCGCCTTTTGCTACGTCACCGAAGTGCTGCTCGGACCGGGCGGCAAGTCGGCGCGTGTATACGTCGCCGTGGATAATGCCGTGCCCGACATCGCCAAGGCGGAGGTCGACACCGTGGCTGGCCTTGAAGCTGCGAAAGGATTCATTCGCTATGAGTTAAAGGAGCGGATGGGCGTTCGCCACGTCCCGGAACTAAGCTTCCTCGCTGACCGTTCCGGCCGCTTCCAGGCCCGCATCATGGAGTTGATGGACCGCTCCCGCAAGCGCCAGAAAGCCCCCGTGGAGTAGCGGCGCGCGCACCGCCCCGGCAGTGCCTTGAATCTGTTAGCCTAATCCCTGTCGAAACGCAGTACGAGATTCGCGTTTCCGTGTCATTTTAAGGCATGGGTCATTGCCTGGCCAGAGGGATTCCCCATAGTCCCGCAAGTCGGCCGGAAAGGTTGTTGTTGCGCACACTGGCGCGCACAACCTGGAGAAGCGCTACCGGTGGAGACTGAACTCGAGACACCTGCTCCGGATTTACCTGAAAGCCTGCGCAAACGTCTGCCCACCTGGGCGACCGCTTGCGAAGCCGCTGTTTTTCTGATTTTTGCCGCATTCTTTATCATCTACGGGCAAACCCCGCTGCTCGGCGGCGATGGGCTGGGCCTGGTCGGCGCCGATGAGCCACGTTACGCGCAGATCGCCCATGAAATGCTGGGCCAGTTCGATTCTGCCCATACAATTCGCGGCAAACTCGCCGCCTGCATCACTCCTTATCTCTACGGCCACCCGTGGCTTGAGAAGCCGGCGCTCTACTATTGGCGCGCCATGTTCGTCTTCCAGGAATTCGGCGTGCACGACTGGAGCGCGCGCCTGCCCTCGGCCAGCTTCGCCTTCATCATGGTGGCGCTCATCTACCTCCACATGCGGCGATTCCGACCCGGCGGACACCTCGACGCCGCCCTGATCACCGTGGCCTGCGCCGGAATCATTGGTTTTTCGCGCGGCGCATCGACCGACATGCAGATGGCCGCGCCCCTTTCGATTGGCCTGCTCGGCTGGTATGCGTGGTATGAGACGGACTCAAAGTTTTGGCTGTTCGATATTTACTTTTTCACCGGGGTAGCCACTCTGGCCAAGGGGCCGGTGGCTCCGCTGCTCGCCATCGTCATCGTTGCGGCCTTCGCCTTCCTGCGCAAGGAGTGGTCCATCTTGCGGCGGTCCCTCTGGTGGCCGGGCGTAGCTCTTTACTTCGCCATCACGCTGCCATGGTTCATCGCCGTGCAGCACGAGAACCCGACCTTCTTTCGCGAATTCTTTCTGGAACACAACCTGCAACGATTCTCCACCAATCGCTACCAGCACGAACAGCCCTTCTGGTACTACCTCGTTGTCGTAGTGCTCGCGGTCATGCCTTGGACGGTCATCGCCATGCGCGCCCTGGTCGACGGCATCCAGACCTCCGTGGCTGAATGGCGGCTGCGCCGCTCCAGTCCCAACAAGCCTGCGCCTAACCGGCCCGGCGATGCCTTTCCAGAATTCCTAGTGCTGTGGGCGCTCATCCCCATCGTGTTCTTTTCCTTCTCGCAGTCCAAGCTTCCCGGCTACATCCTGCCTTCCATTCCGCCCATTACGATCCTCACCGGCGACTACCTCTTCCGCCAGCGTAAACCGGGCCTCAACCGCTGGGTGCTCCTCGGCCATGCTGCGCTGTGCGCCGTGATGACCATGTTTGCGATGCTGCTGCCCTGGTTTGTAAGCCACGGGCCTGAAATGCCTCCTGCCCGGCCCCTGGCCGTGGCGATCATGGCGTCCATGGGCGCGGCGCTGCTCATCCTCGTGGTGGTCAAAGGCTTTGGCGTTGCCCGCCTGCGTCTGGCCACTTTCGGCGTGCTCACGGTGCTCGTGTTTTTCCTCTACGGGGTCGGACCCTTCTTTGGCATCCCGCCCGTAAACGCCACCAAGCGCGTAATCCATCTGCTTGACCGGTCCTACTCCGCGCGTCCTTTGGCTGACAAGCTCGCAACTTTGGCACCCGCCAACGAGCCGGTCGCCGTTTTTCGCGTGCGTCGCGACATCGAGTACGGCCTCGCCTTTTATCGCAATCACGAGGTGGCCAATTATGAAGAGACCGGTGTCCCGGATGAAGAACATCTGCTGGTGGCCCGCGTGACCGGTCGCCGCGGAGTCGACCTGCACACGCCAGCCGCGCTTGAGGAATACCTCGAAGGCCGTCACTACGAGCAGATTCTCAGTTGGCCGGAGCAAGGGCTTGAAGTCTACCTGGTAGGCAGCCGATAGCTTTCGTTTGCTTCGCACGGTACGATCTGGTTCTTTTCGCAACGATAAGTTCGTCCGTAACTTGCGCATTGCCCTAAAATCGTGACAAAGTGAGCGGAAGTGTCGATGGCGATCAGCGCCGCACAGTCCGATCTCGTCAAACACATAAGCTGACGCTGGCGGCAAGCTCGCCGCATCCGATAGGAGAAAATGGCAGCTGGCGTAACAATCGACATCCTCGACCTGAGGCACTTTGCGGCGCCGGTTTTGCGCCCTGTGCTCGAAGCCGAAGGTGCGCTCTGGGGCCAGCGCCTCCATTGGGACTACCGTGCCTCAGCACGCCTGCTGATGCAGTATCTCGATAATCACCTGCTGCCTGGCTATGCAGCGCTTGAGTCAGGGCAGGTGACCGGCTACGCTTTCTGTGTCTATGAGGAAACCAAGGCGGTCATCGGCGACGTGTTTGCCCTCCCCGGCCGCAATCCTGAGTCTGCTGCGGATCGCGACGCTGGCACCGGTCCCGAGCCCGCCCGCGAGATTGAAGAAGCCCTGCTTCGCCATCTTTTCGAAACGCTGCTCAATTCGCCGCATGTAGACCGCATCGAGTCGCAATTGTTGCTTCACCCCTCGGGCACGCACTCCCAAATCTTCCGCGATGCGGGCTTCGAGATATTCCGCCGCCATTTCATGGTGCAGCCCCTCGAGGGCCACTGGAGCCGTCCGCGCCTCGACCTGCCTCACGACCTGGAGATTCGCCCCTGGCGCGATGAAGACCTGAGCGCCGCGGCGCGCCTCATCTCCACGGCCTACAACGGTCATCCCGACAGCCTCATCAATGACCAGTACCGCTCCGTGTATGGCTCGCTGCGGTTTCTGCACAACATCGTCCGCTACGCCGGGTGCGGAGTCTTCTCGCCGCAGGTTTCGCACGTAGTGGTTGATCGCAACACCCGCGAACTGGCCGGCCTCGTGCTCGGCTCGCGCGTGAGCCCGCAGAGTGGACACATCACGCAGCTCTGCGTTCATCCCAACTATCGCCGGAATGGATTGGCCCGCATGCTCCTCTCGGTCGCCGCCGCGCAATTCATGCGCCAGGGCGTCAGTGAGATTTCCCTCACCGTCACCGAGGCCAACAGTCAGGCCATCCAACTCTACGAGGCGGAGGGCTACAGCTGCATTCACAAATTCGACGCCGCCGTCTGGCTCCGCGTCAACACTGCGTGAGAAGCGCGCTGAATGGAAGGGCTCGGCTCGAGACGAGCGCCGGGTGCCCCATCCATGACGCAGTCATGGGTGGGAAGTACGGAGCTGAATCAATCGCGGCTTTGAAGGGGTGCGGCATTAGCCGCTCCGCAATGCTGCCCCATCTCGAGGCTTTAGCCCCGAGTGTCAAATCAGCCCGGTACTTGACCGAACGGCCGCGCACCAATCGAATGCCAAAAATTGTAAAAGGCACTGGCAGCTGGACACTGGTGGAAAGTCAGAAAAGACGACTTTCCCACCCCGCTTGAAATCCAGCACAATGCGCGGGATTCGCACTTTACCACCGCCTCTGCTGCTACTGGCTAACTTACGAAGCATGGTATTTCACTTCCATATAAAAGCGGACATTTCCTGCACTTGCTAAGAACCCTTCGCACGGGCGGTAATCCTCATGCGATCAGAGTCTCGACGATCTTCAAGCCCTGTGACTGGCAATGTGATGAACCTTCCGGTTCGCTGACTCTCGATGAGGTTGGTCCTTCCATCGTTGGACAAGCAGACTCCAGTAAATCGATCATTCGGCGAATGAAGTATGTCGCTTGCATGTTGATGTAATCCTGCTGGACTGAATTTCGTCTACACATCAAAGACGAACTCAATGACTCTATTCTGGCGGTCGTGCTTCACAAGCAAGACGCTTTGTTTGCTCGAAATGTCGGCGCTTCCTGTTGTTCGCAGGCGTGAGACAGATGGTTTCAAAAAGCGCGAGTCGGTGAAATCGTCTTCATTTTCGACGTTCACATTCACTTTGTTTCTTGCTTTGCTAGCCGCATTCTCCAGTGCCGACTTCAGTCGCGCGCAAACCACGGCCGGAAGCACACCGATCTTTCGCAACACAGATCCATCCGTGGCGTACGTGGGGTCAAAGACCTGTGTCGGTTCTGGTTGTCACGAAGACATCGGTCACAGCTATTTCCCTTCACCTCACGGACAATCAATGGCTCCGGCCAACTCTCCTAAGGAACTGGGGCGCGTACCCAAGCCAGTTACGGTCTACAACTCGAAAAGTAATCGCTATTACGATGTCTACCAGGACGGTGTGAATTTGTTCCAGGCCGTCTATGAGCTGGACAAAAAGGGCCACAAAACTTACTACGTCGCTCACAAACTTGACTATGTTTCGGGAGGCGAAAACACAGGTTACAGCTATATTTTCAGAGTCGGAGCAGGCTTGTATCAGGCGCCGCTCTCCTTTTACGTGAATCCGGGGCGATGGGAACTATCGCCGGGCTATTCGGCCGATGACCCAGGGTTCACGCGGGTGCTTACGACTTCTTGCCTGGTTTGCCACAATGGACAGCCGGATCCGAACCCGAAGCTCGAAGGGGTTTTTAGGTATCCTCCGTTTCGCTTCGGCGAGTTGGGCATCAGTTGTGAATCTTGTCACGGCCCAGGTGCTCTACACGTGAAGGAGATGCAAGCGCATCCGGGGCGCGTGCTCAGGGCAAGCGACGTGGATACATCAATTGTGAATCCTGCCAAGTTGTCACCTCGGCTGGCAAACGATATCTGTCAGGACTGCCACCAAGCGGGGGAGGCAGTCATTCTCAATCGTGGCAAGGCGTATGTGGACTATCGTCCGGGTTCACCGTTGAGCGATACGGAGAATATTGTCAAGCGTCCGTTGACGGAGAAGGAGCGCGAAGAGGCCGATAGCCTGGAGACGCAACCCCCGGTGCGCGGCAGCCTGGAAGAACCGCTCTGGTGGAAGAACTCCACGATGGAGTTGAGCATGTGCTACCAGGCAAGCCATGGCATGCTGAGATGCGGCACTTGTCACGCCATCCACCACACCCCAAATCTTGAAGATAAAGTCGCTGCTTACCGGTCCGCCTGTCTCAGCTGCCACACCGCCAACAGCTGCAAACTGAAGGCGAATGACGAAGCACGTGTGCGCGCCGGGGACTCTTGCGTCGAGTGTCACATGGAGAAGCGGCCCATTGCAGGAATCGCACATAACCACGACACCAAACATCGGATCGTGCGATACCCCGGCCAGCCTTTGCCCGAGGTTGCGTTTGAAGCGCCCAAGCCCGACCTACCCGGCCTGTTGTGGCTTAATCGACCGTCGCCCGACGCTAAATTTCCCAGCCAATCTCAGCTTGAGGCCTACTGGACGGTCGCACGCAAGGACCCAGGCCTGTGGTCTTATTGGCAGAGAAAGCTAAATGAACTAAGTCGAACCACGCCCGATGATCCAGTGGTGATGAATTATCTGGGAGCGATCGCGCTCGTAGAAAAGAAGGATAATGCAAAGGCCGCAGACTATTTCTCTCGCGCACTCAAGCTCGGCTCAGAAAATTCCGCTACGTACTTAAACCTGGCTACGGCCCTCCACAACATGGGGCAATACCGAGAAGCCGAGTCGGTGCTTGAGCGAGGAATCGCGGCTTACCCCAACTCTGGACAGTTGGTAGCTCGTTTGGCAATCGACTATTCCAGCGACGGACAGGGATGGCGAGCACGTTCCATCATCAAGACCTATCGGAAGCTTTTCCCGGAGGACACTGTCGTGCGCGACGCGCTCAAACAGATCGACGGAGCGGAGAACAACCCAGAAACGCCCGGATTCAGTCGCGGTCCATCAGTTGCGTTGCCGAGGTGAACCAAGAGAGGGCAGTGGCAATCTGAAGGCACTCCGGCAACAGCGGCTTCAAGTTGCGAAGACTGCTTTGGCGCCCTTGATTCTCGATCGTGCCAAAGCGCCGTAAGTCCCGGGGGCAACAGGTGAATTTCAAGTTCGGTCTATAGCCACGAACACCCACTCTCCATGGTCTCTAGATTCAATAATCGTAGATGCTATGAATTTGAGCATTCAGGGAACTTTGGCCGACTCTTTGAAATCATCAGATTTTCAGGACGCCATGAAAATTCGTTCCCATGTCTCGCTTCTTAGACATGGGAACCCAACAATCCAAATTGAGAAGAAGCCTAGCGTGCGATCAGATACATAACCCAGCTCAGCACGATCGCCGAACCGACAAACAGGAGGAAGCAATAGATTCCGTAGCGCAGCATGCGCCGGGGCGTCTCCCGCTGCGTAATGCCAAAGACCACCGATGCGAACAGGGCAAACAGCACCACCGCCGCAAAGTGAGAGGGGCTGAACATTACAGCTTCCTCCCGGTGCGCAGGTTGTGAGCATCGACTGCAGCAATCACGTTGAGCAGACCGGCCACCACGATGAAGCGCGTGCCGTAGTCCGCCGTCGTCAGCTGCACATTGTCAGCACCCATGCCCAGCGCGCGCGCAACGAAGTAGAGCAGCCCGTTGCCCAGATCGCCAGCCAGTCCAAGCATGTCGAGAATGTCGTGCGCGTTGGCGTAGAGCTTGCCCTGCATCGCCAATCCCAGTGCAAACATGCTCAGGATCGAGACCGCCAGCAGCGCTCCTCGGCCCCACCTGCGCAGCAGAAAGTGCCCCGCGCCGGGAACCAGCCATCCTGCAATCAAGGGGAGATAGACAAACCCGCTTGGCGTGCCTTGCCTAGCGGCAGCGTTCTTGTTTTCGATTGCAGCCATTCCTTTTTGACTATATCGCACCGGGACGAAACTCTTGTTGAACCTGCCGCGCGCCTGCTCCCCCGGAACCTTATTGGCCAAGACTGTGGTGATCGAAGCTGATCACGCGGGACACCTTCCAGGCTCCATCTTTCAATTGCCACACCGT
>ODAK010003610.1_pt1 | contig 16006 bp, 16 predicted proteins | sample 1539591 | NCBI WGS metagenome assembly ODAK01 (sample SAMEA3539303, study PRJEB22396) | soil metagenome | biome: tundra; feature: field; material: soil | place: USA | collected 2010-05 | depth 0.15 m
CGTTCCTCTCCATGGCCAAGTACCACGCCACCGAGCTCGCGGTGCGGGCTTCTTCGTTGGCGGTGCAACTCCTGGGCGCGGCCGGCTACATGGAGGACCATCCGACCGAGCAGTGGTACCGCGACGCCAAGCAACTGACCATCGTCGAAGGCACCTCGCAGGTGCAGCTGGGCCTGATCGCCCGGGGCGTGTTGCACCGGGATCTGTGGTGGGACTGAGCATGACGCCGACCGGACCGACGATCGGCTGGCCGGACGTCCTGAGCCGCCTGACCCGCAGAGAGCCGCTGACCGAGCAAGAAGCCGAGGCCATTCTGGGCTCGGTGCTGGCCGGCGAGGCCACGCCGGCGCAGATCGGCGCCTTCCTCACCCTGCTCCACGCCAAAGGCGAGACCGTGGCCGAGGTCACCGGGTTGGCGCGCGCCATGGTGGCGGCGGCGGTGGCGCTCGAATTGCCGAACGGTCCCGACGGGGTCGTGGATCTCGTCGGGACCGGTGGGGATCGCTTGAGCAGCATCAATGTGACCACCCTGGCCTCCCTGGTGGTCGCAGGGTGCGGCGTGACCGTGTGCAAGCACGGGGGGCGCTCGGCCTCGTCATCGGTGGGCTCCGCCGACGTCCTCGAGGCGCTCGGGGTGGCCATCGAGATCGGCCCGGTGGGCGTGGCGCGCTGTGTGGCGGAGGCGGGTATCGGCTTCTGCTTCGCCCAGCGCTTTCACCCCGCCATGCGCTACGTGGCGCCCATCCGCAGAGAGCTCGGTGTGCCGACCATTTTCAACTTCCTCGGCCCCCTGACGAACCCGGCCCGCACGCGTCACCAGCTGGTGGGCGTCAACGATCCGGCGATGGCGACGATCATGGCGACCGTGCTGGGGACGACCGGCAGCCGGCGCGCCATGATCATCTACGCCGATGACGGTCTGGACGAGCTGAGCGTGACGTCGCCCTCGACCGTGCTCGAGCTCAATGGAGACGGGGCCGGCACGTTCGACCTCGCCGAATGGCGGATCGACCCGGCCAGCCTGGGCTTCGCTCCCGCCACCATGGAAGAGCTCCGCGGTGGGGACGCGGACTTCAATGCCCGGGCAATCCGTGCGGTGCTGGCGGGTGAGCGGGGGCCGAATCGCGATATCGGTGTGCTGAACGCGGCCGCGGCACTGCTGGTCATCGGCCGGGTGGACGATCTCGCGGCCGGCGTGGAGTTGGCGATCGACTCCCTCGAGGGGGGCCGGGCCGAGGCGGCACTCGAGGCGCTCATCGCGACGTCGCAGGCGGCCGCGTCCGAGTCCGGGGACTGACCGTGCGGACCTCTGCCCCGGCCGACGGGCTGACCCGCCAGGCACGCAGGGGCGCGTAGGCCTCGAGATCGAGCGCCGGTGATTCCGGCGCACAGAGCGCGATGGCGCACCCCCCGAATCCACCGCCGGTCATGCGCGCGCCGTAGACACCGGGGAGCTGTGTGAGGCGATCGACCAGCTCGTCCAGAGCCGGGATCGAGACCCTGAAGTCCTCGGCCAGGCTGCGGTGCCCCTCGGTCATCAGCGCGCCGACGCCCTGCAGATTGCCGCGGTGCAAGAGACGCTCGACTTCCCGGACCCGGGCGCACTCGGTGATGACGTGCCGGGCCCGTCGACGCAGTACCGAGCCGGGGAGCGCACTCAGGTCACCCAACTCGCACAGACCGAGTGGCTTCCCTATGTGGTTGGCAGCCGTGTCGCACTCGGCCCGACGATCGGCGTAGAGCGAGGTCCCGAGTTCCCGGCTCGTCCCGCAGTGCACGACCACGAATGCCGCTGCCTCAGGGATGGCCACCTGATGTGTCTCGAGCGTGGCGAAATCGATGAAGAGGGCATGGCCGGCCTGCGCACAAAGGATGGCCAGGGGGTCGAGCAGGCCGACGCGGGATCCGGCGGCCTCTTCTGCGCTCTGACAGGACCTCGCCAACGAAAGTGGTTCCTGCGTGGAGCCCAATGCCAGGAGGAACGCCACCGAGAACGCGGCACTCGACGAGAGTCCGGCGCCCACCGGGATCGTACTGGTGACCTTCATGGCACCGCCCGAGGGCGGCCGGGCCAGGGCGATGAGGGCAGCCGCCAGCGCGGCCTGAGGAGGAGAAGGGTCGGTGTTGCCCAGGGCGATCTCCCATGGCTCAGGGAACTGGTCACTGGTCACGCCGAGAAGGAAACTGCCGGCCTTGGGGGTGAAGGTGGCCTCGGTGGCCAGGTCGATGGCCATGGGGAGCGAGAGGCCCTGGTTGAAGTCGGTGTGGTCGCCGATGAGGGTGACCCGGGCCGGTGCGCGAGCGATGAGCATTGCCCCAGCTTGACCCCTGCGGGCCGCTCGGGGGACGATCCTGCGATGGCGCAGACAACGAGAACCGGACCCCTTCACGGAATCAAGATCATCGAACTGGCGGGGATCGGGCCGTCCCCCTACACCTCCATGATGCTGGCCGACGCCGGTGCGCAGGTCATTCGTCTCGAGCGGGCGGCGCCGGGTGCGCCGGAGCGGGCCGCCGAGGCCACCCGCTCGCATTGGGATCTCCTCAATCGGAGCCGTCCGTCGGTGGGGATCGACCTGAAGCATCCAGAAGCAGTCGAGCTCGTGTTGAGCCTGGTCGAGCAGGCCGACGGCCTTATCGAGGGGTTCCGCCCGGGCGTGGCCGAGCGGCTCGGTTTGGGCCCCGACGACTGCTGGGCTCGCAACCGCCGTCTTGTCTACGGCCGGATGACTGGTTGGGGCCAGGAGGGCCCGATGGCCCAGATGGCCGGGCACGACATCAACTACATCGCTGTCGGGGGCGCCCTGTGGTCGCTGGGTCGCAAGGGTTCGCCGCCGGTGCCCCCGCTCAATCTCGTGGGTGACTTCGGAGGCGGGGGACTGCTGCTGGCGTTCGGGATGGTGTCTGCGCTGTTGGAGGCGTCCCGCTCCGGTGAGGGCCAGGTGATCGACGCCGCCATGGTCGACGGCGCCGCCTCGTTGATGACGATGATCCACTCGTTCCACGAGTTCGGCATGTGGAACGACGAGCGTGGCTCCAATTTGCTCGATACGGGGGCGCCCTTCTACGAGGTCTACGAGACGGCCGACGGCAAGTACTTCGCCCTCGGGGGACTCGAGTCGAAGTTCTACGCGGAGCTCTTGGAGGGCTTGGGGTTGGCCGACGACCCGGCCTTCGTCGCGCGCGAGCAGAACGACAAGAGTCTGTGGCCGGGGATGAAGGAGCGCTTCGCTGCCGTCATCGCCACCAAGACGAGAGACGAATGGACCGCCATCTTCGACGGGACCGACGCCTGCGCCGTACCGGTCCTCTCCCCCTGGGAGGCCCATCTGCACCCCCACAACAAGGAGCGCGCGACCTTCGTCGAAGTCGACGGTCGGGTGCAGCCCGCGCCAGCGCCACGCTTCAGTCGCACGCCGTCGTCGATCAGCAAGCCACCGTCGCACCCGGGAGCGGACACGGTGTCCGGGTTGGTCGAGTGGGGTATCGACGAGGGGACGGTGGCCAAGCTGCGGGAGACGGGCGCGCTGAGTTAGGGGGCGTCTCGCCAGGACGACGACGCCCCGGAGGACCTGACCCGGCTACCGGCGTGAGGTTCTCAGAGATGTACGACAGGGCACGTCAAGGTGCGCGTGATGCCTTCGATCAGTTGGACGTGGCTGACGACCAGCCGGCCGAGCTCGTCGATCGAGCTTGCTTCGACGCGTGCAATCACGTCGTAGGGGCCCGTCACGTCCTCGGCCATGACCACTCCGGGGATCGCACCGATCTGGCGTGCAACGCCGGCTGCCTGACCCACGTCGGTCTGAATGAGCACGTACGCATGGACGGCCATGGCACACCGTACATTGATGGGGTGCCGAGGGCCGCCAAGATCGAGCAGTTCAGGGAGATGGCTCGCCAGGCCCGCAATGACCTGTTCGACCAGACCACGCCCATCGGCCGTCTGTCACTGGTGCAGGTCGCCATGCTGGCCGGCGACACGCTGGTCACCATCTCCTTGGCCGGCTCGCTGTTCTTCTCGATCTCGCCCACCGAGGCCAAGAGCAAGGTCTTCTACTACCTGCTCTTCACCTTGGCCCCGTTCGCCATCGTCTCGCCCTTGTTGGGGCCCCTCATCGATCGCAGCCGCGGGGCGCGTCGTGCCATGGTCATGTTCTCCGCCACCGGTCGAGCCGTTCTCTGCCCGCTCATGGCGATGAATGTGCACTCCCTGCTTCTGTTCCCCTTGGCCTTTTTGGTGCTGGTCCTCTCGAAGCTGTACCTCGTCACCCGCGGTGCTCTGGTGCCCGAGGTCGCGGTGATGACCGGCCTCGATCAGAGCGGGGAGCAGACGCAGTACGCCACGCTGAATGCCCGGCTGACACTGCTCGGAACCGTGGCCGGGTTCGTCGTGGCCGTACCCGGGGGACTGATCTGGAAGTTGGGCGGCTCATCCGCGCTCTTGTGGGTTGACGCGTTCGTCTTTGTCGGTGCGGCGGTGGCGGGGTTTCGGCTGCCGACCTTCACCAGACCCCGGGTCGATCGACCCGAGCAGGTGTTCGCGGAGGCGACCCCGCGCGATCCTCACGTGGACGATCGGACGTCGGACCTGGCGCGCCTTCAACCGGTCGCCCATCCCGAGGTGCTGTTGGGGCTGTCCGCCATGTCGATCATCCGAGGGCTGCAGGGATTCCAGATCTTCCTGCTGGCGTTCGGGCTGCGACGCCTCAAGGTCGGTCTCTACATCTACGGATTGGCCCTGAGCGCGAGCGGCGCCGGGGCCATCGTCGGTCTCGTGTTGTTGGGCCGCCTCCGCAAGCACATGAGCGAGCAGCAGCTCCTCCTGTTCTCGCTGTGGTTGATTGCCGTGTCATCCCTGGGCGTCGCCATATGGGGAACGCTGGTGGCGCAGGTCTTTTTGGCATTCGTCGTGGGCATGGCCGGGGCGCTGGCGCAGCCGTCGTTCGACGCCATGACGCAGCGGTACATCCCACAAGCAGCACAAGGTCGGGCGTTCGCCCGCTTCGCCACCCGGCAGCAGCTGATCTGGGTGTTGGGCTCGATCATCCCGGTCATCGTGTCGTTCACCCTGCCGCAGGGGGATGCGGTGATGGCGGTGCTGGCCGGAATCGGCGGGTTGACCTATCTGACCGGCCGGCGCGCCGTGCGGTCACGACCTGCGAGCCGCAGCCGCTAGCTGTTCCTAACCCAAGCGTTCTTCGAGTGCGTCAACTTCTTTGGCGAGCGCCACGGGAAGTCGATCCCCGAACAGCGCGTAGAGCTCGCGGATGGACGGAATCTCTGCCTTCCATTCGGCGGTGTCGACCCGCAAGAGCTCGGCCATGTCGGCGTCGCTGATGTCGAGCCCTTCGACGTCGATGTCCCCGATGCCCGGGACTGAGCCGATGGGTGTGTCGATGGCGTTGGCCTTCCCCACCACGCGGTTGAACACCCACTCCAGCACGCGTGAGTTGTCGCCGTAGCCCGGCCACAGCCATTTGCCCTCGGCATCCTTGCGGAACCAGTTGACGTAGAAGATCTTGGGCAGGAGTTCTTGGTCGGGTGCGGTCGCGCCGATCTCCAGCCAATGGGCGAAATAGTCGGCCATGTTGTACCCGCAGAACGGCAGCATGGCGAAGGGATCGCGACGGAGGTTGCCCACCACGCCGGCAGCGGCAGCGGTCGTCTCTGACGCCATGATCGAACCCAGGAAGACACCGTGGTCCCAGTCGCGGGACTGGAACACGAGAGGCACCACCGAGGCCCGGCGTCCGCCCAGCAGGATGGCGGAAATCGGCACACCGTGCGGGTCTTCCCATTCGGGGGCGATGGCCGGATCTTGGCTGGCCGGGGTGGTGAAGCGGGCATTCGGGTGGGCGGCGGGGGTGCCGGAGGCCGGCGTCCAGTCCTGCCCCTTCCAATCGATGAGATGCGCCGGTGGCTCCTCCGTCATGCCTTCCCACCACACGTCGCCGTCGTCGGTCATCGCGGTGTTGGTGAAGATGCAGTTCCCGTCGAGCGTGAGCATGGCGTTCGGGTTGGTGTGGGTGTTCGTGCCCGGGGCAACGCCGAAGAATCCGGCCTCAGGGTTGATGGCGTAGAGCCGGCCGTCCGGGCCGAACTTCATCCAGCAGATGTCATCCCCGACGGTCTCCACCTTCCACCCTTCGAGGGAGGGGATGAGCATGGCGAGGTTGGTCTTGCCGCAGGCCGAGGGGAACGCACCCGTCACATAGCGGGTCTCGCCCTCGGGGGACGTCAGTTTCAGGATGAGCATGTGCTCGGCCATCCACCCGCCGTCGCGGGCCATGACCGAGGCGATGCGCAGAGCGAAGCACTTCTTGCCCGGCAGCGCATTCCCGCCGTAGCCCGATCCGTAGGAGACGATCTCCCGGGTCTCGGGGAAGTGGACGATGTACTTGTTGTCGGCGTCGCAAGGCCACGAGACGTCGGCTTGGCCGGGCTCCAGGGGGGCGCCCACCGAGTGGAGGCAGGGAACGAAGTCGCCCTCGTTCCCCAGGACCTCGAGCGCTCCGGTGCCCATGCGAGCCATGATCCGCATGGAGACCACCACATAGGGAGAGTCGGTCAGCTGCACGCCGATGTGGGCGATCTCTGAGCCGAGGGGGCCCATCGAAAAGGGGACCACGTACATGGTGCGGCCCCGCATGCAGCCGGTCAGGAGCCCGTTGAGCAGGGTTCGCATCTCCGCCGGATCACGCCAGTTATTGGTGGGGCCGGCGTCGATCTCCTTTTCCGAGCAGATGAAGGTCCGGTCCTCCACTCGGGCCACATCGCCTGGGTCGGAGTGGGCCCAGTAGCTATTGGGACGCTTGGCATCCGAAAGCTTGGTGAACGTCCCGGCCTCGACCAGGAGTTGGCAGAGGCGGTCGTACTCGTCGGCCGACCCGTCGCACCACTCGATGCGGTCGGGCGTGGTGATTGCCGCGACCTCATCGACCCAGGCGAGGAGTTTGGCATTCGTGGAGGGGGGCATGGGGTGTGGCTCTTCTCCTCGGTTCGGCCGGTTCGTGCGGCGTCTAATGCTAGGCATGTGCCGTGGGTTCCCCCAAACCTGGGCACGTGCCTCGTCTGGTTGAAGACGAGATGTTGGAGCGTATCCGCCACACGCTCGGAGGTGGAATCGAGCCCACCGGGCTCCGGGATGATGCCGCCGTGATCGAAGTGCCCGGCGGCGGGTCCCTCGTTGTCTCCATTGACAGCGTAGTGGCGGGAGTTCACGTCGATCTCACCCTCTGTAGCCCTGCCGATGTGGGGTGGAAGGCACTGATGGGCGCGGTGAGCGACCTGGCCGCCATGGGAGCTCGACCCCTTGGGGCGCTGGTGGCGCTGTGCGTGCCCGCAGCAAGCGGAGACGGCGAGCTCACGCTGGGGGTCATGGAAGGCGTGGCCGAAGCGTCCCGCCAGAGCGGCTGTGCCGTCGTGGGCGGCGACCTTTCGGCCGGCGGCGTGCTGACGGTCGTCGTGACCGTGATGGGGACGGTGGACGGCGGACGAGCGGTCGAGCGGGCAGGCGCCGAGCCGGGCGATGCCGTGTTCATCACTGGACCCTGCGGCGGTTCTGCGGCGGGGCTGCGGGTGTTGCGGGGGCGACACGAGACGGCCCAGTACGAGACGGCGCAGGAACGGTCGCTCGCGGCGGCCTACCGCCGACCGGAGGCGCGCCTGGCGGAGGGCGAAGTGGCTCGACTGGCCGGGGCCCACGCCATGATCGACATCTCGGATGGTTTGGCGCTCGACCTCCACCGGCTGGCGGACGCCTCCGGGGTGGGGTTCGCTCTGGACACCATCCCCGTCGCCGAGGGCGCCACCGGCGAAGAGGCACTGGGCGGCGGAGAGGACTATGAGCTCATTGTCGCGATCGACCCACGGGAGGTCGACAACTACATCTTGCGGTGCACCGGCGCGGGATTGCGACCGCCGTTGCAGATCGGGGTGATCCGGGCCGATACGGGCGCCCGATATCTCGGCGACGAGGAGCTAGGGCGTCTCGGCTGGCAGCACGCGATCGGCTGACTCAGCTGGCGGTCGCCGCCGGGGTGCGACGAACCGGCTTTGTCACCTTGCCGGCCCGGATGCAGGACGTGCAGACGTGCAGACGCTTGGGGGCGCCATTCACCAGGGCGCGCACACGCTGGATGTTGGGGTCCCAACGGCGCTTTGTGCGCCGGTGGGAGTGGCTGACGCTCATGCCGAACGAAGGCTTCTTGCCACAGATATCGCATACTGCTGCCATTGGGTAGACCCTCCTGTGGGCGGCCGCGGTGTTCTCACCACGCAGGCCTTCACGAACGGCGCAAAGGTTAGCATCCCTTGCCATGACCTCCCTGGCGACCTTGGGCGCAGTCGAGTTGCGCGCCGTGATGGGCCGTTACAGGGATGCCCTGCGCTCCCATCAAGCCGACATCAACCGCCTGAACGTCTATCCGGTCCCCGACGGCGACACCGGCACCAACATGGCGCTGACGCTCGAGGCTGTCGTGTCCGAACTGGACGGCGTGCCTTCGGCGTCGGCGTTGCCCGAGGTGTGCCGGGCCATCGGGCACGGATCGCTCATGGGGGCACGGGGCAACTCGGGCGTGATCCTCTCCCAGCTCTTGCGCGGCATGTGCGAGCGCATGGGCGTGGCCGGGGAAGCAGGCGTGGACGGCGCCATCCTGGCCGATGCGCTGGCCCATGCCTCTGATCTGGCCCGGCGGGCCGTGGTGCGGCCGGTCGAGGGAACGATCCTGACCGTGGCCTCCGCCGCGGCCGAGGGTGCGGCCACCGGTGTCGGCCGGGACACGGCGACGCTGCTCGCCGTGGTCGAGGAAGCCCACCGCCTGGCGGCCGATGCACTGGCGCGGACACCCGAGATGTTGCCCGTGTTGGCCCAGGCCGGTGTCGTCGATGCGGGAGGCGCGGGCTTCTTGCTCCTGCTCGACGCGTGCTGGTCCATCATCGATGTCGCGCACCCCCTCCCGGAGCCCTCGGGCGTGCCCGAAGTGGACCTGAGCCGACTCGGTGGGTCCGAAGGGGGCTGGGCCAGAGGGTCCGAAGGGGCCGAAGGGGGAGTCCACGATGTGGGCGACCTGCGCTACGAGGTCATGTATCTCCTCTACGCACCAGATGACTCCATGGCGGACTTCAAGGAGGTCTGGGCCGGCATCGGGGATTCGATCGTCGTGGTCGGAGGCGACGGACTCTGGAACTGCCACATCCATACGGACGACATCGGGGCCGCCATCGAGGCCGGAGTGGATGCGGGGCGGCCGCAGCGCATCCGGGTGGCCGACCTGGCCGAGCAGGTGGAGGAGGAGCGCTGGGTCCGGGAGGCGTCGAATGCACCAGGAGCGGGCCCGGGCACCGAGCCCGTGGGCCCGGCGCCGACGACGAGCGTCGTCGCTGTCGTCACCGGAGAAGGGATCGGCCGCATCTTCCGCTCGCTCGGCGTGCACCACCAGGTGGTCGGGGGGCAATCGATGAACCCCTCCACGGAGGATCTCCTCAAGGCGGTCGAGTTGGTGGGCTCGGATGAAGTTGTGATCCTGCCGAACAACAAGAACATCCGGCCGGTGGCGGAGCAGGTGGACGCCCTGAGCGACAAGACCGTGCGCGTGGTCGCTACCGGCAGCATTCTCGAGGGGTTCGCGGCGCTGTTGGCGTACGACCCCGCCGCCGGCGCCGCCGTCAACGCCGCCAGCATGGGCGAGTCGGCCGCTCGTGTGGTGCCGGCGGAGATCACCCGGGCTGTGCGTGACGCCTCCACCGCCGCCGGCGAGGTGCACGCAGGCGACTGGATCGGCCTCTCGCGCGATGGCGTGATCTCGATCGCCGATTCGGCGGTGATGGCTATGCGCCTCCTCCTCGGCCGCCTGCTCGAAGATCGGCACGAATTGATCACGCTCATCGAGGGGGAGGGATCCAAGGCTGGCGACACCCGCAAGATCAGCGAGTGGCTGAAGGAAGAGCACCCCGAGGTGGTGCTCGAGGTGCATCACGGGGGCCAGCCCCTCTACCCGTACCTGCTGGGCCTCGAGTAGGCGGGCGGGGCGAGTGGCATCCCCCCGCACACTCCGCGATCTGAGCCTGCGGCCGGTCTCGGTGCTCAAGACCGTCTCTGACCGCAAGGCGGCGCAGCTCGAGCTGTGGGGCGTGGCATCGGTGCTCGACCTGTTGATGACCTTTCCCCGCAAGGACCGCTACATCGATCGCACGGCCAAGGCGAGCGTTGCGGGACTCGACGTCGGGACGGCAGCCGCCGTCCTGGCCCAGGTGCAGCGGGTCCGCTCCAGCGGCGGTCACAACCGGAACCGCAAGGTGCCCGTCACCGTGACCGTGCGCGACGACACCGGGACGATGGAAGTCGCCTTTTTCAACCAGCCCTGGCGGGCCAAGCAGCTCCGTGAGGGAACCGAGGCGATCTTCTGGGGGAAGGTCGGGGACTACCGGGGCACCCGCCAGATGGTCAACCCGGTGGTCGACGTGGTGGCGGGGGTGGACGAGCCGGTCCTCGGTCGACAGCGGCGTACCTTGCGGATCCTGCCGGTCTACCCCGCCTCGGCCAAGGCGGGGCTCACCAGCTGGGAGATCGGGACCTTCGTCGAGGAGGCGCTCGAGCGGGCCGGCGAGTTCCTGGACCCGCTGCCCGGGGAATGGCTCGCCTCTCTGGACTTGTGGGACCGCACGTCGGCCATGCGGGCCATTCACGGTCCCGAATCGCTCGACGTGATCCGGCCGGCCCGGCGGCGGCTGACGTTCGACGAGCTGTTCCGCCTGCAGCTGGCCCTGGTGCTGCGCCGGCGGGCCTTCGAGCACAACGCACGGGCACTGCGCCACGACGTCTCGCCGCGGGAGATCACCGGTGGCGTGAGCGGGACCCTCGTCTCGCGCTTCCTTGGCGGACTGCCCTTCGAACTGACCACGGCGCAACGTCGTGCGCTGGCGGTGATCGTGGCCGATCTGGCCGGTCCCTTCCCCATGCACCGGCTGCTCCAGGGCGATGTCGGATCGGGGAAGACGGTCGTGGCGCTGGCTGCCCTGCTGGGGGCGGTCCAGAGCGGTCATCAAGGTGCGCTCATGGTGCCCACCGAGGTCCTGGCCGAGCAGCACGCGGTGGCGGTCCGCCAGTTGCTCGGTGCGCTGGACGTGCGCGTTGCGCTGCTGACGAGTCGGGTCAAGGGCAAGGCGCGAGCCCAGATGCTGGCGGACCTGGCCAGCGGCGAGGTGTCGATCGTGGTCGGGACACACGCCCTGCTCACCGAGGAGGTCGAGTTCTCGTCGCTCGGCATGGTGGTCATTGACGAGCAGCACCGCTTCGGGGTCGAGCAACGGGCAACGCTGCGCGCCAAGGGGGAGGGCGATCCCGATCTCCTCGTCATGACCGCCACGCCCATTCCGCGCACGGCCGCCATGGTGATCTTCGGCGATCTCGACCTCACGGTGCTCGACGAGCTGCCCCCCGGGCGGGTGGTGGTGACCACGAAATGGTTGCCGCTGCCGGCCGACGAGCACATCGCGTGGGACCGGGTGCGCCAAGAGGTGGCGGCCGGCCATCGGGCCTTCGTGGTCTGCCCGCTGGTGGGCGACTCCCTCCGGGTCGAGGCGCGATCGGCCACGGAGGAGTATGACCGCCTGCGGGCGGGCGAGCTGGCAGGCCTCCGGGTGGGACTCCTGCACGGGCAGATGGCACCAGCCGCCCGGGAGGAGGCGATGGCGCAGTTCCGGCGGGGAGAGATCGAGGTGCTGGTGGCCACGACGGTGATCGAGGTCGGCGTCGACGTGCCCGAAGCCACGGTCATGGTGGTCGAGAGCGCCGACCGCTTCGGCATCGCCCAACTGCACCAGTTGCGGGGACGGGTTGGGCGTGGCGCGCTGGCGAGCTGGTGCTTCCTGCTCGGCGACGGGGGCGAGGACGGGGTGGCCGGCGAGCGCCTGGCCGCCGTCGAGAAGACCACCGATGGATTCGTCCTGGCCGAGGAGGACCTGCGCCTGCGGGGCGAGGGCACGCTCCTCGGGGCCCGTCAACAAGGTCACACGGACCTGCTCCTGGCGTCGTTGTCGGATCCTGACGACCGGTTCCTCCTCACCGAGGCCCGGCGCGTGGCCGAGGCCATCGTCACCGGGGATCCTCAGTTGGAGGCCCATCCGGCCCTGGCCGACGAGATCAAGCTGTTTCTGAGCGAGGACGAGGGCGAGTACTTGTTCAAGAGTTGATCTACCCTGGCGTCGGTGCGCGTCATCGGAGGCCGGAGCCGGGGCAGGCGCCTCGTCGCCAAGCTGCCCGCCGCCGTGCGCCCGACGTCGGATCGGGTACGTGAGTCGATCTTCGACATCCTCGGCTCACGAGGAGGGGTCGACGGGCTGACCGTGGTGGATCTCTTCTGCGGGAGCGGAGCACTCGGACTCGAGGCGCTGTCGCGGGGCGCCGCCTCCGCAACCTTCGTCGACCAGGATCCCGGTGCGCTCGACGCGGTGCGCACCAACCTCGCATCCGTCGGGTTGGGTGACGAGCCGATCACCATCGTGCGGGCCGCCCTGCCCGGGTGGTTGGCCGGCGCGCCCTCGTTCGATCTTGCCCTGTGCGATCCGCCGTACACCTTCGACGCCTGGCCCGAGCTCTTGTCGATCCTGCATGCCGACACGGCCGTTCTCGAGTCGTCGGTCCCCGTCTCGCTCCCCGAAGGCTGGATGGTCGCAAGAGAACGCCGGTACGGCGGTACGCTCGTGACCGTGGCTCATCGCGGCGGAAGCAGCTCGTGAAGGTAGGTCTGTTCCCCGGTTCTTTCGATCCCTTCCACAACGGGCACCTCGAGATCGTCGAACGGGCCAGCCGCCTCTTCGACGAGGTCGTCGTGGCTGCCTTACGTAACCCGCAGAAGAGCCACGCGTTGTTCGATCTCGAAGAGCGCAAGAGCATGCTCGAGGCTGTCACCGCGCACATCCCCGGCGTGCGCATCGTCTCGGTGTCCACCCTCTTGGTCAACGTGGCCCGTGACGTCGGGGCGACGGCCATCGTGCGCGGTCTGCGGGCGGTCTCGGATTTCGAGACCGAGATGCAGATGGCCCAGATGAACCACCACCTCTCGGGCGTCGAGACCATCTTCATTCCCACCAGCTCGAAGTACTCGTTCATTGCCTCCAAACTGGTGCGTGAGGTGGCCCAGTTCGGGGGTGACGTATCGGCGTTCGTGCCGAAGATCGTGGCCGAGCATCTCGTCACGAAGTTCGAGGACAGCGAGGACGAGCAGGACGGGAAGGAGGAGGGGTGACTGACCAGTATCTAGAAGTAGAGGAATCAGAGCAGGATGTCAGTGCGGAGGCGGTCATTTCCCAGGTGCTCGACATCATCAACAGCGCCAAGTCGATGCCGTTGTCCTCGTCGGTCATCGTCTCGCGCGAGGAGGTGGTCGGCCTTCTCCGGGCTGCCTTGGATCGACTGCCCGACGAGCTGCGCCAAGCCCGCTGGCTCCTGCGCGAGCGCGAGGAGTTCCTGGCCGAGCGCACCCGGGAAGCGGAGACGCTCATGGAAGAGGTGCGCGCGCAAGCCGAGCGCATGGTGCAGCGGACCGAGATCGTCCGTCAGGCCAACTCGGTGGCCCAGCGCATCCTCGACGACGCCAATGACGAGGCCCGCACCATGCGCCACGAGGCTGAGGACTTCTGCGATCAGAAGCTCGCCGGCATGGAGATCGTGCTGGATCGGCTCACCAGGACGGTCCATTCCGGCCGGGCCAAGTTGGCCTCCCCACCCCCTCCGGCCCCGGTCGAGCACGAGAGCGCGCGGGCGAAGGCTGGCACGGAGGAGGACGGCTTCTTCGATCAGGACGTGTCCTGATGGCGGCCGACCCGTTCATCGTCCATGTCGCCCGGCTCCGGCGTAACCCCGGCTCCACGTTGCGTGAGGTGCGCCGCGGCCCGGTGGTATTGGCCGGGCCCCTTGACGGGCTGGGCATCGATCCGGGCCGGAGCGTGGTCCCACTCGATGCCGAGGCCGAATGCGACATCACCCTGCGCGCCTTCGACGGCGGGATCGACGCCATCGGTACCGTGCGCGCCCCCTGGGTCGGGATCTGCCGGCGCTGCACCGTTCCGGTGAGCGGCGAGTTGCAGATCTCCGTCAGCGAGCGCTTCGGTGACGGCCCGATCTCCGGGGACGACCTGTATCCGATCACCGACGATGCGATCGACCTCGGCCCCCTCGTGCGCGACGCCATTGTGCTCGAGCTGCCCATGGCGCCGTTGTGCCGGGACGACTGCCGGGGCCTGTGCCCGCAGTGCGGGGCGGATCGCAACGAGTCCGAGTGCGGCTGCGTTGCCCCGGTCGACCCGCGTTGGGCTAACCTCGATGTGCTCCGGTAGCTGACCCCTGCGGTCTGCCCGCCCCGATCCGATCGTTGGAGACCCACGATGGCAGTCCCGAAGAAGAAGACGTCCAAAGCCAAGGGGCGCAGCCGCCAGGCCGCCAACTGGGTCCTGCGCCGCCCACCCCGCAGCGTGTGCCCCCACTGCCAGTCGGCGAAGACGCCGCATGTGGTGTGTCCGAGCTGCGGTTGGTACAAGGGGCGTCAAGCCGTAGAGGTCGACTGACTTGAGCCGACGGGGCGAGCGTCCGTCTGCGGAGGCGCTGGCCACATTGCCCGTGGCGGTCGATGCCATGGGCGGCGACAAATCTCCGGGGGAAATCGTCGAAGGCGCCCGGCGGGTGGCCGCCGAGAACGGCATCCCGGTCGTGCTGGTGGGGCCACCCGACCGGGTGGGTGACACGTTCGGGCTGCCCCTCGTGGCCTGCACCGAGGTCATCGCAATGGACGAGGACCCGGCCGGCGGGGTGCGGCGCAAGAAGGATTCCTCCCTGGTCCGGGTGGCCGAACTGGTGCGCGATGGGCAGGCGTCGGCCATGGTGAGCGCGGGCAACACCGGGGCGACCATGGCGGCCGCGCTGTTGCGCATGGGCCGGCTTCCCGGCGTGATCCGCCCCTGCATCGCCACGCCCTTGCCCCGGCTCGGCCGCACGCCGGCAGTCCTGGTGGACGCGGGGGCCAATGCCGAGTGCACGCCCGCCATGCTGGTGCAGTTCGCCCAAATGGGCGCCGCCTATGTTGCCGCCCGCTTCGGGACCAGCTCGCCCACCGTCGGCCTGCTGTCGATCGGCGAGGAACCGACCAAGGGCACTCCGCTGGTCAAGGAGACGCACGCCCTGCTGGCTGCGGAAGGCGGGGCCGGGAACGGGGCCGGGTTCGAGTTCGTGGGCAACCTCGAGGGTCGGGACCTGCTGCCCTCGCCGGCCGACGTCATTGTGACTGACGGCTTCACCGGCAACGTCGCCCTCAAGGCCCTCGAGGGGACCTTGCGCTTCATCTTCGACGTGGTGACCGGGGTCTTCATGCTCGACGACGCCACCAAGGCGGCCGCCGACGTGTTGCTGCCGCACCTGTTGCCGCTCGTGGCCGAGTTCGAGCCGGAGAGCACCGGCGGGGCCATGCTCCTGGGCATCGACGGCGTTTGCGTGATCAGCCACGGCTCCTCGAACGCCACCGCGATGGTCAACGCGGTGCGGGTGGCCTACGAGTGCGCCACCCGGGGTTTGGCCGACCATGTGGCGGCGGCGGTGCGTCCGTCGCCGGAGGCATAAAAACCCAGTTCAAGGCGCTTATCCGAGTGGTATCGGCCTAAAAACCGGTAGCATGGCTCTGCCATCGCAAAGATCTCGACCCAGGAGTGCCTGTGCCTGCCGAAACCCACACCAACCAGGGCCCGCTCGATCGCAACGGGGTGTTTGCTCTGATCCGGGACCAGCTGGCCGACATTCTCGAGGCCGATCCGTCCACGATCACCGAAGGCGCTTCCTTCGTGGAGGATCTCGACGCCGACTCGTTGGCACTCATCGAACTGGTCGAGGGCCTGGAAGAAGAACTGGGGGAGCGGACCGTCGGGTTCCGCATTGATGATGAAGACCTTGAAGATCTGCGAACCGTCCGAGACGCCGTTGACTACGTCTACGCCAAGCTCGAGGCGGGGTGAC
>ODAK010003612.1_pt1 | contig 16000 bp, 15 predicted proteins | sample 1539591 | NCBI WGS metagenome assembly ODAK01 (sample SAMEA3539303, study PRJEB22396) | soil metagenome | biome: tundra; feature: field; material: soil | place: USA | collected 2010-05 | depth 0.15 m
GGCAAGGTGATGGCCGACGGCAACTGGGTCTTCGCCGGCGTGGTCGACGCGCGGGCCAACGACGCGCAGCGCCAGGCGTTGGCCGCCATCGTCAGCGGTGAGGCCGGCGGTCCACCCGGCATGATCCGCGCCAACCTGGTCAGCGACTTCCGCGGCATCGAATTCAAACCGATCGACTTCCGTATCGAGGGCCTGAAACGCGCGGTGTCGATCCCTGACGTCCTGTCGTTCGAAATCGAGGGCGTGGCCTCACGCAATCGAAGCGGTGAGCCGTTCTACATCGACAACACCGCGCATCCCGCCAGCCGGCGGCTCGCGTTGGCGCGGTCCAAAGAGTTGCACGTGACCGGGTTCGGTCTTGGCCTCGACATGGTGGGCCAGGGCAACAACGGACATTTCGCTCCATTCGCCTGGGCCGCCTGAACCCGTTCGTGTCCAGCGCCGGCACTTCGCCGGTTGATCCGCGCGCCGCCGCGCTGAACCGGCGCGACCGAGCCATCATCCTGCTCGCGCTGCTCGGCGTGACCGTGATTGCCTGGCTGTATCTGGTGTCGATGAGGCGCGACATGGACGACATGACGGACATGGCCATGGTGTGGACGCCCACAACGTTCGCGCTGACCTTCACGATGTGGTGGATCATGATGCTGGGCATGATGGTGCCGAGCGCCGCGCCGATGATCGTCACCTTCGCGACGATCAACCGGAGCAAGCGAGCGCGCGGTCAGAATTTCGTGCCAGCCTCGGTCTTCGCTCTCGGTTACCTGGTCGCCTGGGGTGGCTTCTCTCTCGGGGCAACCGCGGCGCAGTGGGCGCTGGATCGCGTTGCTCTGCTTTCGCCGATGCTTTCGACCACCAGCCCGATACTGGACGGATCGTTGTTCTTATTGGCGGGCCTGTACCAGTTCACGTCCCTGAAGCAGACCTGCCTGCGCCACTGCCGCTCGCCGTTCGCCTTCGTGCTCAACCATTGGCGAGACGGTCGGGCCGGCGCGCTGCGGATGGGACTGGAGCACGGCGCCTGGTGTCTCGGCTGCTGCTGGGTGCTGATGGCGGTGCTGTTCGTCGTCGGCGTTATGAATCTACTTTGGGTGGCGGGCCTGGCGGTATTCGTGTTCGCCGAAAAGCTGCTGCCCGGCGGCGTATGGATCGGCCGGGTGGGAGGCGGCGCGATGCTGGGCCTTGGCGTGTATCTGCTGACACGGGGCTGAGGCTTTCAGCGCTCCATGGATTGGCCCTAAACTACGGGCCGGAGGGGACACCCATGAAGTTCAGTTTCTCAGGCGAGCAGGAAGAGTTCAGATCCAATCTACGACGCCTCCTGGCAGATGTTTCCCCACCGAAGGAAGTGCGGCGACTGATGGAAACCGATGCCGGGTGGGAGCGTGACGGCTGGCGGAAGCTCAACGAGACGCTTGGCCTGACCGCGCTCCGTATCCCGGAAGCGTACGGCGGTCACGGATTCGGGTTCGGCGAGTTGGGTATCGTGCTGGAGGAAATGGGCCGGGCGCTGCTGTGTGCTCCGTATTTCGCCACCGCCGTGCTGGCCACCGGCGCGATCATCAACGCCGGCACCGAGGCGCAAAAGCAGGCCCTGCTGCCGGACATCGCATTGGGCGAAACGATCGCCACCCTGGCTTGCGCCGAGGATGACGGACTCTGGGAGGCCGCCGCCACGACCTTGATGGCCACACCGTCGGGTTCTGGGTATCGGCTCGACGGCCACAAGAGTTTCGTATTGGACGGCCACACCGCCGATACCATCGTGGTCCTGGCGCGTGCGCCCGGATCGTCCGGGGAAACCGGACTGTCGTTCTTCACGGTGCGAGGCGACGCCTCCCGCCTGGAGCGCCGGTTGCTGAAAACGATGGACCCGACCCGCAAACTGGCGCGTCTGGCATTCAGTGGCGTCGAGGCGGCGTTGCTCGGCGAAGAGGGCGCGGCGGCCGCGCCGTTCGGCCGGACGATCATTGAGGCCGCGGTCTGTCTTGCCAACGAAATGGTCGGCGGTGCGGAACGATTGCGCGAGGATGCGCTGGCGTATGCGAAGATGCGCATGCAATTTGGCCGGCAGATCGCCTCCTTCCAATCGATGAAGCACACGGCGGCGGATATGTTGCTGGATGTGGAACTGGCGAAATCGGCGGCGTACTACGCGGCGGCGGCTCTGGATGACGGCGACGCGGACGTGGCGGCGACCGCTTCGCTGGCCAAGGCCTGCGCGAGTGACACATATATGCAGACCGCCATCCACGCGATCCAGATCCACGGCGGGATTGGTTTCACCTGGGACAACGACACGCATCTCTGGTTCAAACGGGCCAAAAGTTCGGAGGTGCTGTTCGGCGACGCCAGTTACCACCGTGAACAAATGATGCGGCATTGGGCGGCGTGAGGGGGACACTGACATGAGCGAAGTCAACGAAGCCACGGTCCGCGCCGAAGTTCGTGCCTGGCTCGAAGCGAACTGGGACCCCGAACTGGGCCTGATCGAGTGGCGCAACAGGCTCGCCGAGTCCGGTTGGGGCGCGCCACATTGGCCGTCAGCGTGGCACGGCCGTGACTTGCCCGCCGGTCTCGTGCCGGTGGTCGAGGAGGAATTCAAACGTATCGGCGCTGTCGGCGTCGCCAAAGCCGGCATCCGCGTGCTGGCCGCCGCGACGATCCTGACCCACGGCACCGACATGCAGAAAGAGAAATTCCTCCGTCGCAGCCTGACCGGTGAGGATACCTGGTGTCAGTTGTTCAGCGAGCCCGGCAGTGGCTCCGACGTGGCCGGCGCGGTGACGCGCGCGGATTTGCGAGGCAATCACTGGGTGATCAATGGCCAGAAGGTCTGGACCACCAGCGCGCATAAAGCTGATTGGGGTCTGTTGCTGGCTCGCACCGATTGGGACAAACCCAAGCATGCGGGCCTGTCCTATTTCATCCTGGACATGAAACAGCCGGGCGTGACGGTGCATCCGCTGAAGCAGATGAACGGCCACGCGTCATTCAATCAGGTGTTTATCACCGACGCCGTGGTGCCGCCCGAAATGCTGGTCGGCGAGGTCGGCCAAGGCTGGGCCGTGACCACGACCACCCTCATGCACGAACGCCGCGGTGCCGACGGCCTTCGCACATGGGCTCAGGCCTCGGATCGGCCGGGACGGTGTTATGAGGAAGAACGGGCTGAGATCAAAACGACGATGGAGCCCTACAAGTGGTATCCGCAACGCGCCGGCCGTGTCGATCTGATCGTGCAACGGGCGAAGCAGACGGGCCGCTTCGAAGATCCGGTGGTGCGTCAGGAAATCGCCAAGGTGCTGATCATGTCGAAAGCCGCCGAATGGACCGCGCGGCGGGCGCGCGCGGCTCAGGAGCAAGGCCGGCCGCAGGGACCCGAAGGCTCGCTCGGCAAGTTGGCCTCAAGCTATATCGCTCGCGCCGCGGCCCGTGTGCATACGCAGGTGACCGGAGCGAACGCGCTGCTGACCGGTGAGGACAGCCCGATGGGCGGCGTGATCGCCGAGATTCTCGTTTCGGTTCCCGCGACCTCGATCGCTGGCGGCACCGACGAGATTCAGCACAACATCATCGCCGAGCGCGTGCTGAGCATGCCGAAGGAACCGAGCGTCGACACCGGCAAACCGTTCCGTGATGTCCCGCGCAATACGGTTAGGTGACCCGCGGTTATCCGTTCGCGGGTTGCAACAGTTCCACGCCGAATTGCCGCGCGGCGTTGCCGCCCATCATGCGCGCGATGATCTCCTCCGGCACGTCCGCCTGTGCCAGCAACGCGATCGCGTCATGGGCGGAGGTCGTGTCGTGCTGCGGATAGCGCGAACCCCACACGACTTTCTCCGCGAAGTCGTGCGGTAGCTTGCGGATCAACCGCTCCTCGGCGTCGAAGCCGAGCATGACGTTGCCCGCTTCCCACATTGCCTCCGTGTCGGTGCGGACCGGATATTTGTGCAGCAGCGGAATGACGCGGGCGGAGGCTTCCATTTTCTCCAGCACCTCCTCCATCCACGACGCTTTGCCATGAGCGACGACCACCTTCATGTCGGGAAACCGCTGCATGACGGTGAACCCGATCAGCGTCGAGGCGACGAACATGTGATTGTCCAGCCAACCGGAGAGAATCGGCGCCATCGGATGTCCAAGCTGCGGGAAGGCCGTAAAGAACGACGTACTGGCCGCGCCGGCGCCGCCGCCCGAGAACGGACCGCCGCCTCCGGCCGGCAACGGCGTTTGGCCAAGCCGGTTCTTGATCTTCTCGACGAACGGCCCATGCGAAGTCCATTCGGGGTTCCACAGTCCGGGCGTGGGGTGAACCGCCGCCGCCAGACCGAAACGCTGCAGTTCCGCCCACAACGGATCGAAATATGGGCTGGTAAAGTAGTGCCCTTGAAGGAACATCGGACGGATGAACGCGCCACGGAAACAGGGGTTCGTCGCCACGCGACGTAATTCCGTCAGCGTAAGGTCCATGTCCTGCAGCGGCAGCATCGCCGCCGCGTAGAGACGATGCGGCGCGGCCGCGCAGAAATCCGCGATCCAATCGTTATAGGCACGGGCGAGCGCATGTGCGGTGTCAGGATCGGTGACGAGATGAAAACCCTCGGCGAACCACGTCGGATAGAGGAATGTCTGGTCGATACCCATGCTGTCCATGTCGGCCAGTCGCGCGCGCGGACTCCAGGCACCCTCGTTCATCGGATGACGCACGCTCGCATCCAGTTCACCGACCGAATCCCAGGTCATGCCCGGCCGCCAGATGGCGTGGCGCGGCAGATTTGGGTTCATTGTGTCGCGAACGACCTCGCCATTGATTTTAAGATACGAGTTCGTTTCGCCGTCGTGCCGCCACAGTGCCTGCTTGCCGAGCCGGCGGAATTCGGGATCGAGGTATTTCTCCCAAAGCTCGGGAGGTTCGACGACATGAGAATCGCTGTCGAACACGGCGATGCGCCTGGTCATGGTTGTCATGGGTCGAGTCCCCTTTACCAGCGGGTGACAGAGGCTTCCGGAGCCAGCGCCGCTTTCACCTCATCTTCGGTCGGCCACCAATTGGGCCGCTCGATCTCGGTGACCCGGTGCTCGATGATCTTCTTTGGCGGGTCGATCCGGTACAGACGCCGCGCGTTCTCGCCGAGGAATTTGACCTGGTTGGCGACCGGAAGGTCGTATTTCTGCATCGTCTCGATGGCGCGCCAGGCGTCGTCGCCATCATGATGATAGACATCCGACGACCACGCGAGAATGTCACCGTAGAATTCCGGGAACCGCGGCGGCGGCGCCTCGTCACCCTCGAAGCCGGTGATGCAGTGCGCGAAGAACGTCTCGCTCGGGAGACGCTTCAGCGGCGGGAGCGTGCGTTCGTTGCGATAGAGCCGGTACGCTTTATCGCACTCGTCAAGCAAAAAACTGAGCCAGGTCGAGGATGCCTCGAACACCGCCGCCTTGAGATTGGGGTGCCGCTCAAAGAACCCCGACATTAGCACGGAAGTGACCCAAAGCGACGCTTCGGACTGGAAGTTCTGCACATTGGTGAGAAACGAGTGCGGGATACCAGACGCGGAAATGGTGCGGCGGATGAGTTCGGCACCGGAATATTGTTCGCTATAGCCCGGCGGCTTCAGCGCGGCGCCGGCCGGAAACGGGTGCATCCCGTAGACCATGCCGGTTTCTTCCAGCGCGTTCCACACCGGCTCGTATTTCGGCTGCAATGGATAATTGCCCATCGCGTCGATCGGACGGACCAGCGCGACGCGGCACCCTTGCGCGGCGACACGATGGACTTCCTGCACGGCGAATTGCGCGTTCTGCATGGGCAGCAGCGCGGCGAAGAACAGCCGGTCGGGATCGGCCTTGGTGTATTCATAGGCCCACTGGTTATAGGCCTTGCAAAACGCCTTGGCGCCAACCGCGTTCAACAGCCAGGGATACGTGTCGATGTCGGTCGGGATGATCATCACCTGATCGATCCCTTGCGTGTCCATGTCGCGCAACCGCGGCTCGGGCTCATAGGATCCGGCGAAGTCGATATAGCCGACCTGATCCTGCGTGAGCGCGGTCGACGCCCTGAGATTGCGCACATTCAGCGCGCGCTGGATGTCGTGCTTTACGCCAGGCCCCGCGTTTGAGATCACGCGCATCGTTCCCGGAATGCCGCCGCGCCGTGGTGAACCGATGCCGACGCCGGCCCGGCCGTTGACGATGAGTTGCTGAGTTTCCCCGTCCCACCAAATGGTCGAGCGCAACGCTTCCATCTCTTCACGCGTCAAATATTCCGATGCGCGTTCCCAGATCAGTGGCGGCTCGGTGACATGGGCGTCACAGTCGAAAGTGGCGAACGTCTTGGTCATGGGCGCGAAACGCTGAACCGGCATGGTACATCCTCCATCGATTGTTTGTGTTGGCTTCAGGCGGCTGGGTCGTCCTCCAGCCAGCCGGGCGGCTCGGTCACGACGTCGTTGCGGGCAAATATCGTATCGATCGCGGTCATATCCTCCGGTGAGATCGTGAAGCCGAGCGCACCGAGATTTTCCTCCACCTCAGCGGGACGACGGAAGCCGACAAGACCGGTGTGGATCGCGGGCTGGCTGAGCGTCCAGCGCAGCGCGAACTGCGGGAATGTCTTGCCGTATTTGGCGGCGAGCGTCTTGAGTTCGTCGACCGCGCGCAGGTTTCGCGCGAAATGATCTGGGCCAAACATGGTTCGGAACAGATTGAGCCCGCCCAGAGCGCCGCGCTTTGAGCGCCAGTCAGCCTCGTCGAATTGCATGTCCGCATGGAACGTTCCGGACAGCATACCATACGCGAGCGAGCCATAAGCCATCACGCCAACGCCATTCGCGGTGCACCACGGGAAGATCTCTCGCCGCATCCGGCGGTCGAACATGTTCCACCCGTACTGCACGACATCGATTCGCCGCAGCTTCATGCAGGCTTCAAGTTGCACAGGCCGAAAATTGGATACACCGATATAGCGCGCCTTGCCCTGCCGGACGATGTCGTCGAGGGCATGCATCGTCTCCTCGAACGGCGTGTTCAGATCGGGCCAGTGCACGAGATAGACATCGACATGATCGGTGTTGAGATTGCGCAGACTTTGCTCGATCGAAGCCATGATCCGCTCGCGGCTGCTGTCGCGGCGATTGGGCGCTTCGGGATAGCCGACGCCGACTTTGGTGACCAGGCGCACATCGCGCCGGCGCGCACCCAGAGCACGGGCCAGCGCCTGCTCGGAAATCCCCATCCCGTACGCCTCAGCGGTATCGAAACAGTCGATGCCCACGTCGAGTGCGCGGTGCACGGCCCGGTCGAACTGCGCCGCGTCGATCGGGCCATAAGTACCGCTGATTTCCCAGCAGCCGAAGCCAATGGCGGAGACTTTTATATCGGTGCGGCCGAATTGTCGGTATTCCATGGCGTATCCTCATTTCCTGGCGATTGTCGGCGACGGCCAGCAGTTTCTTCTTGGTCGCGACCGTGACACAGGATTGAGGCCATCGCAAACCGGCCTATTTCGGGAACCGTCCCATCATCACCGAAATATCGCGGGCCATCTCCAATGCCTGCTCAAGGTCCAGCGACGCCGCCCTGTGGAAGGTTCGTTTCGTTTGCCACAGGAACTCCTGGTCCCATCCGGCGAGCTTCTCGCCTATCGCCATCGCTTCGGCGATAACCCTGTCGTCAGGCACGACACGGTTGACCAGACCAAGTTCATACGCGCGCGCCGGCAGCATATTTTCGCACAACGTCAGCAATTCGAACGCGACTTTCCGCCCCATCAAATGGACCGCGTGCGCGGTAACGGTTGATGCCGTCAGGCCAGCTTTCAACTCCGGATAGCCAAAGCGCGCACTTTCCGCCGCGACGACGAGATCGCTGCCGAAAGCAAGTCCGCAACCGGCGCCCAGAGCATAACCGTGCACGGCGGCGATGATCGGCTTGTCCACCCTGGCCAGCAGTTTGGTCAGGGCGATGTTGGCATCTCCATGCCTTATAAGATTCTGACGGTTCTCAGCGGTTAACGGCCGCGAAACGGACGTATCGGCGCCGGCACAGAACGCACGCCCAGAGCCCGCCAGGATGACAACCGACACCGCGTTGTCATCCTGGACTTCGAGTAGCGCATCCGTCAGAGCATGAACAAGATCGGCGTTCAGCGCATTCAATTTCGCCGGGCGGTTCATCGTCAGCAGACGCACCGCGCCTCGCGTCTCCACCAGCAACACATCGTCCATGGTACGCTTGCCTTTTGAAACTGGATTGGTGTTAGTTACCAACGATAAAACGTTTTGCCTGGGCATCGTAATCCGGATAGCCCAGGATGGCTCGCAATTCCGCGGGCGGGAGGGCGCTGGACGATTCTGCCTTGCCGGCGACCAAAGCCGCCAGCCCAGATTTAATTCCGGCGACGGCCGGAGAGAGCATGCCTGTCGGATAGGTGCCGATCTTGAAGCCCAAAGCGGCCGCCTGCTCCCGTGACGGTGTCGCTCGCGGTGCGCCGGGGGAAAGCACGGCGAACGACGGACGCCCGGAGGCGGCGGCGACCGCCCGTCTGATCTCCTCATCATCCGCCGGCGAGTCGAGGAACAGGATGTCGGCGCCTTCACGCACGTACATCTCGATCCGCTTCACGGCTTCATCAATACCCTGCGTTGGCCGGCAATCGGTGCGTGCCAGGATCAGGATGCCGGAATCCTTCGCCGCCTCGACCGCGGCGCGAATCTTCATGCGCGCTTCCTCGTGCGGGAGGCACGGCTTGCCGGCGGCGGTCAGGGCGCGCGGCGTGATCTTGTCCTCGATCAAAATGGCGGCCGCGCCTGCCCGTCCATACGCGCGAACGGTACGCTGCACGTTCATGGCGTTGCCGTAACCATGATCGCCATCGGCCAGGACCAGTGTATCTGGCGCCGCGCCGTGCACCATGTTGAAGGAGTCAAACATCTCCCCAAAGGAGATAAGATCGAGATCGGGGCCGCCCAGACGGCTCGCCGCCACACAGGAGCCGGAGAGGAAGGCGGTCTTGAAGCCAGCGGCGGCGGAGAGTTTGGCGCTCAGCCCGTCCCACACGGCCGGCATGACGACAAAGCCTGGTTCGGCCAACAGGGCGCGCAAGCGATCGGGGGGTGTCATGTCGTTTCCTTCGGGACAGCTGTTCTCCGCGCAGGATATGCGGATTCCTTGTTCCCTCCAAACGTCAGCGCGAGCGGGGTCACGGCCGATCCGCCACCCGACGCAGGTAACCCAACTTGAAGCGCGGATACCGCGTCACGCACAAGGTGACCCTCGAACAGCTCATCCAGACACAGGAACCAGGCCGTCAGCTTGCCGGAAGCCCGAGGTTCGGAGACTACGAGATAACCCGGCCCCGTGAGCGTTACCCGGAGGCGTGCGGACTCAGGATCATTGTAGAATGATAATTCAGGATGCCGCCATTCCCGCTTACCAGCACGAAGTCGTTGCGCGGCACCTGCCGTTCGCCACCCTGGCCGCGCGCCTGTACCACCGCCTCCGATAATGGCGTAAAGGCCCACATGTAATAGCCCGACAACTGGCCGCCGCCGGTGTTCGTCGGCAATGCACCGCCCGGACCAAGTTTGCCGTCGGCGACAAAAGGCCCACCCTCGCCCTTGGGGCAGAAACCGTAATCCTCCAGCGTGACGAGCACGGTATAGGTGTAACAATCGTAAAGCTGACAGGTGCCGATATCGTCGCGGGTGATGCCGGCCATGCGGAACGCCATCTCCCCGGATCGTTTCGCGCCGGTCTCCACCGCCGGGTGCCGGGCAGTGCTCAGATTGTCGCCAGGCGCGCATTGCGCATAACCGAGGACGTTGACCGAAGGTTGCTTCAGGTCGCGCGCCCGTTCGGTCGATGTCACGATCAGCGCGACGGCGCCGTTCGAAACGAGGCAACAATCAAACAGCCGCAGCGGCTCAGCGATCCAGCGGGAATTATGATGATCCTCCATCGTCATCGGCGCTTTCATTTGCGCCCAGGGACTCATCTGGGCCCATTTACGCTGGCCAACGGCGATGATCCCGAAATGATCTTCTGTCGTGCCGTAAAGATGCATGTGCCGTCGCGCCGCCATGGCATAGGCGGGGTTGGCGCCGAAATCACCGTACGCCGCCCTCAGGCCGGCCATGCCGCCAAGCGGAAAACGATGCGGACCCGCATAAGACTGGCCCGCGCCGCGAGAGGGTGTCAGCGGTGCGTCGGCGTAGACCAGCACCACGGTTTTCACCAGGCCCTCGCGGATCGCCATGCAGGCATATTGCATCATGCTGCCGGCGGTGGAGCCATAGGCGCTCATGACATTCACGAGCGTCAGATTCTCGAATCCAAGCACCATCTGCGACCGGACGTCCATGTCGCCCGGAATGTTCGCATTGATCAACAATCCATCAATGTCAGCCTTCGTCAGACCGGCATCGTCCAGCGCGAGAGCGATCGCCTCGGCGGCGAAATCGACCGCGCGACGGCCGTAGATCTTGCCCATCGGGGTGACGCCAAGGCCGACAATCGCGCCTTTTGGCTGGTTTGCCATGATTTCTCTCCCACTCAGCCGGCGACGGGACGGAATTTCGGGATGCGAACGTCCTCGCCAGCGACTTCAAACACCGCTTCGAGCTTCATGCCGACGCGGAGTGCCTTATTGTCGATTCCCACGACATTCGACACCATTCGAACCCCTTCCTCCAGGTCCACCTGGGCCACATTATATGGCACGGAGGACGCGAAGCCCGGGTTCATGACCTGATGCATGATCGTAAAGGTATAAAGGGTGCCGCGTCCGCTGGATTGGCGCCATTCCAGTTTGGCGGCGAAGCAATGCGGGCAGCGCTCGCGCACCGGAAAACTCCACGTGCCGCAAGCGGTGCAATGTTGCAACATGAGTTTGCCTTCGCGCGTACCCGCGAAAAACGGGGCGCTGATTTCGTCAGGAACGGGCACTGGTTTGGTCGCGGGCTGTGACATAAAGTTTCTCCCTGTCCAGGAAGCTAGCGACGGATCGGAACCCTGACAACATCGGCCGCTCAGCGTCTTGCCGTCCACACCAGCGAGTGGTCAGATCGGTCGGGTGTTCACGACAACGGGGGGTATCGCCATGCGACAACAGATCGAACAATTCGCGCCAGAGCTCGACGCGATCATCTCCGTATCAGAACCGATAAAGACCCTCGCGGAGGGTTTCGGCGGCCCCAAGGGACCGGCGGAAGGCCCGGTCTGGTGGCACGAAGGCGGTTACCTGCTGTTCAGCGACATCCATAACGACCGCCGCATGAAATACCAGCCAGGCGCCGGCGTTTCGGTGGATCAGGAGCGAACCAATCATGCGAATGGCCTCACCCGTGATCCCAAGGGCCGGCTGATCGCGTGCGAAAACGCGGCGCGGCGAATCACGCGGCGGGAACTCGATGGTGCCGTCACCGTCATCATGAACAGCTTCCAGGGACTGCGGCTCTACCGGCCGAACGATGTCGTGGTCAGATCCGATGGCTGCGTCTATTTCACCGATCCCTGGACCGGCAACGCCGCACCGCAGGAGTGGGACAGGACATTCGCTGGCGTCTTCCGGGTGACGCCTGATCTCGGCACCAGGACCCTGTTGACCGATGATTTCGTCATGCCGAACGGGCTCGCCTTCTCGCCTGACGAAACGGTGCTCTATATCAACGATTCCCGCCGCGGACATATCAGGGCCTTCGACATCGCGCCGAGTGGAACGCTGGCCAAACATACGGATCGGATTTTCGCGGATTTGCGAGGCGAGGAACCGGGCGCACCTGACGGCATGAAAGTCGACACCGCCGGCAACGTTTATTGCGGTGGCTCCGGAGGCATTTGGATCATGGATCCAACCGGCAAGAAGCTTGGCCGGATCGTGCACGGCGCGAACGCGACGACCAACATGGCGTTTGGCGGCGACGACTGGAAGACGCTATATTTCACGACCCATCACACCTTGGTCTCGGTCAACGTGAAGGTCCCCGGCGTGCCGGTGCCGGCACCGAAAAAATAGCAATCACATCGCCAGGATGCGCGAGAACGCCGTGTTGAAGTAACCGGCCGCTTCATAGAACATCCAGTGGCCGGCGTCGGGAACGATCTCGACCATGACATCGGGGCGTGCTTCGCGCAGCAAGCCGATGCGAGCGTCCAGCATCGCGCGGTCGGGCATCTCGTGCTCGCCCCACATCCCGTGGACGTGACCATGCACGCGCGGCAAGACCTCATGCAGAATGCGGGACATCCACATGAAGCCGCTGTTGAGTCGCGCCCGTTTCGAGTTTTGCTCCTGAACCTCCAGCGCCAGTGCATCGACGCCGCCGGGGTTGGCGAGCATCATGCGCAACAGGTTCTCGCGGTGCGCGGCCAGCCGTTCGTCGCCGGTCTTTTCGCGCACGCGCACCAGTTCGACCGAGCGATTGGGCGGCCCGAGCCCACCGGTGCCGATCAGGGTCAGCGACCGGACGCGCGGCCCCCAATTCGCGGCGGTCACGCCGGCGATGACGCCGCCAAACGAAAATCCCGCGATATCCAGTGGCTCGTTCGATCCTACGACCTGGTCCAGACCAGCGGTGACGATGGCGCCGATCGAGGATGCGTCGATCGGGTCGGGAGCGCGGGCGGAATCGCCCAGGCCGGGCAGATCCGGTGCGAGGATGGTGTGGTCTTGGCTCAGATGGTCCAGATTGCGAACCCAATGCCGCCACGATCCCGCGCCGCCATGCAGCAACAGCACGACCGGGCCGGAACCCCAGACGCGCCAGACCATCGGTCCGTCGCCGCAGGGCGTTTCCTGACGCCGCGCGGCATTTTCGAAACGATCGAGCAGAGCCTGAGCCGTCGCGGCGTCGGACGAACCGCTCATGCCGGCACCAGGCGACGTGACGTGAATTGAAGCATCAGCATATGATCGTTTTCCGAGCGATTCCATCCAGGACACCGTACGCAGGGCTTGCGCGGACACATGAGCGGCGGGAGACTGGTCCCGTGCGGACCCGAGGCTTTGATCTGGATCAATGCCATGACGCTGCGCCGCGGTAAAGGCTGAACAAGATTAACAGGATGAACGCCAGCGCCATCGCCTTTCGAACGACGACGTCCCCTGCGTCACACGGGAGGCGGGACGCTGTCGGACCGGCCTCGAGGACACCGCATCGCTTTTCTCACGAACAACACCTCAATGAATGGTGATCAGGCATGCGGGTCAACTATATCACCGATGAGGTGAAGTCCGTGATCGGCACCCATAACGGGCCGATTCTGGCGTACCATCCCGTGGAAGCGAGCGAGGTGCGCCGCTTCTTTCAGGCGATCATGGATCCCGCGCCACGCTATTGGGATGAGGGATGGGCGGCGGGCAGTCGCTATGGCGGCCTCGTCGCGCCGCCGGCTTATCCGCCACACCATTTCCGCCGTCCGCCAACGGATCCCGACCCGCTGGACCGTATGCGGCAGGATCCGGACTTCGACGGCCTTGTCCGCACTTACCGTGGGTTGCCGCCGGTCAATCTGCCGCTGAAACGCATGCTGAACGGCGGCTACGAATACGAGTTCTTCCGTTACGCCAGGGTGGGTGAACGGATCTACCGCAGCAGTACCTATCTCGACATTTATCAGCGCGACGGGAAAAACGGAGCGATGGTGTTCATCATCGCCGCCGACATGTACACGACAGATAACGAAGTCCCGTTGATCACCGCCACCACCACATCGATCATGCGCTGAGGGAGTCCGAAATGAGCGATATTTGCTTCGAGGACGTCAGCGTTGGACAGGACATCCCAACCGTCGTGAAAGGGCCCATGAGCGTGACGCACGTCATGCGCTGGTCCTCGGCGATGGAGAACTGGCATCGTATTCATTACGACTGGAAGTTCGCCACCGAACATGACAAGCTGCCGGACGTCGTGGTCAACGGCTCCTGGAAACAGCACGTATTGATCCAGTTGCTGACGGACTGGGCGGGCGAACGCGGGTGGCTGTGGAAGACGCGCTTCCAGTTCCGCGGTATGAACCATCCCGGCGACACGATCACGGCCTGGGGCCGTGTCACCGCCACCGAACGTCGCGGCGATTTTGGCGTGGTCCAGCTGGAGATCGGCCTGCGTAACCACAAGGGCGTCGAAGGCACCCCTGGAAACGCGACGGTGGTGCTGCCGTGCCGCGGCGGACCAGCGGTGCCTTATCCCTTCGATCCGGCCTGCCTTGGGCCGGCGAGTTCCTGACGGATGAAACAACTGACTGCTACAGGAGGATACTGACAATGGCACTTACCAGAGCTCTCGGCCAGTTCGTCGCGGATCTTTCGCCGAACCGCGTCCCGGAAGAAGCGATCCGCATCGCCCGCATGGGCTTCATCGACTGCATAGGCACGATGATCGTCGGCCGCGATGAGGACTGCACGCAAATCCTGAAAGGCGTGCTGGCGCCAGCAAAAGGTCCAGCGACACTTTATTTCGGAGCCGAACAAAGTACTGGGCCGGAGGCCGGATGGATCAATGGGACGGCGGCACACGCGATGGATTACGATGACGTGGCGCTCCGCGGCCATCCGTCCACCGTGCTGGTCCCCGCCATCCTGGCGGAGGCCGAAGTGCTCGGCCGCACTGGCCAGGACATGCTCGTCGCCTACGTCGCCGGCTACGAAACATGGGCCGAACTGGTCCGCCGCGACGTGCCGCTGTACCACCAGAAAGGCTTCCATCCGACCGGCATCTTCGGCGCGGTCGGCGCGGCGGCGGCCTGCGCCAAACTCCGCCGACTGGACGCCGAGCGCACCGCGATCGCGATCGCTCTGGGCGCATCGCAGGCATCGGGCATCATGTCCAATTTCGGCACGATGACGAAACCGTTCCACGCCGGCAAGTCGGCGCACTCCGGCATCATGGCGGCGCGGCTGGCGGAGGCCGGCTTCACCGCGAACACCGACGCGTTGGAGCACCCGCAAGGATTCCTGTCGGCCGTCTCGCCACAAAATAATCCCGATCGCGCCGGCGACGGTAAGCTCGGCGAGGACTGGGCTATCATCAAGCACGGGCTGAGCATCAAGAAATACCCCGCCTGCTACGGCACGCACCGGGCGATCGACGCGATGCTGGATCTCGTGGGCGCGCATCCGGTGAAGCCAGATGAGGTGAAAAAGGTCTCGGTGCATTTCAGTTCGCTGACCAACAACGTGCTGCGCAACCGGCAGCCCGACACGGGCCTCGCCGCGAAGTTCAGCATGGAGTTCGCGATGGCGAGCGGACTGATCGCGCATCGAGTGAGCCTGGCCGAGCTGACCGATCCGTTCGTGCAGCGTAATGACGTGCAGGACCTGATGCGGAAGGTCGAACGCGACCTGACGGATGAGACCGACGATGCCAACCCCGGCTCGTCGCCGTGGGAGCAGGTGACGATCGAGCTCGCATCAGGCCAGGTGCTGCGAAGCGAAAAGGTAACACGGGCGCGCGGCCATGCCGAGCGGCCGCTGACGGACAATCAGTTGCATGAGAAATTCGCGGATTGCCTCAGCAGCAGTGGATCGCCAATTCCGGCGGATGTGCTGTTCGGGCGATTGCAGTCGATGCAATCACTGACGGCGCGAGAATTGACCGCCGTTCGTTGAAAAGCCGGTGGCCCCGGCGGATGACGCCGGGGCCACGCTGCTTCCCCCGGCGAGGCGACTGGTCTAATCAACGAGAGTTCAGGCCGCTCACGGAGAGGAAATCAGCATGGCGCATGCGGGAGAGCATGAAACAAAGCTACTGGACTGGGACACATTGGAGGTCGGCCAGAAGCTGCCTTCATTTTCCTATGTGCTGACACAACAGATGATGGACGAGTTTCGCCAGGGCGTCATGGACCCGGAGGCCGCGTTCCCCACCATCTCACACAAGGTGGATGTCAACGCCTATCACATGGCATATCACGACGACGGGTCGGTGAACGCGCGTTGCACGTTCCATTGCTACAACCCACCGATCGCTGGCAAACGCATCACCGTACAGGC
>ODAK010003615.1_pt1 | contig 15995 bp, 11 predicted proteins | sample 1539591 | NCBI WGS metagenome assembly ODAK01 (sample SAMEA3539303, study PRJEB22396) | soil metagenome | biome: tundra; feature: field; material: soil | place: USA | collected 2010-05 | depth 0.15 m
CGCCCTAAGGTAGAACTTTCGCGTGATCGGAGAGTGCAGCAGCCAGTGGAAAAAGCCGTCGACGTCTCCGTCGCTCACGAGCACGCAGATCGCCATCGCGCGATAGTGGAGGCAGAGCTCTTCTTGCCACTCTCCCATCTTCGGTGTGCCGACCGCCGCCCTCGCCCATTCGGCCGAGATCCCCAGCTGCGCGACGATCTCGGGCATCAGGCCCTCCGGCGTGACGGGGCTAGAATTCATAGCCCTCGATCTCGTGGAAGGTGATGCCCGTGAAGCTCTCGGCGGCGAGCTTCTCGGCAAGGTCGCGCCGGATCAACGTCGCTTGAGGGTACTCGGCTGCGCGGAAGAGCATCCGGTCGGGGGGGATCCGGGCGGGGTCGAGGGCCATCTTCTTGATGACCTGAAACACCGCGGGCTTCAGCTTGCTCTTCGTGCCCACGCAGGCCTTCTCGTCCAAACACGCGGGGTGATTCAGCTGATTGACGACGGCGTACTGAGCCTTCTCGCGCCGGCCCTTGTGGTTCAGAATCACGACTGGCAAGGTTTCGTTTTGAACCAGAGCTCCCGGGAACGCCTCGAGGAACGTCTTCAGGCGTTCGGAGGCGACGACGAGGCGGCTCTGGTTGTGAAGTGCGTCGGTGAGACCGATATCTTTGGGAAAATCGTCGTTCATCCGGAAGCAAGCATCGGGGGGAAAATTCGCTACGCGTGATACCCCGTTCAGGAGCTGGTATTCTTTTTCGACGTTTTCGATCGAGCGTAGATGGCAGGCGCCGTTGGACGCCTTGATCTCGACTAGCATGTAGTTCATGGGTCCTCCGTCCTACGACGGCATGTCAAAGGCCGATTTATCGCCAGTTTGCCACGCCCTTTTCTTCTGCGTTCCGCGCTTCGCTTCGATCTTGTCAAGAAGAGTCTCGGAGACCGTCCTGAACTCGTCCCCGATGTCTTGTCCGGACAAGGTGTCCGGATGTTCGTCGATCACTTCGCTCAACCTGCGCCAGGCATCGTTTGCCAGCGTTTCGGCCGTTTCGCTGTATGCGTAATGATTCCACAGATGAATAGGCCAGTTGCATGCGGCGACGAGGGGGTTGGTGGCGCTCGGCAGCCGTGTCAACATCTTGGGCCAGAACGGGAACTTCACGCCGAACTTTGCGGCGTAGACCCTCCGGGTCGGCAGGCCGAGCAAATTGTCCTCTTCGTTCACGTCGTAAACGGTCGTCAGCTCGATGACGAGCTTGACCTTCGGCTCCTTCTGCCCGTTCAAGAACGTCATTCTCGACTTGTTCAGGGCAGCGCAAGGGAGAACGTGGTGCACCTGCCGGTGCGATCCGAGGTAACCGTGGGCGAAGCTGTTCCTGTACGCGCTGTTGGCCACGGTGATGAGCCGCTTCTTGGCCGTTACAACGAGGAGTTTGTGGTCGGCATCGCTCACGAGAGGGTCTCCCTCGGAGCGCGTGCGTAGACGGTTCCGCGCCCGCCGCCGTCGTCCATGAGGCAGATCAAGGCGTTCGCCGGGGCGTACCGGCGCGCCACGCCTCGGGCAAAGAGAGCGACCGACATCGGACCGGCCGCGGTCCCCGTCTCGCCGAAGAACAGCGGCGGAATCCACATGGGCAACGTACCCAGGCCCGGGAGCAAGGTGGTCGCGGTCACCGCGAGTCCCCAGCTGCCGGCGCGATACGAGTCGCCGTTCAAGTTGACGATGAGGAGGCCCGTTGCGGCGCCACGGTCCGGCAGATGGTTGAACGTTTCGGCCATCGCCGCGCGAAGGCCTCTCCCGCCTTCGCCGTTTTCTTCTAGAAGAGGATTCGGGGACTCACGCGCCTCCGCAGGAGCGTCCAGGATCGCGCAGACGGACGGCCCGCGCGGCGACGCGTCGTGTGCTCTCTCGACGACGATGAAGCACGCTCCCTCGCCGGGCAGGATGCCCACCGAACGATCGGGCGTTCTCAGGAGGCCGAGGCCGTCCAGCGCCATGAGGGAGGCTGGGACCACGAGCGAGTCCACGCCGCCGACGATGCAGCGTTCGCATGCGCCGCGATCGAGCCAGATCTTTGCCTGCCTGAGCGCGGCTACGAACCCGATGGCGGTCGACGTCAAGGTGGCCTGAAGGGCCGGCACGATGTCGAGACCGGCGGCGCGCACGAGAGCAGGTAGCAGGTCTCGGGCGACCTTGGCGCGTATCTCCGTCGAGTACGACTCGTAGTCGAGCTCGGCCGCCTCGTTGGGCTTCTCACGAAGACGGCGGGACCATGCTTCTTCGTAGACGCCGCTGTTCGAGATTAGAATCATGCCCAGACGGGCTCCGCTCAGGTTGATGTCCCATTGCGCGAGATCGTCGAGCGCCGCCGCTCCCAGCTGGAGGAGACGGGCGAACCCGAAGAGGCCGGCGGAGATGCGCGGAGCGCGATGAACGGCGATCGGCGCGGCGAGGTCCCCTTCGAGATTGGGAACGCGGAGGTCGTCCGTCTCCACGATGCGGCTAATGCCGGCGCGCGCGGCCGCGCAGCTCGACACGACGTCGAGGCCGAGCGAAGACACCATACCGATTCCGGTCACCGCCAACATCCGGTGCGCACTCCTTTCAATAATCCTTGCCGCAAATGGCGCACGTGCGCGTGTCAGGCTCCGGCAGGCCCACCACCGGCCCCTGAATCAACGGCACCGGCGGCGTGTTCTTGTCGTTGTGAAGCATCATGTCCATCGCGCGCGGCACGTTCTTGCCGTCGATCTGCACGTCGAACGAGAAGTTCACGAACTCGGCCTTGCCCTTGATCTTGTTCGACGCGACGCCCAGGAGCGATCCGGCCTCGTCGCCCGAGCTGACCATGAAGTTCGAGTCCTTCACGCACACGGGGTTCCCGTCGCACGTGACGGTGCTCGAACCTTGAGCCGTGTCGCTCGACTTGGCGATGTTCGGATACGGAATGGGGATGGGCGGAGCGGGCGGAGCCGGCGTCTTGCACACGTCGGGGAAATCGATTGTCATGCCGTTGCTCCCCGCATGAACGACGCTCAGGTTGTTGACGCCTACGGTGACGGGCATCGGCTCTCCCTTGCTGGCGATCGAAAGTTCACGCGAACTATCATGTCCACCCCGGCGCGGAAATCGTCACCGCTCGCAGATCGTGCGGCCCGGTTCGTAGCGTCCCGTACGTCCGCCACAAGAGCTGCACGCGGCCGTCGTCGGGCTCGAGAATGACCGTATCGAGGTTCGCGACGAGGTCGATGTCCGGCTCGTCCTTGCGAACGACCTTCACCGTTGGCGACGGCCCCGCCGGGAGGACGAACGACAGCGTCCCCTGGGTCGACACGCCCTCGGCTACCACTCGCTCGTTGCCGTGCAGGTAGCCGGGGGCAACGAGCCCGGCCGACGCCGCGTTGAGGTGCCTGCGGTCGAAGTCTTTCGCCAGGAGGGGCGCTCGCTCGGCTTGCCACGCGGCGTCGTACGTTCCGGCGAGCGCGGCCCGAGGCTGCCAGTGCGGCGACACGAAGCCCACACCGGCGGGGTCCGGCCGATCGCCGAAGGTCTGCAGGAGCCTCTTCGGGTCTTCGAGGTTGGGCAGCCGCAACCCTTCTTCACCCAGCGACAGACCCCAGCCCGTGCCCACGGTATTGCGCGCGTCGCACGCATGATGTCGCGGATCGGGGTGCCGCCGATCCCACCCGCCGAAGGCCCGCTCGTAGACGAGCGGCATCGCGTCGAAGGCGACGGGCGGCGACGTCACGACGGTCCCCGCGGCGCGGAGCCACATCCGCTCGCCGAAGACGCGCAGGTGCTTGTGCAATGGACCGACCGTGAGACGAACGTCCATCTCCGTCGTTCCCCGGCGAGGCGCGTGCGCCTGGCCGACGAGCACGACGTCGGTCGCGGGCTTGAAGAACGCCACCTCGGGCTCGTACTTGTACGACGATGTCTCCGGGTCCTCGCCCCAGCTCTCGCCCGAGACGTTGACGGGGAGCTGCTTCTCGGCGCGCCGGCAGTGGCCGGAGACGATGTCGAAGGTGCCCTTGATGACCGGGACCACCAGCGGGCGGAGCTCTTCGTCGACGAGGAAGAGCACCTCGAACGCGAAGGGGGAGTTGTTCTCGATCGCCGGGTGGCCCATGGGCGCGCGGTCCGGCGAACCGTCCGCCGATCCCGTTCGATGAATACGCGGAGCGCCGCGCGGCGTCGAGGGCCGTGACTGGACGCGCACGAACCCGCCGGGTACTGAATTGCTATGCGGGGACGAGGCCCGGACGACGACGCGACGGCAGGCGCTCTCGCTCCTTCGATCGCGCCGACGTTCTCTCAAACGGTGGTCGGCTGGCTCTCGCCCGAGAGCACCACGGCATCGCTCGCGGTCGACTTCCCCGGCAATGCGGCCGGCTCGCTGCAGGCGCGTTCGACCGTCCGACTCGACGAAGCCACGCTGAGGCGCGCGGTCGCCACGCGCCAGGGAGTCGCCCTCGTCTTCGAGAACGGCGACGCTCGGCTTCCCATCGTGCTCGGACTCCTTCAAGAGGCGCCCTCGCCGCTTCACGAGCTCCTCGGCAGCGAGAATCGACCCGCCGCTCCAACGGCAGCCAAGGCCCCGCCGCTGGAGGCGAACGTCGACGGCCAGCGGATCGTCTTCACCGCCGAGCGCGAGATCACCCTCAAATGCGGCGAGGCAAGCCTCACCCTCCGTCGAGACGGGAAGATCCTCTTGCGCGGGACCTACGTCGAGACGTACGCGCGAGGATTGAATCGCATCAAAGGGGCGCAAGTGAAGATCAACTAAGCCGGCGGCCCGCCGGCGTGATGTCACTCAAACGGGCGACACGCGCGGCGAGGGCCGTCCTGGCTACCGCCGGGCGAAGGGAGTAAGAAAAATCATGCCCGGCCCGGTCACGATCGACTCGCCCTCTCCCCTGGATGCCGACACGCTGTCGTTTCGATCGATGACGGCGGTCGAAGCGCTCAGCCAGTGCTTCGAGTACGCGATCATGGTCAGCAGCACGGCCGACCTGAAGGCGACGGATCTCCTGGGCGTCGCGACCACCGTTCATCTCGAGACCACGGACGGCGGCATCCGGCACTATAGCGGGGTGATCGCCTCGCTCGAGTACCTGGGGCCGGCCGAGACCATCAACTACCGGCTCGTCCTCCGCCCGTGGCTCTGGCTCCTGACGGCCAGCTCGAACTGCCGGATCTTTCAGAATCAGACGGTCGTCGACATCATCCTGAGCGTGTTCAACGATCTCGGCTTCTCCGACGTGGACTCGTCGGGGCTGACGACGGGCAACTACAAACCGCGCGAGTACGTCGTTCAGTATCGCGAGACCGACTTCGACTTCGTGTCGCGTCTCATGGAACGCGAAGGCATCTACTACTATTTCAGCCACGAAGCGGACAAGCACACGCTCGTTCTGGTCGACACGTGGAGCGTCCACGAAGCTCCGGCCACGGCGAACGGGAGCCTTCAGGTCCCGTTCCTGGCCGGGGCCTCGCACGAGCCCGGCCTCGTCGAGACCATCGACAACTGGCGCGTGCAGAACGGGGTCGAATCGGGCGCGTACTCCCACGTCGACTTCGACTTCACCAAGTCGCGCGCGAAGCTCCAGGCGACGCGCAAGAATCCTCTGGGCTACGCGAACGACGCCCTCGAGCTCTACGACTATCCGGGCGGCTTCGACGACAACGACGTCGGCGGAGACATCGCCCAGGTTCGTCTGCAGGAGTACCAGCTGCCGTTTCAAGAAGCGGCTGCGTGGTCCGACCACCGCAAGCTCACGGTCGGATATCTGTTTAGCCTGGTCGATCATCCTCGCGACGACCAGAATCGAGACTACCTCGTCACCTCGATGACCAGCCGGCTGCGCGGCCACGATCTCGAGAGCGGGGCGGCCGGCGGCGAGGGCGAGATCTTCGAGTGCGGGATCACGGCCATCGAGTCGTCGCGTCAGTTCCGGCCGCGCGCGTCGGTGCGCAAACCGGTGGTGAGGGGCCCGCAGACGGCCATCGTCGTCGGACCGGGCGGCGCGGAGATCTGGGTGGACAAGTACGGGCGCGTGAAGGTGCAGTTCCACTGGGACCGCGAGGGCGGCAACAACGAGAAGAGCTCGTGCTTCGTCCGGGTGACGCAGGCCTGGGCGGGCAGCCAGTTCGGCGCGATCTTCATCCCGCGCATCGGGCAAGAGGTGATCGTCGACTTCCTTGAGGGCGACCCCGACCGCCCGATCATCACCGGCTGCGTCTACAACGACGTCAACATGCCGCCGTACGATCTGCCGGCCAACCAGACGCAGAGCGGCGTCAAGACCCGGAGCTCGAAGGGCGGCAACCTGACGAACGCGAACGAGGTCCGCTTCGAAGATCTCAAAGGGAGCGAAGAGCTCTTCGTGCAGGCCGAGAAAGACCTGAACTCGGTCGTCAAGCACAACGAGACGAGGAAAGTCGGCGTCAACAGGACCGTCCAGATCGGTGCCGATGAGGCTCTCACGGTCGGAAACAACCGCACCGTGAGCGTCGTGAAGAACGAGACCATCGCCATCGGCGGCAACGAAACCGTGAATGTAGACGGGAATCAGAGCGTGACGATCGGGATCAACGACAGCCTCTCGGTCGGGGGCAGCCAGAGCCTTTCAGTCAGCGGGTCCCGCAATCAAGAAGTTCTCGTTGCAGAGAGCATTGTCGTGGGCGGTGTGCAGAGCGTCACCGCAGGATCCCAGGTCGTGAGCGTCGGATCGCGAACGAAATCGGTGGGCGCGAACGAATCCGCCTCGATCGGCGGCGGCTACAGCCAAGATGTGGGGGGGGCCGTCACGATCAGCATCGGCGGCGCGCGAACCGAATCGGTCGGCGCCGACGAGACCGTGAACATCACCGGCGGCCAGACGGTGACGATCGGCAAGAAGGGCGCGATCAACGTCACGCAGCAGCTGATCATCGACGCCGGCGACGAGCTCGTGATCAAGGCCGGCGACGCCAGCATCACGCTCAAGAAGAACGGCGACATCGTCCTCAAGGGCAAGAACCTCACGAGCGACGCGAGCGGCAAGGTGAGCCTCAAGGCGGGATCCGACCTCGTGCTGAAGGGCAGCAAGATCAGCCAGAACTGAGGCGTCGCGCCAGCCGGGCGGTGAAAATCGGCTGAGCGCGACCGCGGCCGTCGTCGACGAAGCGACGGCCGCATCCCGCCCTCGGGCCTACTTCGTCAGGGCCGCGACCTCCGATCGGCCGACGATCCGGTCAAACGCGTCGAGGGCGACGACGGCCACGTACGCGGGTCGCTCGTCGACAGCGACCGCCGTATCGAGCCCGTTCCATGGGGTCGCGGCGATCGGGCGCAGCGACGCGGCGCCGGGGCCGCCCAGGACCACCCATTGGGCGACGTCCGTCGCGCCGTTCCAGATCGCGTGCACGGACGTTCCCTCGCCGGTCGCGGACGCGACGACGGTCGGCGCGCTGGCCGGGCGTCCCCGCCACTCGAAGCGGTAGGCCCGGTAGTCGTCGTAGCCAGCGGGCGTCGACGGAACCTTCGCGTCGAAGAGCAGGTTCCCGTCCCGGTCGAACTCGGAGAACCGCCCGAGCGCTCCCCAGCCGACGAACGTGTCCCCGTTCTCGAGCGCCTGCGAGTTACCCTGCGACGGCGCCAGGAGGGCGGCAGGGTGCTCGATCGACCGGACCAGCGTGGCCGTCTTGCGCGCGGTGTCGTAGTGCACCCAGACGACGCGCGAGTACGGGAGAACGGCGGGCGCGGCCTCGTTGTCGAAGATCCTCAGGGTGTCGTGTCCGGCCGGCTCGGGGTCGTGCTGGTAAGCGAACTGCACGCCTTCACCCAGCGCGAAGTCGCTCTTCTTGCCGCCGAGGCGCCACAGGACGTCGCCGCTGCGGTGGTCGAGCTTGTAGATCGCCCAGGTGGCGCGCGACGAGACGAGGACGTTGCCGTCGAGGTCGAGGTTGACCGCGTTGATGTGAAAGTAATCGTAGGGCGTATTCGTGGTCGGCACGGGCGTGTGACTCTCGTCGATTCCCACGTGATCGAGGCTGTGCCACTCGAAGACGACGCGTCCGGTCGCCACGTCGATCTCCTGGGCGATGCCGTCGACGATGGTCCCGTCTTTCGGCCCGCCGTAGGGGGACAGGTCGTAGGGGACCGGGTGGTAGATCGTGATGAGCGCGGTCCCGTAAGGTGTGAGCCGGAACTCGTGGGAGTCGGCGTTGTACCCGTTGCCGGCGCGGACTGTGGCCACGACCTGGTACGAGGCATCGAGAACGTAATCGACGGTCGGGGTGGTCTGGACGCCGCCCAGCCCTTGCCCTTCGGACCACGTCAAGACGCGCTCGCCGCGGTAGCGTTGCACGCGAAAGTCGGCGGCCTGGTCGCCGTTCCGCAGCGGTCGGAACCAGACCGGGCGGCCCTGGTCGTCGATGATCTCGGGCCCCTGGGGCTCCGTGGTCGACGTGATCTTCGGCGCGATGAAGATCAGGCCCTCGGCCACGCGCGGGCTCGACTCGAGCACCGTGATCGCCGGAGCCGGGACGTCGAGCGGGGACGCGTCAGCGCGCGCGGCGCCCGCGATGAGGACCGGAAGGATGGCAACAATCGAAGAAGACGAGAGATGGGTCGACAGCTTCATGGGAACGAGCCTCCGTGTGGAAACACCCGCTCTCCCGGTCTCCGGCGCGCACGGCCACGAACCTCATCGACATCCGTGTCTCGTAAGTCAGAACGCGCGTCTTGTAAAGACGTCTATGCGCGTCGACCCTGTCAGTTGACGACGAGCGTCCCGCTGCCGCTCAGCGTCTGGTTCAAGGTGAGCCACAGCCGCTGTCCGGCGGCGTCGACGGTCGCGAAGTAGTCCGTGTCGGCGACGAGAGCCCGCCCCGCGTAGCTCACGGTCGCGGGAGCCGCCGCCGCCGTGTAGCCGCGGATCTCGAAGACGGGGTTCGTGATCTTGCCCGCGCCGGTGTTCACGCTCACCGTGGCCGCGTTCGACGCCGCGTCGACCGTCCACGCCGCGTAGACCGGATCGAAGCCGGCCTGCGGAAACGTCACCTTGTCCGTCCGTCCCGCGCCCCCGACGCCGTCGGTCGCCACCGACCCTCGCGTCGCGGTGAGGGTCACGCCTTGCTCGCCCTCGACGTCGCCGACCTGGCCCGCGACGGCGGGCGTCGCGTGAGTCCCGAGCACGACGTACACCGTGTAGCTCTGATAGGGATAGCCGCTCAGCGTCTTCCCGAACGACGTGTACGACGCGGCGCCTACGGCTCCGATGCTCGCGCCCCAGCAGATCCGGTGCGACGTCGTCTCCGAGGGGAGCTCGTACTGGTTCAGCTGATATGGCCATTCCGAATCCGGGATGTCGGTCAGGAGCTTCGTGCCCGTCTTCCCCCACTTGTTCGTCGACAGGTCGCCGCCGAAATAGTCGCCGCCCTCGATCTTCGAGGCCCACGAGAGCGCCGCAACGAGGCCCATCTCGGAGTCGGTCGAGGTCGACCACTCGTAGTCGTACGGCACGGTGTTCGGCTTCGTGTAGTCCCACGGCGAGGTCGGGGTCACCGGACCGCTGCCCGTCGTCGTGAACTTGTGCGTATCGCCCCAGCCGTCGCCCGTGACGTCGCCGTTCGCGCCGTTGTCCCACGCGAGATCGCCGTACGGCGAGCGCGAGTCGGCCATCACCGCCCCCGCCTTGTTCGCCGATGAATCGAGCGTGATCGCGAAGAGCGGATGGCTGCGACCCGTCGCGAACATCCAGTGCACGGTCACGTGCACGGTGCCGCCGGGTGAGATGTCCCACTTGAACTCGTGAATGGCGTGATGCCGTCCGGCGAGCACGGTGCGATACGTCCCGCCGATGCCTTGCGTGTCGGAGTCGTCGCCGGTCGACCCGAAGTGGCTGACGACGTACCCGAAGCCTTGCCACCCGTTGGCGCCCGTCCCGCGGATGTCGCGAGTCTTTCCGGCCGCTTGATACGAGAGCGCGCGCAGAAACCCGCCGCGCCCGCCGAACGCGTCCGCCGCGTCGTTACGGATCAGCGACGCCGTCCGGGGGAGGCATGCGCCGTCGTACCAGGTGAAGGTGTCCGCGTTCGACCCGTCGACCTTCACGCCGGCCTTCACGACCAGCGGACTGCACCCGCTCGCGCCGACGATCGCCGCCCCATCGCCGGCGGAGGCTGCCCCGTCGCCGGACCCAGATAGATTCCCCGACGCGTCGACGTCGACGCTCGCGTCGTCTCCCGTGCCCGCGCCGCTGCTCCCGCCGGGGCCACCGCTGCTCCCGCCGGGGCCACCGCTGCTCCCGCCGGAGGAGCCTCCGCCGGGGCCGGCATCGCCGGACGGCTGGCCCGAGTTGCTCCCGCATCGCGTGCATGCCGTGGCGAAGAGAAGACCGAGCGCCAGCCTCTTGAAGGCCGATATCTGGATGGGCACGGGTGACACGGTGTCACCCCTCGGGGCAAGTCACAATCACCGTCGGTTCGCACCACTACGTTGGTCCCGGCGGGCGTGCAGGAACGCCCGAGCGCCGAGGCCGCTTGCTCGACACGTTCGGCGGGTGCTTCGCCCGAGGTGTTGCTCGTGGAGCCGCAGCCGGCGATCGCGAGCGGGAGCCCGCCGAGCAGCGCGCAGGTCAGCCACGTCGAGCCCGCGCGGTCCCCGAGTGACCGGATCGTCATCCCCATTCGTTGCCTTGTGCCCTCCAATCGCCGGTCGACATGACCGGCCACGATCGAGGAATACGCGAATCGTCGCAGGCGCGCTTGATGCTTGTCCCCGGGCCGAGTGCTCCATCTGCCGCATCGCGTCGCGAAAACCCCGGTCGCCGCGCGACCGAGCCGGGCTCGCCCGACGATCGTGCGCTGGCTTCGCGTGTGCGGCGTGGCGGTCTTGGCGGTCTTGGCGGTCGAGCTCCTTTACCTCGCCGCGATGAACCTCTTCCTTTCGACGTCGCTGTTCGAGGAGGTCCTCGACGGCGACCCGAGCACGATCGACATCCACTTCGCCCGGGGCTGGTCGATTCTTCCTGGCCGGATTCACGCCGAGGGACTCTCGATTCGCGGGCGCGACAGCCACGTCGAGTGGATCCTCCGCCTCGATCGCGTCGACTTTCGCGTCTCGTTCTCCGCGCTCGCCCGCAAGCAGTTCCACGTGCTGTCGGCGCGCGGGTCGGGGATCACGTTTCGTCTTCGTCAGCGGGTCGCGTCGCCGAAAGCAACGCCCGAATACGTCGCGAAGCTCCCGCCCATCGCCGGGCTGCCCACCCTCGCGTTCGCCCCCGACCAGCCGCCCGGCCGAGACGTCTGGTCCGACGCCGACTGGCACCTCTGGACAGTTCACCTCGAGGACCTGGTGGCCGCCGACGTGCGAGAGATCTGGATCGACACGGCGCGCTTCGAAGGGAAGGCTCGCCTCGCGGGCGGCTTCTATCTGAAGCCGATCCGCGACGTAGCGGTGGGGCCCGTGCACGTCGACGTCACGGCCGGAGGGCGCGTCGCGGTGTCGGGAGCTCCGGTCGCGGACGACCTGTCCGGCAGCTTCGACTTCACGCTGGTCGGGCTCGACCCTCGAGTCGCCACCGGCGCCGACGTCCTGCACCACGCCTCGCTCTCGACGGACCTGCGGGCCAGTCTACCCGACACGAACGCCCTGCCGGTCTGGCCGGACGGGGCGGACGTTCGCGGGCGCGTCGAGGTCGGCCGCCTCGCGCTTCGCATCGTGAGCGGGGTCGTGCGGGACGACACGCACGTCGCCGTGAGAGGCTCCACGATCTCCGCGACCCTCGGCGGCCACGACGTCGCCGGATCGTTCGCCGTCGCAGGCGACGTCGCGGGCGGACGCCTGGCGTTCTGCGTCGAGGCGACGGATCTGCATGCGATCGATGTCTTCGGTGTGCCCCACCTGACGGCGTGCGGTGACTCGGCCGCGCTCGACCTCGCGCGTCCCTTCACCGATCTGCACGGCGTCGTCGACGTCCTCGACGCCGACCTCCCGGACGCCCACGTGCTCGACGCATACGTGCCGGGGGGCACCCCCGTGCAGATCGTATCGGGTCGCGCGCAAGCGGCCTTTCACGTCGAGATGTGGGTCGCCGACAAGCGTACGGCGGGGCGCGCGACCCTCCGCGCCGACGACCTCGACCTGGAGATCGCGAAGGTGCGCGCGCGTGGCGCCACGACCCTCGATGCGTCCTTCGGCTCCTGGAGCTGGGCGACGCGCCACGCGTCCGACGCGCGCCTCACCGTTCGTGTGGACGATGCGTCGATCGCGACGAGCGGCGCGCCGACCAAGACGCTCGTGCGCGTGCGCGGCCTCTCGCTCGACGCGCGCGCAGCGGACGTCGACGTCGGTGACCCGCTTCGCTCGCTCCACGCCGCGATCGCGTTACCGGAGGGCGAGGTGGTCGACGAGGTGCTTCTCCACGCCTACCTGCCCGAGGGCGACGAGATGCACATCGAGCACGGCCACGCGCGCTTCGATGCGAACTGCGAGGTCGACGTGAAGGACCACCGCGCGGCCGGCACGATCGAGGTCCGGGCCGATCGCGTGGGGGTCGCGTTCCGCGATCTCCGCCTCGTCGCCGATCTCTCCGCGCGAGGGAGGGTCCACGACTGGGACTGGACGCGCGGGGACCTCGCCGTCGATGACGCTCGCGTCGATCTCGGGCGGATCGGCATCGCCCGGGCGTCCAAGCCGGCCGTCACCATCGGGCACGTCCGGGTGGCCGCGACCAGTCCACGCTTCTCGTTCTCGGACCCGCTCGGCCGTGTTCGACTCGCCGTCGCGGTCGAGGACGGGAAGGTGAGCGACCCGAGCGCGATCGATGCGTTTCTCCCCGAGGGGTCGACGTTCACGTTCGTCGCCGACGACGGCGCGTTCGGCATCGAGCTCGACGCCGACGTGACGAAGCGCGTGGCGGCCGGCAAGGTCGCCGTGATCGCCCGCGGGATGGGGATCGGTGGCAAGAAGCTGCTCGTCGCCGGCGACGTGCGCCTCGACGCAGAGGTCGAGCGCTGGGATCTCGATCGCCACACGCTCGACGTCCGGAACGCGGAGGTCTCGGTGGAGCGGGTGCACGGAGCGCTCGACCGCGGCACGAAGGCCGCCGACTTCACGGCCGATCGCGTCGCGCTCGGGATGAAGGCCGCGTCGCTCGACCTGACGCATCCATCGCTGGGCGGCGTCGACTACCGCTTGCGCATCGACGGCGCCTCGCTCGGCGACGCCCGCGTCTTCAACACGCTCCTGCCGGGCGAGACGCTCTTCGAAGTCGAGTCGGGGAGCGCGCGGGTCTCCGCCGACCTCGCGCTGTCGCCCTCGAAGCGCAAGGGCGAGGGGCGCGTCGACGTGCAGCTGCGCGACGCGGCGGTACGGTTCCAGAAGAGCCATTTCGCTGGACGGTTCACGTTCGCAGCGCGGGTGGTCGGCTTCGACCCCGATCACACCGCGCTCGACCTCGCCGGTTCGCGCCTCGAGATGCGCGACGTGCGCGTGACGGGCGCCTCGACGTCGACCTCGGCCTGGCAAGGCGACGTCGTGCTCCGCGCCGGGACCTTGCGCTTCGACCCCGCGCCCGCGATGAACGGGACGCTCACGATCGACGCGCGCGACGCGAGCCCGGCGCTCGCGATCTTGCTCGGCGACTCGCTGCCGAAGTTCCTCGTCGGCCTGACCGACATGCCCCGCCTCGAGGGGAGCGCCCAGCTCGACCTCGCGCCGGGCCTCTTCGTCGTCTCGGATCTCGACGCGCGCGGCGGCGACATCGCGGTGCGTGGCACATATGTCGTCCGGGACGACCATCGTCACGGGGCCTTCGTGATCGAAAAGGGGGTGCTCTCCGCGGGCCTGCGGATGGCGGACGACGGGGCGCATTTGCGACTGTTCGGGCTCGACGGGTGGCTGAAGGCGGCGACCGACACCGCGATGCGCGCCGCCGCGTGCTCCGGGCCGGCAAGCCCGGCAAGCCCGGCAAGCCCGGCAACTGCGGCTGCGGCATCCGCCGCGCGTCCGGCCTCTTATTGCCTCAACGCTGCCCGGCGAGAGTCCGAAGGGCCAGTAAGATAGTCTGGGGCGAGGAGGGGGCATGACGCACCGGTCGTCGTCACGCGTCGTCGTCGCCCTGGCCCGCCCTGCCCACTCTCTGCCCACTCTCTAAGAAGGTGCGGGCGACTGTTTGCCCGGCGCCGCGGCGCGGTGATAGCGTTTAATGTTATGCGTCGTGACCTCCGCCCGTCCTTCGCGCGCCTGGCGGTCGCGGGGACAGCCGCGACGCTCTTGTGCATGCCCCTCGCCTGCGGCGCACTGCTCGGCATCGACGACGGATCGCCGGTCGGGGATGCCGCCGTCGCCGCGCCGGATTCCGCCTTCGCCATCGACGCCGCCAGTGACGCCGCCAATGACGGCGCCATCGACGGCGCCAATGACGGCGCGTCGTCGTCGGACGGGACCTTCCAGCCGGACGGCGGGGTTCACGTCGACGCCGAAGCCGGGTGCACGCCAGACCTGAGCTGGTGCAATACGCACTGCGGGACGGGACCCGACAACTGCAACGTGACGCGCGCTTGCCCCAGCGACTGTTCGCCGGGTCAAGCATGCGTGTCGAACGCGTGCGCTTGCCAGTCGAATCCCAACTGGTGCGCGGGGCGCTGCCTCGGCACGACCGACAACTGCGGCCAAGGGATGGCGTGCCCGTCGTGCGCCGCGGGCGTGACCTGTTTCAACGGCGCTTGCGGGTGCATGCCCGATGCGCCCACGAAAACGTGCGGCACGCAGCAGTGCGGGCAAGCGACGAACAACTGCGGGCTCACGGTGAACTGCGGACTCAACGGAACGACCGCCTGCCCCTCGAACGAGGTCTGCCTCGCGGCGACGAACCAGTGCTGCGCGCCCGACAACGCCAGCGCGTGCGGCAACCAGTGCCAGGTCACCGTGACGAACAACTGCGGCCAGACCGTGGCGTGCCCGCAGACGTGCCCGAACAACGGCGTCTGCGTCAAGGCGCAGTGCTGCACGCCGAGCGCCTGCAGCGGCAACTGCGTCGACAACTGCGGGCAGCAGAACGCGTCGTGTTGCTTTGCCCCTCCCGACTCCGGGCAACCGCCTCCCATCGACGCAGGAGGAGGCCAGGGCGACGCGGGATCGTGCACCGCTGGCGGTTCGAAGTGCGCCAGCTCTGCGGCGTGCTGCACCGGAATGTGCGGCTATTTCGGCTCGTGCGTCCCGACGTGCGGCGGCCCCGGCGGGCCTTGCAGCTCGAGCACCCAGTGCTGCGTTGGCCTCTCGTGCCAGCTCGGAGTCGTCACGACTCAGCAGATCGTTCCGATTCAGCCGTTCGACGGCGGCGTCGTCACGTCGGGATTTTGCCAGTGACGACCACGGATCCGACCGCTTCGTCCGGAGCTTCGATGCCGTTCCCTCCCGGAGCGATCCTCGCGGGGAAGTATCGCGTCGATCGCCTGCTCGGCGAGGGAGGCATGGGCTGGGTCGTCGTCGCGACGCACCTGCAGCTCGAGCAGCGCGTGGCGTTGAAGTTCATGCGCGCCTCGCACACGAGCGCAAGCCCGGAGGCGGTCGGGCGGTTCCTCCGTGAAGCGCGCGCCGCGGCCCGGATCCAGAGCGAGCACGTCGCCCGCGTGTCCGACGTCGGCACGCTCGAGAACGGCGCTCCTTACCTCGTGATGGAGTACCTGGAAGGTCGAGATCTCGACTCGGTCTTGCAGGCAACGCCCTCGCTTCCGCTCCCCGTCGCGATCGAGTACGCGATGCAGGCCTGCGAGGGCCTCGGCGAGGTCCACGCGGCGGGCATCGTTCACCGCGACCTCAAGCCCGCGAACCTCTTCCTCGCGCAGCGCAGCGACGGCTCGGTCCGGGTCAAGCTGCTCGACTTCGGGATCTCGAAGGTCGCCGCCACCGGCGGGGGTTCGGATGGGGCCATGACCAGCACGCAGGCCCTCATGGGGTCGCCGCTGTACATGGCGCCCGAGCAGATGCGCTCGTCGAAGAACGTCGACGCGCGCGCCGACA
>ODAK010003616.1_pt1 | contig 15990 bp, 13 predicted proteins | sample 1539591 | NCBI WGS metagenome assembly ODAK01 (sample SAMEA3539303, study PRJEB22396) | soil metagenome | biome: tundra; feature: field; material: soil | place: USA | collected 2010-05 | depth 0.15 m
CGTTGAAGGTCTTGTCAACGACCTTGCCGGACAGGACCGCCTTGAGCTTGGTCCGCACGAAGGCCGGACCCTTACCGGGCTTGACGTGCTGGAACTCCACGACAGACCAAAGCTGGTTGCCGATGTTGAGGACCATGCCATTTTTGAGGTCGTTGGTCGAAGCCAAGAGATTGTCGCTTTCGTATGACGGACGACCGGATCACTCGCGCTGGTGCGCCGAGGCCGCGTATCTGCCCGTGGGAGGTCTTCGAGGGATGAACCACCATTCTAGCCGCAGCCGCGGCTCGGGCTCGCACGCGTGAACCAGATGCCGCAGCCGGGCCTGGCTAGGCCGAGGGGGTCCGGGAGTCCGAAACCAGCACCGCACGCGGATCATTAGCCGGGGCCTGGCTCGGACCATCAACCCCGCCATCAGCCGGACCATCGGCCGCGTGACCAGTCGGTCCATCAGCTGCCCGACCAGCCGGTGCATTGGCCGCGCCATCGTCGGGAACGGCCTTCGGCATCGCCTGCTCAGGGTCGATGCCCAGTTCGAGCTCCTGGCTCACCCGGTGCGCCTCGAGCCACAGTTTGAGCGTCGCGACTGTGCTCCCATCGGCCAGCACGGTCTGGACGAGTAACGGCAGGTCGTCGACCGCACCCTGTTCGTCGACCAGCTGCCGAGCGACCGACCAGCTGAACCGGTAGCTCGCTGTCCCGCACTCGATCGCCGCAGTGGCCAGGAACCCGGTCACGAGCCGACTGGCCATCTCGCGTTCTAACTCAGGGGACGGGCCCCCAGTAAGCAGCGGTCGCGTCATCTCGTCCACAAACCCGAAGCTCAGCAGCTCCAACAGGGTCGCGATCGACAGCGTTCGCCCCAGCCCACCCTCATGGGCCAGCCGGGCAAGCTGCTTGGCGTCGTCGTATGCGGCGGCACGAGCAGCCTCAGGAACGATGTCCTCCCAGGTCTCGGGAACGAACTCGGCACCGCCGAACATAGCCTCCTCGACATGACGGATTACCTGGTCGGGGTAGCGCATCAGACCCAGGGCGGGCCCGGACTTGTCGTGAATGCTGTCTTCAGGCAGCGCCGCGATCGCGGCCAGCCGCTCCCCCAGCGACAGCAGGCTCTCGCGTGTCTCCGGCTCCTCGCTCGTCGGCTCAGCCACAGACCCGACGAGCTGCTCCCGACGACCAGGCTCCTGCATGAAGCTTATGAAGCCAGCAAACACGTCATCGGGGCGGCGCCCGACCGCCACCGCGGGCGCGGTATACCCGCCCACAAAGGCAGCCCACCCCTTGCTCAACACTGCGACCTCACTGAACGCGGCCGCCGTCGCTTTGTTCCCAGCGAAATCGGCACACAGCCGGTCCAACGCCAGCTCATGTCTGCGGACGACCGGGGACGAGACCTCATCGTACTTGCGACGGTAACGCCCGGCGAGCCTGCCGACCTTCGAGTCCTCGCCAAGCCGGTCGGCGACCGGCCAGAGGATCGCCTGCCCATATTGGAACACTCGAGCAAGCGAGATGTGTCCCCAGGAACGACAGAACGCGTGGGCAACCACGGCACGAAGTTCCCGCTCGGTCAGTCCGGCCAGCAGTGGCAGGCCCAGGTGCAGGCGACGCACTCCCGGGCGCAGCCCCAGCCAGGTCCTGTGCCCCCAGGCCGTGACCTTGGTGTCGGGGAATATCAGCACCTCGTCGGGCGACCTGAGACCCAGCCCTTCGGCAACGCGGTAGATATCCACCCAGAACAGCGGCTGGACATCCCGGGCGATGGGTACACCCACCGCACGTGTCCTCAGATGGCGACGTGTCGCGCGCAGTCCCAGCGCGACGGCGGCGAGAATTCCGACGACGACAAGGCCCGCCCCGACAGCCCACTTGCCACCGGCCATGAAGGCGATGAACAGCAGCGTCGCGACTGTCAGGACGATGACCAGCGCCAGCGCGCCGAGGGCGGCCAACATCAACGCCAAGATCAACGCGGAAGAGACCGCACGCAGGGCGTACTTCATTACTCGTCCTCCTTCGGACAGGACCATCACGATCCAGCCTGTGGCAACCGGCCGCCGAACGAACGCCCTTTGGGCTAAATATGCCCAAACGGATGACTCACCCACCTCAGTGCCCAGAATCGGGCGGATCCGCTCCGGAGGCGGCGCCTTCAAGAGCGCGGGGACCTCACATGGTCAACGCACGAAGCGCGAGGAGGTAGGAATCAGAGCCGAATCCGGCGATCGTTCCGGTGGCCACGCCCGCGATGACGGAGGTGTGGCGGAACTCCTCGCGGCCGGCCGGGTTGGACAGATGAATCTCAATCAGCTTCGCCCCGCTGGTCGTGACCAACGCGCATGCGTCGCGGACCGCATACGAGTAGTGCGTGAAGGCAGCCGGGTTAAGCACGACGTCGGCACCGCGGTCCACAGCCTCGTGGATCCAGCCGATGAGCTCGGCCTCGTCATTCGTCTGACGGAAGTCGACGTCAAGACCGAGTGCCTCTGCCTCGCGTGTCACGAGGCCGGCGACGTTGTCCAGGGTCTGGGAGCCGTAGATGTCCGGCTCGCGACTGCCCAGCCGGTTGAGGTTCGGGCCATTGAGCACGTATACGCGCGACACGGTCATGTCGGCAAGTCTACGAAGACGGACACCTATGACTGCATCAGGTGAGCCCGCTGACACCACTTGCGCGGCCGAGGCTGCCCGTGGTCAGCCAAACCTGGATCACCGTCGGCACAGTTGGGGCGGCTTCTGCGAGAAGGTCCCGAGGGTGAGCTTCGAGATCTTCGCGGTGCCGGTCTCCATCGAGATCCCTGAAGAGGGATAGGAGGTGGACAGGCAACCGCCGAGCCAGCGTGAAGCCGGCCCACCTGGCGTTGGATCACCCACCGCAGACCCGGGCGTACGCGGCCCGCAGCATGGACTCGTCAGGGCCCTCGAGGCGACCAGGCTCGCCCAGAGCGTCGAGCACCACAAAGCGCAGCAGCGGACCCCGGCTCTTCTTGTCGCGTCTCATCGCTTCGTACAGCTGCGGCCAACGGTCGCCGCGGTAGCTTGTCGGCAGTCCGACGCCGGCCAGGACCGACCGGTGCCGGTCCACCACCGCGTCGTCCAGCCTCTGTGCCAGACGGGCTAGCTCGGCTGCGTAGAGCATGCCCACGCTGACCGCGTCGCCATGGTGCCATGAGTAGTGCTCAACCTGCTCGATGGCGTGAGCGAAGGTGTGGCCGTAGTTCAGGATCTCGCGCAGCGAGGACTCCTTGAGGTCCCGTGTGACCACGGCTGCCTTGACCCGGATCGCCCGCTCAATCAGCTCGCGCACAGCAGAACCATCCCAGTGCCTGGCGCTGGCCGGGTCTGCCTCGACGAGGTCGAGGATCACCGGGTCCGAGATGAACCCGCACTTGATGACCTCGCCGAGCCCGGACACAAACTCCTGGGCAGGCAACGTCTCAAGCATCGCGAGGTCGCACAGGACAGCTGCCGGCGAGTGAAAAGCGCCCACCAGGTTCTTGCCCTCGGCAGTGTTGATCCCGGTCTTGCCGCCGACGGCTGCATCCACCATGGCCAGCAGCGTCGTGGGGACCTGGACCACTGTGACGCCTCGCAGCCAGGTGGCTGCGACAAATCCTGCAAGGTCCGTCACCGTCCCCCCGCCAACGCCCACGATCGCGTCCGAGCGTGTCAGAGCGCACTGCCCCAGGACTGCCCACAGTGAGGCCGCAACGTCGGCCGACTTGGCCCGCTCACCGTCAGGCACTTCGGCGATGAACACCGAAAACCCTTCTTCCGTCAAGCCATCACGGACTGCCTCGCCGCTGGCGCGCAGGGCGTGCGGGTGAATGACCAGAACCCGCTGGACACGGGAACCAAGCAGGCCCCCCAGCTCCCCGAGCAGCCCGCGGCCGATCGTGACGTCGTAGGCCCAGTCGCTACCCTCGCCCACGCGGATGCCAGTCAGGTCACTCACCTCTGTCTCCGCTCACGGCGTGATCCAGTCGTTGCGCGATCTCGGCCGCGATGTCCTGCGGGGTCCGTCCGGTACCCAGCACAGTGAAGGTCGCGAGCCGCTCATACGTCGGGCGCCGAATCTCCATCATCGCGATCCACTGCGCCCTCGGGTTCACCGCCAGCAGGGGCCGGGCGTTATTGAACCCCACCCGCTTGGCGGCATCGGCGATCCCAACGTCAAGAAACACGACCGGGTGCCCGGCCAGGGCCGCCGCCGTTGTCGGGTCCATCACAGCGCCACCGCCGAGGCAGAGAACCCCCCGGTGGGATGCAAGGGCGGACGCGACCTCAGCGTGCTCGAGCTCGCGGAACCGCGTCTCCCCCTCATCAAGGAAGATGTCCGAGATCGACCGCCCCTGCTGTGCTTCAATCGCGTGGTCGGTGTCGTGGAGCCCAACTCCCAGCAACATGGCCAGAGCCCGCCCCACCGTCGTCTTGCCCGATCCTGGGGGGCCGATGAGGACGGCGGCCGGGCCCGCCGAGGCATCCACTGCGTCACTGTCCACGGGGCCACTCACCACGAGCGCAGACTCGCCGGGATCGCTTCCAGGTAGCCGCGGTGGTTTCTCGCAGTCTCAGCAACGCTGTCGCCGCCGAACTTCTCCAGGCACGCCTGGGCCAGGACCAGGGCAACCATGGCCTCCGCAACAACCCCAGCGGCGGGCACTGCACACACGTCCGAGCGCTGGTGGATGGCGGTCGCGGCCTGCCCGGTAGCGACGTCGACGGTGGCCAGTGCCCTGGGCACCGTGCTGATCGGCTTCATGGCGGCGCGAACCCGCAGAACATCTCCGGTGGACATGCCACCTTCGGTGCCGCCGGCTCGGCCGGTCCGCCGCCTGATCACACCGTTCTGGTCTCGGTCGATCTCGTCGTGGGCGACCGATCCGCGGCGGCCTGCGGTGACGAAGCCGTCACCGATCTCCACGCCCTTGATCGCCTGGATCCCCATCAGTGCACCGGCCAGCTGCGCGTCCAGTCGACGGTCCCAGTGGGCGTAGGACCCCAGGCCTGGCGGCAGCCCGTACGCCAGGACCTCCACGACGCCACCGAGTGTGTCGCCGTCCTGCTTCGCGGCCTCCACCTCGGCCACCATTGCCGCCGAGCCGCCAGCATCCAACGCGCGCACCGGGTCGTGGTCAAGGGCCGCTACCTGGTCTGGCCGCGGAAGGTCTGCGTCCGGGCTGACCCACGCAGTGCCAATGGCGACAGTGTGCGAGACCAGCGTGATTCCATAGGCCTGTCTCAGGAAGGCGGACGCCACGGCTCCCAAGGCGACCCTGGCCGCCGTCTCACGCGCCGAGGCACGCTCCAGGACCGGACGGGCGTCGTCGAACCCGTACTTCTGCATGCCCACCAGGTCGGCATGGCCGGGGCGCGGCCGGGTCAGAGGCTGATTCCGGGCGATCTCCGCCGGCGCGCCGACATCATCGGCGGCGGCCAAGGTGTCGGCCTGGACCGGGTCCGGGCTCATCACCGTCTCCCACTTGGGCCACTCGGAGTTACCGATGCGGATCGCCAGGGGCGATCCCATGGTCACGCCATGGCGGACCCCGCCGAGGAACTCCACGACATCACGCTCGAACGCCATCCGGGCCCCGCGACCGAAGCCGAGCCGACGACGCGCCAGCGCCACCGCGACGTCGGAGGTGGTGACCTCGACACCGGCGGGCAGCCCCTCGATCGTCGCCATCAGGGCAGGGCCATGGGATTCACCGGCAGTCAACCAACGCAGCATGACAAAATCCTGCCACAGGGCCGGTACCGAGCCCGTCAGCCGGTCATGACGTGGACCGGAAACATCAACGCCACCCACGCGCCCAGAATCATGTAGGGCCCAAAGGCGATCTGCGTCGAACGGCTCGCCCGCCCAGTCACCAGCAGGATCACAGCAACGACACCGCTGAGGACGAAGGCACCCAGAACCGAGACGATCACCGTGCCCCAGCCCAACCAACCCAACAGCAGGCCCAGCACCCCGGCAAGCTTCACGTCCCCAAAGCCCAGCCCGGCGCCCCCGGGAGAGATCAGAGCCAGCACGAGGTAGACCACGAAGAGCACCAGAGCGGCCAGCACGGCCCGCCCCAGCCAGCCCCACCGACCGGTCACCACCGTGGGCACCAGCAGCAGCGCGAAGGCGATCGGGTACGAGGGCAGCACGATCAGGTCGGGCAACCGGTGAACGTCGAGGTCGATGAATGTCAGAGCCGCACCGACGACGCCCAGGTAGAGGTATGCCGGCAGCAGCGACCAGTGAAACAGGGCGCCGAACCGGAAGGTCAGGCTGGCCCATGCCGCGGCCACGGCGACCACCAGCCACCAGAGGTGCCGGGGTAGGGGCCGGTCCCGTTCCGCCGCGGTGCGGTACCTCCCGTCGGCCAGCACCCGACTGAGCCCTGCACCCACCGCGGCGCCCACCAGCGCCAGGACGGTGATCGCCCACCAGGGAGCGCCTTGATGGGGGAAGGCCAGTGTCACCGTGACTCCAAGCCAGCTAGTCCCGCAGCCCGCATCTGGTCGATGGGTGGGTACAGGCCTGTCATCAGGTGCACCTGTTCGGCCGCCTGATGGACCAGCAGCTCCAAGCCGGACACCACAGTGGCCCCCGCTTCCTGGAATGCCTGCGCCAGCGGTGTCGGCCAGCCGGCGTAGACCACATCCAACAGGAGGCAACCCGGCATTCGCGAGCCCTTCGCAAGCACCGTGGCCGGCAGCGTGCTGCCGGCCAGGGCGTGCGCGGGCAACGTGCTGACGACCACCGGGGTGTCGCCCAGCACGCCGGCCAGCTGGCCCAGCCCCACGACAACAACCTCCAGCCCGGCGCGGCGGGCCTGGTCCACGCTCTCCTGCCGCGCCGCTGAACGCACCGCGAAAGTCACCTTCGTACAGTCCAGCGCCGCCAGCGCCGCCACGACGGCGCGCGCTGTCGCACCCGAACCGAGTACGACGGCGCTGGCCGCTTTCACACATCCGGCCTCACGCAGAGCCTGCGATACGCCGTAGACGTCGGTGTTGTCACCGTTCCAGCCACCGCCTTGGCGCCGGACCAACGTGTTGACGGCACCGACCTCGCGAGCCAGGTCCGAGACCTGGTCGGCGACCTCTAACGCAGCTTCCTTCAACGGCATGGTCAGCGACAGGCCCACCCATGCAGGGCCCAGCCCGGCCACGAAGGCGCGGAGCGCCGGGGCCTGCACCTCATGGGCGCCATAAGACCAGTGGCTCAGGCCCAGGGCGCGGTACGCCGCCAGGTGCAGTGCCGGGGACAGGGAGTGGCTGATCGGCGATCCCAGGACGGCGGCCTGCCGACCTTTCGAAGTCAGCACTGGCCCGGGTGGCTCGTGCACCACGTCAAGAACACCTTCACATTGGCCGCCTGACCGGCCGCGTCAACCGAGAACCTGGTCAGCCCCGTCGAGGGGTCCACCGCGACGAAATACATCCACCCCCCGGGGGTGGGACTGACCGCGGCCTGGATGGCCGACAACCCGGGACTGTCGATCGGGCCGGGAGGAAGACCCGCCACCAGGTACGTGTTGTAGGGGCTGGCGCTGCGTCTTTGGGCGTCACTGGTGCCCGTCTTGCCACGGCGCTGCGCGATGAAATGAACTGTTGAGTCCATCTGCAGCGGCATCCCCTTGGCCAGACGGTTCTCGATGACCCGGGCCACCTTCGGGCGGTCGGCTGCGGCACGTGCCTCGGCCTCGACGATGCTCGCGACGGTCAGAACCCGCTGGGCATTATCGGGAGTCACGCCGAGGATGCTCAGCTGCTCAAGGGTCTTGGAAACCATCGTCTGCAGCTGCTGCGCAGCTGTGGTGTCAGCTTGGAACGGGTAGGTCGACGGGAACAGGTATCCCTCGACGTTGCCCTTGGCCTGGGCGGGCAGACCCAGCAACTGCGGGTTCTTCAGCGCAGCCGTGTACTCGGCCAGGGGCCGACCCGTGCCCGCGGCGAGGGCTTTGAGGATCTCCGAGGTCCATAGACCCTCGCGGATCGTCACCTGTGCGGAGGTGCGGTTGGCCCGGTTCAGCAAGAAGGCCAGAGCCGACAGTGCGCTCATTTTGGAGTGCATGAGATACCTGCCCGGCTGGATGGAACCTGACAGGGGGTTGCCGGCAGCGGCGTTCTCGAAGGCCCCGGCCGTCCTGACCACCCCTGCCTTCTCCAGAACGGCCCCAATGGTCCGGCTGGCGTCCCCGTCGTGCACGACGACGGGGACAACGCCGTGGCCACCCCCGGTGTAGTCGTTGCTCGCGGTGAGGCTGGTGACCATGGGCCACAGCACCGAGGTGGCCACAGCCCCGGTGCCGACGACCAGGCCCAGGGCGACCAGCAGCACGATCATCGGGCGAGTTCGCCGGAACCGGCGACGCTGCGTGCGTCGAATCCTCTCTTCGCGTTGATGCTCCTCGGCTAGTCGACGTCGGTGGCCTCGGCGGGTGGCTGGCACCTGTGTCACGTCGCCAGGCCCGTCATCCTCGCCGTCGTGGCGAAAGGCACCGAAGATCGAAGACTTGAGATGGTCACCTTTCACCGGCTCACCCCCCCGCCTTCGTCCGTGGCGTGCGGGGCTTGCGTCCCCCGACGAGCTCTCCTGGGGGCAGTCCCGATGACTTCTCGGCATCCAGGGCGGCCTGCAGGATCAGCACGGCGGCCGCCTGGTCCACCAGGGCACGCTGGGCCCGACCGGCCACGCCGGCGTCGCGCAGCTGGCGATGTGCGTCGATGGTTGTCAGGCGCTCGTCGATCAGGCGCACCGGGGTCGGTGAGATTCGGGCCGCCAGGGTGCTCGCGTAGCTGCGGGCCGCGGCAGCGGCAGGACCCTCACCACCGGACAGGGACCGCGGCAGGCCGACTACCACCTCCAGCACCCCGCGCTGCAGCACCACCGCTGCGATCGCGCCTTGGTCTGCGCCGGACTTCAGGTCGCGCTCAAGGGTCTGGATCGGAGTAGCGAGGATGCCGCCGGGATCGCTGGCTGCGAGCCCGACGCGGACACTGCCCACGTCAACCCCCAACCGGATCCCGTGGCGCATCCGTCAGCGCCCCGCCGTCACGAGCTCACCCACGGCGTGCTCGACCTTGGCCAGCGCCTCACCGACCTTGGTCACGTCGACACCGCCCCCCTGAGCCAGATCATCCTTGCCACCGCCGCCGCCGCCGAGTGCCTGCGCGGCAACCTTGACCAGCTCTCCGGCCCGCAGGCCCCACTGCCGGGCAGTGTCGTTGGTGGCGATGATGACCACAGGGCGATCCTTGGCGACACCGGCCACGGCCACCACGGACGGCCGGTCGTTGCCGAGCTTCGACCTCAGGTCAAGAGCCAAGCCCCGTAGATCGTCCGCGCCTACGCCGTCGCCGGTGTCATGGCCCACGAAGCTCACCCCGAATACGTCACTGGCGCTGGCTGCCAGCGTGGACGAACCGGCCAGAACCTGCTGCTGGCGCATTGCGTTGATCTCGTGCTCGGCATCCTTGAGCTTGCCCAAGATGCTCGCAATCCGCTCAGGCAGCTCTTCGGAACGGACCTTTAGTGCTTCGGTGAGCTGCCCCACCACCGCGTGCTCACGAGCCAGGAAGTCATAGGCGTCGGTCCCCACCAGCGCCTCGACCCGTCGCACGCCGGAACCAATGGACGCCTCACCGAGCAGCTTGACCAGCCCGAGCTGCCCGGAGCTCGAAGCATGGGTGCCACCACAGAGCTCCCGAGCCCACTCCCCCACGGAGACAACCCGCACGGCCTGCCCGTACTTCTCGCCGAACAAGGCCATCGCCCCTGACGCACGCGCCTCATCCTGGGTCATCACCTCGGCGCGGACCTGCAGGTTCTCAATCAACACCGCGTTGACCCTGGCCTCCACCTCGGACATGACGGACAGCGGCAGTGCGCCGGACGCGTTGAAGTCGAAGCGGAACCGACCGGGCGAGTTCTCCGAACCCGCCTGGGTCGCGGTATCACCAAGAGCCTCACGGATGGCCTTGTGCACCATGTGGGTAGCGGTGTGAGCACGCGAGATCGCGCGGCGGCGGTCGATGTCGACCAGCCCCTGGGCCTGCTCCCCCAAGATCACCTCGCCGGAGACAACCGTTGCCCGATGCACGACAAGCCCCTTGATGGGCGACTGCACGTCGCGGACGTCGACGACGGCGCCGTTGAGCAGGGTGATTCGCCCAGCGTCGGCCAACTGCCCACCACCCTCGGCGTAGAACGGCGTGCGATCGAGCACCAGCTCGATCTCGTCGCCGGCATGCGCCGACGGGACGGACACGCCATCGATGAGCAAGCCGGCGACCCTGCCCTCTGACACGGTCTCCTCATACCCGGTGAACTCCACCGCACGTCCGAGCGAGTCAGCAACGAAGCGGTACGCCGAGGTGTCGCCATGGGCACTCTTCTTGGACCGGGCGTCAGCCTTGGCCCGGTCACGCTGTTCCTTCATGAGACGACGGAACCCGTCCTCGTCGACCCGGACACCTTGTTCTGCAGCCATCTCGAGCGTCAGCTCGATCGGGAAGCCGTAAGTGTCATGCAGTGCGAACGCCTGGTCACCTGCCAACGTGGCGTTCTCGCAGGACTTGGCCTTGGCCACCGCAGTGTCCAGCATCGTCGTGCCCGACGCGAGGGTGCGCTGGAAAGCCTCTTCCTCGGCGTAGGCGATCTGCGATATCCGGGAGAAGCCGGTCTCCAGCTGGGGATAGGAAGCCTTCATCCGGGACATGGCCACGGGGAACAGATGCGGCAGGCACGGCTGGTCGAACCCGAGCAGGCGCATCGAACGCACCGCGCGGCGCAACATCCGGCGCAGGACGTACCCGCGGCCCTCGTTGCCGGGCGTGACGCCGTCACCAATGAGCATGAGCGAGGCCCTGATGTGGTCGGCTACCACACGCAGAAGCACGTCGTCGGGGTCGCTGTGCGCGGCATCATGGGCCGACCTCGCGCCGTACTGCTTGCCGGTGAGCTCGGCCGCCTTGGCCAGCACCGGGTAGATCTCGTCGATCTCGTAGATGTTGTCCACGCCCTGCAGCACCGAGGCGATACGCTCCAGGCCCATCCCGGTGTCAACGCTCTTGGCCGGCAGGTCCCCCAGGATCTCGAAATCGTCCTTGCTGCTGCCCTGGCCCCGCACGTTCTGCATGAAGACAAGGTTCCAGATCTCCATGTAGCGGTCCTCGTCAACGGCAGGACCACCTTCTTTTCCGTACTCCGGGCCACGGTCGTAGAAGATCTCCGAGCACGGGCCACACGGGCCGGGCACACCCATCGACCAGAAGTTGTCGGCCATCCCGCGGCGGACGATGCGCTCAGCCGGGATCCCGGAGTGCGTGAGCCACAGCTGCGCCGCTTCGTCGTCGTCGAGGTAGACCGTCGCCCACAGCCTGTCCTGGTCCAGGCCGTATCCGCCCTGCTCCCGGCTGGTGGTCAACAGCTCCCACGCGAAGGTGATCGCGTCGGCCTTGAAGTAGTCGCCGAAGGAGAAGTTGCCGTTCATCTGGAAGAACGTGAGGTGCCGACTGGTCTTGCCGACCTCGTCGATGTCGCCGGTGCGCACGCACTTCTGCACGCTGGTGGCGCGCTTCCACGGCGCGGTCTCCTGACCCACGAAGTACGGCACGAACGGCACCATGCCGGCACCGACGAACAACAGGTTCGGGTCGTCGAACAGAAGTGAGGCACTGGGCACCACCGTGTGGCCCTTGCTCTCGAAGAACGCGAGCCAACGTCGTCTGATCTCGGCGGTTTCCATCGTGGTGTTCCTAACGGCAGTGAGCTGGCCCGCAGCAGGCAGGCCAACACCAAGGGTATGTCGAGTACTCGGGGTACAGGGCCGAGACCGCATTTGGGATGGGACCAGGATGCAGGGTTGGAGTCCCTAGCGAGCTCGCGGCGAGGTGGGGTCCTCGATCAGGGCACGGGCCTGCTCGTCAGTCATGACACGCCCCTCCGGCAGCGTCCCGGTGTCTATGCCAAGGGCATAGCGCAGCTCGGTCTCTCGTTCGGCCATGCCCTCGCGGACCGCGCCCGCCATCTCGCGCAGACCCTCACCCAGGTCTGACAGGCCTCCGGACAGACCCTGGGCCATGCCCGAGGGGGAGTAGGACTGCACAGTCTTGGTGACCTTGCGCACGACCAGCACACCGACAGTGGCTCCAAGGGCCACCCAGAACAGACGACGCATCGCCTCAGCCCCTCCTGCGCCGGCGGGGGGTCGCGGCATTGCGGGCCCCGGCGCCCTTCATCGCCGAACGCACGCCGTAGGTGAAAGCAGCCACCTTGACCACCGGGGAGCCCAGTGTCGCGGCAAAAAGCGCCGTCAGCGCGTTGAGGTTCGTGCTCATCGAAGAGACGTTGGCGGTGATGGTGTCCAGACGCACGATCTGCTCGTTGGTGGAGGCCACTGTGTCGGTGACCTGCGAGAGCAGCGGGACGGTTTGCTCGGATAGTCCGTGGACACCGATCGAGGTCTCGTCCAAGACCCTGCCGGCCTTGCCGATCAGGCCGCCCAGGCGTAAGACCAGGTAGGCGAACGCCAGAGCCGCAATCACACCGGCGATGTCACCGATGGAGACAGTAGCCACGCTCACGCGCTCACCTCACGACAGAAGTTGATCAGGGCCGGAGCCAAAACCCTACCCCCACAGTGGGACTGGCGGGGAGCGGGAGTCGGCGCGTCGAGGGGCGGCTGAAAACTGGCAGCATCGGGAGTCCGAAGCTCAGGTGCCCCTGATCCGCTCCCGCAGCCGCGCCCACCTGAGGGACAGGGTCTGTTCGAACCCCCGGTCGGTGGGCCGGTAGTAGTCGGTGCCGGCCAGCAGATCGTCCGGAAGGTACTGCTGGGCCACGACCCCTGCCGGGTCGTCGTGTGCGTATGCGTACCCCTGACCGTGCCCGAGCCGGGTTGCTCCGGGGTAGCCGCTACCGCGAAGGTGCGCCGGCACCGGGCCACCCTTGCCCGCCCGAATGTCAGCGATCGCCTCGTTGATCCCCAGGTAGCTCGCGTTCGACTTGGGCGCCATCGCGTTGTGCACCACAGCCTGGGCCAGGATGATTCGTGCCTCAGGCATACCGATCTGGGCCACGGCATGCAGCGCAGCCACGGCCGTCTGCAGGGCTGTCGGGTCGGCCATCCCGATGTCCTCACTGGCCGCAATGACGATCCGGCGGGCGATGAACCGAGGGTCCTCCCCCGCCTCGAGCATCCGCGCCAGATAGTGCAACGAGGCGTCGACATCACTGCCGCGCATCGACTTGATCAGCGCGCTGGCGACGTCGTAGTGCTGGTCGCCCGCGCGGTCATAGCGGACCGCAGCATGGGCGACGGCCTGCTCGACCTGGGAGAGCGTGATCGGGATCTTCTGGTCGTCGGCGCGTCCCGCCGCCTGGGCGTCCAGGGCAACCCCTGCTGCCGCCTCCAGGGAGGTGAGCGCGCGGCGTGCGTCACCACCGGCCATCCGTATGACGTGCTGGCGCGCCTCCGGTTCGAGCGTAAAGACTCCCGCCAGCCCTCTGTCCTGGACCAGCGCAGAAGCAAGGACATCGTCGAGCTCTTCGTCGCTCAGCAAACCCAGGGTGATCAGCATGGACCTGGACAGCAGTGGGGCGATGACACTGAAGGACGGGTTCTCCGTGGTCGCCGCGACCAACACCACCAGACGGTTCTCCACCGCCGGCAGGAGTGCGTCCTGCTGGGCCTTGGTGAACCGGTGGATCTCGTCCAGGAACAGCACGGTCTGCCGGTCGTACATGTCACGCTCGCGGGCCGCAGCCTCCATGACGGCACGCACATCCTTGACCCCTGCTGTGACGGCGGACAGCTCCACGAACCGGCGTCCGGCCGTGTTCGCCACCAGATGGGCCAGGGTCGTCTTTCCGGTGCCTGGCGGTCCCCAGATGATCGCGGACAGGGGGCCGGCAGCGCCTGCATGGCCCTCGATCAACCGCCGCAACGGGCTTCCGGGGCGCAGCACATCGTTCTGCCCCCGGACCTCGTCCAGGGATCGCGGGCGCATCCGGACCGCCAGAGGAGGCATAGAAGCAGCGCTGGCGTCGGAGCCAGCCCAGGAGTCACGCGACGAGACCGCAAACAGGTCGTCGCCGGCGCCGGTAGTCACGGTTGGCAGGCTATCTCGGGCGTTCCGTGGTGGCACCCACGCCCTGCCTGATTCGAAGGTCCCCGACGCTCAGACCTCGACCGCTTCCTGCGTCTGGGGAACCGAGTCAACACCGGCCTCCTTGCGTTGGGTCGCAGTGATCGGGGCCGGCGCAGAAGTCAGCGGGTCGAAGCCGCCACCGGACTTCGGGAAGGCGATGACGTCCCGGATGGAGTCCGTGCCGGACAGCAACGAGCAGATGCGGTCCCAGCCGAACGCGATCCCCCCGTGAGGTGGGGCACCGAAGGCAAAGGCGTCGAGCAGGAAGCCAAACTTCTCCCGGGACTCGGCCTCGCCCAGGCCCATCACGGCAAAGACCCGCTCCTGGACGTCCTTGCGATGGATTCGGATTGACCCACCACCGATCTCGTTTCCGTTGCACACCATGTCGTAGGCGTAGGCCAGCGCGGAGCCCGGGTCGGTGTCGAAGGTGTCCATGAACTCGGGTTTGGGTGAGGTGAACGCGTGGTGCACGGCTGTCCAGGCGCCGGCGCCCACCGCCACGTCACCGGAGGCCACCGCTTCACTGGTGGGCTCGAACAGCGGGGCATCCAGCACCCACAGGAACGACCAGGCCGACTCGTCGATCAGTGCGCACCGCCTGCCGATCTCGGCGCGCGCCGCGCCCAGCAGGGCGCGTGAGGCCTTGATCGGTCCTGCGGCAAAGAAGATGGCGTCCCCGTTGCTGGCATCGACGTGTTTGGCCAGTCCCTCGCGTTCGGTCTCGGTCAGGTTCTTGGCGACCGGGCCGGCAAGAACCCCGTCCTGGCCGACCAGGACATACGCCAGGCCCTTGGCACCGCGCTGCTTGGCGAACTCCTGCCAGGCGTCGAGCTGCTTGCGGGGCTGGGCGGCGCCCCCCGGCATCACGACAGCACCAACGTAGGGCGCCTGGAAGACCCGGAAGCTGGTCTCCGCGAAGAACTCCGTACAGTCGGTGAGCTCCTGGCCGAAACGCAGGTCCGGCTTGTCTGAGCCGTAGCGGGCCATCGCGTCGGAGTAGGACATCCGAACCATCGGCGTGGTGATCTCGTGGCCGATCAGCTTCCACAATGAGGTCATGATCGCCTCACCAAGCTCGATGATGTCGTCCTGGTCTATGAAGCTCATCTCGATGTCCAGCTGGGTGAACTCCGGCTGACGATCCGCGCGGAAGTCCTCGTCTCGATAGCAGCGGGCGATCTGGTAGTAACGCTCCATCCCTGCGACCATGAGAAGCTGCTTGAAAAGCTGCGGGCTCTGCGGCAGGGCGTACCAGGACCCGGGCCGTAGCCGAGCAGGCACCAGGAAGTCGCGAGCTCCTTCGGGGGTCGAGCGAGTCAGCGTGGGCGTCTCGATCTCAACGAAGTCGCGCTCGGCCAGGACCGCCCGCGCAGCCTGGTTCACCTTGCTGCGCAGGCGGATGGCCGCAGCCGGCCCGGGGCGGCGAAGGTCCAGGTAGCGGAACTTGAGCCTGGCCTCTTCACCGACGGTGACCCGTTCGTCGATCTGGAACGGCAGCGGGGCCGCCGGGCTCAGAACCTCAAGCTCGGTGGCAACCACCTCGATCTCACCCGTCGGTAGGTCCGTGTTGGTGTTGCCCTCCGGGCGCTGGTGCACCTGCCCGGTCACCTTGACGCAGTACTCGTTACGCAGGTCGTGGGCTCCGCTCAGAGCGAGGATCTCGTCACGAACAACGACCTGCGCGACCCCCGACGCATCACGCAGGTCGAGGAAGGCCACGCCACCGTGATCACGCCGACGGGCAACCCACCCGGTCAGGGTGACGGTCTGCGAAGTGTGGCCGGCGCGCAAGGTGCCGGCCTCGTGAGTGCGAAGCACGGTGATGTCCTCAGTTCG
>ODAK010003618.1_pt1 | contig 15987 bp, 12 predicted proteins | sample 1539591 | NCBI WGS metagenome assembly ODAK01 (sample SAMEA3539303, study PRJEB22396) | soil metagenome | biome: tundra; feature: field; material: soil | place: USA | collected 2010-05 | depth 0.15 m
AGCACATTCAGCAGTTCCTGCGCCAAAAATACGAAGTTGAGTTGCCGAACCTGGTCGTCGATCAGCCGCCCAAGGTTGAGATGGGCGAGTACGCGTTGCCGTTTTCATTTGAGTTGGCCAAGCGGCTGCGCAAGGCGCCCCGCAAGATTGCGGAAGAGGTTGCGGTGGAGCTGCCGCCAATCGAGGGATTTGAGAAGCCGGAGGTTGCTGGGGCGGGGTACCTCAATTTCCGGCTGAAGCGTGGCGAGGCTGCGAGATTGTTGGCCAAGGGAGAAATAGGCCGGAGTATCGCGCGCGAGGGGAAGATCCTGGTGGAACACACCTCGATCAATCCGAACAAGGCTGCCCATATCGGGCACCTGCGGAATTCGATACTCGGCGATACGTTTGTATTACTGCTGCGGGCGGCAGGACGGACGGTCGATGTGCAGAACTACATCGACAACACCGGGGTGCAGGTAGCGGATGTCGTAGTTGGCTTCACGCATCTGCAGAAGAAATCGAAGGCAGAGATCGCGGCGCTGATCGAGCAGCCGAAGTTCGATTATTACTGCTGGGACCTCTATGCTCGCACATCGCAATGGTACGAAGAAGCGGCGGAAAATAAAAAGATCCGGATCGAGGTGTTGCATGCCATCGAGCAGGGTGGCAATGAACTTTCAGAAATCGCGGAAATGATTTCGCGCGCGGTGCTGCGGCGGCATCTTGAAACGATGGACCGACTCGGGATCGAGTATGACTTCCTGCCCCGCGAGAGTGAGATCCTCCGCCTGAACTTCTGGGCGCTGGCATTCGAGCAACTCAAAGAGAAGGGCGTGCTGTACTTCGAGACCGAAGGGAAGAATAAAGGCTGCTGGGTGATGACGCGGCGGGGTAACGAAAAGATCGCGGGGCAACCGGACGAGGACGCAAAAGTCATCGTGCGCTCGAACGGTACGGTCGGCTACGTCGGGAAAGACATTGCCTACCACCTATGGAAATTCGGGTTGCTGGGACGCGACTTCGGGTATCAGAAGTTTTATCGCTACCCAAACGGGCAGCAAGTGTGGATTTCGTGCGATCCGAAGGAAGGTGAGCCGGAACATCCGCATTTCGGCGGCGTGAGTGAGATTTATAACGTCATCGATACGCGGCAATCGGATCCGCAGGAGACGGTGAAAGAAGCCATCCGCCTGCTTGGATACAACGACAAGGCTGACCACTACACCCACTTCTCTTACGAGATGGTAGCGCTTACACCGAATGCCGCTCTGAGCATGGGCTACAACGTCCCGCAAGAGGAATGGTCAAAACCCTATATCGAGGTGAGTGGTCGAAAAGGCTTCGGCGTGAAAGCTGATGATCTGACCGATACTCTTTATCACAACTCGTATAACGAGGTCGTAAAAAGACATCCCGAGATGGGGCCAGCTGAGGCGAGCGATATTGCCAAGATCATTTCCATAGGGGCCTTGCGATACTTCATGTTGAAATTCACGAAGGCTTCAGTCATCGCCTTCGACTTCAAAGAAGCATTGGCCTTCGAGGGCGAGACCGGACCGTACGCGCAGTACGCGGTAGTGCGGGCAACAAACATTTTCCGCAAGGCGGGCATAGCGCCGGAAGACGCGTTGGCTTACGACATCGATTTCGCGAAGCATTTCGCCGACACTCCAGAGATCTGGGAAATTTGGCTTATGGCGGCGAAGACAGCGCAGATCTTCGAACTCTGTATCGCGCAGGCCGAACCGGCGTATGCCGCGAAACACGCGTTCCAACTCGCGCAGCTGTTTAACAACTTCTATCACCGTCACCATATCCTTACGGAGGAAGATGAAGGTCGTAAGCGATTTCTGCTGGCGACGGCTGCGCTGGTGCGTCGAGAGTTGATCACGGTGCTGGCGGCGATGGGAATTGCGGTCCCGCCCGTGATGTAACGCCGCTGTCATGAGAAATTTGGGTAAATGAAAGTTACAACACCTTAGGTCTCCATGTTGAGCGGGTGCGACTTTCCACGGACATCGATCGTGACGCGACAGAAATGTGTTCTGCCTTCGCGGCTTCCGTAAGCTCGTGTCATTCTTGATTCGATCGTAAACAAAAATGCGTGAATTAATTCCGTAGGACAACCAGAATTTTTCTAGGGGATTGCTCTCGTTCCGCTGCAGCTGTCCGCGCCGTAGTTTCGGCGGCATGGAGAACCCAAACATGCAGCTGAAGCGCTTCCTCACCCTCTTTCTCTTTGCCGCGTTCGTGACAGGCGCCTGGGCGCAGGTCCCGCGTTCCAAGCACGTCGTGGTCGTCACCTTGGAAAACCACAGCTACGAACAAGCCGTCGGCAACTCGCAGATGCCTTACTTCAACGCGCTGATTTCCAAATATGCGATTGCCGACCAGTACTACGCCACCATGCACAATTCGCTTTCGACTCTGATGTGGCTGACTGCCGGGCAGACGGTCACGCTCAACGACAACACCATGCAGTTTTTCAACGTCGACAACATCGTGCGTCACATGCAGCAAGACGGGCGCAGCTGGAAGGTCTACGCGAGCCAACTGCCGTACACCGGCTATCTCGGCTACAACGTGAATGAGTATGTGAAGCGTCACAACCCGATCGCTTACTTCACCGACGTAGAAAGCTCGCTGAAATACAACATTGGTCCGAGCTCGCCGTATTTTCAGCGGGACATTGCGAACGGAACGTTGCCGGAATACTCGTACGTGACGCCCGACCTGATCGAGGACGCGCATAACGGGACGTTGGCGCAAGCGGACGCGTGGCTGAAGGCAAACATTCCCCAGCTGCTGGCCAGCCCCCAGTTTCAGAAGGACGGAATCCTGTTCATCGTGTGGGATGAAGGCAACGTGCAGCCGATCGACCCTCGCAATGGAGGCGGCCGGGTAGCAACGCTGGTCATTGGTCCCGGGGTGAAGCGCGGCTACCACTCCCAAGTGCAGTACAACCATCAAAGCTTGTTGCGCAGTACTTGCATTGCATTGGCACTCAGTGGCTGCCCGGGTGGCGGGGCGGAGGGCGTGCCGATGACTGACTTTTTCGTGCCTACGAAGTCCTCGACATTGCAAGTGCGTTTGATTTCTCCTTCGCACAATGCGGTCGACGGGGCAGTGGAGCTGCAGGCGGCGGGAATGTCTGGAGCTTCGCCGGTGACCGGCATGGCGGCCTACGTGAGCGGCGCGTTGATGGCGAAGAGCGCAACCGCGAACCTGAATGGAAAGCTTAACCTCGCGCCGGGAACTTACACGTTGACGGTGCGAGCCTGGGATGCGTCGGGCCAGCACACCGATCTACAACGCACGATCACGGTCACTGCGCCGACACTGGCGGTGAACCTGATTTTCCCCACGACGACGCTGGTTGCCGGTGGAGCGTTGCACATTCAGGCAACGGGAATCTCTGGGGTGAACCCTGCGGCAGGAATGGCTGCCTACGTCGGCAGTAAACAAGTAGCGCAAAGCGCGGTTCCGAGCATCAGCACCGATGTTTCGTTGCCTGCCGGAAACTATACGGTTACGGTGCGGGTTTGGGATACGGCGGGTGCTTCGGCTTCCAAGCAGTACTCCGTGGCTGTGCAATAGCGCTGTACCCCCATGTCAAGGAGCCTCGCAGCTGGCGGGGCTCTAGTTATTTTCGAAAAGACTTTGCAAGTTCGTCGCCTTCGCGCGTTCCACCGTTAGTAGGGAGGTGGAAAATGCAATGGATTCCTGGTGCATGGATGGGAACAGCCGGGGTTGCGTTTCTAGCATGCCTGGTGGTTCCGGTCGCGATGGTTCCTAATCTAGAAGTGCAAGCTGGTCAGAGGCCTAACGAAGGGGAATACCGCGTTTTAGAGCCGCTGCAGAGTGGCGCTCTGAGCTTGTTCCCGGTGGTGCGAAACGACGAACCATCGGCAGCCAAGAAGTGGAATTACATCACGCTCGACGAGGGCTTGCGCAGTGGAGAAGTCGAGGTCACGGAAGCTGGCCGTGCGTCGGGCATGGTTCGGCCGCGACACGGGCAGGCGCTTCCGATACGCCAGTCGGGCGATCGGGTGAATACGCTTGCACTCATCAACAATTCTGACAAGCCGTTGGTGCTCCTGGCGGGTGAAATCGTGTCGGGCGGCAAGCAGGATCGCGTGATTGGCAAAGATCGTATTGTGCCGGCGCGCAGCGATCCAATCGATCTTTCAGTTTTCTGTATCGAGCCCGGACGCTGGGTCGGGAGCTCAGACAAGTTCGGTGCGGTGTCAGAAAACAAGAACTTCAGCTTCATGGTTCAACCGTCGGTGCGCAGTAAAGCGATGGTGCAAAAGGACCAACAACAAGTCTGGAACTCGGTAAACCAGTCGGTCGAGACGGCCCAAGTGATGGCCGCCAGCCCGGCCGTTCCCCTGGAAGGCGGCGCAATCGGTGAAGCTCTTCCTTCGAATTCGCGGGGAATGAATACGACTTCGTATGCGAAGGCGATGAATGACGAGCGCATCGTGAGACAGGTGGACAGCGTGGCAGAACCGCTCGTGCGGTCGAGTCACGAGGTCTTGCAAAAGCTGCGTGAACAGCACGCGGTTGGGGTGGTGGTGGCAGTGCACGGCGAAATTATCTGGGCCGATATCTTCGCCACTCCTGAAATGCTGGCGGCGTACTGGACGAAGCTGGTGCGTTCGTACGCAGCGGAATCGTTCGACAACATCCGCGCCGGCACGGTCAAGGCCAGCGTCGTCGAGGCGCAAAAGTTTGTAGATCGACCTTCGCATGGCGAAGAAACGAGCGAAGGCGAAACCGGCCTCTACAACTATAGCGAAGTACGAGGGCAAACGATGTCGTCGTTCTATTTACAGGTGCTTCTGCCGGGGACGAAGTTTTATGCGCATATCAGCCGGGTAGCGGAGGAAGGTACGGTCGGAAAGCTGAGCCCGGCGTTGATTCGTTAAGTTGCACGGACGGTCAGTTTGCCTGTGGGACGTAGTCGCAGACTTCGCGACACTCCCGACAGTAATACTGGCCGTCAGACCAGAGGCGGCAGTCGTTCTCACCCTGGCAAATGACGCAATATTTCGTGCAGTCGCAATCTGCCTCATCGCGTTCGCAGGAGACGCAGCGGAAACGTTCAGCCATATAGGAAATGTACCGCCAAGGGGTGGGAAGAGGGAAGGGCTAAACCGCCGCCTCGGTGAGTTCGGCAATTTTGCCGATAAGAACTTCCGGAGAGTCGCCTTTCACGATGAACGCATCCACCGTGTCTATGACTTCTTCGGGGAAGCTCATGTAGGCGGAGAGGAGGATGATGGGCACCCCGGGCTTGGTGCGCTTCATCTCGAAAGCGACGTCGCCGCCATTCATTCCGGGGGGCATGTAGTAATCGAGCACGACGGCGTCGACCTCGTGGTCCGCGAAGGCGTGCAGACCGGCAGATCCGTCGGCAGCGGTGAGTACCTGGTATCCCTGGCGCTCAAGAATGATCTTGCGTACCTTGAGGCCGATTGCTTCGTCATCTACGCAAAGAAGTGTTTTCTTGGACACGGAAACCTATAAGTTCGCCTGACCATCAGGCGAAAGGAATAGAAACTGGTTTGGGAATTGATTCATTATAGCGGCTGACGATGCAGCTGGCCGAAAAGCTTCTGTGAATCTCCGCCGGATCGGATGGCCCGTTTTTGCCCTGTGAGAAGGGGCCGGGGCCGCCTCATTGACCCGCCCGAAATCAGCGTGTTACCGTACAAAGTTCCGCCATCCCACGTAGCGCTCGCTGATCCGCCCGGCGCACAAAGAAGGTCCGTCGTTGAATCCATCTGTAGAGGCCAATCCTTCCATTCGTAAGACCGCCCTGAACGCCACTCATCGGAGGATGGGAGCGAAGATGGTCGATTTCAACGGCTGGGATATGCCGGTGGAATACCCGTCCGCGGGCGGGTTGATGAAGGAGCACCTGGCGGTGCGCGGAGGGGTGGGCCTGTTTGACGTAAGCCACATGGGCGACATCCGCGTGCATGGCCCGGAGGCGTTGAAGGCGGTGCAGCACATCACGATGAACGACGCCTCGAAGCTCAGCAATGGGCAGGCGCAATATTCGGCGATGTTGTATCCGCAGGGAACGTTCGTGGATGACGTGATCGTGCATAAGTTTGCCGACGACGAGTACCTGCTGGTGATCAATGCCGGCACGCGGGAAAAAGACGTCAACTGGGTGAAGGACAACACCAGGCAGTTCGATGTGAAGGTGGAAGACCTGAGCGACCAGTTCACGCAGATCGCGATCCAGGGACCGAAGGGCGTCAACACGCTGCAGAAGTTGACGGATGTCGATCTGTCGCAGGTGAAGTTTTATTGGTTCACGCGGGGTACGGTTGCGGGACTGAAGGACATCCTTATCGCGCGCACGGGATACACGGCGGAAGACGGATTCGAGATTTACATCCCGAGCGAAGCAGCGACCAGCGACCGGGTGTGGAACGAGTTGATAGAAGCCGGCAAGGAGTTCGGCGTTGTTCCGGCCGGACTCGGTGCGCGTAACACCCTGCGACTGGAAGGGAAGCTTCCGCTATACGGTCACGAGATTTCCGACACGATCAATGTGTGGGAAGCGGGGCTGGATCGCTTCCTCAAAATGGATAAAGGCGACTTCATCGGACGGGCCGCGCTGGAAAAGGCGAAGGCTGACGGTGTGAAGCGCACGCTGGTTGGCTTAGAGACGATTGAGCGCGGTATTCCGCGCGATGGTTACAAGGTGCTCGACAGTACGGGCAAAGAGATCGGCTCCGTGACCAGCGGATCGTATATGCCGTTCTTGAAGCGCAACCTCGCGCTGGCCTATGTGCCGGTAGAGCAGGCGGCGCTGGAAAACGTGGTAGCGGTTGAGATCCGCGGACAAGCGGTGAAGGCGAAGGTGGTGCCTTCGCAGTTTTATAAGCGTCCGAAAAAGACTTCTTAAGTTCACAAAGATCCAGGGGAGAGCGTTCGAATGGCGTATCCGAAAGACTACAAGTACACGCAAGAACATGAGTGGGTGAAGGCAGACGGTTCCACGGGCACGATCGGGATCACCGATCACGCGCAGAATTCGCTGGGCGATATCGTTTTCGTCGAGTTGCCGAAGGTGGGCAGCGAGATCAAGAAAGGCCAGAGTTTCGGCACGGTTGAGTCGGTGAAAGCCGTCAGCGATCTATTCGCACCGGTGAGCGGCAAAGTGATTGCGGTGAATGAGGACCTCGCGACCTCCCCGGAAAAAGTGAACAGCGATGCGCATGGTTCGTGGATGATCAAAGTGGAGATCAGCGACCTCTCCGATTTGGAACAACTTCTGACGGCGGAAGCATACGAGAAGTACGCCGCGGAAGAAGCAGGGCACTAGAATCGTTGCTGGTACCTGCGAAGGTGAGACTGGCTGCTTCGGCACGCCAACTTCCGCTCGCAGTTTTGAACGTGGATCAAGCGACACGAATCGTATTCACATTTACGCGTATCTATATTCAGGCCGTTGACTCGGAACGCGGAGTACGGCCTTTGTTTTGAGTAAACTTCTTATGCGCTATCTTCCGAAATCCCAGACAGACCGCGAACAGATGTTGCACGAGATCGGCGTTGCGTCGATCGACGAATTGTTCGCGCCGATACCCGGTGAATACCGACTGGACCGCGATCTCAAAATCCCGCGGCAGTTCGGTGAGTCGGAAATTCTTGACTACTTCAAAGAGCGGGCCGCCGAAAATGCCAATGGCTATTCGATTTTTATTGGCGCGGGCGCTTACAACCACTACCGCCCGGTGGTTATCGACTCGCTGGTTTCGCGTGGCGAATGGTTTACGGCCTATACGCCGTACCAGCCGGAAATCGCGCAGGGTACGTTGCAATCGATCTTCGAGTTCCAGTCGATGATCTGTGAACTGACGGGCATGGAGGTCGCAAACGCCTCGATGTACGACGGATCGACCGGCGCCGCGGAAGCGATCATGATGGCCGTCCGCGTGACCGGACGGACCGGCGCGGTGCTGGCGAACTCGGTGCATCCGGAGTATCGCGAGGTGATCGCGACCTACGCGAAGCACCAAGGGCTGCCGCTATCTTCCGTAGGCTACGGCGAAAACGGCCGGGTTGATGTGAAAGCGCTGGAACAGGCGATCACCGATGAGACGGCTTGCGTACTGATCCAGTCGCCAAACTTCTTTGGCACGATTGAAGACGTGGCAGCGATTGCCGATATTGCGCACAAAAAAGGTGCGCTGCTGGTGGTGTCGATTGCCGAGGCGTTGTCGCTGGGCATCGTTCGTCCTCCTTCGGAAGCGGACATCGTGAGCATGGAGTCGCAATCGTTCGGCGTACCGCTGGGTTACGGCGGACCGTATGCCGGCGTGATCGCGACCAAGGAAAAGTTTGTGCGACAGATCCCGGGTCGCCTCGTCGGCGAGACCGTGGATCGCAACGGCAAGCGCGGATATGTGCTGACGCTCTCGACGCGGGAACAACACATCCGGCGCGAGAAGGCGACCTCCAACATCTGCACGAACCAAGCACTGATTGCACTCATGGCCAACATCTTCATGACCATCTATGGCAAGCAGGGACTGCGCGACCTGGCGAAACAGAACCTGGCAAAAGCGGCTTACGCCGTGTCCGCGTTTGAAAAAGCGGGAGCGAAGGTGCTGTTCAAGAGTTCGCCACGCTTCAACGAGTTCGTGGTGCAGACCAGTCGCGACTCCCGCGAACTGAACGATACGTTGATCGAAAAGAAGATCATCGGCGGCTTCCCGCTGAAAAAGTTCTACCCGGAGCTCGGCAATGCAGCGGTGTGGTGCGTGACCGAGCTGAATAGCAAAGAGGCCATCGACGCGGCTGCCAAGGGAGTGGGACGATGAACGAAAACATCACGAAAGCCTCAACTCACCTTTCGCTGAACGAAGGGCTGATCTTCGAGAAATCGTCGCCCGGAAAAAAGGCTTACAAGTTGCCGCCGCTCGACGTTCCCGAGATTGATGAAAAAGCACTGCTTGGCGATCTGGCGCGCGCCGACCTGGCGAACATGCCTGAGGTCAGCGAGATCGAGATCGTTCGCCACTTCACGCGCTTGAGCACGTGGAACTATGCGGTGGACTACGGCATGTACCCCCTGGGCTCGTGCACGATGAAATACAACGCGCGCATTAATGAAGTCGTTGCGCGGCTTGATGGGCTGGCGGGGGCCCACCCCTACCAGCCGGAGAAACTCTCGCAGGGCGCGCTACGGATCATGAAGGCGCTGGCCGACCAGCTGGTCGAGATCACGGGTATGGACTCGATCACGCTGCAGCCCGCTGCCGGGGCGCACGGCGAGATGACCGGCATCCTGCTGGCGCGGTCGTACCTGGAATCGCAAGGAAATCCTCGTAAGAAGATTTTGATTCCCGACTCGGCGCATGGCACGAACCCGGCAACGGCGGCGATCTGCGGATACCAGGTGGAAAATCTGAAGTCGAATGCGCAGGGCATGGTCGATGTGCCGTCGCTGGTCGCGCAGATGAACGAAGACGTGGCAGCGTTGATGCTGACGAACCCGAACACGCTCGGCGTCTTCGAGCAGGAGATCCACAAAATCGCGGAGATCTTGCATGCCAAGGGCGGCCTGCTCTACATGGACGGCGCCAACATGAACGCCCTGGTTGGCAAGACCCGGCCGGGCGATTTCGGGGTGGACGTGATGCACCTCAACCTGCACAAGACGTTCTCGACGCCACATGGTGGGGGCGGGCCGGGATCGGGGCCGGTGGCGATCAAGAAGCATCTGGAACCCTTTCTGCCGAAGCCGGTGGTCGTGGAGAACGCCGACGGCACGCTGCGGCTGGACTATGACCGTCCAAAATCGATCGGGCGGGTACGCATGTACTTCGGCAACTTCGGCATGCATGTGCGCGCGCTGGCTTACATCATGGCGAACGGGCCGGATGGTCTGCGGCTCACGACAGAAGATGCTGTGCTCAATGCCAACTACATTCGCAAGAAGCTGGCGGGCATTTACGAGCTGCCGTATGCGACGCCGAGCATGCACGAAGTGGTGTTCAGCGACCGCATCCAGGCGCGCAAGGGCGTCAAGACCGGCGATATCGCGAAGCGGCTGATCGATTACGGATTCCATCCGTACACGACGTCGTTCCCGCTAATTGTGCCCGGCGCGCTGATGATCGAGCCGACCGAGAGCGAATCCAAAGAAGAACTTGATTTGTTCATCGAAGCGATGAAGGCTGTGGCGGAAGAAGCTGAAAACACGCCGGATGTAATTGCGGGCGCTCCGCATCGCACGCGGGTTTCGCGAATGGACGAGACGGCAGCGGCACGCAAGCCAGTGCTGCGCTGGAAACCAAAAGCTAAGTAGAACTTAAAACTAGTGATCGACGAATGGGAGCCTGCGGGCTCCCGTTTTTTTTCACACAAGGCTCTGACGCGTACCCCCTCCCCCGTGCTCTATTGTTTTGTTGAGGTTAGAGAGAAAATTCCGGCAAAATATTGATTCGAGGGGAGTTAAATACCAAAATATTCAAAAGTAAGGAGTTAGCCGACGAAACGCGAGATGTTTCGACTGGCGCGCTCGAACGGCGAGCGCTCCGCTCAACATGACAAAACCTAGAGGAACGGATGGAAGAGGAAGTTTTTTCTCCCTATTTTTAGAATAGCAAGTTGGAGGGGGTAAACCGGACACTTTTCCGGCATTTATATTCGGCTTGGAATGAGATAGATCGGCAGAAAACGGTGATTTTGAGGGCTTGACAGCCTCTTTTGCAACTTCCGGAGCTAAAACAAACGGGAGCCATTCGGCTCCCGCTTTCATTGCTACCGCACTCGCGCGGTTCGGAGTTATTTGAAGCGGGTTGCGGTGGCAACGGCGCAGGCGCTTAGGACCGTCGTGTTCGTCACATCGAAGAACTGGACGGTGGCTACGCTGACGAAAGCGTTGTTCTCGACGCTGATGTTTTGGGCGATGCGCTGGGTTCCGCGGACAAACGGGCCAGCAGGAAAAAGAATGTAGGCTTCCGACGTGGCGGTGAAGGTCGAGCGACCAGTTCGCTGCCATACGCCATAATCCGAGGTTCGCTGGCCGGGGGCAAACAAGGGGTTCTGGGTGGTGCCGCTCACGGTTCCATTTCCAGAGAAGGACAACATGGAGAGGAAGGGTGGTCCGAGCGGGGCGTGGGTGATGCAGTTTTGCAGGCTGACCTGCACCTTCCAGGTACCGCCGAGATGTTCAATGTCAACGGTTTGACCGAAGGCCAGTGAAGAGGCGGCGCAAACGAAGGTGAGGATGAGGAAGGTTAGGTGGGAGCGGAGGTGGTTAAAGCGGATCGGCATGGGTGTTCTCCTCGTGCGCGCTGTGAAATTGAATCGTCACAATGCAGCAAGGACATGCTGACTTCATCCGTCGATTTCGGCCATGGAGCCGAAGTGAAGAGTTTATGAAGGATTCATGTCGAGGCGGTAGCCACTGACCGCGGATTGTGTCAATCTAAGGTTCCTTCCATGCCGGCATCTTCAGAGTTGGTCTATCGATTCGGTGACTTCGAACTCAACGCGAGAGCGTATGAGCTGCGACGTGCCGGCCAAGCGATTCGGCTGGAACGGCGTCCGATGGACTTGTTGCTGATTCTGCTGGAGCGGCGCGGTGAACTGGTGCCGCGTGCCGACATCGTCGGGCAATTGTGGGAAAAAGATGTGTTCGTGGACGTCGATCTTGGGTTGAACACGGCGATCCGCAAAGTGCGGCAAGCGCTGGCCGACGATCGCAGCGCGCCTAAGTTTTTGGAGACGGTCTCGGGCAGAGGGTACCGGTTCATCGCAAGTGTAACGGTAGATGTGTTGAAACCCGCCGAGAGTAAGCGTCGGAAGACACTGGCGGTGCTGCCGTTTGAAAACCTGGGCGGCGATCCGGAGCGAGAATATCTCGCGGATGGATTAACGGAAGAGGCGATCGCGGCAATTGGACTGATCGATCCGGAACAACTTGCAGTGATCGGCAGGACGTCGATCAACCGGTACAAACGCACGGCCAAGACGCTGGCGGAGATCGGCAGCGAACTGAATGCTGCTTACTTACTGGAAGGGTCAGTGCGCGGAGAAGGCGGGCGGCTGCGAATTACGGCACGACTGGTAACGACTGGCGACCAGGTGCAGATATGGTCGGCGTCGTATGACAGTGAGCCACGCAGCATTTTGGGGATGCAACGGGAGTTGAGCACGGCGATCGCGGAACAAGTTCGAATGAAACTGCTCCCGGAGCGGATGACGACGCTGGTCCGCCGGCAGACGCAGAACGTGGAGGCTTACGATTTATATTTGCGAGGCCGTTATTTTTGGAACCAGTTAAAACCGACGACGACGAAGCAGGCGATTGAATATTACCGTCACGCTACGGAACTGGACCCGGGGTATGCGCTGGCGTGGTCTGGGCTGGCGGACGCGTATTCTTCCAGCCCGATCAATGGAGATGCCGAGCCGCGAAAGGTCTCACAACTTGCGCAACAGGCAGCGGCGCAGGCGATGGGTTGTGCGAGCGATTTAGCGGAGTCACAAACTTCGCTCGGGTTTGTGAATTTGTTTTTGAATTGGGACTGGCCGTTGGCGGAAGCCTCGTTCCGTCGAGCGACCCAATTGGATGCAAACAATCCGCTGGGACATCGCATGGTGGGAGTTGTGCTCTCGCACAGCGGAAGGCATGAAGAAGCGATGCAGGCGATGAAGAGGGCGCGGGAACTCGATCCTCTGTATGCGATGCACCAGGCACTCTCGTCGATGATTGCGTTCCATGCGGGCGATTACGATTTAGCAGTGGATTTCGGTCGCCAGGCAACGGTAGTGGATCCGCAATTCTGGGTCGGATATTTCCACCTGGCACGCGTCTACACGCAGATAGGAAAAGTTGAACTTGCGCTGGAAGCGTTGCGCGCCGGGGAAAAGTTCGGCGGCGGGAACAGTAAAGTGTTTGCCCTGCGTGGGTATCTCTTTGCAAAGGCCGGCCAAGTGGATGCTGCGCGAGAAGTGCTGGAGATACTCGACGTGATCGAGCGCGGGCGTTACGTGCCGCCCTACACGCGGGCGTTGATCCATCTCGGACTCGGAGCAATAGATACGGCGTTCGATGCTCTCGAGAAGGCGTATGAAGTGCGGGACGTTCACCTCATCTTCCTGACGCTGGATCCGCAGTGGGCGCCATTCCGAAGTGACCCGCGGTTTACGGCGGTGTTGGACCGCTGCAATTTTCAGCGTGCCTTTCGCGCGACCGCACACTAGACCGTCTTCAACACCTTTCCAGCGATCAGTCCCACGACAAGAAAGCCGACTAATTGCGTGAACATGTAGGCGATGGTGTAGTCGGAGGGAAAGCCGTACCAGTTCCAATAAGGCACATTGGTCGCAAAAATCGCGACGATGCCGATGGTGGTGACGAATGCGACGCGTTTGCTGTACGAGCCGAGAGCGGCGCGGGCGAGGAGTAACGAGCACAGGAAAGCTTCGACAAACTCGGTGAGAAATTCGGTGATCAGTTGTGCGGGCGCGAGGGCCTTGGCTCCGGCTGGATGGTAGATGAGCAAGCCGGAAGGATTGAGGTTGAGCTTCTCCTGGTAATGGCCCATGGCATCGTTCATTTCGGCATGGGTGGCGTTCTTGCTGACGCCGAGGTCGGGAAAGATATACATACCGGAGTGGTCGCCAAGATTGGCGCTCATGGCGGAGAGGACCGCGGGTTCATTGGGGATCTCGCTAAAGCCAATGCGGCCGAGAGGCAGAACCATGTGGGCGAGCGACATCCAGACAAACATACCGATGGCGCCAAGGACTGCTGCGAGCAGGACGCGTTTCATGAAGGTGGCTCCCTGGGCGGGGATTATCGCCGCAGAAGCAACAATTCGCAAAGAGAAAGCGCTTTAGTGTTTCGGTGCGTAGAAGATGTAGTCGGCGGAGTAGTTGGACTGGGTTTCATCGCCTTTATGGCCGGCATCGCAACCGGTGGCGGGGGGCTGGCCGCCGTCGGTGTGAATGCGCTGGATGAAGCTGACGTTGCCGAGCGCGCCGACATCGGACTGCGCGCTGTTGGCGGCGAGCAGGAGCCACGGGATCGAGTTGGCATCCGGAGAATTTTCCTTGGCGGTCACTTTACCGGTTACGAAGCTCCCGTCGTTGTGCTGCCACTTGGGGCCGGCGGAGTGGGTGATGATCATCTTGCCGGTGCTGTCGCGGAGGTCGGCGCGGGGGCCTTTTAGCGTCCAGGAAAATTTGCCGTCCGGCGCGGCGCTACAGGTGTAGATCTGCACACCGATGGCATGCGCCTGGAGAAGGAGACGCTCGGTGGCGGGTGGCTTGAGGGAAGCGGGAACGTCGGCGGGAGCACTGGTTTGGGCGGCAGCGGCGAGGGAAACGAAGAGAGCTATTGCCAGGAAGCGAAACATGGAGAGGGATTGTAGCAAGCGAAGAGAGCGAGTGGGAGGGGGATTAGTTTCCGGCGCTCTTGCCGGTGCACTCAGAGAGATGGGCTTGTTCGGCCTCTTCCAACGAAACGCTGCGGTTCGCGCGCACGGTGGCGAAACATTCGAGGCAAATGCTTTCGGTGGGAGTACGGCGCTCAAACGACGCTTGAGGTTGAGATTTCATTGCACCTTGGGACCCAGCGTCCAGAATGACCGCGGATGGAAGGCAGAGACTAACATTGGCAAGGCGCGCGGTCATGAACTTTTATTTCGTGGCGTGAATTGGCGTCCATAAAATCGATTGGATGGATCGCGGAGAGCCTTGATTGGCGGGCATTTGAGGGAAGCTGCGAATCGTTTCAGCTGAGAACGGATTCGGCAGACTCGGTGAGGGAGTCGACCGGGATGGACTCGAGGGTCGGAGGCGCGATGCGGGGACCGAAGAAACGTTTGTAGGCGAGGATCCTGCGCTCGAATAGGTTGTAACTGAGCGCCGAGACAATGAACGTTACCGCGGCGAACACGACGATGAAGGCGAGCCCCATCCATAGTCCAGGTTCGTCGTCCGGAAAGAGCCTGGGTGCGAGGCAGATATTGGCAGCGCCGAGCAAAGGCACGTGGAAGACGTAGATCCCGTAACTATAGGTGCCGATCAGGCCGAGAGTGCGATTGCGGAGAATCGCCTGAAACCAATTGTTTTCTTGCGAGCGGTAGGCAGCGAGGAGGACGAGCGCTCCGAAGCCGATGGCGAGAGCGGTGTATCCGCCACATTGGGAGAGCAACATGGTGGCGTCTTCCAAGGAATCGGCATCCTGGTAGTAGCGGATAAATAATGCGGAGAACGCGAGCAGGAAAGATCCGATGCCGAGCATGGCGATCGATGGGAGCCATTTTCGCGCGCGCTGCATGAGTGCCGGATTGCGGAAGAGGCTGGCGCACAGGGCTCCGATGAAGAGGGCATCCATACGGGTGACGGTGGAGATAGCGATCGCGATCTGCGCGCCGCTATGCGCGACCCAGGCGAGACGGAGGAGGGCGGCGAATGCGGCGAGGCATCCGGCGACCCAGGGAACGGCACGGGAGGGAAGCAGCCAGACAATCAAAGGCCACACGAAGTAAAACTGTTCTTCGACGGCGAGAGACCAGAAGTGAGCGAGATAGTTGGTGTAGCCGGGTCCCCAGTGTTCCTTCCAAAGATTCAGCCAATTGGTGAGATAGCAGTAATAGAGCCAGCGATCGGAGGGCTGAGGCAAAACGGTAGAGACAGTGCTGGAATGCAGAAAGATGCCGGCGAGAATTACGGCCGTGAGTACGACGTAATACAGAGGAAAAATGCGAAGGACACGGCGGGCATAGAAGCCGCTGAAATAGTTTGTGGCGGCGCGGGTATCGAGGAGGATGCCGGTGATGAGAAATCCGGAGAGGACGAAGAAGAGATCGACGCCGGCCCAGCCGAGGCCAAGATAGTTTTGCAGGATGGCGCCAGGGACATGGTTGCCCGGGACATAGGCGCGCACGTGCAAGAGGAAGACAAGAATGATGGCGCAGGCGCGGAGACCGTTGAGTTCCGGGATGAATCCGGATT
>ODAK010003619.1_pt1 | contig 15985 bp, 10 predicted proteins | sample 1539591 | NCBI WGS metagenome assembly ODAK01 (sample SAMEA3539303, study PRJEB22396) | soil metagenome | biome: tundra; feature: field; material: soil | place: USA | collected 2010-05 | depth 0.15 m
GGCTCAGGAAGACGGTGATTCTCGTAACGCATGACCTGGACTAAGCTCTTTTTCTCGCGCAGCGGGTCGTATTGCTGAGCGAGGGCAAGCTCATCGCGAGCATCGACACAGAAGAAGTGATGACCTCGCAAGATCCCGACATCCAGGCCTACATTCGTGCCTATCATCGCGGCGAGCACCAAGCCGCACCGAGCCACATCCAGAAGGAGCGCGCATGAACGCAAGCTTCTTCAATCAATACGGAGGCGAGATCGGCAATCTTACGCTTGAGCATCTCTGGCTCACTGGAGCGGCGATGCTGTTCGCAACAGCAATTGCAGTGCCGGCCGGTATCTGGCTCACGCGCTCAGAGAGGTGGGCCAAGCCCGTGATAGCCGTTGCCAACATCCTCCAGACCATCCCGTCGCTCGCCATGTTCGGCTTTCTATTGCCGCTGCCATGGCTCGGCGATCGCGCCGCGCGCATCGCCATCGTTGCGCTCACTGCTTACGCATTGCTTCCCATCTTGCGCAACACCTACACCGGAATTCGTGGCATTGATCCATCCGTGATCGAGGTCGCGCGAGCCCTTGGCTTGACCGATTTTCAGCGTCTCTTCAAAGTGGAATTGCCGCTCGCAGCATCATTCATCCTTGCCGGCCTTAGAACAGCAACCGTCACCTGCGTCGGCATCGCAACCATCGCCGCCGCAGTCGGCGCGGGCGGCCTTGGCGAATTGATCTTTCGCGGTGTCGCGTCCGTCGACAATCGCCTCGTGCTCGCTGGCGCCGTGCCGGCAGCGCTGTTGGCTTTGGCGGCAGACGGTTTGCTCGGCCTGCTTGAGCGCCAACTCAGAGTGCCTTCAGCAAAGGTTGAATCCCGATGATGCGGGGGCTTTTCATTGGTTTGGTCGCCGTCCTTTGTTTTGTCCTTTTCGCATGCGCTCCTCCCCGTGCGGATCACCCCATCATCGGCGCGAAAAATTTTACAGAGCAGGTCGTCCTCGGCGAACTCCTCGCGCAAGAGATCGAGGCCAAGTCCAATCTCAAGGTCGAGCGCCGCTTTTATCTCGCCGGCAGCTACATTTGCCAGCAGGCCATGGTTTCAAAGCGCATTGACGCCTATGTGGAGTACACGGGCACAGCGCTCGCAGCAATTTTGAAGCAGCCCGTTGACCGCAATCCTTCGAGCGCTCTTGCCACAGTGCGCCGCCTCTACGCATTCCGCTATGGCATAACCGTCGCCGAGCCTCTCGGCTTTGAGAACACCTTCGCCATGGTCATGCGCGGCGATGATGCGCAACGCCTGCAAGTGACGACGCTGAGCCAGGCCGCAAGGTACACGCCCCAATGGAGGCTAGGCGTCGGCTACGAGTTTGAACAGCGACCCGATGGCCTCCCGGGCTTGAATGCAGCGTATGGATTCAGGTTCGCCGGCAAGCCCCGCACGATGGATCTCGGCCTGCTTTATCGCGCACTCAATGCGCACCAGGTTGACCTCATCGCCGCCAACTCTACCGACGGGCCGATTCAGGCCTTCGGTCTACGCGCGCTCGAAGACGACCGGCATTACTTCCCTCCGTATCAGGCGGTCCCGCTGGTACGCAGCGAGGCACTCACGCGCTGGCCCCAGATTCAGACCGCTCTCAACGCCCTCGCGGGCAAGATTTCCGCGGACGATATGCGGCGTATGAACGAGGCAATCGACGGCCAGCATCGCGATCCTGCCGATGTGGTGCGGGAGTTTCGCGTCTCGAAGAATCTGTGAGAGCAATTCGTGTGTTTAAGGCATAGACTCTGTGAATCGCATTCCCCTTGCGCGAGTGCGGAGAGATGAGGTCCCATGGCAAACAATTCATTCGCGGATAATCCAGAGTGCTGGCCTGCTCTTCCACTTGACGCATGGAAAGACACGTATGCCACCCTTCACATGTGGACGCAGATCGTCGGCAAGATTCGTATGCGGCTCACGCCGTTGTTGAACCATTGGTGGAACGTGCCGCTCTATGTAACGGCGCGCGGGCTGACCACCTCACGCATCCCCTATGGAAACAGGGCATTCGAATTGTCCTTTGACTTCATCGAACATAATCTCGTGCTCGAGGTCAATGACGGCACCGTCAAGACGATTCCGCTGCGCCCGCAGACCGTGGCGGACTTCTACGCGGAATGCATGTCGATGCTGCATTCGGCGGGCATCGAAGTCAGCATTTGGACTACGCCTGTTGAAATTCCCGACCCAATTCCCTTTGAGCAGGACCGAGTTCACAACACCTATGATGCTGAGGCAGTGCAGAGGTTCTGGCAAATCCTGCTCTCGGTAAACACGGTCTTTGAGCAGTTCAGGTCGAGATTCATCGGCAAGTCAAGCCCGGTGCATTTTTTCTGGGGAAGCTTCGATCTCGCGGTTACACGCTTCTCCGGACGCAGGGCGCCGCAGAGGCCAGAAGCCGATCCCATCACACGAGAGGCCTATTCCCACGAGGTCAGCAGCGTAGGCTTCTGGCCCGGCAGTGGTGCCGTCACCGGCCCTGCGTTTTATTGCTACATGGCTCCACAGCCGCAAGGGTTCGCGGATGCGAAAGTCCTTCCAGAAGCCGCACACTACGACTCTGGCCTGGGAGAATTCATTCTGATGTACGACAGCGTTCGAGAAGGCGCCTCGCCCAGTGAGAGGCTGCTTGAGTTTTGCCAAAGCACGTATGAAGCGGGAGCGCTCCTTGCAGGATGGGATCGCGGTGCTTTGGAACATGCCTGAGAACGGCTAATCACTCTTTATGTTCGGTGCCCTGCTCCAAGTTGTAACCATCAACCATGATGTGCGGGTGTTCGCCGCGCGTATCCGCATCCTCGAGTTGAATTGAAATTGTCTTCCGTTCGCCTGGCATCAGTGCCACGTAATTGTCGGTGTAGAGTGCAGGCAAAATCGGATCCCCAGAGCGCGTACGCACAGCTTTAACGCGAACCATCAGCGCAGGCGTAGATGAGGCGTTGTGCAGTTCGGTGGTGATCATCCATTCCGCCCCGCGCCTGCTGATGTGCGATTTTGCCACCACCTTTGACGAAGCCAGATTACGAATCCCTTGATAGTCGCCGTCCGTGACCCCGCGCAGATAGAAGTTTGAAGAAACCACAACACCGCCGTGCGAGAGATTCAAACGAAGAAAGAACGTGCGCGGAAGCCCTGCCGGAAACTCAAGTTGAATCGGGGTTACCGTGCTGTCTTCACGGCTATCGACGGTCGCGCTCTTCTCCCATATCACCTTCCCATCGATATTCAAAACTTCAGCGTGAGCGGTGAGACCGCGCTGATCGCCAGCGCTGTAGTTCACAACCTCTACGGCATCCGTCGAGGCGTTCCATTGGATGTGAAGCGGCTCGCTCCCCTTCTTCGCGCCGTAATATCCGGCATCTGTATCGAAGAAATAGTCGTACGTCTGCCACAGCAACGACGGCCATGCAGGATGACTCATCCAAATCAGAAGCCCCAGGCGATTTTTACTTTGACCCTCAAACATGCCGCGATACGCATCGTAATTGACAAACTGCCCGAGCTTCACCCAATCCGAGATTGTTGTCGCGCCCCCGAACTGCTTATCGATTGCCTCTTTGAATGGATTATGCGGATGAAAATCGTGCAGTGGCCACTGGGAGCCACCCTGCGGCCACATCGCTGAGTTAGGCATCGTCCGGCGCAGGCTCTCCATATCAACAACGTTCGGCGATCCCATTTCGCTGTGGAATTTCTTAGGCGCATTCTCGAAGTAATATTTCAGCGGCTCAACGCGATAAGGCCCGTGCCCGCTCACCGGCCCATCCGCAGAACTTGAGATGTAGTGCGATTCAGGCTCAAGTGTTGCGACAAGATTACGCAGCCCCTCATCTATAGCTTGCGGCGGAAAGCCCTCATTGCGGCCACAGAAAATTCCCAGCGAAGCATGGTTGCGAATGCGAAGAACATAGTCCCTGGCATTCCTCAGAAAAAGATCATTGTCATCCGGGTCGGGTCCGTCCCACGGATTGGCAAGCCAGAAGTCCTGCCACACCACAACGCCATTGCGGTCAGCAGCATCGTAAAACGCCTCGTCACCGGTCTGCCCCACCCAATTGCGGATCATGTTAAAGTGTTCGTCGCGATGATAGCGAAGCGCCGTTTCGTATTCTCGCGAGCGATAGCGCAGCATCGACTCAGGAAAGCCCCAATTTCCGCCGCGTCCAATGAAGCACCGTCCGTTGATCCAAACCCTGAGTACGCCGCCCTCTTCAGAGTAAGTGAATTGTCGTATGCCCACTTGAAACGACTTGGCGTCCGACACCTTGCCGTCGACAATGAAGGCGAGGCTCACAGGATAAAGATTCGGATCACCGTACCCGACCGGCCACCAGAGCTTCGGATTGGCGATGCGCAATGCAGACTGTGTCGATGGCGCAAGCTCGACCATCTTTGTTGCAGATGGATCGAGTGACACCTTCGATTCGACCGTGATGCCACCAAACTGCGCGCGCAGTGTTCCCGATACAGGATGCGCTTCGTTGTTCTGCAGCGCCGCCTGAATCGTGACGTCGGCTTGTGTGTTCTCCGGCGTCAGTTTCGTAGTCACCAAGGGATCCGCAAGCGTAACAGCCCCGCTGCTGCTAAGCGATACGTTGCTCCATATGCCGGTGTTTCGTCCGCGGATGGTCGACATCCAATCCCAACCTGCGGATGCATGATAGGTAGGGTTGTCGCGCCCAAGCGCTCCTCCATTGACTGTCGGGCCCGCTTTGTCTTTCGTGCTCCCTGGGTTTGCGTTGGCGATGATGCGCACGGCGAGCGCATTTCCCGCCCCTGGGTGAACCAGCGTCGTCACATCGAATCGTCCGCGCATGAATGCGCCATCGATGCGCCCAATGTTGTGCCCGTTCAGATAGACTTCCGCTTTCCAGTTGATACCGTCGAAATTGAGCCAGAGACGTTGACCGGGCTGATGCGATGCAGGCGCGATGAATTCGTCGCGATACCAGAAGTCGGCGCAGAAGAAAGAATCAGACACGGCATATTGGTTGTCTCCGAAGTCCGGGTTGGCAACCGCTTCAGCGTTGAGATAGCTGGTGAGGATCGTGCCCGGGACAGTTGCGACCATCCAGTCCTTATCTGCAAACCCCGGCGAAGAAAGTTGCTCACCACTCACCGGCACAAGCGAGGCGCGCTGCAAGCGCCAATTGCCGCCGGCGAGAGGCAGAACACCATCGTTCTGCACTGCAGCGGGAGCGTGAGGAACCACCACGGGGCCCCCGCGCCCGAAGACTTCAAGTTCACTCAGGATGTAGTTGCCATTCAGTTCAGCAGGCTTGCTCATCAGAATCCGAACGTACCGACCGTGAGCCGGCTGCGCCAGATGAAGATCGTCCGACGGGCCAGTATTCGCGGGCAGCGCTTCAATCATTCGCCACTGCACAGCATCTTCCGAGACTTGAATCGTGCCCTCAGCCGCGCGACGGATCCATGACAGCGCGACACGGTCAAAAGAGCAGTTCGCCCCCAGATCTACGTAGACCCATTCTTCCCCACTGCTGGCACTCATCCAGGCACTGCTGAAGTGATCCTGACCGACAACATGGACCTCGTGCCCCTTGTCGAATAGAACGACCTCCGCAACGCCCCACTTGGGAACGTTGGCAGCAGAAAGCTGGACGCGATAGCTCTGGTAGTGAGCAGGCGCAGTAAACACGATGGACTGCTCGAAGCTGGGACCGGGCGTCGTCATGTCGGGCCACTCGGTGCCGGTCGCGCGGCCCACCTCTTTCCACGACTCCTTGTCGTTTGAGCCAAAGACAATGTAGGTCCAGCTTCCCGTCAGTGGTCGTGCGTAAATCTTGCGGAGGTAGAGATCAACGTGATCGATCGCCGGCGGAGCACCGCCTCCTTCAAGGTCGAATTCAACCCAGGGGTTTTGCCCCGCCACATCGATCGACGACGTGACGTTACCGTCGAGAAAAACTTCGCGTTGACTCTTCTCTAACACGCCACCATCGCTCGTGGATGTCACGATCGTGCGCGGCTCTGCCGTCTCTTTGATGCCGTCCGTGATTAGCTGCGCTGTCAGGTTGTAGTCGTAAGCGCTCGATTGAAATGCCGGCCGATGCAGAGCCAGGTTCCGATACGCGGTGTTGTCAACGACGAGCGACGGACCCGTGTACTCCCGGGGATCACCGGGGTAGATGCCGATTCCGCGCGTATATCGTTGAGCACTCGAAACCAAGGCAGCAGAGAATATCAACAGCGCGACATACTTCATATTTTCTCCCGCGAAATAGGCGGGCAACCGCCTTGCGCCAGACAGGAAGGTCGGCTTCAGCACAATATGCCCGATAAAATGAACGGCCGGGCAAGTCTACGTTTGATCTTTGGACTGTGCAACAGCATGGCCGATCTGGCTGACGCGAGTCAACGCAGCGACAGTCAATCGCGGGCAACTCTGCCATTCATTTGCTGAGCCCTGTTGCCTGCCAGACACACGTGCGGGCTGAATTTCTGAGGAGGTTCGCCGCATCGGGATAGCAGACTGCCCGAGGGTCACCGATCCTTGCGGTAGAGAAGATCTCTCATCGCGTGTCGCCTGGCCTCGTTCACTTCTTTTTCGGCCTGGCGCTCTTCTGCGCTCAGGCGACTCTTATCGGCGGACTCCATTGCTTCCGGTGTGCTGCATTCCGGGCAGCGATTGGCAAACCCAGGCTTATCCGGTCTCAGCTCGAACTCTTCACCACAAACGGCACAAGTTTTTATAGGAAACGACATCTCAAGATAATGATAATGCAGATCAGGAATTCCAATGGAACAGAGCGGCCGGTCATCCGTCCGCAGGACTATCTTTGCTTCTGGAGCAGCCTCGCTACGGTTAGTGCCAAAATGAGAGGGTCGTAGCGTTGCCCTTCAACGGCTCCAATATGCTTTATTCAGGCCCAGCCGAGACTTGATGCGCGGAGTAAACTTCTTTTCTAACTTTCCAGTTTTATAGCCTACATATTTAATTAGTGTGCGCAGCATTGCTGATGGAATCAGGAATGGATTGTGCCTCAATAGATAGTGCAATTCAGACAGCACAAATCGGCGGCCTTCTCCTGAGGCAGTGCCAAACTCTTCAATGAGCCACGGCTCACGTGCGTGAAGCACGCCAATATCAAAGTATCTTCCAAATTCTTCAGGGATCGAGAAAGCGTGGGAATGCTCGACGGTAGCATCGGCAACGTATGTGGTTTTCCAACCCGCCCGATGCAACTTCGCAACGACTACAGTATCCTCGCCGAAAATTACGTCCGATGAAAATCCACCGACACTTGCCAAAGCGTCGCGGCGATAAGCACCAAAGGAATTTGAAAAGAAGATTGATTTGAATCCTAGAATCTGTCTGCTATCCCATGCCCGTACGTTTGATACCGCAGGATAATTGAAATGCCGCGCATGAGACTCGATTGCCCCGGCACTTTCGCGCGGTAGTTGGCGTCCATAGGCCCCGCCAACCACCGGATCTGCAAAGACAGCTACGATGTTTTTGAATGCATCTGACCCACGCGGTATCGCGTCCTGCGTCAGGTAAATCAAAATGTCCGCTTGAGATGCATGTACCGCCGCCAACTGCCGTGTGCCACCATGATTGAAGTCACGGCTGTCGATCTGAATAACCGTGAAGCCAGCCCTTTGCGCGTCTAGCACAGTCTGATCTTTAGAAGAAGAATCAATGACGATTACCTCATGTAGCTTGAGGCTTTGATTACGAATGCCTTCATGTAGCGCCTGCCAATGCTGCGAAGCATTATGAGTGGGAATGATGAGAGCTACTCTGAATCCAAGCGGATTTACATCTTCGCATGAATGTGGTTCGTCAGTCCGGGGATTCATACTTTTTATTCTCCAACGTTTCTCTACGTGACGGGCATGGCAGATCAGCTATAGCAACCAGGCCAAGTTTCATAGAGTTGTGAGATGCAATGCATAGAATATATGTGCAGCCAGAAGCTCAATGCGCGTGCGGATCTGACCTGGCAATGATTTCGTGCGGCTCACGTTCGAGGAGTGCCTGCGATAAAACAATAAGTCTTCGTCGATAAAGGCCACCTTACCGCCCAGGATCTCATTGCGCGTACCGATCCATGCGTCGTGCAGAAAAGACTTGCGGCGGGGAAACGGAAGCACCCGCCCAAGGAACGAAGCCCTCAGCGCCATTGCCGAGCCCTGGTAATGATTCTTGAATACGTTTTGCCAGAACCCAGGCATGAACTTGCCGCCCCGATTGAGTCGTGCATTTGAGAACTCGCGACCTTCTTCATCGATCAGACTAACGCGGCTCGTAACGATCTCTACATCGGGCCGAGCATGGAACAGTTCAATGAACCGTTCAACTTTGGTGGGTGCCCAAACATCGTCATCATCACACAGAAACAGGATATCGCCCGTCGCACAGCACAGTGCGTCTTCAAACGTCGCAACCACGCCGGCATTTTTGCGGTGCTTAAAGAGACGAACGCGCTGGTCGTTGAACCCGGCAATTCGCGCCACAGTATCGTCTTTCGAGCAGTCATCCACGATCACGACTTCATCGCTGTCATGCAATTGAGACAGGATCGATTCCATCTGCTCGTCTATATACTTTCCGCCGTCATACGCCGCCATGCACGCAGACACTTTGACTCGCTGCGCTTCAAACTTTGAAGACTCGAGCCTGTCACCAAGAGACTCTTTGGTCTGCTGTTCCCATTCTGCGAGCCTCTTCTGTTTAGACATGAAGAGCCTTCGATGCAGGGCTTCCCGCGTGATGAGCCGCAACTCTAGGCTGTCATGTCGCAAGCGATGCTTGATCATGCGCAGCGCGAGTCGGAGGGTCCTCTCCCAACCCGCCAAGCGATTCATTCGCAGATCCCAAAAAGCCGACTCCGCGAGCAGCGCATTCCTATATCGATTCGGACTCATGCGCTGGCCCATATTCTTCATTGAGAATTCGTGTTGGACCTGAATATCCCCCGCGATGTATACGCGCTTTCCATGTTGATGCAGTCCGCTGAAAATATTCGCATCACTATTATCAAGCCAGAACCGCGGATCATAGCCGCCGATTTGCTGCAGGGCGCTTATAGATAGCATGGACGCCGAGTTGAAAGCGAATACCCGTCCACGCGGAACGCCTTGATAGCCACGGCGATACCAGCGCGGAATTGCTCCGAAGAGAAAGTAGTTGGGCGATAGACTTTTCCCATCCGCTTCGATCTGCGGAACGATCGCACCAATACCCGCATATTGCGTGCAGTCCTGCGCTGCCGATGCCATCCTCGCAAAATAGTCAAGGGGGAGCGCTGTATCCTGATCGAGAGTCACGAGCCAAGTCGAATTGTGACTTGTCGCGATTTCCAACGCGCGGTTGTAAGCGTTGGCTAGGCCAGAATTGCTTTCATCAGCAAAGTAACTCACGCCCTCCGGAAGCTCTTCCGCATGCCGCGGCATGGGGCTATTGTCCCAAAGAACAACTCTGATGTCTCCTCGTTCAACTTGTGATCTTTCGCGCGCTTCGATCACGGTGCGATAGGCTGGCGATTCCGTCGGCGCCATGCGGTAGAGAACGATGACAACCGTCGCACGAAATGGCTCGTGGACTGTCTCAAACACACGTTCGGGAGAACTCATCCAGCCACCACGCTCGCGTCGTGCGACTCTCCCCAGTGAAAGCACTTTCTCTGGACGGACGTTTGAATCAGAATCTGGATGATTGTCGATAAAGGCGTAAACATATCGCTGAAGAAAATGAGAGACAGGCAGGTTAGAAAAATGGACGACACGAGAATCTGTTTAGGCAGCGACCGCTCTACCAGCCAACCGCAGCCTAGCCCCAACGCCAGATTTGCGAGATAGACGCCAAGGTAAGAGAAGTCCAATGCGTACGCAGCGAGATACGTGCTTGCACCATCGATGATGCTCAAGTCGTCGTGGATGGCAGCATGCGGGTCGGCCGGGGTCAAAAACGAAGGAAGTAGAGGATATAAAAAGGCAAAAGTAGGACCGTGAAAATGAGCTTTAGAAAAGAGCCAGCACAGATTGGAAAAGGGAATCGAAATGTAGGAAGTCAGCCAAAGATAAGCCATCGGCCAGTTCGCGTAACTTTGCCGAATCTGCAGATATTCGAGGAAAACACCCTGCGCGGTGCGCGCATTTCCCATCAACGTGATCGCGATAATCGCAAACGCTCCAGCGCCACAAGCGACCCAATAAAGCTTCTTCTTTTCGATGCGCGTCTTGAGAGCAAAGACAAAGAGCATCTGCAAAAGTGTAACGAGAAGCAGCCCGCGTGTGATGTAGACTGCCATTCCAGCAATGCCAAACATTGCGAATATGACTTTGCGTGGACGCGATGATTCCAGCGTTGCGTTGACCGTAACACTTACCAGCAGCGGAAAGAGAACCTGCTTGAAACGGCCGTACGTCAGATACGAAGCGGGATCACCCAACGCTGGCGGAGGTCCTAGAGTCGCCCAGTTAAAGGCAATAATCAGCAAGGCTCCTGCACATAAAAGCAGGTTGAGCCGCCTCAGCATTGTGATGTCGAGCGTGTAAGAGAGTGACTGGTCCCGAGCCGTCCCGGTATTCAGAGTCGTTCGCGAAACCGCATATCCCAATAAAAAGGAGCCAATCGAAAGACCGCAGAGCAAGAGCGGCATGCCCATGTAGGGATAACTGACATATGTGACATGGACACTGAGCGCACAAAGCATCAACGTCCAGTTGATGATGAACAACGCGATGGGACTGCAGAACAGCGGGAGATAGCGGCGCGCCTTGAGTTCGCCCCGAACCACTGTATGCCCTTCGAGCTTATCTACCACCGCAGGCCATATCGCAGCCGAAACGGAAGATGCCCGATCAGGCTGGCACGCATCGTAATCGAAGCTTTGGGGCGAATCGTTCATGGCATCTCCCGTCCCAAAAGAAAGTCGTTCCGCAGGGACCCAAGGCCCCGCGCGTAGTGAAGATATCTTGGCAACAGGCTAATCATCTGCAGCACACGCACTGCAAGGCTGGATGACAACTTCGCCTGTCGCGTCAGAAAGACGATCTTCTCACGAATCTTGACCAGGAGCCTATCGTCTTCTTTCCAGCCCCGCTCCGCGAGATGATTCAGCAGATCACCGAATTGACGGGCGACTCGCGCGTAGTGCTGGCGTCGAGTCTCACCATTCGTGGCGCGCGCCCGGGCATTTGCGACGCCAAGCTGCTGCCCTGCATGGATGCGATAGTCGATCAGTTGCTCCGGGATCAAAGCCATGCGCGACTGCAGTGAAATGATCCATGCGAGCCAGCCGTCGTGGACCCAGGATTCAGGGATAGGCTGGCAGTGTCGACGCAGGGCTGCTCGAAACATCAACGTCGATCCTGTGATCACGTCATGCTTAAGGAGAGTGGTCGCCGGATTGCTGAGGAACTTACACTGTTTGGCGGTTGTGAATTTATGCTTCGCAAATAACCGCATACCGACTGGCTTGGAATTCTCGTCGATTAACTCTGCGTCAGAAAACACACCACCCATGAAGGGGTTCCCGATAAGAACATCGGATAACTTCTCCAGCTTTTGCGGTCTCCAACGATCGTCTTGATCGCACAGGGCAATGAGTTCTCCGCGCGCGAGGCTGATCGCCTGGTCAAAGTTACGCGTAGATCCTAACCTCTTGGCATTCTGAGTGACACGAACCGGAAACTTCGATTCGGAACTGAACTCGGTAAGGATGTCCAAAGTGTCATCAGTAGAACCGTCATCACAGACGACGAGTTCGGCTGGCAGTCGAGTTTGTTGCGCGATGCTGTCGAGCTGTTCGCGCAGAAAGCGGCCGCCATTGAAGGTGCACAACACTACAGAGATGCGCGGGATTGGGCTGTTCGCAGTCATAGAATTTATTGCTCAAGTTCCCGATTGAGCCCACTGGCTCCGTTTGTTAGAGAAGATTATGGTTGCCGAGACGATTCCAGCCAGGCCAAGCACCACGAAATACGCGAGTGAAACACCCAGCGCGCCCGATAACTTGGCGAGCACAACGACACTGGCTGCAGTTGAGACTGCAATCACAATGGATTGCACAAGAAAGGGCTCGCACTTGTGAGCGCGCAGGTAGATTGCTTCACTTTGCACTACATGGCTGCTGAGCGCCGTGAGCAGTAGCAGCAGAAATATGGGCCAGCTCTCGATGCGCTGATTGACCTTAGGCATGATGTAAGGAGCAATCATGACGCCGGAAATAATGAGCACCGCACCGCCTGCGAATAAAGAGAGCGACTGCCATAAAGATCGAAAGAACAGCCTGTCCAATTCTGGAGTGTCGTTTTTCGCGATCAAGCTGCCGAAAGGGGCAGCCTTCGTTGTCATCCACGACAACATGATTGCGCTCATCTGCGTCACAACGCTCATTGATAACCCCATGCGCCCGGCTTCGACTGGACCTCGGAACGCAAACAGGACTGGTGTAAACAGCTGAAAGATAAAATAGTCGCAAAGCCAGCTCACGGCAATCTTCCATTGAAACGGCCATACTTCGCTATGCCAGGTAATTCCTCGGTCGCCTACGTGCAGGTTAAGAAGCGGCAAGAGCAAGTGTCGCCGCGAGTAGAGAAGAATCGAAGCAACAAATCCCTGGCCGATCAAAACCATCGCGGGTGCGTAGAGACCATGGTGACTGAACATTGCAGTCCATGCCAGCGCCACGCTTACGGTTGATTGAAAAAGACGCATGCGAGCCACCGATGCAACCTGCCCGCATCCCTCGAGAAATGACAAAACCGGACCGATCGAGAAGGTAACCGCGCATGCCAGAACAGTGACGCGAAGCGGCCCGACCCATTCCGCTGGACTGCCTGACTGCTGATGGAGAGCGAAGAAGCGCGTCCCGCCAAACAAGAGCGCAAATCCCATAATGACAGCGGCGCATGTGTACCAACGGACTGCCCGCTGCAACAGAGATGCAAGGCGCAAATGGGCGGTGTCACTGCCGGTGATCGTCCCATCCAGATGGAATTCCAGGTGCGCCCGTTCGTGCGCTGCAACTTGCAGGATGACGAAGGAAAACCCAAGCTCAAATACGCTTTGCAGAGCGACCAGGCTCCACAGCGCATAGTAGTATCCCTGTTCAGCCGCGGTCAGCTGATGCACGATCAGCAACACCATCCCAACGCTACCCAAGCCTTGCACGATGCGTCCAAGCACCGTGAAAGCGATGGCTCGGTCAAGTCCGATGTAGTGCGGCAGTTTATGGCGCAAGACGTGGCGTATAGCTGGCCACATGTTTCTTGAGGGCCGCGGAGACGTTGGTGTGTCAGCAAGCATGGGCACAGACCAGACGCGGTGTAAAAGAGATGAATGTTGCTGCCAATCGTTATTGATTGACAGCATAAATTGTTAGCCTTGAGCCAGCGTTAGCCTGTAGCTTGCGGTCGTGTTTTGAGATCGCGAATATCGCTTGGCTCTGCCTTTGCTCGCGAGCGGCTGATTGAGAGTGACTGCTTCAGAAGAGCAAGCTTTTCTCTTGTCGCTGGATTTTCCTGCATTCTAGCCAAGCCGCCTTGCAGCAGGGCAAACATGATTCCGAGTGTTAGACCTGTCGCCGCCCCAGCGATGCAAATCAATCCACGCTTGGGAAAAGACTTTTGCTCCGGCTGCACGGCGGGGTCGACAACTTGAATAAATGCGCCTTCTTTTGCCTCGTCGAGTTTGGCCAATTCAAGTTGCCTGGCAAGTACATCAAAGACAGCTTCGTAGTATTTAACGTCACGAAGTCTACGGATATACTCGAGGCCGGCTTGCGGCACTGCGCCCTTCGGCAAGAATAGGTCGCCGTTGCCGTTTCCGTTTTTCCCTACCAGCTTTTCAAATTGTGAACGCAGACCTTCCAACTCGCCCTCAGCCTGGGTGAGTGCGGGATTTTCGGGAGCCGCATAGGTGCGCATTGCTTGAATCTGAACTTGCTTGGCTACAACCTGGGCGCGCAGGCGTGCGGCGGAGTCTATCAGCGCGCGTGCCTGACTATCGACCTGCACCATACCGGTCGTGAGTTGTGTCTGCTTCAGCGCTTCGTCCGCTTTAGATAAATCACTTCGCGTCTTGTCGAGTTGTTGCTCAAAAATCACCCGGCGCTGCGAAGCCTCCGTGATGGCGAGGTGCTGTGAGAGTGTGCGGAACTGCTCCACGTAACCATTCGCGATCTCTGCGGAACGCGCCGCATTGCGATCTTCAAAATTGAGCCGGATGAGTCCATCTTTGGTAGACCCGTCAATCTTTGCGTGGCGTTCAAGTTCTTTTCGCGTATCGACGAGATATTCCTTGTGATACTCGCTCATCAAGCCGAAGCGCTGAATTACGGAGTCCTCGACCGACCGGCTCTTCAACATCGAAACGTACATGTCGTTGACATTCTTGAGACCCAGTGCGCTGCTCGCTACACCGCTGACTGCGCTCGCGCCTGCTAATTGCGAAGCAAGCATTGAGCCCATCGAAGTATTTCCCTGCGGCGGCAGAATGATAACAGTGGCTGTGTATTCCTGAGGCAGAAGAAATGCGAGCGCCAATGCGGTGATCACACAGATGCCCGCCACAGTTGCCACCAGCCTCTTACGCTGCGCCACAATAAGCAAGAAGTCGAGCAGCGTCAGTTCTTCCTGCGCAGCAGGTAGAGGAGGCGTTAATGGCCTGTACTCCAATCCATGCCGTATCGTGCTTTCTGTTTGTAATTTGCTCATGATTGAAAACTCCGGTCAGGGTTGCAAAATGCGTTCAACTCTGACGCCGCGATTTGGGCCGCTCGTGCGCCGGTCCGAGTTTCGGGACTTCCATTTCGCAACTCTCCATGAAGACTTCAACGAATAACATTGACCGCCGCCGCTCCCAGTGCGAATTGCGAGAACACCGCCGACCAATCGGTCAGGCCACGCAGAAGGGTGGTCTTGTTAATGGACTCGGGCACGACAATTGTGTCGCCTGGGTAGATTGGCTGGCGGTTGAATTTGTCGTCTGTCCAAAGATTGTGGTCGAGGTACTGGCGACTTACGACAGAGCCATCTGCACGGATGATAAAGGTGTGGCGACGGTCGGCATTTCTGTTTGGACCGCCGGCACTACGCATGTAATCGCCCGCTTTCTGATGTGCGCTATACAAAAACGAATTGGGATCATAAACCGCGCCAACGATACCAACTGTCGACGGCATCGGCGGTATGACAAATCGATCGCCATCTTCGAGCGGCAGATCGGGGAGCGAATCAACGTCGGTACGAAACGGTTCAACGTGAAGTACGATTCGTCCGGTTGCGCGAGCTTCGCGAAGACGATTCACTAGCTCCCGCTGACTCGCGACGGAAGCACCCGTAATGGCTGCTTCCGTCGGGCTGACAACGGAGCTGGATTTGTTGGCAGCTGAAATTTCGATCTGATAGGACAGCGCCGAAATATATTCGTCTAGTCTTTGTTGCTGCTCGCGGCGCGTGCTTTCGCGGCTGAATTGCGACCCGTACAAATAAGCCTGGTCAGTCAGTCCGCCTGCGCGTACAACCAGTTGATGCAATGTCTCGCCCGCCATGACGCTGTACACGCCAGAATGCACGAATTCGCCCTCAAGGCGAACGTACTTCGTCTGCTGTGCGCGCGGTACGCGGATGTCAGCATCGGAAAAAATTGTGACTACATCGCCCGGCTCGAGATCCATGTCCGTGCTGTCATCCTGTTCAAGCACGATTGCGCCAACATTAAAGGGAATAAGTCGCGTCTTGAATGTCTTGGGATCAACGCGTTCGATTACCGCGTAATTCCAGTCAATATCCGGCGACGTACGCACGACTTGTGTCTCAATTGGAAAACGCGGCGACGTGATCAGCTTGGGTCCAACGCCGAGCGTGGTTGGCGCAGGCCCAGTAACTGGGGTAGGTCTCTGCGCCGATGATCCGGATTTGCCTGCCGTCTCGTCAGTCGATGCAGCTATAGACTGATACTGAACCGATAGATCGGAAG